>Ga0070741_10001747_pt1 | contig 62955 bp, 62 predicted proteins | sample Coa_R1_4_FD_66440 | JGI IMG/M metagenome (GOLD analysis project Ga0070741, IMG submission 66440) | Surface soil microbial communities from Centralia Pennsylvania, which are recovering from an underground coalmine fire - Coalmine... | ecosystem: Environmental > Terrestrial > Soil > Unclassified ...
GAAGAATACAATGCGGTTCGTCCTCATGAAGCGTTGCAGGGCTTGTCGCCCTACCAATTCGCAACACAAAATGCCTGACCTTTTCTACTTTCAATTGGTACTAAAATTGGGATGTTGACAATATTATTTGGAGCAGGGCACTTCTTCAAAATCAGGTCATATAACGCCTGATGACCTTACGAGCACCCTAAAGGATTGGGTGCATGATATAGGTACACCTGGAATAATTCACAGGGAGTAGACCGAGAAAAATGAACAACCACTCACTTATGAAGACACTTTTTCTATGTATTCTTTCAGGCGCTTTGGCTGGATGCAGTAGATTTCCTTCCTCGTCCGACAATACAGCCAAAACAAATCTATCCGTGCTTCTCATAACTTTCCAAGATCTCCCTCCTGGATGGACAACCGCGGGGCTCAGTAGCCCAGCGCGTTGGTCTAATTATATGGATGGTGATTCGATGGAGATAGACTTTTATTCTGATATTGTCCCAGACCATAATCCCTTTGCGGAAGAAATTTATCGCTCTTCCGGCTTTCTTCCAACCCTACGATCACAAAACAATTTCAATTATTTGGTCAAAGAATTACACTCCGGTAGCATCCCGCACGACTGGAACTTCAAGAGTCAATTTGCAGATAATAGCGATTTCTCCTGTTATACCTATTCGAATGTTTCTTATCCGGCTTGTGATTGGATTGCTCGATATGACCGTGTTGTAATCCACGTTCTCGCGTGGCTGATTCCTGATCGTATGACGCTTTCAGATTTGGAAAATATCATCGGCAAGATTGATGCCAAAGCGGGTAAGGCTAGTGGGCGTTGAATCCGGCGTCGGCGGAGCAGTTGCCGATGTATTCGCTTTAGCCTCGATCACAGGCGGGCCAGTAACCGCCGCGGGGTTTCATATTGCTGCAACTGTTCTGATGGATAACTTAGCCAAGTCTATGAACGAACAATATTTTCCAGAGTTAGGCCTGGGTGAATATCCATAGCCTTGTTTGCCCTCATCTTATTGCTTATTGCGCTTGTCAAACTACTAAGCCTTTAGTTTGCCGATAAGATTTTGAACTTTTCATCTATCTAAGGAATGTGCCAGTTTGAAGCTGGAGGAGAACATGTCGAAAAATAGCAAAAAATTAAGTACTAATAACGGAAAAGACAAATCGCTTACCCCCTCCCCAAGCAAGTTAGCGATATTCATTCCGTGGGTGATCAGTTTAGGCATAATATTCTTAGCACCGAGACCGGTAAACCCTAAGACAATGGCATTCGCTGCTTTTGTTGCAGGGCTTACTGGAGTGATTGTCATAGCAAGAAAAGAAATTTTTTCTTACCCTAAAATGATTACCGGCCCTAGAGCAATAGTGCAGGGGATATTGATAACCGGGGTCAGTTGGATTTTGAGTTTCATCCTTTTTTTCTATGGGTAGTAGACCACTTGTGCTCGGGGAGGAACTCTGTCCCCGCCGATCGCGAGCGGAGTGGGGTTTTGACCGCAGGTCTCAAAACAAAAAGGCTGGGGGATGCGCCGTACCTTGCAGGTGGGCGGCTTCGTTTAATCGGTGTACTGCCCTACCCGTCCTCTGGCCACCCTCCCCATTTTCTTTGAAAATGGGGAGGGCTGGGGTAGGGCTTAAACGCGTAAAATCAATCCATGCCCAACCCTCCGAGAAGCAACCCGAAAATCCTCCGCCGCGCCGGAGAATTGCGCCACCAGCCAATTCCTGCCGAGCAAAAACTTTGGGCATATCTTCGCGCTGTGCGTGAGGATGAAGTGCATTTTAGAAGACAACATGCTATCGGCCAGTACATCACGGATTTTTGTTCACCGAGAAGGAAACTGATTATTGAATTAGATGGAGGTCAACATATAGAGCAGGCGGGATATGATGAAGAAAGAACAGGATATTTGGAATTGCAGGGCTATAAAGTAATTCGCTTCTGGAACAACGAAGTGATGAATGACATCGAGGGTGTGATGCGCGCAATCCTTTCCGCGTTGGAAGACAAATAAACCCGTTCTGATATCGCACGGCTTCCGACCCGCCTCGCGTGGCACGCTTCGACTACGCTCAGCGCAGGGCGCTTCCTAACTCGCGATTCCTTCGCGGGCTATCTGAATCTGCCGCAATCGCAGAATCCGTATGCATATGCGCTGAACAATCCGATTCGATATACCGATCCGAGCGGACATTGTTTCTCTGGTGCAGTAGTTGATACTGTTTTGTGTCTGGCAGGTGTTGCTGTTGTAGGTGGATCTATCAGCGCCGATGTGGACATTTATTTCCAACTCCAACGAAATGGTGGAAATTGGCAATGTATTGATTGGGGTGAAGTTGGTATAGCTTTTGGCGCAGGGGCAGTGGGCGCCTTGGCCTTTGTAATGGCTTGGAAAGCTATCCTGCCCGTTGCTGAGCTATATGGTCAGGCTTATCTTGCTGGCACGTTCGGCACAGGCATTGCCGAATTCCTGTCTTATGCATTCACGGGAAGTGTAAGCGGAGCCTTGGCTGGACAATTTAGCCGCATGGAAGCGTATCAACTAAGCGGACAGCAAGATCAAATCGCTTATGGCATGATGCGCCCGGAAGATCTATTAGGCCTCTTGCATAAGTGTGCCATAATAGGCGCATGCGTTACGAAACGATCCAACAACTAAAAGATACGGACTTCAAACGGCTGACAGGTGTACGGCGAGAGCCTTTGAAAGGATGCTGGAAGTAGTCCAAAAAGGCCTGCGCAACTTTGGCAGGCCGCCCAAATTGAGTCGACCCAGTTGTTGCTGACCTTGATGTATTGGGTGAATACCGAACTGAGTTTCATATTGAATCAACCTATGGCGTCCGTAAAGCAACGGTACACCGAACCATCAAAAAGGTAGAAAACGTACTGATCCAGTCAAAGTAATTTCGCCTTCCAGGGAAAAAGCCCTGCAGCCCGGTGACACCGTGATTGAAATTGTGCTGGTAGATGCCACCAAATGGCTGATTTAGCGTTCAAAAAAGACGACGCAGGCATTACAGCGGTAAAAAGAAGCGTCACACCCAAAAGGTGCTGGCGAATCAGGGTAGCAAACGTTTACTGGTCATCACTGAAACAGATGGCTGTTTTGCCGATGGACTCTCCGCCGCTACAAACTACACGGTTGGTCATCGTACCTTGCGCGTGGAGGATTGCGGCAAAGTTGCGGCGGTCTTTGTAGACATGAATACAAGCTATCCAGTTCGCATCACGCCCGTTCTGGATATTCGCCAAAAGACAAACACCTACGCCCCCGATGAGCCGCGTCACTACTTCGCCAAATGCAGGCCTATCAAGTCATGCCCGATGACGATATGTTCACTTTCACGCCTATTGTGTTGAATACACCCATTGAAGCCATCGTTTCCCGCTCTGGCGCGCGCGTCAACTGTGATGCGTGTGGGGAGGAGATCATGAACGAGCGCGAGACCCATCAGGCAGGTCTTACCCTGTGCCGCGCCTGCGCGGGGAATTTGTATTATCATGTGTCCGTCCACGTGCATGCAATTCAAATTGAAGTGCAAGTCATTAATGGATAAATTGCTGTCGGAGTCGAATTATGCAAAGGCAACTTACTGGTAATCCTTTCGTTTTCTCCATCGCCGAATTTTCAGGCTCGCTCGCGGATCTCGGCGTCATGCTCCCGCTCATCCTGGCGCTGATCGCCCTCAACGGCATGGACGCCACCGCTGTCTTCGTCGGAGTGGGCATCGCTTATATCCTCGTCGCGCTGGTGTACCGTCTGCCCATTCCCGTCCAGCCGCTCAAATCCGTTTCGGCGCTGGCGCTCGCAATGGGGCTTGCTCCCGTGGTCATCGTCACGGGCGCCATCTGGAACGCGGTCGCCTTTCTCGGCATGGGCCTGGCGGGTCTTGACCGCTGGGTACACAAAATCTTTTCCAAGCCGGTGGTGCGCGGCATTCAACTCGGCCTGGCATGGCTGTTATTCAAATCCGCCTGGACATTGATTCAAAAGACCCCCCAAGGCTGGCAGGGCGGATTCGACTTTTCAGGACAGACCATCAACTGGCTGTGGATTTTGGTCGGCGGCGCGTCCATCTTCCTCTTGCTTTTTCTCTTTTGGAAACGCGACCTCGCCGCGCTGGGGGTCGTCATCTTTGGGATCGGCGCATCAGGACTCCGCCTCGGCCTGCCCGCCGTTTCTCTGCATTTGACTCTCCCCAAACTTCTCCCGCTCATCCCCACCTGGAGTCAACTCTGGCAGGGACTGATCCTGCTCGCCCTGCCGCAAATTCCGCTCAGCCTCGGCAACTCCATCTACGCCACTGCCGACGCGGCACGCCAATACTTCGGCGAAAAAGCCGCGCATGTCACCGAGCGCAAACTCATGCTCACGATGGGAACCGCCGACGCTGTGACCGCCGTGCTTGGCGGCGTTCCATTATGTCACGGTTGCGGCGGGCTGACCTCGCATTACCGCCTCGGTGCGCGTTCGGGCGGCGCGCCGCTCATGCTGGGCACCATCTTCCTTTTACTGGGACTGTTCGGCGGTTCGGCCAGTATGCAAATCTTCGGGCTGATTCCCTTCCCCGTGCTGGGCGTCCTGCTGGCGTATGTCGGTTTTCAACACATGCTCCTGGCGAGTGACCTGCGCGGCGCGCAAGCCTGGCTCACCGCCCTGCTTGTGCTCGCCCTGACCCTCTGGACGAACAACCTCGCCATTGGCTTCGTCAGCGCGGCGGTCTTTTATCACGCGTGGAACCGGCTGGCGGGGAGCAAACTTGCCGATGTTCATTGATCCCTTCGGACGCGCCATCACCGATCTGCACATCTCGCTCACCGACCGATATAATTTGCGTTGTGTGTACTGTATGCCGAAGGAAGGCTTGCAGTGATACAACGGTCATGCGAAACTGATTCTAACGACCTATCAACGCCCTGCGCCCTTTCAGGAAAAACGATGGCCGATAAGTAGTCGCCTGAAAGTCTTTATAAAAGTTTTGTTGATCGAGCCGCCGCCCTCGGCGGCGGGGACGCCGCCGAGAGCATCGTTTTGTAAAAATAATTTCGACCGACTACTTAGAAGTCTTCCACAAATCGCTAAAACAAAATGCCGCTTTGGGGAAGGCGCCTATGCGCCAAGTCGTGACCCAAAACAATCCTGTCTTTGCGGTCTTGTTTGCTTTCTTCGAACTGGAATGCTTGAAGATCAAATGATACATCAATCATTTTGCCCTGCGTTCCTATTTGTATCTCAAGGCTACTCGCGTTGCCTATGAAGAACTCCAGGTTCTCAAGGCTGCGTAACATCGGTTCTTAAGGTAGCCGGATCAGCCATATGCTTCCCAAGATTCCCTTTTCGCCATTAAAGTACCACTCCAGGTAGCTGCGGCCATCGTCAGCAAACTCACGGTAGCGGACAAAGCTATCAATGGGGTGGTCGGGGTGTTCCCCTAAGTCGATGATCTTCCATTCTCCTGCGACATCGAAGGCTACATAGTTGGTCACCCCGAACAACAGCCGGCCGTCAGGAGTGAATGACATGAGGGTAGGCTCACTTCTTTCCAGACCGGCTGTGATATCCCGTATCTGCTTGCCGGTCATCAAATCCCAGACGGTCGCTGAGGAGGGTGGTAGGCCCCTCTTGTCCGCCTCGACAACGACGAGCACAGAAAGGTCAGGAGAGGCAGCCAAATTACAGCGCTTGATGCAAGGGTTCTTGTAGTGACTGATCTCACTCCACGTAGATGTGTCGTATAGGAGAAGCGCATTATCGTCGGAACTAGCAGCCTGAGGCCGTCGCGGCTGAACCGGGGCAGTCCCCATCTCCAAGAGCGCGTCACCCCCAGCCAATATCTGCTTTTCAACAATCGTATAGGCCGCTCCACGGCGACCTCGCCGCTCTCAAGATTTCGGACCTTCGGATTGCCGACGACAGTATCCAGATTATAGACGGTCGTATTAGCCACCCTGCTCACGTAAAATGGGCCTTTCCCCTGGCGAATGTAGTTTATCTGACGATTCCCAATCACCACATGGTAAAATCGCAAATTGCTGGCAGGGGAGACCTAGCTGTCCTGCCTAAAAAACCGCGTATAAGCACAAGAAGCCACTGACTAAATAGCTTCTGTTTTCATAGCGGAGAGAGAATTGGAGTTCCTGGAGTCTGACTGTGATCAAACTCAGTTATAGCACGTTCGGCCTGACCAACCTGGGCTTTTTAGATTCCATTGAGGCTGTGGATAAAGCAGGCTATCCGGGCATCGAACTTTCATTTCATCGCGACCAGTTCAATCCGTTCAATATCACCGATGACGACCTTGCGGCGGTCAAGAAGCGGCTGGAAGGGTTGCGAGTAAAAGCCGCCTGCGTTTCAACCGCCTCGCATTTTTTCACCCCGTCCAGGCCGCACGAACCGTCGCTGATGAGCCCAGATTTGGCGGGCAGAAAGCGCCGCATCAACCTCGTCCGGCGCGGGATTGATGTTGCTCGAAAGCTGGGCGTGTCCCTCGTCACGTTTGGAAGCGGATTCATCCGCGATGAGCATGTCGCTAATCCATCGGTCAATCCGCGTGAACTGCTGGTGGATAGCATCCATCAATGTTTGAAATCCCTGCGGGATGACGATGACATCACTCTGTTGATCGAGCCCGAGCCGGGCATGTACATCGAAACATTGGAGCAGGGCATTAGCCTCGTCAAGGAAGTCGGATCGCCGCGTTTCCAGCTGCACCTCGATCTGTGTCATAACTATTGTTCGGAAGATCATTATCTTGAGGCCTTGGCAAAAGCCGCGCCGCACGCCAAATTCCTGCACGTCTCCGACGCGCGCGAGGGCTACAACCTGAAACTCATCAAAATGGCAGATAATTTAAAACTTGATTTAAGTTTTGCCCACTACCTGATTTATTTCCCCGAATACGCAGATTACCTTTTGGTGGATCGTGACCATCCGATCTATTTCTACGACGAGGCGCCGGGCGTGCAACAAAAGAAGCGCATCGAATCTATTTTGGGATCGGTGAACATTTCGCGACCGCCCGCCTTCGTTGACTATAACAGTTTGTTCGCAGGCGCCACGCCCTTTGACGACGAAATTTTTACGTATTCGATTTCCGTTCCGGGTCTGAGTTACGATGTGTTGGAAAGGGCAAGGCCCATTCTTATTTATTTGCGGACGACAAAAGACGCAAGCGGCAAATTGCTGATGGACAAGATGGTAGCGAACACACTGACCGGTATCGTCCATTTCCATGAAATTCCCGGCGAAGGGACAATGAACTTTGCCGCCAGTTTCAAAGCATTGACCGACAGCGGCTATTCCGGGTATGCTTCTGTTGAGTTGTATCATCACGTCGCCTCATGGGAGAAGGCGTTGAAGGATAGTTACAAACATTTGTCGCAATTTGTGTAGATATGCCGGAAGAGCGATTAAGCTTCCAGGATGGTCCAAAGACCTAACCATGGAGCACACAGAGAGCATGGAAGACTATTAAAAGGTTTTCTCTGTGGTCTCTGTGGTGAAAGAAACTAATACAGGAGAGAGTTATGATAGATATTGCTCAACTCGGTTGGGAGGCCGGCACAGTTGGGGAGTTGGATCATCGCGCGTTGAAAGCGCCGCACGTCAAACTCCGCTCGTTCACCCAGGGACCGACAGGCGATGTGGTCTACGCGGTGGATCTGCGAATCAATCGGCCTAATTCCGTCTTTTTGTCTTCCACGGAAATGCACTCCTTCGAGCATTTCCTTTTGTGGGGTTTTCAAAAATACATGCCACAGAATTTCATTTCCATCGGCTTGATGGGCTGTCAGACCGGTTTTTACCTCGTTCTCTTCAATGAAGGACGCGCCCAGACCATTTTTGATGTATATGAAAAAATCCTGAACGACATTCTGACCGCCGGCGAAGTGCCGTATGCCAATATCGCGCAATGCGGCAATTACAAGAATCACAGCCTTGAAATGGCGCAGGCTCTTGCCAAAAGAGTCCTGGAAGCGAAGTCCAATTGGCGGCAGATCACTTAGGGATAAAATGAGCACACGACGAGTTACTTTTCAGCACACAATTGAATACGAGGTGGTTAACACCTCCAATCTATTCCAACCGCATAACTGGGCATTGCTCTCCGCGGGAAGGATCGAGGACTCACGCCGCTTTGTTGTGGTGGATGCCAACGTGGAGAAAATTTATTCCTCCGCGATACGGGATTATTTTGCATACCACCATGTGGAGGCGAGGATCGTCGCGTTTCCCGGCGGCGAAGAGAATAAAACCATGGACCATTACCTGTCCATTTTGCGGGAGTTGGATTCGTTTCCGATTCACCGTCGCGATGAACCGATCATCGCCATCGGCGGCGGCGTGCTAACCGATGTGGTTGGTTTTGTGGCGGGCAGTTATCGCCGAGGCCTGCCGTACATCAAGGTCCCGACGACATTGATGGGATACGTAGACGCTTCGATTGGTATCAAGACCGGCGTCAATTTCAACAGAAGCAAGAATCGGCTGGGCGCCTTTCATTCTCCGCAAAAAGTTTTGCTGGATAAATCCTTCCTGAAGACTCTATCAAGACGTCACCTCCTGAACGGCGTTTGTGAAATCATCAAGCTGGCCGTCATTAAAGATGCGGGACTGTTCGATCTGCTTGAAACGCATGGAGCCCAATGCGTTGATTCGCATTTTCAGGATGAGGCAGGTGGCATCATCCTTGACCGCGCCATCGGCGGAATGCTGGAGGAACTAGAGCCGAATCTGTTTGAAGAAGATTTGGCGCGCAAAGTAGATTTTGGGCACACATTCAGTTACGGTCTGGAAACACGATACGAAACGCATCTTTATCATGGCGAGGCAGTTCTGCTCGATATTCTCGTCTCGTCGCTGATCGCGCGCGGGCGAAATCTTTTATCGGATGAAGAGACGGAACGCATCTTCCGCCTGACCGACGCGCTGGGGATCGAACTTAACGTCTCGGTCCTTGACCCGAGCCTGCTCTGGGCCTCGCTCACAGAGCGTACCTACCACCGCAACGGACTGCAACGCGTCCCCATGCCGCGCGGCATAGGCGGATGTGTCTTTTTAAACGATATAAAAGCCAACGAGATCGAACTCGCTGTAAAAAATTTAGAAGATTGGATTGCCATAAAATATGACCACGTTTGAAAATGCCGACAACAAAGAAATCGAAAAATTCGACAAGGTCTCTCAAATTTGGTGGGACCTCAACGGTGAAATGGGCACGCTTCACGTCATCAACCCATTGCGGACCCATTTCATCATGGAGAAACTCACTGCCCCTAATCCCCGCATCCTCGACGTGGGCTGCGGAGGCGGAATCCTCTCCGAGGCGCTGGCCAAAGCCGGCGCGCAGGTGACAGGCCTGGACTTGTCCGATGCGTCTCTTCAAGTCGCCCGCCAGCACGCACAAAGTCAGGGTCTCAAAATTGATTATCGTTACGAGAGTGTGCAGGATCTCGCTGATAAAGAGACAGGCGCCTTCGACGCGATCACCTGCATGGAGATGCTGGAGCATGTACCAGAGCCGGCGAAGGTGGTAGCGGCTTGTGCCAAAGCATTGAAGCCGGGCGGACATGCCTTCTTTTCTACCATCAATCGCACGCCCAAGGCTTTCCTGTTCGCCATCATCGGCGGCGAGTACATTTTGCGCCTCCTGCCGCGCGGTACGCACACGTACTCAAAACTAATTCGTCCAATCGAACTGAAGAAATGGAACCAAGACGCCAGATTGGACTTTGTTCGTATCGCCAGCCTGATATACAATCCGTTCACGCGCAAGTTTAAAGTCGCGCACAATGTGGAAGACGTAAACTACATGGCGCACTTCACCAAGAAATAATTGTTATCTCACTGATGGTCATCCGGAGTTTTATATGAAACGTTTCTTTGCGCTTTCGAGAACTACACACGGAGTTTTGGATCTCGCCATGCCCGGCTTTGTTGCTTTGTTGTGGCTGGGCGCTTTTCCGCAATGGCAGACCATTCTTCTTTCCATATTTACTGCCTTTGCCGCTTATACGGCCATCTATGCCCTCAACGACCTTGTCGGCATCGTTGTGGATAAAGAAAAATTCGTGGGCGGAATCAACGCCGGGTATTCGGTCGAGGCGTCCAACATGCGCTACCCACTGGCGCAAAATATCCTCCCTTATCGTAGCGGCTGGCTATGGTTCGTGATTTGGTTCGTGCTGGCGCTCATCGGCTCTTACATTCTTAACCCCGTCATTGTTTTCATACTGGCGTCAGCTACGGCGCTCGAAGTAATCTATTGCCTCTTGCTCAAGGTTACCTATCTCCGCACTTTGGTCAGCGGGTTGGTCAAATCGAGCGGACCCATTGCGGCGATCTTCGTCGTGGACGCCAGCCCCGATCTCGTGAAAGTCCTGCTTGTCCTCGCCTGGATTTTTGTGTGGGAGATCGGCGGGCAAAACATACCTGCGGATTGGAACGATACCGTGGAGGACAAACGCGTCAACGCCAAGACGATTCCACTGCAACTCGGCACACAGACAGCCGGCGTCATCGTTCTTCTCTCGCTCGCGTTGACAGTGAGCATCAGCCTGCTTCTGCCGCGAATTTCGCCTCTCAATCTGGGCTGGCTTTACCTTATCGCAAGCGCCGCGGTTGGCATCTTCTTATTGTTGAAACCGGGCTATGAACTTTTTAGAAGGCAAGAGGAGGGGCGCATGGCGGCGAGGCTGTTTGATAGCGCCAGTTATTATCCGTTGGCACAGTTGGTGATCATTTCTATTTTCGTGCTGGTCAAGTAAAAGCCCCTATATCAGTTGCTGGAGGGGGGTGGGCCAACCTAAATGGGGCTATGGTATACTTACGATTAAGTTTTTCCTTAACCGCTATGCACAAAGTCGAATCGCTTCAGGCTTTTGACCAAATAAAACTGCTCGCTGACTCGCGCCGCATGGCGATTCTGCGAATCCTAATGGCCTCGCCTGCCACGCTTACGCATCTGGCGCGGACTCTGGGACGGTCTCCGGCATGGATTCGGCACCACATCAAAGCGCTTGAGTCCGCCAAACTCATCGAGATGGCTGAAGTCCGCACCACAGGGACGGTAACGGAAAAATATTACCGTGCCAAGTCCGGCGCGTTCCTGCTCCAACAGATGATTTTGCCGAAAACCAAAAAGCCTGCGCTGATCTTTTCCGGCAGCCATGATCTGGCGCTGGAATTTGCCGCAGAACATCTCTCGAAACATTTCCATTTGCTGAGTCTGCCCGTCGGTTCATTGGACGGACTTGTAAATCTTCGTCAAGGGTTATGTCAAATGTCCGGCTCGCATTTGCTGGATGAAAATGGTGAATACAACACGTCTTATGTTCGTCATCTTTTCCCCGATCGCGACATGGAAATCATCACTCTGGCAAATCGCACGCAGGGACTTATGCTTGCGGAGAGTAACCCCAAGCGTGTTAAGAAGATCGCCGACCTGACAAATCGAAATGTGCTCTTTGTGAATCGCAACGCAGGCTCAGGCACGCGCTTGTGGTTTGATTCCGAATTGCATAAGTTGAAAATCCCGGCTGAAAAGATCAAAGGCTATGACCGCGTCGTGGCGACTCATACCGAGGCCGCGTCTTTGATCAAGAACAACAAAGCAGACGCGGCTATCGGTTTGCAAGCCGCCGCCCATCAACATGGACTCGACTTCATCCCGCTCTTTGAAGAACGCTATGATTTGGTTCTGCCGCGTGAGCAGGAAAAATCCATTTCGCCATTTTTGGATTACATCCAAACCGCGGACTTCCGCCACGCGCTCGGCGCTTTGACTGGTTACAACACCGCACACAGCGGTGAACAAATTCCACTCTAAAGGGAAAGAAATAATAAAGAAGATACTGCTCGCATTGTTTTTTGTTTTCTGCTTGACTGTAACAGCGTGCGCTCCTTCCGCCCCGACGGCGGCTCCTGCAACCGAAGCGCCCACTCCAGGCCCGGCGCCCGTCAATCCCAATCTGATTCTGGCGACAACCACTTCAACGCAAGACTCGGGTCTGCTCGATGTGTTGATTCCGCTTTTTGAACAGGAGACAGGCTACCGGGTCCAGACAGTAGCGGTGGGGACCGGGCAGGCGCTTCAAATGGGGCAGGATGGCAATGCAGACGTTCTCTTGGTCCACGCGCCTTCATCTGAAAAGACTTACATGGATGGCGGCTTTGGCAAGGATCGCGCCCTTGTCATGCACAATGATTTCATCATCGTTGGGCCTGCGGACGACCCTGCTGGAATTAAAGGGTTGAGTCCAATAGATGCATTCAAGGCAATCTATGCGTCGGGCGCGGCGTTTGTCTCACGCGGCGATGACTCGGGCACCAACAAAAAGGAACTTGATTTATGGAAGAAGACCGCGCTTGATCCAAAAACGGAGAAGCCTGCGTGGTACATTGAAACGGGGCAGGGTATGGGCGCGACGTTGATTATGGCCTCCGAGAAAAACGCATACACGCTGACGGATCGCGCCACATATCTGGCCAACAAGGTCAACCTGCAATTGGAGATTTTGGTTGAGAAAGACAATTCGCTTTTGAATGTGTATCACGTGATCACGGTCAATCCCGATAAATGGCCGAAGGTGAATTATGAAGGCGCGCTGGCTTTCTATAATTTCCTCATCGCACCCGACGCTCAAAAGGTGATCGGCGAGTTTGGCATGGACAAGTATGGCCAGCAATTGTTCGTCCCGGATGCGGACAAGACCGATGCCGATCTTGGGTTGAAATAAGATTTTGCTTTTTCAGATTTGTCCACGACAAAGACGCCCTCCCGGCTATCCGTGGAGGGCGTCTTCCTGTTTTGAATTGGTCCCCAGTTAAAGCATCGGCAATAAATATTCGTACGCGCTCAGCGCGGCTTTGGCTCCTTCACCCACCGAGATCAAAACCTGCTCGGCGTAACTGTTGGTTACGTCGCCCGCCGCGAAGATGCCAGGCACATTGGTGCGATTGGCACCGTCTACCACGATGCGACCGCGCTCATCGAGTTTCACCAATTCTTTGACCATGTCGGAATTCGGCGCGAGCGCCTTTTCGACGAACATGCCGTCTGCTTGGTATTCGATGATCTTTCCTGTTGAATCTTTTAACTTCAACACATGAGCATATTCATCGCCTTTGACCTCAATGACCTCACAGCCCTGAAGGACGGTCACGTTCTTGGACGCTTTGATCTTTTTGGTCATGGGTGTTTCGATCATCTTGTCCGCGGAGCAGACGAGATAGACTTGTTTTGCCACTGTCGAAAGTTCCGCCGCGGAGCGCTGAGCCAGTTCCGCGTCACCGATTACGATGACGGTTTTCTCGATGAACAGTGGGGCGTAACTCAGCGCGGAGTAACATAAGCCCTTCATCGTGAATTCTTTTTCGCCCGGCACGCCCATGCGCACCTGACGCGCGCCGCTGGCGACGATAACGGCTTTGGCTTCCAATTCCGCGCCGCCTGTGGTTGTGACCGCGAAGCCGCCGTTCTTCTTGCTGACTTTCTCTACATTCTCGATGTGCCGAGCGAAATCAAGATATTCCAACTCGCTTCTGAATTTGTTGACTACTTCCAGCCCGCGAATCACTTGATATTCCTGTACCCATGGGAGAGCGAGGCGGAAGTTGGTCTTGCCTCCCAGGTCTTTGCTCAGGAGCAGAACATTCAAGCGTTTGCGAATGGCATATGTGGTGGCTGTCAGACCGGCCGGCCCACCTCCAATGATGATTAGGTCGTACATGTGATTCTCCTTTCTGCCGATGTCGTTCTCAATAGGCAGACTTGATCGTTTCCAAATCCACGTCGTGCTCATCTTTGTCCAGCGGGGGCGCGGCGATGAAGTTCTTTTCCATCATCATCTTGGTCAGGCCGCGTGAGCGTTTGATGATGTTCGACGCGTTCTCAAATTCCGCTTCGTAGGTGGTGGGATGACGGGCCAGGCCCTGTTCAACCGCTTTCATGGCGACTGCCGCGGCCTCGCGCGGGAACACTTCCCAATCGTCCATGTCGGGCAGGATGTGATCCGCGTCGAGCCGTTTGCCGACGTGATCTGCCAATGCCTGCGCGGCGGCGAAGCACATTTCGTCTGTGATCGTTCTCGCGCGGACGTCGAGCGTGCCGCGGAAAATTCCAGGGAAGCCCAGCGAATTGTTGACCTGATTCGGGAAATCCGAACGGCCGGTCGCCACCACCGCCGCGCCCGCTTCCTTCGCCTCCCACGGCCAAATCTCCGGCACAGGGTTGGCGCAGGCAAAGACGATGGCGTCCTTTGCCATGCTCTTGATCCACTCCGGCAGGATCACGCCGGGACCCGATTTGGACAGCGCAATTACCACATCCGCGCCTTTGATCGCGTCGGGAATATCGCCTTCGCGCCCCTCAGCATTGGTGATGTTGCACAGTTTCCATTTATCTTTGTATTCAGCCTTGCGCAGTTCGAGGTCTTTGCGATGTTTGCCGAGGATGCCTTTGGTGTCCACCATGAAGCACCTGGATGGATCCGCGCCCCAGCCGAAAATGAGGCGTGAGCAGGCAACGTTTGCCGCGCCGGATCCAATGAAGGCGATCTTCACCTCGCTCATCTTCTTGCCGACGACTTTCAAGGCGTTGATCAATCCCGCCAATGTGACGGTGGCTGTGCCCTGCTGGTCGTCGTGCCAGACCGGGATGTCGGCTTTCTCTCGCAGAGTATCCAAAATGTAGAAGCATTTCGGTTGGGAGATGTCTTCAAGATTCACACCACCGACTCCGGGCTGGAGCATCAGCACTGTATTGATGATCGCGTCGGGGTCTTTGGTATCGAGCATGATCGGGAATCCATCCACACCGCCCAGATATTTGTAGAGCAGAGCCTTGCCTTCCATCACGGGCAGACCCGCTTTGGGTCCGATGTCGCCCAGACCCAGCACGCGCGTCCCGTCGCTGACGACGATGACCGTGTTCCATTTGTTGGTGTAGTCGTACACCAAATCTGGATTCGCTTGAATCGCTTTGCATGGCGCGGCGACCCCCGGCGTGTACCAGATGGCGAAATCTTTGAAGCTGTGCACAGCGCACTTCAATGTGGTTTCGATCTTGCCTCGATAGAATGGATGGAGTTTCATCGCATCTGCCGAGGGTTTCTTGGCTTTGGCTAGCAGTTCGTCAACGTTCATAGTGTCCTTCCTCTCCGAAGGGTTGTTTCTTGTGTCACTCTGAGGCGCGTTGTTCGGAAATTCTTCGCGTCAGAATGACAATCTAAAGTCAAGCGGTTCTGCGTTTGGATTCGGCGCGCAGAGCCAGTATCACGGCGTGCAGGTTGAGTCCGCGTTTGCAGGCGCCGCGCGAAGCCTCCAAAACGGAATCAGACCATAAGGTCCGCGTGTGAAGCGCTTCTTCATCATCGTGCAACACAAGTTGTATCAGACTGCTCAACGGAATGTCCATTTCGTTTTGAATCACAAAGTCACAATCGAGGCAGGCCTGACAGAGGGAAACATCCTGACCGGTTAGATTCTTGACGACGCGGCGCAAAGACATAATTAGAATTCGTCTGTCTTCAAACGCAAAGGCATCGTCATCAAGACGACATCGCGCGAGTCGCCATCGGGAAACATAAAATAGTCATCAAGCGTGGCCTTTATTTTGAAGCCGAGAGTTTCAAAAGCTTTGACCACTTTTGTTTCGTCGGCGACGATTTCGACCATGAGCAGGCCAAGCCCTTGCTTGCGCGCCAGGTCAATCAAAGTGCGGAGCATCTTCATGCCAAGGCCGCGCTTACGATAATCTTTGGCGAGGAACAAACGCACCTCTCCGATGTGGCGCTTTGGCCCCTCACAGAAATGCAGGGTAGCACTTCCAACCACGCGATCTTTTGCGAGCGCGAGGATGGGCAGGACCTTGCTGTAGTCGAGATGTTCGCACCATTCATGGATGAGGGATGGGTCTTTAACGTAATGACGGAAATAGCGCAGATCGTCTTCGCTGACTGCTGAATAGAATTCCATCAGGCGCGCTTCATCGTCAGCGACCATCGGACGCAGAAGCACATAGGTTCCATCTTTCAAGGTGGCCATTTCGCGGAAATTTTTGATTTGTTCAGGAAGCATGGACCCTCCCAGTTTTGTGTATCAAGTTTCAAGTGTCAAGCGTTGGTTTCCTTTGGCAGATCAGGATACGCAATAACGACTCAAGTCGTTACAACATTTGGCTGCGGCGCGACGAAATCTCTGGGAAGGACGCCTCCTTCGGTGACGATGCGCGGGACGATGTCCTCCCAGCCGACCGCCATGATGTGCAGTCCGTTCACGCCCTGACCTCGGAACTTTTTGATTTGCTCGATGAGTTCGAGCGCAATCTGCACGCCCTCCTCCTGGGCGTTGCCGGCTTTGTCGGCGGCTTCCATGCGCTTCATCAGCGGTTCGGGGATGAAGACGCCCGGCACCTCGTCGTTCATGTACTTCGCCATCTTGAAGGTCTTGAGCGGCGTGATGCCGATGAGGATATAGACCTTGTCGAGGATGTTCCGCTTGGCGAGTTCGTTCAGCCAGATTTCCATGTGCGCCACGTCATAGACCAGGTTGGTCTGGAAGAACTGCGCGCCGGCGTTGACCTTCTTGTGTTCGCGCAATGCCTGGAACTTCGGCTCGGAAGCGAACGGGGAGGCGGCGGCGCCCAGGAAGTAGCGGGGAGGCGTCTTGATTTCGCGCCCGTCCAGATACCTGCCCTCATCCCTCATGCGGCGGAGAATCCACAGCATTTGAATCGAGTCGAGGTCAATCACGTCCATTCGTCCGCGCGGGGGAGGCGCCATCTTCATCGAATCGCCGGAGATGCACAGGATGTTGCGGATGCCCAAATCCGCCGCGCCCATCACTTCGGACTGCAAGCCGACGCGGGTGCGGTCGCGCGCCGCGATTTGCATGACAGGCTCTGCGCCGTGTTCGAGCGCCATCTTCGCGCAAGCCCAGGAGGCGGTGCGCGGCGTGGCGGAGGGATTGTCGGTGAAGTTGATCGCCGCGACGTAGGGCTTGATGTTTTCGATGTGCTGGCACATCTTGTCGGTCTTGCACGAGACGGGCGGCGCGACCTCCGCCGTGACGACGAACTCGCCCGCTTTGAGTCTTCTTTCGAGTTCGGAAACAGGCTCGCTGTATTTCGGCGGGTGATATTGGTTATCGCCCTGCCACCAGTCGGGTTCGCGCAAAGGACGGAAGATTTCATCCCAAACTTTGTAGCGGACTTCGGGCGGCTGGAACGCCAGCCCGCGAATCACCTTGCCCGCGCCGATTTCCTTGACGCGGTTCAAAATGCCGCTCCATTGCTCCGTGCCGACCTTGTCCCAATCCAGCGGCGGCAGGACTTCGAGCAGATGTTCCTCGCGTCCCAGTTTGAACGAGCGCTCGTAAATTTTGTACCAAATGCACGGACGGGTTTCGTCCACGTAGCAGTGTTCGCGGGTCGAGCCTCCGCACGGACCGTTTCGCTCCCCCTTCGGACATTCCATCGGACAGATGAAGGCGGTCTCCTGCAGGAGGCAGTTGCCGCACATGCGGCATCCGAACAACGGACCTTTGATTGCCTTTTCGATTGCCGCCAGCACGCGCTTGTTGAACGGCTCGCGCTTGAAGGGCAGATAAGGCGGCTGCCAGCGGCGTCCAGGGGTGAAGATGGGCATGGTTCCTCCAGTTATCGGTTGACGGTTGGTTGTTGGCAGCCTTGTTGTAACTGTCAACTACCAACTACCAACCACCAACTGATTAATTCATCAAATACGAATCCGCGTAAATCACTTTGTTCAGCAGAATCTGCGTCGTCTTCCAGATTGCGGACTGTTCGGGGTCGCTCATGTCGAAGTCTTCCATCTGCGGCTCTTCGCTGTTGGCGATGCGTTCGGCGATTTTGTTATAGACGCGCGCCAGCGGTGTGGAGGTGTCCTTCGTCTCGATCCAGCGGATGACATCGTTCTGTTTCTGGTCGAATGGGTTGGCAATCATCATCTGCAAGCCGACGCCCATCAGCATGGCGCAGTAGACGCGGTTGATGAGCGGACGGTTCTCGTTGGGGACGGCGTTGGAGACGTTGCTCAAGCCGACGGAAATGTTCGGGGCGGGGTCCCAGGCGTATTGCAGAGTCCGAACCGCTTCGATGAGATGCGGGCAGTATTGCTGGCAGCCCGAAACGGTCAGCACGAGCGGGTCAATGATGAGGTCCTTCATCGGGAAGTCAATCTCCAACATGCGCGGGATCAATATCTCGACCGCGATGTTGACGCGCGCGTCCGCCTCGACGGGGATGCCCTCGCTCTTCATCGTCAGCGCGATGAGTTTGGCGTTGTACTTCTTCGCCAAGAGCGGGACTTTTTCCAGCCGTTCGGGTTCGGCGGAGGTCGAATTGAGAATCGGCTGAGCCTTGGTGATTTTCTTCAGTGCGGCTTCCATGCCGTCCACGTTGGTGGTGTCAATCGAGAGCGGCACGTCCACCACCGCCTCCACCGTCTCGACGATCCACGGGAAGACCTCCGCCCAGTCCTTTTTGCGCGGACCGAGATTGATGTCAATCGCCTTCGCCCCCGCCTCCACCTGCCGCACCGCCAAATCCATGAAGAACTCGCGGTCGCGGTTGGCTAATGCCTCCTTCACTTTTTCAGAGATGATGTGGATGTTTTCGCCAATGATGTACATTTGTGCCTCCGTTTCACCCTCACCCCTTGCCCCTCTCCCAATGGGAGAGGGGTTGGGGTGAGGGAAGATCATGATTTCTCCAACACCTCCGCCACACTCGGAAACTTGCTCAAATCCGTGTGCGGCAAAAACAATGCGGACGTGAACGCTTCGTAGAAACTGTTGTCCGCCGAAAGTTCGATATACGTCATGCGTTTCGCAATTTCAGTGATGCGTTCGCGCTTGCGCCAATCGAGCAGAGCCAGATACGCGCCCTTCACCGACGTGTTACCGAGAAACTCAAAACGCGACCATTCCATGTCGGGCAGGAGACCAATCTGCACCGCCTTCTCGACGTTGATGTATTTTCCAAACGACCCGCCGACCAGAACCTTGTCCACGCTTTCGAGCGGGATGCCGACGTTCTCCGCCAGCACCGTGAAGCCCGCGTAGATGGCGGCTTTGGCGCGCAGGAGGTTGTCAATATCCACGCGCGTCAGGACGATGTCTTCGCCCGACTCGGTTTCCCTGCCCCAGGCGACGACGTACTCCCCTCCATGCGCTCCTTCACGGACCCTCGGACTGGGCGCGTCCAATTTGACATTGCCTCCCTTGTCAATGACTCCCGTGATGAACGCCTCCGAGAGCAAGGCGATGAGTCCCGATCCACAAATGCCCTTCGGTTTGCCCCCGCCGATGACGCGGTAGGTCGGTTCGAGCGTGTCGCTGTTGATCCACACTTCCTCGATGGCGCCAGTGGTTGCCCGCATCCCATTCACCACGCCCGCACCCTCGAAAGCGGGACCCGCCGAGCAGGCGCACGTCACCAGCCAGTCGCGGTTGCCCAGCACGGTTTCGCCGTTCGTGCCGACATCGAGAAACAGTGTTACATTTTCCGCGCTGTCGAGTCCTGACGCCAACACGCCCGCCGTAATATCCGCGCCGACGTAACTTGCCACGCCGGGCAGGCAATCCACTGCCGCTTCGGGGTTGATGTTCAAGCCCACGTCGCGCGCCGTCAGCGCAGGCGGGTGGTTGACCGCAGGGATGAACGGCGAGAGGCGGATGCTCGCCGCGGGGATGCCGAGGAACAGGTGCATCATCGTGGTGTTGCCCGCGATGGTCGCTTTGACGATTTGGTCGGGGGTCACTTTGCCCTGCGGCAGTTTGACGCGCTTGCACGCCCTCTCCAGCAGTTCGTTGATGGTCTCCAGCACGCGCTGGCGGAGTTCGTCTCCGCCGCCGTTTTTGCTGGCGTAGATGATGCGCGAAATCACGTCCTCGCCGCGCGCAATCTGACCGTTGTATTCGGCAACCTGCGCCTTGACTTGACCCGTCACCAAATCCACCAGCCAGAGCGTGACGGTCGTCGTGCCGATGTCAATCGCTGCGCCCCAGAGGGGGGAGTATTCGTCTTCGTGACCGGGGAGTAAGTCTATGAGTCGGATAGTCTGATGGTCGGATAGTCGGGAGGTCTCGATGATGGCGGTGACGTTCCAGTCACCTGCTCGAAGCGTGGAGCCGATTGTTCGGAGCAGGGGCAGGGAACAGGTCACGGCTTCGAAGCGGTGTTGGAGGCGAAATGCGGTTTGCAGGCGCGCCCAGTCGTCGGTCTGGTCGTCCATGCTGGGCGGCGTCAAAGTGAGATGCACGCGGCGGACCGTCTGCGAAAACGGGTATTCGTAATCGTCTGGAACCGTGACTTCCGCCACGACGCGGTCGGTGGTGAGGCGGCGTTCGATCTTCTCCTGCGGGGGGACGTAAACCGCCGCGTCACCCTCGACGACGGTCTGGCACGCCAACGCATAACCCTGTTCCACATCGGAAGGGGAGAGGCGCAGCGTACTGCGGCGGCGAACCTGTCCCTCCGTCACCTGCACCGCACAGCGACCACAGCGTCCCTGCCCGCCGCACGGCTGAGCGATGTCAATCCCCGCCAGACGCGCGGCATCCGCCAGCAGGGTGTTCGTGGGAACGGTTACGCTGGCTTGCTTGTCGTCGTGGGTGAAGGTGAGGGTGTGGTTCATGGTTTACCCTCACCCCTTGCCCCTCTCCCATGTGGGAGAGGGGTTGGGGTGAGGGGCTAATTCAACGCCTGTTTCATAAACGCCGGCAGATCCACCGCCTCGCGCGGACCGACGCGCACCTCCCAGCCGGGGAGTTCCTCTTCCACTTCGCCCGAAAGCACAGCGACATGCCCAGGCAGGACGAGCCGCTTCCTGCTGACCTTGTCTGCGACGTTGAAGCCTTTGATGGCTTTGGCGATTCGTTCCGCGTCGAATTTGCCCGCCGCCCAAGCCGTCAGCACAGACATGCCCTCCGCGTCGGTGACGACCAGCCACGCGGGCAAGCCGCTGCCTTCCACTTCGTTGGCGACGGCAAAGTAGGTGATGCTGAAGTTGGTGGTGACCAGCACGGGGCTTTCGGGTTTCGGCGAGTTGATTTCGTACACGCCGGGCTGAACCTGAATCGGTTTCTGCGGGTCGGTGTAGAGGTTCTCGCGCAGGACGAGCAGGGGATAAATCATCTCCGGCGCGAAGGTATCAATGACGACGAAGCCCGCATATTTGGCAATCGCGTGCGCTGCATAGACTGCCTCTTTCTCGACGCCGTTCTGCGCGGCGAAGAAGATGACGGGATACCCCAGCGGACGGAAGTTCTTGAGCGCCAGCCTGCGGACTTGCGTGGAGCGCATCAGCCAGTCGCCGAGGTTCTTTCCGCCGAGGTCGAGGACCATGTCTTCCGCACCCTTTGCTTGAATCTTTTGCGTCAGGTCGGCGAGCGCGTCGAGCGTGTCGGCTTTGACGGCGAGGACGGCTTTGTGCTTCTTTGCCACCTCCGCCAGAGATTCGTAGTTGGATTCGCTTGCGGCGTAGATCAAAGCCGTTTCACCGGCGAGCAGGCTGAGGCTTGAGTCCAGAGCCGCCGCGTCGTTCGAAATGAGGATGAGCGGACGCTTGGTCACCTCCCGCACGGCTTTCACGGCTGATGCCAAGTCCCCATCTGCTTCGATGGCGTAGCCGTTGAGGGTGAAGTCCATGCCCACGTAGTTGACCTTGTAGGCGTCGGCTTGCGCGACCTTTTTGGCGAGGTCGGGGTCGCTGGCGCGGACGCGCAGGAACAGACCAGGCTTGTTGTAGAAGGTCTTTTCGTGGCGGTACATCACCACTTCGTTGCCGACCTTGACTTCGCTGCCATCCGCTTTGAGCGTGACGAGACGAATTGGCGGCGCGGCGGATTCGGCGAGTTGTTTCTTTGAAGCCTCGCTCACATACGGACACGCGCCGAGTTCGACCTGCTTGGCGGCGAGTTTCATTGCGAAGGCGAGGCAGGTGGGAAAGCCGCACTCTTTACAGTTGGTTTGAGGGAGGAGTTTGTAGATTTGGATGCCGCTGAGTGCCATGTTGTCTCCTTTATGGAACGTGGAAAGTAGAAAGTGGAAAGTGGAAGGTGGAAAGTGAAAGGCGGAAAACTAGCATCACTCATTACTTTCCACTTTCTATGCTGTTATCAATTCCTCAATCGTATCCTTCACTCTTTTCACAGACTCGGGATGCCTCAGCACGAGGATATCCGCTCCCGATTCGACCAGCGCCAGCGCGGTGAGGGTTTCCCAGTTGACAGCGCGGGCTTTCCAATCGCCCCACGCTTCGGGGACGCCTTCGCCGACTTTGGCTTCCTTTGTCTTCCACGCTTCGAAGCCGGGCGTGACGATCATCGGGAACTGCGTCATCGCATCGCCTTGCAGCGCGGCGAGACGCAGACGTTCCATCACGGAGTAGCCGTACTCCATGCCGTAGCCGAGCGCACCCGTCGTTGGGTCCATCAGGATGCGGTCTTTGGGCATGCCCATATCGCTGATGAGGATGTTCAACTGCTTGGAAAGGTTCACGTCCATCGGCGCGCGCGCCTGCACGAGATGTCCGTTTGCCATGGCGGTGGCGACGATGGTGCGGTAGTTTTTGTCTTCGCAGATGCCAAGGACAAGTTTCTCGCCCTTTGTCGCTTCGGAGACGGGGACGAGCAATTCGTTGTCCTTCTCTGCCTGCCCTGGACCCCAGACAATGAGCGGGAGTCCCGTCGCGCCCAACACGGATTTGACCGCCTTGACTGCATCTTCGGGACTGTCTTCGACGGTCAATGCCAGGACGATGAGGTCGGCGCCCGCCTCTTCAGCCTTTTTCGCCCATTGAGCGGGATCTGCCATCGCCTCGCCCCAGACCTCCGCCAGTAGCGGTGACCAGTCTGTGGGCTTGCGCGATTTGATTTCGATGGCGATGGCGGGCTTGTTTGGGGTCGGCGCTTTGAAGTGCAGGTAGGGCATCGTCGTTCCGCCGCCTACGGTGACGGTTTTGGCGCGCGTGCCTCCCTCCGCGCTCGTTGCGCCGATGGTCACGGTGCGGATGCTGCCAAGCCATTTGTCTTTGGGAATTTCGATGGGCATGTGTGCCTCCAGTGTCAGGTTTCAAGTTCCGGGTTTCAGGTCAAATGAGACCCGCTTTTTTCCTCGCTTCATCTCGTCTCTCGATAAACTGCTCCAGCGGCGACTTGCGCTCCGCGGCAAGACCCAAATCCTTCAAGTCGCTTTCGTCCCTCGCCGCGATGTGCCGCAGGATGTGACGATACGAAATGTATGCCGCCGGGTAGATGATGCCCGCCGAATTGTGCATCATGTACGCAATGCGGATACCTTTGTCCTTCATCATTTGCGCCGCGGCGGTGAGCGGGAGGTCCGGGTTCAGTTCGGGAACGCCTTCGCTCATGATGTCTTCGGCTGTGAGCGTGTCGAGGTCCTCTCTTCCATACGCCGCGACCAGTTCCTGTTCGCCCACCACGCCGATGCCGTGACCCTCCGCGTCCAGCACACACATCGCTTCGACGTGATGCTCCAGCAGGAAGCGCGCGATGTCGCGGATGGGCGAATTCCATTTGCAGGTCGGCACGCCGACGGTCATCAGGTCGCGGACGAGGAGCGGTTTCATCATTCCCTTGCCAGTTGAAAAAGTTTTCGGGCAAACAGAATCAACCACACAAACCACGGGATGAGAGAGAGGAGCGAGAAGTAAATGCCTATCGTCCCGGCTGTGGACGGTATGATCATTAATATGCCCGCCGCGATTCCCAGATACGCGTTCGCTTTGCTAAAGATATTGCTTCGCAACATGACGATCGAGAATATCAGCAAGGCAATGGCATTGAGAACGTAATACACATCGAATGCCGTGCCGCTATAAATCGCAAGCATAGATTGCCCAGATGCTAAAAGTGCTGTTCTCTGTGCTTCTGTTGTTGCTGCCGCGTATTGATTGCTGAGGGATAACATCTCGAAAGCCGTGTTCGATGGAAAGTATGTGGCGATACCGATAAAGCTCAAAGCCAGCCCAATTGTCATGAACGATTTATTGGTTTGCACTAGCGCCGCATACAGCGCAAGGTAAATCAATATCAAAAAAACGTTATTGATAACAAGCAGAATGTCGCGGTCCAGGAGACCCGTAAACCAATTCTTCTGGAATAGTGTAAAGAAATCAATAACCGTGCTCGGAGGCGGATAGGCGATAAAGATGAAAGATTCAATTGGGATTATCAGCGCCATGAGCAAAGCCGCGACTCCGCCAATCTTGAAGATAGGTTTCCAAGCGGAGTCTATCGTTTGGGCATCAGTTGCTTGTTTCATCGCTTTCATTTAACTTTCTTTGACATTCAAAGTGTTCGGCACACTGACTTCATTAGGTCACGAACGAGTTTCATCATGAAGGCGTTTACCTATACCTTCAACTTGCCATATAACCAACCAAGGAAACCAAGAAAGATAATCACAACGATCGCGACAACAGTCAGTGAAATTCCGGGTATTTTTTCAAGTATCCATAATAAGATAAAGAGAGATGGCGCTCCAATAAGAAATATAATCACCTCTTTTTTCTTCCACTTGTTCATATCTTATTTGCTCCTTCTTAGAACATCGGCTCCATCGCCATGGCGGGATGATTGTGTGCCTCCAGCCAGGCGAGCAGTTCTTCGACGGTGGTCACGCTGCGCTCGTCGGCGATCTTGTCGAGCAGGTCGGGGTCGCCTTCGCGTTCGCAGACCTTTTGGAATTCCTCTTTCATCGTCTCTTTCAGCACGGATGACATCCACACCACGCGCTTGAAGCCGCCGTCTGCGGAGATGAATTTGGGGCTGATGAGGTAATACTTGCCGACGCCCATCACGCCCGGGGTTTGCAGTCCGCCGCCAGCAATGCCAGCCAGAGTCGAGAAAGTCATGCCGGCGGGGGTCATGGACGTGTCCTCGCGCGAGACGACCATCACGCCGTTGGCTTCGGGGATGAGCATGACAATACACTCGAAACAGCCGCACGCGGTCATCGGGTTTTCCATGATGGAGTACATCGAGACTTCCTGCACCACGCCGTGCGAGCCGATCTTGGCGTAATCGTTCGTCCCCTGCCAGTAGCCTTTCTTTGGGTCGAGCAGTTTCCCAAGTTTGATGGGCTGGTTGGGACCTGTCGGGTTGATGTTGTAGGAGGCTTTGCAGTCCAGCCAGTTGTACGCGCCGCACAGTCCCAGCCGCTCAGGCGAGACCACGCAGACGTGATTCGGCGCGAACGACTGACAAAGCGTGCAGGAATAGAACTCGTCCACCTTGTCGTCGGTCAGGTCGGCGAGGCGTTTGTTGCGGTAGTCGTAGGCGGCGCGCGCCTTTTCCAGCCATTCGGCGTGGAGCGCCGGGTCGGTGATGATCATCACCTCCACCTTGTCCACGATGGCGCCAAAGTCTTCGTGGAAGCGGGCGTGCAGAATCTTGCCGAAGTGTTCGAGGGTGAAGCCCTTCTCTGCCGCGGCGTTCGAGATGCGGATCCAGGCGATGTCGCGCTGACCGACGTGCTGAATCCCGCTCGCACCGTTGACGAAGTAATGTACCTGCCGTTCCAGCACCGGCTCGAAGTCCTGCTGCATCTGCCGCCCCGCGACTTTGATGACGATGCCCAAGTCCATGTGACCCTGCGGCTCGACCTTCGAGAAATCGGGACCGATGACCTCGATTTTGCCGTCGGTCACTTCGTCCAGCGGCGCCATGTAGAGATACTCGAAGGCGCGGCTGTACTTGCCTCCAAACTCCACGCGCAAATCCGCCTTGCGGACGACCTCGCCCTCGAAGGCAGAGCCATACGGGACGGGAACGTCCACGTGCGAGACCTTGACCTTGACGCCGCGCACTTCGATACATTTCTGAACGAGGCGCTCGGCGCGCTCCAAATCGTCCTTGCCTTCGATTTGATTGAACGGCATCGAGACGACGTGCTCGTAGGTGGTCACGCCCGTCGGCAGAATTTCGGGGATGACCGTATCGGCGATGACGGGGAAGCCGAAGTTGATGGCGCCTGCCGCGGCGGCGTACTTCAAATCGTCCACTTCGCCCAGCGCCAGGACGAAAGCGAAGACGCGGTCTTTGTTGTAGAGCAGGATTTCGCGTGCCTGTCCCGGCTTGAGCCCGCCGAAGGTCAGGGCGGAGCGGGTGGCAAATCCCAGCGCGTAAATCGCGGAGATGGTGTCCGTGCCAAACGGAACGGTGTAGGTGTCGTAGCCGAGTTCTACGCCCTCTTCGATGAGTTGATGGATGATGCTGCGCCCGTTGACGTTGCCGCTCAGGAAGCACAGGATGTTGCGCCGCTGGAGTTCGCGCACGATCTTGACCGCGACCTCGTTGGACTTGGCGCAGCCGACAATCGCGGCAAAGCCGGGCATGCGTCCGTCCACGAGTTGAATGCCCCACGAGCGCAGTTGAATATCGTCAATCGGTCCGTTCAAGTGACCCTCACCCCCTGCCCCCTCTCCCTCTGGGAGAGGGGATGGGGTGAGGGAATTATCAGGACTCGTAAACGACGTGCCGCCCGCGAGTTTGAATCCGGGCATGGGTTCAGGCTGAAGTCCATAAACGAAGCGGATTGCCTCAATCGCCTCAGCGGCGAGAAGCGTCGCCATGCCTGAGTCGAGCGTCTCGCCGAGGTAGGGAGTCCATTTCGAGAAGGCGGGAATCGGATGGAGCAAGTCGCGCGCGTACTTCAACACGGGCTGGAGATCGCCGAGTTTTTCGACCGCCTTGCCCGTCATGCCAAGGATGGTGGGGAGGTAGTAAGCCGTGTTCGGGAACGCGACAGGCGTATCCGCGCCCTTCTCCTTCAACGCCTTGTTGAGCATGATTTCGGCTTCGGTCACCAGCGCGTTCGCGCCGCGCATGGCTCGGGTGGCAATGTATTTCGACATGTGTGCCTCCATGAAAGAGGAAAGAAGAAAGACAATAATGCTTCTTTCCTCTTTCTTTTTTCTTTTGTCAATCCGCCGCCAAACCGTAAATGGCTTCGCGTTTCTTTTCCAGCGGCAGCGCCTCCAACTCGCGCATTCGCCAATCGCCGCTGCGCCCGAACTTATCCTTCTCCCACGCGGGCAGACCGAGCGCGGCGCGCTTCTTGTCAATGTGTGCGAGAGTCGCCTCAATCATCTTTTGCGGGTCGGGGATGAATTCCAGTTTGCCGCCGTAGAGTTTCTCCCAGCCCTCGCTGATGAACTTCAGCACCAGGTCGCTGTCGCTGACCCGATCGGGCATGCCGCTCACGGGCGACGCGCCGCCGAAGATGACGTACGCGCCCGAAGCGACGCAGTACGTGGCAATCGCCAGCGCCTTTTCGCTCATCCATTCGGGCGCGAGACCGACGGCGGGGACTTGGTCAATGTCGTCGCCCAAGCCGCCCGTCTCGACCATCTGCGTCAGCACGGTCAGGATGCGGGTATTGTCCACGCACGAACCCATGTGGAGGACGGGCGGGATGCCGACCGTTTCGCAGACTTCTCGGAGTCCGCTTCCGACCTCGGTCAAGCCTGCTTCGCCCAAAAGGAGCCCCAACTTCCCCGCGGCAATCGCGCCGCACCCCGTCTGGACGACGAGTACGTCGTTCTTGAGCAATTCCTTCACGACGGTGTTGTGCAGGTAATCCTGCGACGAGCGCGGATTGTTGCAGCCGACAATCGCCGCCACGCCGCGAATGCGTCCCGCCATGATGGCGTCGTTCAACGGGCGGAAGGAGGCGCGGTACGAACCGCCGAGCATGTAGTTGATGTACTCATGCGAGAAGCCGGGGATGACATCCTCCTTGATTTGCGGAATGTGGGTCTTCGAGCGGTCGCGGTTCTTGAAGTTGTCAATCGCCGTTTTCAAAATCTGCTTGGCGATGGTCATTGCCTTGTGTTCGTCGAACTCGATGTGCGTCGCCCCCGTGATTTTGACCTTCGGCGAGGTGGTGATGATCTGGGTGTGGAAGTTCTGCGCCAGTCCCACCAGCGCCTGCATGATGCACTGCACGTCCACCACCATCGCTTCGACCGCGCCCGTCAGGATGGCGAGTTCCTGATGCAAGAAGTTCCCCGCCGCAGGGATGCCCTGCCGCATGAGAATTTCGTTTGCCGTACAGCAGATGCCCGACAGGTTGACGCCGTTCGCGCCCGCCGCTTTGGCATACTCGATGATTTCGGGGGTCTGCGATGCGGCGACAATCATCTCGCTCAGGCTGGGCTCGTGTCCGTGCACAACGACGTTGACCATGTCCTCTTTGATTACGCCCAAGTTTGCCTGTCCCAAAATCGGCGCGGGCGTGCCGAAGAGGATGTCCGAGATGTCGGTGGCGATCATCGAGCCGCCCCAGCCATCTGCCAGCGCCGTGCGGATGGCGTGATTCAAAATATGCTCCGCGTTCTGGTCGTCGCCGATGTGCGTGCGGTGCAGGCATTCCACCACCTCGCGGTCCACGCCACGGGGCCAGACCTTCTGCTCGCGCCACAACTGCTGGCGTTTCTTCGGCGCGCGTGTCGCAGGGACAATCTCGCCTGTCTGCTGACCGAACTGCGAAATGTACAGGTCGGCTAAATCGTTGGCGATTTCCTCGGGGGCGCGTCCCTCGATGGGGATGTTGTACTTCGACGCGACGATCCGCAGTTTGGCAACGTCGCGGATGGAATATCCCTCCGCTTCGCCTTTGGCGGTGGCTTTGAGCAGGAACGCCATGTCGCGCCCGTGATCGGAGTGCGCCGCCGCGCCCGCCGCGATGGCGCGCGTCAGGTTGCGCGCCTGGATGGTGTCCAGCGTTGCGCCGCACACGCCCGTCTCGCCGCTCTTCGTCAGGCGGCACGGACCCATCCCGCACTGCTTACAGCACATCCCTGCGCCGCCGATGTTGCACGGGACCATCGCGTCGGCGCGCGTAAATGCCGTGCCAATGCCGAGTTCCTCTGCGCGGAGGAGCATCTCCTGCGCGGCAGGGTCGGTCGAATACTCTTTGATGTCACGTTTCTTTGGCATGATCCGCCTCCTCGTCCCGCGTGACCGAAATGACTCCCATGCCCGGGCATGGCCAGAGCGGACGTCCGCTGTAATTCACGCGCTGGGCAAACGCCACCGTATTCTTCACCGTCTCGTACACGGTGGTGTGACGATAAATCCCGTCATCCTCGACTTTGCGGATCGCGCCGCCAGGTTCGGCAGGAATCGGCAATTCGTCCAGATAGCCCGCCTCGTGCAGACGCGCCTCGATGGCTCCCTCCTCGATTTTTTCGGGATCAAATGTTACTTGAATGACTTGAAATGCACTGCTGGCATATACGTCGGCAATACCTTCCAATGCCAAAAGAATACGCCTGACCTCGGTGACGTGGTGGTCGCCGTATAGGGCAGGCGTATTGAAACTCGAGGTCTTCATACGAACCTCCTTCTACATTGTTCGCCTAAATAGAAAATTGAGGGATTCTCCTCCGTGTTCGTCCCGATGTTCATCCCTCAAAATCATTCTAGCATTTTCGCCTGTGTGGTCATCTGTGCTGAATGTCACGCAAAAAGCGGATAAATGTCGCATGTATTATGTGCAATAATGGATTTGGATATTTTCATCATGAAACTTGCAATTACCGGCAAAGGTGGCGTGGGCAAGACCACATTAACCGCGCTTCTCGCGCAGACGTATGCGGATCGGGGCCGGGACGTTTTGGCGGTGGACGCGGACCCAAGCCCCTGCCTGGCTGGAGCCTTGGGATTCCCGCCCGAACTGCGCGCCAAACTTCGTCCCATCGCCGAGATGGATGAATTGATAGAAGAACGCACCGGCGCAAAGCCCGGAACGATCGGCGGCTTCTTCACATTAAACCCACGCGTGGACGACATCCCTGAACGATTCAGCGTTCTCCATCGCGGCGTGCGCCTGCTTGAAATGGGCGCGGTGGATATTGGCGGTTCGGGTTGTATTTGTCCTGAATCGGCCATGCTCAAAACTCTCTTCACACATCTCATGTTTCGCAAAGACGACATCCTTCTGCTCGACATGTACGCCGGCGTCGAGCACTTGGGACGCGCTACGGTTGATTTTGTGGATGCCATGCTGGTCGTCGCCGAACCGACGCGGCGCAGTCTCGGCACGGCCGCGCAAATCAAGAAACTGGCGAACGACATCGGCTTACAGCGGTTGTATCTTGTGGGGAATAAAGTGCGAAACGATGAAGAAGCCAAATTTCTCGAAACCGAAACCCCCGGACTACCTCTGCTCGGCTGGCTCCCTGCCGATTTGAAAGTGCAGGAAGCGGACAGGCTCGGCGTTCCCGTGTACGACCATGTTCCGTATTTGAAAGAAAGAGCGGAAATGATTTCGATGCGGCTTGCGGATAAAGTTGGCGGGAAGTAGAATATTGTTTGTGAGGTGAACTATGACTGAACTGGTATCTCAAATGACAAAAGAAGAACTTCGCTTGATGATTGACGAAGCGCTCGAACGAAAACTTATTGAACTTTTCGGTGACCCGGATGAGGGGCTGGAACTGCGCGAAACCATCAAGGAACGCCTCATCAGACAGCGCGATGCCGCTGCGCGCGGCGAGATTGGCAAAGACCTGGGAGATGTCGTCAAAGAACTCGGATTGGAATAGCATGTATCATGTCAAACTGCTCGACTCGGCGGTTCGCGACTTGGCTTCCCTTGACAAGGCGACCGCAAAACGCATCGCGAATCGTCTGCAGTGGCTGGCTCAAAACTTTGAAAACCTACAGCGCGATGCCTTGAAAGGGGAATTCTCTGATTTTTATAAATTTCGAGTTGGGGATTACCGCATTTTGTATAAAGTGCTGGAAGACGAGAAATTTCTTCAGATTCATGCCATTGGCCATCGCGGCGAGATTTATCGAGGAAAGTAGATTCCATGACCACTACCATTGCTCTCGCAGGCAAAGGCGGCGTGGGCAAGACCACCGTCGCCGCCATAGTCATCAAATACCTTGCCCAGAACCAGCCGGGCAGCATCCTCGCCATTGACGCCGACCCTTCCTCCAACCTGAATATGGTGCTTGGCCTCGAACTCGAATGGACCGTCGGCGACATCCGCGAAGATATGCTCGAACAGGTCAAATCGTCGCTGGCGCAGGGCGGCGCGGCCATGGGAACCATGCCAGGCGGCGCGAGCAAGCGCGACTACCTTGATTATCACATTCATTCTGCGCTGGCTGAAGGCAGTCGCTTTGATTTGATCGCCATGGGCCGCGGCGAGGGACCCGGCTGTTACTGCGCAGTCAACCATAATTTGCGCGAGGTGATTGACGGCTTGAGCCGTCACTATGCCTATGTGGTGATTGACAACGAAGCGGGCATGGAGCATCTCTCGCGCCGCACCACGCGCGACGTTCAGCATTTGCTTATCGTCAGCGACCCCACCCAGCGCGGGCTGGTCGCCGCACAGCGCATTGCCGATATGCGCAAAGAGCTTGAAATCAACATCGAGAATGCCTATCTAATTGTGAACCGTGTGAATGGGGAATTACCCGCGCCGCTGAAAACTCAAATCGAAGAGATGGATGTGCCTTTGCTCGGTGTCATTCCTGCCAATGATGATCTGGCTTCTTTTGAGTTTTCAGGTGCACCACTGGTGAACTTGGGCGATGACTCACCTGTCTATCGCGCCGTCGAAAGCATGATGCGTCAAATCCTGAAATAACGAGCAGTCGGGTTGGGATTTCCGATTCTGGGGGAGCGTGATCTTGGGAAGTCCGAAACATTTTGACAGAACTCTTCTCAAAAAAAAACCGCATTAACATCTTGACTAGACAAATTTCACGATGTACAATCGCCCCATTCCATCGCGAGGCCTCATGTCTGTCTATCGTGTTGTCGTTCGTTTTTCCGGTTTCGATCCACGCTCGAAGGGATACTTGTCGGATGCGCGCTCGCTGGGATTCCACAATCTGCAACGGATCGAATGCCAGGACCTCTACTTTATCGAGGGCCAACTGCCACAAGAGACATGTCAACAGTTGGCCCTCAAACTTTTAACAGACCCTGTGACTCAAATCGCTGTATGGGATGAGCTATCTTCGAAGGAGTCGCCTCCCATCGCCCTCGAAGCGGACACCGTTATGATCGAAGTGGCTCTTCGCCCCGGCGTGACCGACCCTGTCGCCGATCAGACTCTACGTGCCGCGCATGAACTTGGCTTCGATGGAATCCGCCGTGCTGCAACCGGCTCGCGCTTTCTGCTCCAATTTGAATCGTCCACTTCCATTTGCGAATCTGCTGAAAGACTTGCTCAACAACTCCTGGCAAATAACGTCATCCAGCAATGGACGATTGGAGAAATCATTCCATCTTTCCCTGAAGAAGTTGAGTCAAGCGGGGTAGTGGAAGTTATTCCGATCCGTGTACTGAATGATGATGAATTATTGGGTCTTTCCAAAGACCGACGCGCTGCCCTTGACCTGATAGAGATGAAAGCGATTCAGAATTATTTCTGTAAAGAGCAACGCGATCCGACCGACGTCGAATTTGAAACTATTGCTCAAACGTGGAGCGAGCATTGTGTCCATAAGACCTTCAAAGCCAGAATAGATATTAAGGAGCAGCAAGTAGAAGATGGTGAAAGCTTTCCTCGGCTCTCTACTCTCGACTCTCTGTTGAAAACTTATCTCAAATCCGCCACAGAAGAAATCAACGCGCCGTGGGTGATCTCTGCTTTCGTTGACAATGCCGGCATTATTGATTTTGATGAAGAATATGAAATCTCGTTCAAAGTCGAGACGCACAATCATCCGTCTGCGATCGAGCCGTTTGGCGGAGCGAACACCGGCGTCGGCGGTGTGATCCGTGATGTGCTGGGCGTCTCTGCCAGGCCTATCGCCGCGACTGACATTTTGTGCTTCGGCCCACAGTCCATTGATCCCGAACTTTTACCCAAAGGCGTTTTGCATCCGCGCCGCATTCAATCCGGTGTGGTAGCGGGTGTGCAGGATTATGGAAACAAGATTGGCATCCCGACCGTCAACGGTGCGATTCTCTATGACGAAGGTTACATTTCCAACCCGCTGGTCTTTTGCGGATGCGTAGGCCTCGCGCCAAAAGGAAAACATCGCAGGCAGGCGCAAAAAGGGGATCGGATCATTGTTCTGGGTGGCCGCACCGGACGCGACGGCTTGCGCGGCGCGACGTTTTCGTCCATGTCCATGGATGCTCAAACCGGGGAAGTCGCTGGAGCTTCTGTGCAAATTGGCGATCCGATCACCGAAAAAGGGTTAATTGACGTCATCACCCGCGCGCGTGACCTTGGACTTTACAACGCCATCACCGATTGCGGCGCAGGCGGACTTTCCTCCGCGGTGGGGGAGATGGCTTCCTCCATCGGCGCGGAGGTCGAACTGGCGAACGTGCGACTCAAATATCCGGGCCTGGCTCCGTGGGAGATTTGGCTCTCGGAAGCGCAAGAGCGAATGGTGTTGGCAGTCCCTCCTGGGAATTTACCTGCTCTACAAGAATTATGCGACACGTTTGATACTGAATTAACCGACATCGGTGAATTCACTGGTTCCGGGCAACTGGCCGTTGGTCACAAAGATAAAGTCGTGCTTGAGCTGGATAATGAGTTTTTGCATAAGGGCATTCCACAGCGCAGGCTTTCAGCCGTTGTTGGTAATCGGTTGACGGTTGATAGCACTGTCAACGATCAACCGTCAACTATCAACGTGAGAGATACGCTTTTGAAATTACTCTCTCATCCCAATATCGCCACCAAAGCAAGCGTGATTCGCATCTACGATCACGAAGTGCAGGGTGGGACGGTGATCAAACCGCTGACGGGCGTCGAAGCAGATGCGCCCTCCGATGCCGCGGTCATCAAACCTATCGGCACGAAAGGAACGCGCGGCATCGTGCTTTCGAATGGAATCAACCCTGAATATGGCAAGCGCGATCCGTATCGCATGGCGATGGCTGTTGTGGATGAAGCGATTCGCAACGCGGTCGCGGTCGGCGCGGACCCCGAACGGATTGCCATCCTCGACAACTTCTGCTGGGGCGATCCGCTTCGGGAGGAGACACTGGGCGCGTTGGTGGAAACCGCTCGCGGGTCCCGCGATGCCGCGCTGTTGTTCCGCACGCCATTCATCAGCGGAAAAGATTCTCTGAATAATGAATACATCGGCGCGGATGGTCAACGTCATGCCATCCCACCGACGCTGTTGATCTCTGCCATCGGAATCATGGATGATGTACATCAAGCGGTCACGATGGATTTGAAGGAAGCGGGCAACGATATTTATCTGATCGGAAAATTCCAGCCCGTGTTCGGCGGCTCGCATTTTTCTTTGATCACATCTGAATTTTCAAATGAACGCATGCCAGATGTGCATGAAGTCACGCCCAATGTTTATCGCGCTTTGCATCGCGCTATCACAATGGGATATGTTCGCTCGGCGCATGATCTTTCGGAGGGAGGGCTGGCTGTGGCCGCGTCGGAGATGTGCATCGGTGGAAGACTCGGCATGAAAATCGAAAATAATGGCTGGGACGATCGCGTTCGCGTTTTGTTTGGCGAATGCACGGGCACGTTGCTGGTCGAAGTACGTAAGCAAGACCGCGATCAATTTTTGACTTTGTTCCATTCACTTCCGCTCGAATGGATCGGCGCGGTCCTCGAACAGCCAGCGTTGAAGGTTTTCATTCACGGCTTTTCTGTTTTGGATGCGCCGCTTTCCGACTTGCTCGCGGCCTGGAGCAAAACTCCATGAGACCCAAAGCATTGGTCCTTCAGGCCCACGGCACCAATCGCGATTTGGACGTGATGAACGCGCTGACTCTGGCCGGCGCGGACGCGATCGGTGTGCCGCTTAATCAATTGCGGATTCAGAAACGCCTCTTGCGGGACTTTCAACTGCTCGTGCTCCCCGGCGGCTTTTCCTACGCGGATGCGCTGGGCGCGGGAAAATTGTTAGCCGTTGACTTGAACACATATTTCATGGAAGAGATTACTGCTTTTGTCGCGGCAGGCAAACCCGTGATCGGAATTTGCAATGGCTTTCAGGCATTGATTAAGTCCGGGATATTACCGGGAAATCCCTCATCCCTCACCCCTCTCCCAATTTTTGGAGAGGGGGATGGGGGTGAGGGCGCGACACTAACATTCAATCAACGTGGACATTTTGAGTGCCGTTGGGTGACCATGAAATCAGTTTCGGAGACCTGCATTTGGACAAAGGGATTGAGCGAAGCGATCACTTGTCCCGTTGCGCATGGCGAGGGCAACTTTCAAGTTGGTTCCGAATATCGAATATCGAACATCGAACAACATATTGCGCTGACTTACATTCATCCCAACGGATCGTCTGCAAACGGAGAATATCCATTCAATCCAAACGGATCATTCCTGGATATCGCGGGCATTTGCAACCATCAGGGCAACGTGCTGGGACTGATGCCACACCCTGAAAATCATATTTTCTCTTATCAACATCCGCGTCACACGCGCGGCGAGACAGGTCAAAGCGGCCTGACGCTCTTTCAAAATGGCGTGAACTATGGAAAGCAGATGTAGAACACTTTAGAAAAAGGAGTCATGATGCTTGTACAAAACGATTTGCTTGAATTAATCCCCCGCGCGTTTGACGAATCGAATCTACCGTTGAGTGGGCGGCAATCCGGCAAAGTGCGCGATTGGTATGACCTGCCGGGCGGTAAAAGACTCATCGCCACCACAGACCGGCTTTCGGCCTTTGACAATATTCTTGCCAAAGTTCCATACAAGGGACAGGTCTTAAATCAGTTATCAAACTGGTGGTTCGGGCAGACGAGTCATCTGATCTCGAATCATCTAATCTCTTCTCCTGATCCGAACGCGTCCGTTGTGCGCGTGGCCGAGCCGATCATGGTCGAGGTCATTGTGCGCGGCTACATCACGGGCGTTACCTCCACCGCGTTGTGGTATCGCTATTCGCTCGGTGAACGCGAGATTTATGGCTATCGTTTCCCCGAGGGATTGAAAAAGAATTCAGCGCTCCCCGAGCCGATCATCACGCCGACCACGAAGGGCGGCGCGACGGGTCACGATGAACGCTTGACCTGCGCCGAGGTGGTGAGCAGGGGTTTGCTCGATGCAAAGACGTGGGATCAGATTCAAAGCGCGGCGCTGGCGATCTTCGAACGCGGACAGGATGTGGCGCGCAGAGCCGGCCTCATTTTGGTGGACACAAAATACGAGTTCGGGCGCGCCGCAGACGGAAGTGTAATGCTAATTGACGAAGTCCACACGCCCGATTCGTCCCGCTTCTGGAAAGCGGACACATATCAGGCCCGTTTCGGTGCGGGCGAAGACCCTGAGAATTTTGACAAGGAATTCGTTCGGCTGGCGTACGCCGAAAAAGGCTATCGCGGCGATGGGCCGCCGCCTGTCATGCCCATGGAACTGTGGGCGGGAGCCAGCGAACGATATATCCGGATTTATGAAATGCTGACGGGCGAAAATTTCGTTCCGGGAAGTTATCCCGTCAACGACAGGCTCGTTGAAAATTTGAAAAAGGCCGGAGTGTTGTAATTTATGTCCAAGCCATTGGTCGTCATCCTCATGGGTTCCAAAGCCGATCTTGACCATTGCAACAAGATCACCGAGGCTTGCAAGGGATATGGATTGGAATCGGTTTTGCGCGTTGCGTCAGCCCACAAGACGCCGGAACACGCGCTTGCCGTTTTGAAAGAATATGAAGCGGACGCGCGCCCAAAAGTTTATATCACCGTTGCAGGGCGCAGTAACGCGTTGAGCGGATTTGTGGATGGCGCGGTCAGCGCGCCGGTGATCGTCTGCCCGCCGGTCAGTGAGTCGTTTGGTGGGGCGGATATTTTTTCGTCTCTGCGAATGCCGTCGGGGATCGCGCCGGCGATTGTGTTGGAACCGGTCAATGCCGCGTTGTTGGCGGCGAAGATTTTCGGACTTGAGAATGCTGAAATAAGGGAGGTCGTGATCCGGTCCCAAAAGAAGCTGGCGGAAAAAATTCTGGAGGATGATGCGAGTGTCCATTAGTCAGTGTTCAGTCAACAGTTATCCGTTTTCAGTGAAGAGCAGGCAATGATGTTTGATTTGCAAGACGATCATCCACGCGAGGAATGCGGCATCATCGGCATCTTTGCCCCAAATGAAGATGTGGCCAGCATGGCGTTCTTTGGTCTGTTCGCGCTTCAACATCGCGGGCAGGAAGCGGCGGGCATCGCGGTGGCGGATGGGCAGGCGATGTCCATGTATAAAAATGTCGGTTTGATCTCGCAGGTCTTTGGGCCGCGCACGCTGGATGGGTTGAAGGGACATTACGCCATCGGGCACACGCGCTATTCGACCACCGGATCGTCGTCGGTGCGCAACGCACAGCCGTTCATGATCGAGACCTTGAACGGGCCGCTGGCCCTTGGGCATAATGGCAATCTGATAAATTCTGCGCAATTGCGCCAGAGTCTGCTTGAAGATGGAGTCGGTTTGTCGTCTTCATCGGATACTGAAGTGATGACCATGATGCTGGCGCGCGCCAAAGGTCGAACCTGGGGCGAACGGATTCAATTCTGCATGAGGGAATGGATCGGCGCGTACTCGGTGGTGATCCTGACCCGCGATTGTGTGTACGCGGCGCGCGACCCGTGGGGCTTCCGCCCGCTATGTGTGGGAGCCTTGCCCGCTGGCGGACATGCCGCGGCCTCCGAAACCGGCGCATTGCACACGCTGGGCTGTGAGGTGATTCGTGAAGTGAACCCCGGCGAGGTCGTGACTCTCTCCGACAATGCTTTGGTCGTGCATCAAGCCATCGCGTCGCATGAACCGCTGGCGCGCTGTGTGTTTGAGAATATTTATTTTGCGCGGCCGGATCATGTTTGGGACAAGCAGAGCGTTCATCATGTGCGCCAGAGACTCGGTGAAGAACTTGCGCATCAAGCCGGACTTTCAGCGGGTGAGGCCGACGTGGTCATTCCCGTGCCTGATTCCTCGATTCCCGCCGCGATTGGTTTCGCGCGCGTCAGCAAAATTCCATACAACGATGGATTTGTCAAAAATCGTTTTGTCGGGCGGACGTTCATCGAGCCGACGGATTCGCTCCGAAAGCGCGGCGTGGGGATGAAGTTCAATGTGGTCAATGAGAACGTGCTCGACAAACGCGTTGTGATGATTGACGACAGCATCGTGCGCGGCAACACGACCGGCCCGCTGATCAGGTTGCTTCGCAACGCGGGCGCAAAGGAAGTTCACGTGGCGATCACCTGCCCGCCGATCAAACATCCGTGTTTTATGGGCGTGGACATGGGCACGTACGAAAATCTGATCGCGCACAAACGTACGGTGGACGAAATCTGCAAAATCGTGGATGCCGATTCGCTGACCTATCTTTCCGTGGAAGGCATGATGCGGGCTGTAGGTCGCAGTGAAGGATATTGTCAGGCGTGCTTCACGGGAGAGTATCCGATCCCTGTGGATGTCGAAACCGTCAAGACGGGCTTTGAGAAAAGTTTGAAGCAGGAACCCGTATGAAAATTTTGATCATCGGTTCGGGCGGACGCGAACATGCCATGGCGTGGAAGGTCGCGCAGTCGCCGCGCCTGACGAAACTCTACATCGCGCCCGGCAACGCGGGGACGGCTTCATGCGGGGAGAACGTCGTTTTGGATTTAGAGGACCATTCTGCAATCATCCGATTTTGCAAAGAGAAACAGATTGACTTGGTTTTGATCGGGCCGGAAGGTCCGCTTGCCGCGGGGTTGGCAGATTCGTTGTCAGCGGCAGGCATCCGTTGTTTTGGCCCGCGTAAGGCCGCGGCGCAGATCGAAGCGTCGAAAGTCTTCGCCAAAAATTTTATGGCGCGGTATCGAATCCCAACCGCGCGCTATGCCACGTTTAATCAATTTGAAAAAGCCGTTCATTATTTGCAATCTATAGATTATCCGATTGTCATTAAAGCCTCGGGCCTCGCGGCGGGCAAAGGCGTTGTCCTTCCCGAATCATTGGATGAAGCCAAGGCGACCCTCGAATCCATGTTGGTCAATAAAATTTTCGGCGACGCGGGAGACGAAGTTGTCATCGAAGAGCGGCTGATTGGCGAAGAAGTTTCGCTGATGGCGTTCACGGATGGCGAGACCGTTGTGCCGATGCTCGCAGCGCAGGATCACAAACGTTTGCTCGACGCCGATTGCGGACCGAACACAGGCGGCATGGGTGCATACGCGCCCGCGCCGATCTTCACTGCGGATTTGATGAATGAAGCGATTGAAAAAATTTTGAAGCCTGCCATCAATGGATTGCGCTTCGAGGGCGCGGCGTTCGTCGGCGTTTTGTATGCGGGTCTCATCCTGACCCTTCGGCCAGCTCAGGGCCGCGCTTCGAACGAACTCCGCGTCTTGGAATTTAACTGCCGCTTCGGCGACCCCGAGACCCAGGCGGTGCTTCCACTGCTCGAAACAGACCTGCTTGATATTGCCGAGGCTTGTGTGAACGCTACGTTGAATCAATTTGATATTCGATGGAAAGACGGCGCATCGGTTTGTGTGGTGCTGGCGAGCAAAGGCTATCCCGAAAAAGCGGAAAGTGGAAAGATCGTGTCATTTGAAGCGTTGCCTGAGGATGTATTCTGCTTTCATGCAGGGACGAAAACGGAGAGCGGGCGAGTCATTACGGCAGGGGGGCGCGTGTTTGGATTAACTGTCGCGTCAAACAGCATTGAGTCGGCAATTGAGGCGGCGTATTCAAATATAAGAAATGTTTCGTTCGAGGGAATGCAATATCGCAGGGATATTGCGCGTCGCGCGCTATAACCGAGTTCGGGAACGAATAGATGAAACGGATAAACGGATGATGGATGGAGATGATACATAATGGCTAGACCCGGTTTGGTCGAAACGGATTTCGATGCATTGACGTTCAAAGTAAACGGATTGGCGATGCAAGCGCATAACGAACTCAAGCCCGGCCATGCCGAAAAGTTTTACCAACGCAGACTTGCAGAACTTTGCGCGGATTCCGGTTTCGCTGTCGAAGTGGAAAAACGCGTAGAAGTTTATATTGGGGAAAAACGGATTGGTTATTTGACTTTGGACTTATGGGTGGAGGAATCTTTGGTGGTCGAATGCAAGGCTTTTTCCCATTCGCTGGGAAAGGATGAGGTGGGTCAGTTATTGACTTATCTCGCAGCGACCGGCACCACAATTGGCATGTTGTATAACTTTGGAAGGAAGAGTCTTGAATTCAAGCGGATTCTGGCTCCTAAAGCCGTACAGGAATGGCAACAATTTATTTATCGCTACATACACAGAAGTCCCGGCATGAAATTGCCCCCGCTGACGGGGAAAGCCGGTTCCGCTTCGCCTATTCCTCCAATCCGTTTCAAATCCCTCCGTGGTAAACCGATCTATGTCGAAGTACCGTCTCCATCTGGAGCCGCCATCCGCTTGTCCGTTTCCAAATCTGCTTATGCCGATTCGGGCGTCTCGATTGACGCGGGCAACCGCGCCGTCAGCCTGATGAAAGACGCGGTCAGATCCACATATAACCCGGCTGTGTTGGCAGGTATCGGTTCCTTCGGCGGACTTTATGATGTCTCCGGTTTGAAGACGATGAAATCTCCGGTGCTGGTTGCATCCACCGACGGAGTCGGTACGAAAGTAAAACTGGCCGCGTCGGTGGGACGCTATCGCGGCATCGGTCATGATATCGTCAATCATTGCATCAATGACATTTTGGCGCAGGGCGCGCGTCCGCTTTTTTTCATGGATTATTTCGCCACCTCCAAACTGAATCCCGAGCAAACTGCCGAAGTGGTGACCGGGATTGCTGAAGCCTGCAAAGAAGCGGGCATGGCTTTGCTCGGCGGCGAGACCGCCGAAATGCCGGGCGTGTATCAGCAAAACAAATTTGATGTGGCCGGAACAATTGTTGGCGTGGTTGAACGCGAAGATATTTTGCCGCGCAAAAACATCAAAGCAGGCGACGTTCTCATCGGACTGACTTCGAGCGGGCCTCATACCAACGGTTATTCGCTGATTCGCAAAATTTTTGCAGATACATCTCTCGAAACAATTTATCCCGAACTCGGTATTTCTCTTGCAGATGCGCTCCTTGCTCCTCATCATTCTTATTTATCTGCTCTCTATTCTCTGCTCTCTGACATCAAAGCCCTCGCCCACCTCACGGGCGGTGGATTCATCGAAAACATCCCGCGCGTCCTGCCAGAGAATCTCAACGCTGAAATTTGCCTTGGCTCGTGGCCCGTTCCTCCATTGTGGAATTTGATTCGGCAAAAAGGAAACATATCCGTTGACGAAATGTACCGCGTCTTCAATATGGGCATTGGCATGGTGGCAATTGTGGATCAGTCTCAAGTTGACGGAATTCAAAAGCAAATCCCTCAACCAACTTTTGTCATCGGCAAACTGGTCAAGGGCGAGCGGAAAGTTATCCTCGCATAAAATCTGTGTGATCTGCAGACAAGAAAGGTCTTCATGCCATCATCTTTTTCTCTTCGTTATGGAATCAATCCTCAACAAGCGCCTGCGCGCGTCTTCATGAGATCCGATTCGGATTTACCGATCGCGGTTCTGAATGGCTCGCCCGGCTACATCAACCTGCTGGATGCGCTCAACGCCTGGCAACTTGTCCGTGAACTCAAGGCCGCGCTCAGTCTGCCCGCCGCGGCTTCGTTCAAGCACGTCAGTCCCGCGGGTGCGGCAGTATCCGTTCCGCTTTCGGACGCGCTCAAGAAAAGTTATTTCGTGGACGATCTCGAACTCTCGCCGCTTGCCACGGCGTACGCGCGCGCTCGCGGCGCGGACCGTCTGTGCTCTTTCGGCGATTTCATCGCTTTGTCCGATACAGTAGATATATCCACTGCGAAACTCATCGCCCGCGAAGTTTCGGATGGCGTGATCGCGCCTGCGTATGAACCTGCCGCGCTCGAGATCCTCAAAAGCAAAAAGCAAGGCAAATATGCGATTATTCAAATTGACCCCGCGTATGAGCCGCCCTTCACAGAAACCCGCGATGTCTTCGGTGTGACGTTTGAACAACGCCGCCATGATCGCCTCGTCTCACCCGCGGACTTTGGCAATATTGTCACAAAACGCCGCGATCTTCCGCCGGATGCGATTCGCGATCTGACCCTCGCCTGGATCACACTCAAGTACACACAATCCAATTCGGTCTGTTTTGTTGCGGATGGTCAAACCATCGGCGTCGGCGCGGGGCAACAGTCCCGCATCCACTGTGTGCGCCTCGCGGGTCAAAAAGCGGACTTGTGGTGGCTTCGTCAGCATCCGGTCGTTTTGTCGCTTCCCTTCAAGCCGAACATCAAACGACCTGACCGCGACAACGCCGTTGACCAGTTTTTGCGCGACGATGTGACTCCCAGCGAAAAAGCAGATTGGCCGGATATCTTCGTTCAGACTCCCCGACAACTGACTCCGGACGAAAAGCGTGAATGGCTATCCAAATTGGATTCCGTTACCCTCGGCTCTGACGCCTTCTTCCCATTTTCTGACAGCATCCATCGCGCCGCGATGAGCGGCGTGAAATATGTCGTCGAACCCGGCGGCTCGACGCGCGACGACTCGGTCATCCAAACCGCGGACGAATACGGCATGACCATGATCTTCAGCGGCGTGCGCCTCTTCCATCACTAAACCAATCACTGGACACTGGTAACTGATTACTGATGACTGCCCGACTCGTCGTCCTCATCTCCGGCAACGGCTCCAATCTGCAAGCGATCCTCGATGCCTGCGCGTCCGGCGAACTGAATGCCTCCGTCGTTTCTGTCATCTCGAACAAGGCTGACGCATATGGGCTTGTGCGTGCCAAAGACGCAGGGATCGAATCCATTTATTTCCCTAAACTCGAAAACGAATCCCGCCGCGACTACGACACTCGACTAGCCAACTACATAACTATCAAACTACCGGACTACATCATCCTGGCTGGCTGGATGCGAATCCTCTCCAATCATTTTTTATCCGTTTTCCCGAATGGCGTCATCAACCTTCATCCCGCCCTGCCCGGGATGTTTCCCGGCACACACGCCATCCAACGCGCTTTCGCGGCTTATCAGCGCGGTGAGATTGACCATACCGGGGTGATGGTTCACCTCGTCCCCGATGAAGGTGTGGACAACGGTCCTGTTCTCGCAACAGAGATCATTCCCATCCATCCAGACGATACTTTAGAATTTCTTGAAGCTCGTGTTCATCAAACAGAACATCAACTTCTTGTCCACACTCTCAAAAGCTTGTTGCAGACAAAAGCAACACGTATTAGTCGCTAATTGCTACTCGCCACTTTCTAAAGGAATTTTCGCATGCCTATCGCCATCCTCTCCGTTCATGACAAAACTGGAATCACTGAATTCGCTCAGGGTCTTGCATCCCTCGGCTGGACATTGCTTGCCTCCGGCGGCACCGCAAAACTTCTGCGCGAAAATAAAATCAACGTCACCGAAGTTGCCGATTACACCAAGTCGCCGGAAATTCTCGGCGGCAGAGTCAAGACCCTGCATCCTGCCGTTCACGGGGGGCTTCTGGCGCGCTCAACAAATGAAGACCATCAGCAGTTGCTCGATCTTGGCTGGGATTACATTGATCTCGTCGTCGTCAATCTTTATCCGTTTGAAGAAACGATTGCAAAACCCAATGTCGCTTATGCCGACGTCATCGAAAACATTGACATCGGCGGCGTCACGCTCATTCGCGCCGCGGCGAAAAACCACGAGCGCGTCACCCTCGTCTGCGACCCCGCCGATTATCGGTCCGTGTTGGACGCGCTCAAAAATGGAAGCATCTCGTCCGAACAGCGCAAAGCCCTCGCCGTCAAAGGCTTCAAAGTCACCGCCCATTACGATACAATCATCTCGGATTATCTCGCCGACCATGGATGATTTGCATGCCCTCTCGCCTTTGGATGGACGCTACGCGGAATGGACCGCGCCTTTGAGCGGACATTTCTCTGAATTCGCTTTTCTGCGCGATCGCGTCCGCGTCGAGCTGGACTTTTTGGCGGCGCTTTCCAAAATCGGCCTTTTCCGCGCCTTGACCGAATCCGAGTCCGCTCAACTTGAATCCATCAAATTTAATTTCTCTTCGTCCGATGCGGAATCCATCCGCGCCCATGAACGTGAGACGCGCCACGACGTCAAAGCCATCGAATATTATTTACAGGAAAAATTTCAAGACTCATCGCTCAAAGATTTAATCCCCTGGATTCACTTTGGCCTGACTTCTGAAGATACCAACAGTATCGCGCAGGCCATCGCCTTGCGCGACTCGCGCGACAAGATCATTCTCCCCGCTCTCGATTCTCTGCTCTCTTCTCTTCATGACTTCGCCATCCGCTACCGCGCTTTGCCCATGCTGGCGCGCACACATGGGCAATTCGCCGTCCCCACAACTGTAGGAAAAGAGTTTGCGGTTTATTTTGCGCGTCTCGAGAAAACACGCGGAGAAATTGCGGCACATCGCTTTGAAGCAAAATTAACCGGTGCGGTCGGGAACCTCAACGCGCTACATTCCGCCGCGCCGCACGTGGACTGGCTTATGTTCAGCCAGGATTTCATTGCTCACTTTGGTCTTGACCCCAATCTTTTTACCACACAAATCCTGCCATACGATAATTGGATTCGCTACTTCGATTCTTTGCGATTGGCAAATTCCATTTTGATTGACTTTTCTCAAGACATCTGGCGCTACATCAGCGATGGCTATCTCAAGCAGGCTGTTATCGAGGGGGAAGTGGGGTCTTCGACCATGCCGCAGAAGGTCAATCCGATTGACTTTGAAAACGCGGAGGGAAATCTCGGTGTGGCGAATTCGCTTTTCACGCATTACGCTCAGAAGCTGGCCGTCTCGCGCCTGCAACGCGATCTGTCCGATTCAACGGTGCGGCGCACGTTTGGAACCGCGCTCGGCCATACACTCATCGCGTGGATCAACCTTCAGCGTGGATTGAAAGGCATCGCGCCTGATGAAAAAAAACTGAAAACAGACTTGAATGCGCATTGGGAAGTTGTGGCCGAAGGCGCGCAGACCATTCTGCGCGCGGCGGGACGGAGCGACGCGTATGAGTCACTCAAACGTCAGACGCGCGGCCGCGTTTTAACGGAAGCCGATTATCGGTCCTGGTGCGAAGCGATTGATGTAGACGCCGAAACGCGGACTCGTTTGCAAAGTCTCTCGCCCGAATCTTATATCGGGCTGGCCGTCGAATTAGTGGAGCGTTTGACGTCCGATCTTCATTCACGCTGAAAAAATTAATCCGGTAGGCAGAAAATTGGGGAGACGTTATACTCGCGGCATGGATTTGAAAAATAGAGTTCATCAACTCTTCATTGAAAAATTTGGTCGCGCTCCTGATTTCGTTGCCTGCGCGCCGGGGCGTGTTAATCTACTTGGCGAACACGTGGACTACAACGATGGATGGGTCATGCCGGTCGCGATTGACCGCGCAACCTACATTGCCTTCTCGACGACCGCCTCCGATCAGACCGCCCTGTGGGCCGGGGATTTTCACCAACAAGCCTCTTTCTCCCCTCGAACCTTATCTTCCAAAACTCAATCTGACGATTCTCCTTTGCCCGATTGGGCGCACTATCCCGCCGGGGTGATGTGGTCGCTTCGTGAATCTGGTTATGAGACTCCCGCCATGCAAGCCGTCTTTATCTCGGATGTGCCGCGCGGCGCGGGATTGAGTTCTTCGGCCTCTGTTGAACTCGCGTTTGGCGTCGCATGGATGACCCTCGGCGGGTGGAAGATCGAGCCGATGGATTTGGCTTTGCTCTGTCAGCGCGCCGAGAATCAATATGTCGGCGTCAATTGCGGCATCATGGATCAATTTGCATCTGCCTGCGGAGAACGCGATCATCTGCTGGTTCTCGATTGCCGCTCGTTGGAATATCGCTCATTCGCATTGCCGAAAGATGTAGCCATTGTGGTCGCGGACACGTCTGTGCGGCGCAAGTTGACGGACAGCGCGTACAATGATCGCCGCGCCGCGTGCGAAGAAGCCGTGCGTATTTTGAAACAGGATTTGCCAAATATCAAATCCCTGCGCGACGTGAACGCCGCGCAGTTCGAGGAACTGTCAGCGAAACTTCCAGTTCAGGTGGAAAAGCGCGCCCGGCACGTGGTCGAGGAAATGAAGCGGACCGAACGTGCAGTCTCATTCTTGGAAGCGGGCGACATCGCGGGCTTCGGCGATTTGATGAATCAATGTCACGTCAGCCTGCGCGATTTGTACGAAGTCTCCTGTCCTGAATTGGATGCGATGGCGCGTATCGCCCAATCCTTGGATGGATGTTACGGCGCGCGTTTAACCGGAGCCGGTTTTGGTGGATGCACAGTCAATCTGGTGGAGCGAGAAAAAGTCCACGACTTTGAAGAAATTCTTGCCACACGTTACGAGTCCGAGACGGGGCTTCATCCGGAAATGTATGTGTGCACATCTGCGGACGGAGCGGGCCTGGTGTGATGTATACTTGAAGTCATCTCTTTAAAGGCATGGGTCAATGCGAATTCTTGTTCTGAATCATGAATTTCCACCGGTGGGCGTGAGCCGTAACCAGGTCTGGGATGAGGCGTTGCGCTCGCGTTATGCCGATTTACCAAATTGTGTTCATTGTTATACTTAATGAAAATCGGCAGAGCCTGTTTGTTCGTGGAGGCCAATCATGTCGGGTGACATGCTCTATCGTGTTCTTGCAGGATTGCTCAACGTCTTCGTCTGGGGCGGCGAGCTGGTTGACGGGCAGAATTTGCCGGCGGAAGGCCCGGCTGTGTATGTTGCCAACCATGCCCTGGCATTAGGGCCGATTGCCGTGGCGTCCTCGATGCCGATCCGTTTGTATCCGTGGGTGATCGGCGATATGGTGGATTGGAATAAAGCCGCGGCTTATTTGAATAAGGATTTTGTCGAACCACAATTGCACATTCCTCCTCCGATTAGCATGAAAGTATCGCGCTTGATCTCGCAAGCCTCCGTTCGACTTTTGAAAAAGATAGAATGTATTCCCGTCTGGCAGGGTGAGGACTTGATGGAAACGTATCGCATCAGTGTTGATTTTCTGAAGCGCGGCAGAAGTCTTTTGATCTTTCCCGAGGACCCAGCCCAGCCTTTGGATGATCAATGCCGCATGAGTCCGTTCAAGAAGGGCTTTTCTCGATTGGGCGAGATGTATTTCGAAAGCACACAAAAGATTTTGCGATTCTATCCGCTGGTGGTTCATCCGCGCTTGCGGGAAGTCAAAGTCTGCAAGCCCATTAGTTTCAATCCAAATAATAACCCTGCGAATGAACGCGTTCGTATCAAAAGCGTTCTGGAGTCGATTATTCGTAACGCGTATCTTGAAATGACGCTGCAGAGTTACGCAGGAATTCCACTTCCACATTAGGCGATCATGAATCAACGACTGAAATTGTTTTGGGCGGGGGTTCGCGCCGAGTTCCCGCTTTTGATCGGTGTTTTTCCATTCGGATTAATTTACGGCGCGCTGGCGCTCAGTTCCGGACTTTCAGCGACCGCCGCGCAAATGATGTCATCCATTGTTTTTGCCGGATCATCCCAATTCGTGACCGCGCAACTGGTGCATGGCGCCGCGCCGGGATTGGTGATCGTGCTGACGATCGCAGTGGTCAATTTGCGGCATATGTTGTACAGCGCCTCGGTGGCGCCGTATGTCAGAAATCTGTCCATGCGGTGGAAGGCTCTGCTGTCTTATTTTCTCACGGACGAGGCTTATGCCGCGACCATCATCCATTATGAAGAAGAGGAATTGACGCCTGCCAGTCATTGGTTTTTTCTGGGCGCGGGGCTTTCATTATGGTTTACATGGCAAGTCAGCACTGCTTTCGGGATTTTTCTCGGCACGTCCATTCCGGAATCCTGGCCGCTGGATTTTGCTTTGCCGTTGACCTTTATCGCGATGGTCGTTCCGGTGCTCAAGGATCGGCCAGTGATCGCGGCCGCGCTTTCCGCCGGTTTGGTTGCGCTGTTGGCCTTCAGCCTGCCGTATAAATTGGGATTGATCCTCGCCGCGTTGACAGGCATCATCGTCGGTATGTTGCTGGAGGGGAAAGAATCCCCGAAGGAGGCGCTGTGAACATCTGGCTGGTGATGTTGCTCGGCGGATTGATCACGTTCGGGATGAGGCTGTCGTTCATTTATTTGCTGGGCCGCTTCGAGGTCCCGGAGACGATGCGTCGCGCGTTGCGCTTTGTCCCGCCTGCGGTTTTATCTGCGATTGTTTTTCCTGAAGTGTTGATGCCATCCGGTAAGTTTGATTTCGGCCTCGACAATCATCGCTTCCTGGCGGGAATCGTTGCGGTTCTGGCGGCGTGGTGGACAAAGAACACGTTGCTGACGATTTTGGCAGGGATGGCCGCGTTGCTGATCCTGCAATTGGTCTTGTGAGATCAAAACCTCCGCACACGCGGAGGTTTTTTTTAGTGACTGTGTCCGTGATCGTGAACGTGGCCGTGCGAAATTTCTTCTTCGGTGGCGGGGCGCAAACTCGCGATCTTGACGTCGAAATGAAGTTCCTTGCCCGCCAGCGGATGGTTCATGTTGAGCCGCACGTTTTCATCGCTGATCGAATCAATGCGGGCGTAAACAGGGTGGTCCGATTGATCACGCAGTTCCAGTTCCGTGCCTTTTTGGAGCGGAACAGTTTCCGGAAACGATTCACGCGGGACATCCATGAAGGCCTCCGCGTCTTCCTCGCCGTAACCGTCTTTCGCCGCGACGACGACCTTCTTGCTGTCACCGATTTTCATTTCATACAACTGATGTTCCAAACCTGGAATGATGTGACCCATGCCTTGAATAAATTGCAAAGGTTCCCCGCCTTCGGATGAATCCACAACCTTTCCATCCACATGCAACGTGTAGTGCATGGAAACCACATGCCCATCTTCAACTTTCAAATTATCTGCCATTCTATCTCCTGCCTCGGACGTGAATATAGGTCGCCCGAGAATGGGCTGATTTTACCATCCCCGTCTGCTTCCGAAGAGTTTAGATGTAAATGAGATGGACCTGATTCCCGCCTGCTTCTTTGGCGCGGATCATAGCCTGGCGCGCCTGCTCGATCAGCGGCTCGACCTCGGTGGCGGCGCTAATGCGCGAGGCAGATGCAATCCCTGCGCTGATGGATACATTGACTGTATTGTTATTATAGGTGATGTCGGTGGAGTGGACGCCGCGAATAATGCGTTCAGCGATCTTCTCCGCGTCCGCGCCGATCACACCGGGCAAGGCGATGACAAACTGGTCTCCCGTCCATCGCCCGATGCAATCGTAAGGCCGGCTTTTTTCTCGAATAGCGTGGGAGACGATTTTCAAGGCCTCATCTCCTGTTTGAACGCCGTATTTCTCGTTGAGTGATTTGAAGTCGTCAATGTCCAGCGCGATCAAAGTCAGCGGCGATGAACTGCGGCGGGCGCGCTCTAACTCACCCTGCGCGGTTCTGAAAAAGGCACTGCGGTTCATTAAACCCGTCAGGCTATCGTATACGGCCAGATTCTCAATCTGGTCGCGTGCCTGCGATAAACTATCACCGAGCGACATAAATCTCTGTCCGACCATGATCCTTGATCTAAGTTCGGTGATTCCCAGCGGCTTGTGCAGTGTGTCGTCCGCGTCTGCCAGATCGTTATCGGACGATGAAAGCACGAGAAAATATAACGTTGCTTTCGTGGAGGCGCGTGCGCGGCGGATGAATTCGCTTTTTTGGATTTCCTCCATGTCTTGGTCCGCGATGATGAACCGCGCCTCGCCTGTTCCGATCATTTGCAGAGCCTGTTCCGTGTTTTCGCTGACCAGCATCTCATACCCGCTTTTTTCCAAAGCGTTCTGGATCAAAGAGCGTTCTTTTGTTCCGCGTTCCAGGACAAGGACTTTCATACGCTCTCCTTTTGCCAGATTATACCCCGTGCGCGGTGTGCTGTTGACAATTGCCATGTCCCATAGTAACATTTGCGGCGCTCTTTCCACAACGCCGAGGTAGCTCAGTGGTAGAGCAGGGGACTCATAAGCCCTTGGTCGTGAGTTCAAATCTCACCCTCGGCACTATGACCCGCCAACAAGGCGGGTTTTGATTCGGTTATGCCAATTCAAATTGATAAACTCGTGCGTAGTAAACGCCGAACGATTGCATTGATCGTCGAACGCGATGGCAGACTGACGGTCCGCGCGCCGATGCGTACGTCACAGCGCGAGATCGAATCCTTTGTGGCGGAAAAGGCGGATTGGATCGAACGGACGCGTCGGAAGATGAAATCCAACATTCTAACTCCAAAACAATATGTAGATGGCGAAAGGTTTCTGTTCCTCGGTTCTTCCTTTGACTTGAGACTGGTGAGGCCGCAACGACCCTCTCTCAAATTCGACAACGGATTCTACCTAAGTCGAAGCGCGGAAAAGCGAGGAGAAGCAGTCTTCACGCGCTGGTACAAAAAACGCGCTCTTGAAATTATTGCCGAACGCGTGAACCAATTTGCGAAACGACACGGTTTTTCCCCAAAACAGGTCAGGATCACCTCTGCACGGACCCGCTGGGGATCGTGCAGCCCGGATGGGACGTTGAACTTCACGTGGCGGCTGGCGATGGCCCCGCTCGAAGTGATTGATTATGTGGTTGTGCATGAATTGGCGCATTTGCGTGTGAAGAATCATTCGAAAAGATTTTGGAGAGCGGTTGAGTCCATTTTGCCGGACTATAAACGCCAGCGAAAATGGCTGAGCGAACACGGCGAGAAGTTAACTTTATGAACTTGTTTTGATACAATCAAAGCATGGCAACTACGCTGTCCGAATCTCTGATCGAAATCCGCGAATACGATGGCCCGGATTATAAGCCGCTCATTGATTTCCAGTCCTGGCGCGTGGCGTTGATGAATTACACACCCGATCTTTTGCCCGAAAGAATCAAACGAATGCAGAAACATACCGAGACCGATGAAGTCTTCGTTCTGCTGGCGGGGCGCTGTATTTTATTCTTGGGCGAAGGCGCTGAGGCGGTCACCAACATCCATGCGGTGGACATGGAGTTGAACAAGTTATACAACGTGAAAAGGAATTGCTGGCATTCTCATACGTTCAGCCAAGACGCAAAAGTGTTGATCGTCGAGAATCGCGACACGGTCGAAGAGAATTCACCGTTTGTGAATCTGACCGAAGCTCAAAGCAAAGAAATCACCCGTTTGACAAAAGAACTCTGGCGCTAGCGCCAGAGTTCTTTTCAATTACGCTGAAAAATTTACAACCTGTAGGGGATGATCAGTAGCATTGTGCAAAGCATGTAGATCGAGGCGTATTTGTACAGCCTCAGATTTGTTTTATCTGAGGGGTTGAAGACAACAGTTGCCGCCAGAAAGAGAAGCCCGGCGCTCAAGACGATAATCAAAGCGAGAATGCCCTCCGCCACGCCGATCCAAACCGAGGCGGTGATCATTGCCAGGCCCGCGGTCATACTCGAAGTCGCGATGGCGAGGCGGGTGAAACTAATGCCATATGTAGATGGAAAGGTCGGCACGCCTGCGGCTTTGTAATCTTCAAAAAACTTCAGGCTGAACGTCAGTGTATGTGTGGGGATCCAAAATAAAATCGCGGCGGCCAGCAAAATCCCGATTGGCTCGATCCGCCCAACGGCCAGCACGCGCCCTGAAAGGATCGGCATTGCGCCTGAAATCCCGCCCCACACAATAGACCAGCACGTGCGGCGCTTCAGCCACATGCTGTACACGACCACATCGAGGAAAAGTCCGGCAAATACCACAACCCCATAAAAAAGATTTACGAGCAATGCCCATCCGACGCCGATGGTTGAAACGATTATCCCCAGCCGCAAGACTTCATTTGCCGTCACTTGTCCTGCCGAGGTGGGGCGCTTGTGTGTGCGCTTCATCTTTGCGTCAACGTCGCGATCCCACCACATGTTGAGGATCGTCGAGCCGCTGATTGCAAGGAACAAACTGGGAATCATTTGCAGGAACTCGCCCCAGCGCACTGCCGCGTGCGCGCTCAAATAACCCGCGATACCCGTCATGAGCAAAAGCCCTGTTTGCAGGGATTTGATCAGCGCCCAATATAAGCGGATTTTTATTTTCAAAGTGGAGCTGAGAGATGACTGCCCGGTGAGCAAGGACATAATTACTCCTAAAATCAATGGAGCGGATATCGCGCCTAATTGTACCGCGCTCCCTTCGCGCGAAACTAAGCAATTGATAAGTCTCGGCGCAACAAATCCTCCACCGTTTCGCGCCGGACGATTAACTTTGCTTTGCCTTCTTCGAGCAGAACCACTGCCGGACGCCGCGCTCCATTGTAATTGCTCGACATGCTGAGATGATACGCGCCACTGACCGGCACCGCGATCAAATCACCTTCTTCGATCTTTGGCATCGGCAAATCTTCGATGACGACATCGCCGGACTCGCAATATGGCCCGGCGATGGAAACACGCTCGCTCATTTCCCGACTTGGACCGGCTACCGTTAAACAGGAATATCTCGCCCCGTACATGGCGTGACGCGGATTGTCCGTCATGCCGCCATCGGTGAGAATCCAGGTCCGTTCGCCGCGGCGTTTGATCGCGCCGACGCGATAGACAGCGACTCCCGCGCGCGCCACGAGACTACGCCCCGGCTCAAGATGCAAAACCGGCAATTTAAGTCCGCGCGTTTTACAGCCTTTTGTTACGCTCTCCGCGATCCTGCGGACATAATCTCCGATATCTGGTTGAGGCAATTCGTCCTCGTGATAAGCCGCGCCCCATCCGCCGCCGGGGGAGAAGTGCCACTCTCCTGCAAAGCCGATCTCCTTCGATACATCCAGTCCCAACTCGATGGCCGAGATCAGGGGCGAGGGATCGCGAAAGTTCGAACCCTGGTGAAAATGGATTCCTTTCAATGGCAAGTTATGTTCCTTGCAAAACGACGCGGCCTCCAAAATTTCCTCGCGCGTCATACCGAACTTGCTGTCATGTTGACCGGTCTGTGTGTGGCTGTGATGGGTTGCAACGGCCACACCTGGGAGGAGACGAAGCCAGACAGATATGTCACTCTGAGCGAAGCGAAGAGTCTCTTCGACAATCAGTGTCACTCTGAGGGAGCGTAGCGACCGAAGAGTGACACTGATTCTCTTCAGTTCGGTTAGATTGTCAACGACAATCGTTCCCGCATGTTGAATAGCGGAATTTAAATCCGCAGGCGACTTGTTGACGCCATGCACGAGAATCTTTTCGCGCGGCGCGCCGCCTGCGACGGCGATGCCAATTTCGCCCTCGCCCGTGCAATCCACCCATAACTGGTGTTGTTGCGTCCATTCGGCGATGGCTTTGCAGAGAAAGGCTTTGCCTGCGTAGGTGATTTCTGCTTGCGCGGGATAGTATGTTTGCAATGCGCCTTTGTACGCGGCGACGGAGGCATCCATCGTGGCGCGGTCATAAATGTATAACGGAGTCCCGTACTCGTCCGCGAGAGAGGCGAGGGAACGTCCGGCAATGTGGAGTGTGTCGTTTTGAATCGTCGTTGAATCCGGGAAGAGGCCGAGTCGTTTCATGAATTGTTCTGCTGTAAAGGGATTTCAAACCTGCTGGATCAACGTTCCGATATTTCTTGGATCGTCTCAGCGATGCGCACGCGGTTTCTGCCGAGTTTCTTTTGTGCCGGAATCATAGCATGAACTTCTCCCCGCTGTCGTTGCATTAGCCTTACTGGCCGAAGAACAATTGCCACCAGATTTGCCAGTTTGGCATGGGGGTGGATGTAGGCGTTGACGGTTCGGATTGAATGGAGGCCGCGCCGGGTTGCCCCACCGGGACCACGGGCTGGTCGCCGGGCTGGACGTAATGGCCCTCACTGCGCGCCCAATCCTGGACCGCCTGGTCGGATCCCGCGTAAGCGACCTGAGTTTCCAGCGCGGCCTGAGTCTGCTGAACCTGCGTGGCCTGCACGCTCATGACCTGCGCTTGTTTTTTCAGGCGGTCAAGATTCTCGAGGCGCGCGTTGAAGTCCATGACCATCAGGATGAACACGAGGATGCCCGCAAAAACAGCCACGCGACGCGGATTAATCGGCCAGCGATCCATGGCAGAATCTTACTCGTTGTGTGCAAGGTTGGCAAGGCGGTCACTCTCTGGTACAATGTCCGCCCGTTGAACGTAGTACCCTTCGTTCAACGAAAAATCATCTTCCGTTGGAAAGGGCTTGAACGAAATGAAAGTATTGCTGATCAAGGACGTTTACAAATTAGGCCGCGCCGGCGACGTGAAAAAAGTCGCTGACGGGTATGGCCGCAACTTCCTGCTAACGCAGGGATTGGCTGTGCTCGCTACACCCGGCGCGATGAAGACTGCCGAAAAGATTCGCAAGCAGGCCGAGGTCAAGCGCGCGCAACTCAACAGTGAACTCAAAGACCTGGCCGATCACATCAACGGCATCACGCTCACCTTCGCCGCCAAAGCCGGTGAGACCGGCAAACTGTACGGCTCGATCACCACGCAGGATGTAGCCAATGCCATCATGGAACAGACCAAGTATGAGGTCAAGCGCCAGCAGATTGACATGCAACCGATCCGTGAAGTGGGTGAGTTCAAGGCCCACGTCCGCTTGACGATTGACTTGATTCCTGAAATCAAAATCATCGTCCATCGCGAAGGCGAAGCCGCGGAAGCCGAGGCAGAAGCCGAGCCTGAAGTCAAAGAGAAACCCAAGCGTGCGCCGCGCGCTCGTAAGAAGGCAGAAGAAGCGCCCGCCGAACCTGCAAAAGCTGAATAAGCTCTCATCCATCACCGGCTCAAATGGGCCGGTGATGTTGTGCTACAATATTTCCCGTATGTCTGAAACAATCGGCGATAAACTCAAACGGGCGCGTGAAGCGCGTCAACTCACGCTCGAGCAGGTCGCGCAGACCACGCGCATTCGCCCGCGTTACCTCGAGGCGCTTGAGCGCGGCGATCTTTCCGCGATCCCATCCAACGCGCAGGCGCGCGGCTTCTTGCGAATCTATGCGGAGTTCCTCGGCCTGGACTCAAACTCGCTCGTGCCTGTTCGACCAGCTGAACCTGAGCCCGCTTCATCTCTTGACGTTGAGCCGCCCTCCGCGCCAGAGACCGTTTCTCCGCCTGCGCCGTCGCGTCCCGGCCTGCTGAAGAGTTTGCGCGAGCGCTTTACGCGCCGCGCCGAACCGAAGCAAGACGCGCCGGTTGAGGAATCCAAACCTGTCGCCGAAACTCAATCTCCCGCGCCGGAGCTGGAACCATTTGTCCCCCTGCGTTACACGGAAGAACTGCCCGCCGAACCCGCGCCCGCCGTTCAAGAATCCGCTCCGCCGCAAGAACCGGCACCCGCGACATCTCCCCGCAAAACAAACGCGCGCAAAAACGGAACGAAAAGAGTCAAACTGCTCGATTCAAGCGAGGGTGAGAATGTTGATGAAGTAAAAAAAAAGTTAGCCGCCGCGCTTCCGAACCGGTCTCGCATGAAGCGCGTGTAATCGCCGCGCAGGCCGAATTTCTTTCGTCCGCGCCGCCCATTGATGAGGGTCAGGAAGCGACGCATGAACAAACGCATATTGAAGATGCGCGCGGTGTGGAAGAACCCCAGCAGGAAACGACAACCGAAATTCCATCTCAGCCCATGGAACAGGATGGGATTTGGCCGCGTTTGCGCGGCTGGCTGACCGGATTGGTCAAAGTCAAATCAACGGCGGCCCGGCCAAAGGTCGAGGAAGAAGCGGAAGCCATCACGCTGGAAACCAGCGCGCGTGATTTCAATCCCATTCCTGCTGAACCTGACTCGGCCAAATCCTCCGATGAAATTTTCGCGGAGGTCGGCAAGCAGTTGCGTGAACGACGTGAGATGTTGAGTCTCACGTACGCTGAAGTGGAGCGTCATACGCGCGTGCGCGCCGCGTATTTGAAAGCGCTGGAAGAGGGCCTACTGGATCAATTGCCCTCGCCCGTGCAGTCGCGCGGCATCCTCGCTAATTACGCGGGTTTCCTCGATTTGGATGTGGACGCGATCCTTTTGCATTTTGCGGATGGAATCCAAGCGCGCTACCGCGAGCGCCAATCGGAAAAGCCGAAGCGTTCGCGCTCGCACATGACCGTGAACACAAGCCTGCCGCCTTTACGAACTTTCATTGCCAGCGACTTGGTCTTCGGCGGCGGAATGGCGATCATGCTTTTGTTGTTTGCCATTTGGGGCATCAGCCGCGTGGCGGTGATCCGCTCGAACTCACATCCACAGCCGACGGCTCCGTCCATCTCGGATATCTTGGCAGAGACAGCCGCGCCGACTCTCGTGCAGGAAGTGACTCTTATCCCCGCGCAGAATACGGCGCAGGCGCCATTAGAATTAACGGCCACGCTTGAATTTCAAACGTTAGGCCCGAACATCAAAGTTCAACTGGCCATCGTATCAGTGGAACGAACGTACATGCGCGTGACGGTGGATGGCAAAGTCCAGTTCGATGGACGCACCTCGCCGGGCATCACGTATTCGTATGATGCAAATGATCAGATTGAAGTGCTGGTTGGAAATGCCTCGGCGGTCCGCATCACGTTCAATGGCCGTGATCTTGGAATCATGGGCGGCTTCGGCGAAGTGGTTGACCGCGTATACTCGGTGCAAGGCGTGGTCACGCCCACATCCACTCAACCGCCAACGCCAACCATCACAGCCACTCCAACCATCACGCAAACACCGACGCGCACGCCAACTGTCACTCCCACTCCCAAACCCGGAGGATAATTTTGACTTCCAATACGTTTCACCTCGTTTCGCTTGGCTGTGCCAAGAATACCGTTGATTCGGATTCCATGGCGCAACTTTTATTGCGCGATGGCTATCGCGCTGTGGATGACCCGGCCAAAGCGAATGTGCTGATCGTCAACACCTGCGGATTTATCGGTCCGGCCAAACAAGAATCTATTGATGTCTTGCGCGAACTTTCCGGGAGCAAACGCAACGACCAACTGCTGATCGCGGCGGGATGTTTGACGCAGCGTTATGGCGCGGACGTCGCTGAACAAGTTCCCGGCATTGATGGCATTCTCGGCACGCGTCGCTGGATGGACATCGTGCAGGTTGTGCGTGAACTCCGCAAAGGACCGCATCCTGAGCCGCTGTATCATCTTCCCACAGAAGCCGCAACCGTCGGGACCGATGAGGCGGATACCGTTCGAGCGAGTGTGGCGGGCGCCTCAGCCTATCTCAAGATCGCGGACGGCTGTCGCCGCCCCTGTGCGTTCTGCGCGATACCGCTGATCAAAGGCACCGCGGTCAGCCGCCCCATCGAATCGATTCTGCGCGAAGCGCGCCGACTGCGCGATAGCGGCGTGCGCGAATTGGTTTTGATCGCACAAGACACCACCGATTACGGTCACGATCTTGGAATCAAAGATGGCCTGGCGGTTTTGCTCGAAAGGCTTTGTGAGGAAGTTGCGGCTCCCCTCAACCCCTCTCCCGACGGGAAAGGGACAAAAGGCGAGGGGATAGATTGGATTCGCATCATGTACGCGTATCCGGGCTACGTGACCGACCGCCTGATCGAGGTCATGGCGGCGCGCAAACAAGTCCTGCCATACCTTGACATGCCGCTTCAGCACGCGCATCCGAAAACGCTTTATCGCATGAGACGGCCATCGAACATTGACTGGGTACATAAAACACTTGGCAAGATGCGCGCCGCGATTCCCAACCTTGCCATCCGCACCACATTCATCGTCGGCTATCCCGGCGAGACCGAAGAAGAGTTTCAGGCTTTGCTCGATTTCGTGAACGAGATTCGTTTCGACCGCGTTGGCACATTCCAATTCTCGTTCGAGCCGGGCACGACCTCCGAGCCGCTTGGCGATCCGATCCCCGCACAGGTCAAGCAGGAACGCTACGAACGCGTCATGGAACTTCAACAGAATATTTCGCTTCAGATCAATCAATCCTATGTCGGCAAGACACTGGATGTTTTGATCGAAGGATATGACAATGGCATTTCCATTGGCCGCTCGTACCGCGATGCTCCGGAGATTGACGGCATGGTCTTCGTGGAGGGCAGGGCGAAGATCGGCGACATCGTTCCTGTGAAGATTACCGGCGCGATGGCGTATGATTTGACGGGCGTTCCAGTTACGGAATCTCTGTTCCATATTGCATAATGCGTATTACATAATTGCATGATGTCGCGCGCCAACTTCATTGCCATTCTGCTTAGCCTGGTCGCGGTTGCGGCATCTTATCTAGTCGCCGATAAAGTCTACGAGCAAATGCCGCACATTGAAGACGAGATGGCTTATGTGTGGCAGGCGCAGGCTCTCGCGCATGGAAAAGTGACTCTGCCTTCTCCACCTGATCCCAAAAGCTTCCTTGTCCCATTTGTAGTGGATTACAACGGTCAACGGTTTGGCAAGTATCCGCTGGGCTGGCCCATTGTTTTGGCGCTCGGCGTCTTACTCAACGCGCGCGCCGGGGTCAATTCCTTTCTCGCTGGCGCGGCGGTCTGGCTCACCTATCGCCTCGGCCAAAAACTTTTCGACGACCGCGTCGCCTTGCTGGCCGCGTCGCTCACGGTCACATCGCCATTCTTTTTGCTCAACTCAGGTTCTTTGCTTTCGCATCCGTGGTCGCTGTTTTTGAGTCTGGCCTTCGCGGTGGCTTGGCTGGATGCGTTTGACGCCGCGCAGAAGCTTCCAGCGTGGCTAACAGTCACGGTTGCGGGACTCAGCCTCGGGGTCCTGGCCATGACGCGCCCATGGACCGCGCTCGGAGTCGCGTTGCCATTCTTCGTTCACGGAATCATCCTCTTGATCCGCGGTGACAGATCTATCCGCATCAAAGTCTTGACGATTGGCCTGCTCGCAGCGTTTGTCGCGGGCTTGGTTCCGCTGTGGCAGTTTGCCGTGACGGGCGATTCGCTGTTGAATCCATACACGTTGTGGTGGAAGTATGACAAGATTGGATTTGGCGAGGGGTTCGGTCGTCAGAAGGGCGGACACAGTTTGTATTGGGCGTGGGTGAATCTCAAGGTCAGTTTCGACGCGGGTTGGCGCGATTTTTTCGGGTGGGGGAACGCGTCGTGGTTGTTCCTTCCATTCGGCCTCGCCGCGCTGGGACGCAATGTACGCGCATGGATGATTGCCGCTGTGTTTCCGTCCATTGTGTTGCTGTATACCGCGTATTGGATCGGCTCCAATTTATATGGTCCGCGCTATTATTATGAAGGCTTTTATAGTTTGACTCTTCTCAGTGCGGCGGGAATGTTCTGGCTGGCGGAAAATATTTTCAAACAAGGACGCGCGCGCAGAGCGATACAAATCGCGACAGCCGTACTTTGTGCTTTTCTAGTCGGATATAACTTGTTTGTTTATCTGCCAAAGCGCTTGACCAAAATGACCGGCCTGTACGGAATCACGCGCTCGATGCTTGCGCCGTTCAAGACTCAACAAGCAGAAACACTGACGCCTGCGCTGGTCATCGTTCACTTCCAGAAACAATGGACGGAATATGGCGGTTTGCTCGAATTGGAAAACGCAGAGCTGACCACGCCATTCATCTTTGCGCTTTCGCGCGGCTCCGTCGCCGATTCTTCGCTGGCGGACGATTATCCCGACCGCCGCGTGATCTATTACTACACTGACGAGCCAGATCGGTTTTACGAATCCGGCAGGTAAAAACGCCACGAATTTGCTCGTCGAGTACGATGCCGCGAATAACACGAAAATTCCCGACCTTTATCTCGGGCGGGAATTTTCTTTCGGCGTGTTTATGGAATTTGCGTTGATTCGCGGCTAAATCTTCAAATGTGGGTTTATGATGCTCTCATAAAGGCCGTCGCCAGTAAAATGAAGATGGCCAGAATCAAATTGGCTCGCAGGAGGATGATCTCGCGGCGGTGTAGTTTTTCCAACTCTTCAGGCCTGGCTTTTTCTTTTCTCATCAATGCGCGGCGGATAGCAGGCAGGACTTCCCATGTTTGCATGGCAGTGACCGCGATCATGATGACCACCAATGTGTGTTTGATCAAAATGGATATGGACCACTGGTTGCTTGTGGAAAGAAAGCCGTTGTAGTGTACATTGACGCTCATCTGAAACAGACCCGTCGCGACCAGCAGGCTCAGGCTGAACCATGCGACAGGTTCGAGACGGGATTGCATGGCAGAGATCAAAGCCAATTGGTCGGCAGGTTTGAGAGTCCGTGTTGCGCTGGGCAAAACGAGAAACGATGTCGCCGCAAGACTGCCGACCCACGTGACAGTGGCGAGCAGGTGAAGCCAGAATGTCAGCGCCAGCATCCATGAGGGAACGGGCGGCATAGTTTATGGTGTGGGTGAAATAATGTCAAATTCCGAAGTCGGCGTTTCGGTTGGGGGGTAACATTCTTGGTAGGCTTGGTTGAAGTTCTTGGCCGCCTGCTGATCGAGATTGCCGAGGCTCTGAGCGGTCTGATATTGCTCCACTGCGTCGCAATATCTCTTCTGACCGAACAGTACATCTCCGTAACGCATCAAGGAAAATTGATAGCGTTGAGACGCAGTCATCGTGCCATCCCATAAAGAGGGCCAGGCACTGGCAACCTGTGAAAACAAATAGGTTGATCGTTGCCAATTGGTTCCATATTCACTGGAGGCATTGATATATGCTCGTGCGCCCTCGCGCAGTCCGGCCGCGTCGCGGTCGAGCGGAGCGAAACGCTCGGCCAGAGTCAATTCGTAGATGCCGCCCTCGAGGTTGCCTTGTTTCAAGATCAAGTCCACGCCGTAATTGCGCAGGGCAAAATAATACATTCCGTCCACTTGGGAGGTCTTGTAAGCCGGATCGCGCTTGCGGAGTTGATCGAGTTCGGTCAGCGCGTTTTGCCAGTCTCCCGCGGTGATCAATTGCTGGATGGTGGCGAACATGGCATCCTCGCCGCGTAGATCGGGCGTGGGAGTTAACGTCGGCGTTGGGGTGGAAGTTGGAATGGTCATCTTCACAAGAACGTTTGCTAGTTCAGTTTGCGCGCCGGGGAAGGACGGGTCATTCTTGATGATATATTCCAATCGTTGTCGGGCCGAATCATAGCGGCCAAATTGTTCATCCACCAACGCGTATTGGAATTGCTCCATTAACTGTGAATTGATTTGTTTCCTTTGTTCATCCACGCGGATGGCAATGCCTCTTTGATAGCCGCCCAATCCACCGAGTCCCAGCAGAATGACGACACCGACTATGCTCAAAAGGATCGAACGCCAGCGGGGCGCTCTCTTTACCGGCTTCAACGGCTGGGTATCGTCCTCTTTGATGGGTTGTACAGGTTGTGTGTTGCCAGTGTGTTCAGAAATAGACATGGCCGCAATTATACCGCTTCGTTATAAGTTGAAAAGCAGGCGGACTTCGCGCTGGACAATGGCCAATGCAACCCCTGTGCCGACGATCATTCCGATCAACGCAGTCAACACCGCGGAGCCGGGCACGATCAGGGCCAGGACGTAGGCCGTGCCTCCGCCAAACAAAGCCGCCACCAGCCCTTTGAGCAGCGCGCCGTTAACTTTCAACGGCTCGTGCATTTTCCTGCTCAACCAGAAAAACATCAGGGCGGCTTCTACCGTCAGTGACAGTTCGGCAAATGCGATGGCCGGCGCGCCGACGGAACGGAACATGGTCAACGCGATCGCACCGACAGGAATATAAAGCGCCATGCGCACCGCGACTCCGAAGAAAGGATACCACGCTTCCTTGCGCGCATAAAACGAACGCGCCGCGACTTCCTGGATGGCGTAGCCGCAAAGAGTCAACATATAAATGCGCGCGGTGGTTGTCAACAAATTCGTTCCAACTTCATCGAAGCCGAACGCGGCGCGCACCAGCGGATGAAGCCCGGCCGCGATGACGGCCGCGGCGGGCAGGGTTAACGCGATCAAAACCTGGAGCGCCCTCTCGATGGTTTGGCGGAAGCCGCTCCAGTCCCCGCGTGCCGCGAGCTGAGAAAGAGTCGGCAAAAGCGCAGTTGCAATCGCGGTGCCCATCAAAGTTTCGGGGACTTGCATGATCATCCATCCATATGTGAGCGATGAGATCGCGCCGACTTGATTTAGGCGCGAAGCAAAGTTATCGCGCGCGATGAACATGGATTGGATGAAGAACATGGTCAGCAAGCGCGGGCCGACGACTTTGAGCGCTTCGATCACTGCCGGGTCGAGTTTCAACGAAGGTGTCCAGCGAAATTGATATTTGATCAGCGCCGGGATTTGAATCCCAAGATGTAACACTGCGCCGATGATGACGCCGTAAACGAGGCCGTGTACACCGAAGCGCGGGGCCAGTACCAGCGCGCCGAAGATTTGGCCGACGTTATATAGCGTGGGCGCCAGCGCGGGGAACAGAAAATGCTGGTTGGCTTGCAGGCTGGCCATCACGAGGCCGCTGATCGAGAAGATGACGGTCGCGATCAGGTTGAGCCGCATCAGGTCCGCGATGATGCGTTGTTGGTCCGCGCCGAAACCGGGCGCGATGCCAATCTGTGCGCGGACCAATTGCGTCGCAAAGATGGCGATGATAACGGCCACAGAGCCTGTGACGACAAACGCCAGATTGGCGACACGCGAGAACAAATCCCAGGCGGCCTGCCGGCCCTGGAGGGTCAGAATTTCAGTGAGCACCGGGATGAACGCCATCGCCAGCGCACCGCCGGAGATCAGCGCGAACAAAAGATCAGGCAGGTTGTTGGCAACATTGAAAGCATCCAGTTCAAAGGAAAGACTGAATGTGCGCGCGATGATGATCGAACGCACGAAGGCCAATATTTTATCGAGCGTGAAGAAGAATCCAAGCAGGAGCGAGGTGCGCGTGAGGAAGGAAAGTTTTTTCATTTTTAGAGTGTGTATGCAAAATCAATTTCATGTGTCATTCTGAGGAGCGAAGCGACGAAGAATCTCAAATTTTGAACGAAAAAAACGAGATTCTTCGCTCCCGTTGGTCGCTCAGAATGACA
>Ga0070741_10001748_pt1 | contig 62944 bp, 54 predicted proteins | sample Coa_R1_4_FD_66440 | JGI IMG/M metagenome (GOLD analysis project Ga0070741, IMG submission 66440) | Surface soil microbial communities from Centralia Pennsylvania, which are recovering from an underground coalmine fire - Coalmine... | ecosystem: Environmental > Terrestrial > Soil > Unclassified ...
AAACCAGGCTACAGCCGGGCGAAACTCAGCAGGGCATGGTGATTGTTGGGTTTCCCGTGAATCAGGAGGCTTTTGATAAGCGTAAATCTTTGCACGTGCTAATTACTTTTTATGACCACTCAGTTCCAGTGAAGATCCAGCAATAATCAATACATCTATTAAAATCTCAAACAAAAGCCGGTGGGCAAGAGGCTCACCCGGCCAACGGAGCTACTTCACTTGAAACCTGGAACTCGAAACTGCCTCACTGATGCTTCTGTAAAAACTTAAGCCGCGGATGTCCGGTGGCAACCTGCGCCGGAACATCGTCATATTTGAGGATGCTGATCGAGCCGTCCACTTCGAGTACGGCCATGGCGACTTCCGGAATACAGCTTATGCCGTGCTCGCGTAGAGACCGCTGCAGTTCGTCAACCGTAACGTGCTCCCGCGCCATGTGAGCGGAAATGATTTTACCGTTGTGCACGAGCAGCGTAGGCGATCCCTGCACAAATTTTCGGAAGCGGCGATTGGCCCCTGAGAGTTCGGCGACAATATAATTGAGTATCAGCAGCGTGGCAGCGGCCACGATTCCGCCTATCACGGAATTATCGGGTCCCACCATCGCATTCTGCACGGCATTGCTCAGCAGCAGTAGCAGCGTCAGGTCGAAGGGCGTCATCTGGCCTACTTCGCGCTTTCCGCTCAGACGCACGCCCACCAGGACAAAAAGATAGATGACCCCTGTCCGGAGAACGACTTCCCCCACGTTGTGCCACGTTCCTGGCCACATGCCTTATTGGACTGCCGGTTGCGGCGCGTTTTTGGGGGTGGAGAGGTAGCCCGAAATCTGATCTTTCTGGATATCGTTGACCACTAACTCATACAACATATGGTCGCGTCCGGTGTAGAACTGTAGAGGCTCGAAGATGTTGCGGTCTTTCTTTTCGATGGTCCGGTCATCGGCCAATACGTCGACCGTGTATTTGTTCTTCTTGGCGTCGGTCTTGCGCAGCTCCAGGCTGATGGTAGAAACCGGCGTGCGGTTCTTCCCTTTGTGCAGGGTGAATTCGTAATAGTTGCGGTCTCCCTTGTGCTTCAGGGCATCGAGTTCGTCGCGGGTATGCGCAATCAGGCCGCTCTGCAAGCCTAGATCGCCGATGGCCCGCTCCAGCTTGGCCTTGGTGGCTTCCAGGTCGTTTTTGGTCGAGGCCACATCGCCCTCGACATTCGTGACCTCGGTCTTGACCCCGCTGACTGCAGTGCTTACGGCAGTCTGCTGCTCCGCCAGACGCGATTCCGCGGCCGCCTGCGAACGCCGCAATTCAGCCGAACGCGCGGCCAGCTCTTTTTCTGTCATGCCGACCTGCGAGGCCAGCATCTCTCGATCTGCCTTGATTTGGGAGCTCAACTCGCTGATCTTTTTCTGTTCCTGCTGCTCAGAAGCTGTTTGTTGTGCCTGAAGGGCGCCGATCTTATCGTTTAACTCATAGAAAAAGAAGGCGGAGACGGCAATAAATACCGCAACCACCGCCAGCAGAATCTTTGTCACCATAGACATGCCCTCACCGGAACCTTCGGATACACCGTTGCTCTCTTCTAACATAAACCTGCCTTTCGTTGCGTTGTTCGGGGGCTGGCCTCCAATTCTTTAGCAAAACAGGTAAGGTGTCAATCATTTCTATTCCCTATCCGGACCACCTCGTGTACCGCTCTGGCTTCTAAATTGCATAGGTTGTTTACTAATCTATAAACGGGCGTCACATGCAAGTCTTTTGAAGCGAACCATCATACGGATATTCGGAATGTGAATAGCTAATACTGGGAATATCAGGGACAAGTTTACCGAAACTCCGCATGTCCCAGTTCGGCAGGAGAAAGTAACTTGGAACACAAACAAACTGTGCGGAGACACTGGGCGGTTGTCCTGTGGTCTCTTTTCGCTCTAACAATCCTTTCTTTCGGACAGGCCACGACGGCGCAATCCGCTCCTGAATCGGATCCCCATAGCGCGGTGCGGATTCTAAGTCCCATGAGCGGCGAAGTGTTGAACATCAACATAGTTCACAGCAAGTATGAACTGGTGAAACCTGCCACCCCTGCCGAATCCCCAACCTTTCAGCTTCAGCTTGATGATCAGGATCCGATCCATACGGTTGAGACCGAGCATACGTTTACTGGGTTGAAAGAAGGCTCCCACAGCCTTGTCGTGATGGTGGTTGACGCTAACAACTTTCCGATTCCCGGCACAGAGAACGCGGTCCACTTCAAAGTTGTCCTCCCTGCCCCGCCGCGGCAAACGGGAGAGCTGCTGCCCGTTACGGCTTCTAAAAGATCCGCTCGGCTGCTCATGGCATCAACCAATACCGAAATGCAGGCGCAAGCACCTGCTCCCGGCGCAAATGAGAACCAGAGCACAAAGTCTCCGCAACAGCTACCGAAAGGCAGCACTCCGTTGCCATTGCTCTCAGTCTTGGGAGGAGGCGCATTGGCAGGTGGGACAATCTCGGTGCTACGCAACCGGGCCAGAAGAAAAAAGAAGTAGCATGGCTCGGTTGGCATCTACATCTACTCGTCTCCCCTTGCGACATTCTGGATTTCTGCATCTTAACGAGTGATGGATTGGCGACGTTCCATTTTTACCTGGAAGCACATCTTACGCTGGCTCCCTTTCTGCATTGGCATTGTGTTGCTGCTCTACGTTGGTGAGCAATACGGAATGATGTTTGCCGAGCAGCGCCGCCTTGCCCGTGAGTGGGAGCAGCAGAAAAGCACGCACCTGAGCGCTCCGCAGCCTGGCGCACAAAATACTGAAGAAAATGATTTAACCCGCCTGCAGATCCCCAAGATCAATCTTGATGCTGTGATCGTGGAAGGCACCCGCCATCGCCAATTGGCGGTGGCTCCGGGGCACATGACGAATACGCCCGCTCCGGGAGAAATCGGCAACGCCGTGGTTACCGGGCATCGCGATACTTTTTTCCGCCATATTTACGAGCTGCAAAAGGGCGATTCCATTGTTGTCCAGCGGGATGGCAAAACCTTTAACTTCGAGGTGACAGGCAAACAGATCGTGGAACCTGACGACCTCTCTGTCATTCGTCCAAGCGAGGACCCTCGCCTGACGCTCATTACCTGTTATCCCACGTATTACATCGGCCCCGCTCCCGAACGCCTGGTCGTGTTTTCCAAACTGAAACTGCAAGAGGCGGCGCCCTCAGCCACAAACAGCGGGGGTAACGCGAAATCTACCGCCGCTGCAGCCGGAAATATTAACTAGAGCGCGTGATTGCAGCAACCTCTACGACGAATGAATCAACGGGGGAGAACTGCAGGGCCTAAGCTTGCGTCCGTTGATCGACCAAAAAAATATAAGCCGAGTTCCATCATGAACCCTCTGTGTCATTTTTCTTGGCGTTGAATTTGTTGGCGCGTTCAAATTCGTCGCGCAAGCCAGGGGTCTTCAGGTTTTCGCGGATATACGACAATCGCTGCTCCAGTTGCAACAGCGCCTCCTGGATATTTTCCATATTGGTATGGGCGATGTCGCGCCACATGGAGTACGGACTGGAAGAGATGCGCGTCATCTCCCGCAAGGCGCGGCCGCCAATGCTCTGTAAGTCGGGATCGTCGCCGAATTCTTCTTCCAGGGTTGCGGCGAGCGCGGTCGAGATCATTTGCGGCAAATGGCTGATCCAGGCGCACAGGCGGTCATGGCGGTCAGAAGCCATCCGCACCGGGCGCGCGCCAACCATCTTCACCAGTTCGCAAAGCTCTTGCGCCCTCCCGATAAGCGGGGCCGCCGGGTCGCCGTCGGAAACCAGGAACCAAACTGCATTTTCGAACAGAGTAGGGTCGGCAAATTCCACTCCGCTGTTCTCTTTGCCTGCCATGGGATGTCCGCCAAGAAAACGCTGCGCGAGCTGATTCCCGAAAACGGATTTGGCCCGTGATACGACCTCAACTTTGGTGCTGCCCGTATCGGAAAGCAGCGCACCAGGAGGAAGCAGCGGCCCCAGCCGCTCGATCAGGTCTACGATCGCGCCCACGGGCGGGGCCAGCAGTACCAGATCGCTGCCCGTGATCGCCTCTTCAGGACGAGACACCGCCCGGTCCACCACGCCCTTGGCCAGGGCACGTTCCAGAACGGGATCGCGGTCGCTGCCCACAATAGTTCCCTGGAAGCCGTGCTTCTTCAGGGCCAGGGCGAAGGAGCCGCCAATCAGTCCCACGCCGATAATGGTGATCTGCCGGATCATGATTTTGTTAATTTTGTTCGTGCTCAGCGTCAGCAAATTGTACTAGAGCTGAAAGAGACTGCGCGTTACCTGCAAGCACACCCCTCAACCCTTCAGGAGGTTTAACCCCTTGTGTACGGTCCGCCGCCCATAAAAAACAAGCGTACCTCCGTTATCAAGTTATACAAAACACACAGCTTGCATCATCTTCGACTTTGTAACCGTTCCGCCACTTCCAGGGCATAGGGATATAGAGCACCCTGTTCCGCTGCAGGCCGGATTCATAGCGATTCGATTCGTCTCCGGTCTTCAAACAAACAATCCAAAAAATATTCCCCAAAAGGAGGAATTAGATGTCGAGAATTCAAGCACTTGTAGCAGCCGTATTCGTCTGCCTCTTTGCTCTGACAGCCAATGCCCAGATCGGCACCGGGTGGACGCCTTATTCGCCTTCATTCACGCTTCAGATCAGGGGGTGCGCGGCTTCCAGCGGTCTCACCTTCAGAATCACCTGTGCAGCCACGTCCGGCGACAATCGGGCTGAGCGGCGTTATGCCGATATAACTTCGGCCCAGAACCAGTTCCAAGGCACGGTTGTGGTGAATAGCCTGACCGGAGACCGAATCAGCCTGAAGCAGGTACACCCCTTAACTGGAGGTTGGGTCCTGATCGCTGTCAAGAAGCCGGGCGCACTGTACGACGTCCACAGTGGCGCGACGCTGGCGAGCTACACGATTGGTACGCCGGTTCGCATCAACACCATAGTCAACACCAAGGCGCGTACTTGCCAAATCTATATCAACGGTTCGCTGAAAATAACCGACACAAACGGCGTGCCTCCGCTCTATGACAAGCTCGGCGTCTACCGGACTGCGAGTGGAAAGGGGCCGGTGAGCGCTACCTGGAGCAACATCGCGTTCTGGAGGAAATAAACGACAGTAAGCGCTTGAACTATGAACCTTAATGTGGTGACGCTCATTCAGGGAAAGGCTGTTTGTGCGAACAAGCATGGCAGCCTTCCCGGAATGCATTCCGCCGGAAATGCGTGGTAGCCCGCTAGGCGATGCTGCGTCCCACGGCTGGCGCGATCATACGCAGCTCCTGCATCAGCTTGGTGAACTGCTCGGGATAGAGTGACTGCGCGCCATCAGAGAGAGCTTTGTCGGGATTGTGATGCACCTCAATCAGCAGCGCATCGGCGCCCGCAGCCACGGCGGCGCGGCCCATGGGAGGGACTTTGTCCCGGCGTCCGGTGCCGTGCGACGGATCTGCGGTCATGGGCAGATGCGAAAGTTTCTTGATGATAGGAATGGCGGAAATATCCATCGTGTTGCGCGTGTAGGTCTCAAAGGTACGGATGCCGCGCTCGCACAAGATCACCTCGTAGTTGCCGCCGGCCATGATGTACTCCGCCGAAAGCAGCAGCTCTTCAAACGTAGCGGCGATGCCGCGCTTCAGCAGCACCGGCTTGCGGACTTTGCCCAACTCGCGCAGCAGATTAAAGTTCTGCATGTTGCGCGCTCCCACCTGGAAGATATCAATATAGGGCATCATGAGCTGAATCTGCGAAATTTCCATGACTTCGCTGATCACCAGCAGCTTGAATTTATCTGCCGCTTCGCGCATGATCTCCAGCCCTTGCTGGCCCATGCCCTGGAAAGAGTAAGGGGAAGAGCGCGGCTTAAAAGCCCCGCCGCGCAGCACGCGCGCTCCTGCCGTGGCGACTTGCTCGGCCACGGTAAAAAGCTGCTCGCGCGATTCCACCGAGCATGGTCCGGCCATAATCACAATCTCATTGCCGCCGACCGCCAATCCGTTCGAGAACTTGATGATGGTGCCGTCAGGTTTGAAGCTGCGGCCCGAGAGCTTGTACGGCGCGCTGATGCGGTGCACCTCGCCCACGCCAGTGAGCACTTCGATGTCGCGGACGTCGAAATCGGCGCGTGCTCCCACCGCCCCCAGCACCGTCTGCCGCGCTCCGGTGCTGCGGTGGACTTCAAAACCCATCTCTACCAGGCGGGCAATCACCTGCTGAATCTGTTCTTCGCTTGCGGCTTCCTGCATGGCAACAATCATTCTGGCTCTCGGTTCTCAGTGCTTCAATCGTTCACTTCTATATCAAATTCCGTCTCACCTTTTGGCTCGGCGGGTTTGGGCTTGATCTCTTCTTTCTGCAGCGAGCGCATCACGTCAATAATGCGCTCAAAAATATGCTGCAGCTCATGGTGGGGCAGCGGTCCGCGATTGAGGGCGCGCACGTTCTCGAACACCTTCTTCTCCCGGTCTGGTTCATAAATCGGCATCTGCGTGTTGCGCTTCAGGCGGCCAATCTCCTGCGCTGCCTGCGCCCGCTCGTTCAGTAGCTCGACGATTTGCCGATCAAGCTCGTCAATTTTCTTTCGCCAGTCTGCAATGTCCATGAGTATGATCCGAAAGGAGGAAGCTGGAGAATGGGACAAAGAGCCCTTCCCGGTCCTCAGCATGCAATGAACATAAAGTATTTATTGTAAGCTGAAAACGGTTTCCCGCGCACTTGCCCTGAATTGTTGGCGGTGAAACTTGAGCGGGACAGCCAAGGCTATCATACGCGGCCCCACTCAGACCCCTTGCGATCCGTGAAACAACTTGTTTGACTAAATGCCAATTGCTGATTGCCTCTTACTTGGCTGAATGCTGAGTGCTGAGAGCTGAATGCTTCTTCTTCAATCCCTGAATAAACTCTCCGACAGCTCTGGCAGGGTGACCGCTTGCAGTATTTTTTTCAATGGTCTGCACGATAGCGCTGCCGACCACAACCCCGTCGGCAAACTCACCAGCGGCGTGGAACTGTTCGGAATTGGAGATGCCGAATCCCACAGCGACCGGCAACTTGGTAAATTTCTTCACTCTCTGCACCAGTTTGCCGGCATCGTCCGCAAGGTTTTTTTGCGTTCCGGTAACCCCGGTGCGCGACACCGCATATATAAAGCCGCGCGAGGCAGCGGCAATGGCTTTCAGTCGGGTGTCGGTGCTGGTGGGCGCAGCCAGAAACACGGTAGCCAAGTCGTGCTTCCGCATGGCGGCAATGTAGTCATCGGCCTCTTCGACGGTCAGATCGGTGATCAAAGCGCCATCCACGCCTGCCTCTCGGGCGTCATGACAAAAACGCTCCAGCCCATAGCGCAACACGGGATTGTAGTAAGAAAAGATAATCAGGCCGACACGGTTTTCAGCATTCCTGATCTCCTCCGCAAGCTGTAGGACATCGCTCAATTTGGTGTGGTTGGCCAGGGCGCGCTCGCTGGCGCGCTGAATCACGGGACCATCGGCCACGGGATCAGAAAAGGGGACACCGAGTTCGATGACGTCAGCCCCTGCCGTGATCGCAGACAGAATGATTTCTCTGCTTGCGGCGAGAGTGGGATCGCCACAGGTAACATAAGCAACGAGGAACGGGCGCGATGGAAAGTTTAAGGGCATGTTTGAAAAAGCTTAAAGTACGAAGGTTGATTTACGAAGTATATTTACGATTTTCGATTTTTTGATTTACGATTTTTGATTTTTTGGAAAGTTATTACGCTCTAAAAATTCGTCAAAGTAGAACCTTTTAAATACTTGAGTAATTCGTAAATCGAAAATCAAATCATACTTCGTAAATCGTACTTCTTACTTCTCCACTGGCTCAATGTTTCAATTCTCTCTGCAGGATTCCCATATCTTTATCTCCGCGTCCCGACACGTTGACAATCACGATCTCCGACTTTTTCATTTCGGGAGCGCGGCGGATGCACTCTGCAATGGCGTGCGACGACTCCAGCGCCGGAATAATGCCTTCCGTGAGCGCCAGCAACTTGCAGGCAGCCAGCGCCTCCGTGTCGTCTGCGGAAACGTATTCAGCCCGGCCCACATCGTGCAGCCAGGAGTGTTCCGGCCCCACGCCCGGATAATCCAAGCCGGCAGAAACCGAATGCGTGCCGGCAATCTGCCCGGCGTCATCCTGTAAGAGGTAAGAGAATGTTCCCTGCAAAACCCCCGGCGAGCCACCCTGAAAGCGGGCTGCATGCTCTCCCAGTTTTTTCCCCCGTCCGCCGGCTTCAACTCCAATCAGCTCCACTTTTTTGTCGGCAAGGAAGGCATGAAATATGCCCATGGCATTAGAGCCGCCGCCCACACACGCAATCACTGCGGCAGGAAGTTTCTTTTCGAATTTCATGATCTGGGTGCGGGCCTCGATTCCAATCACGGTGTGAAACTCGCGCACCATCAGCGGATACGGATGCGCCCCCAGCACGCTCCCCAATAAATAATGTGTGGTGCGGACATTGGTTACCCAATCGCGCATGGCCTCGTTGATGGCGTCTTTCAGGGTCTTCGATCCGGAATCAACGCCGCGAACTTCAGCGCCCAAGAGCCGCATGCGGAACACGTTCAGCTCCTGGCGCTGCATGTCTTCGGTGCCCATGTAGACCACGCATTCTAATCCCAGCAGCGCGCATACCGTAGCCGTGGCCACGCCATGCTGTCCAGCGCCAGTTTCAGCGATGATGCGGCGCTTCCCCATGCGGACGGCCAGCAGCGCCTGGCCCAAAGCGTTGTTAATTTTGTGCGCCCCGGTATGCAGCAGGTCTTCACGCTTGAGATAAACCTTCGCGCCACCCAGCTTATGCGTAAGCCGCCGGGCAAAGAACAGCGGCGTAGGCCGGCCGGCATAGTTCTTTCGCAGGTCGTCGAGTTCCTGCTGAAAGCTGCGGTCGCGACGGGCTTTGTTGTAGGCCTTTTCCAATTCTTCCAGGACCGCCATCAGCGTCTCTGGCACGTAGCTCCCGCCATAAGGGCCGAAGCGGCCGTGGGCAGCGGTGTTCGCACTGCTTTTCAAACGTGTGCTGGTTGTTGCCATATTCAATACTGGAGCCATAACTAAATCTTTTCTGTCGCTGCTCTCGCCGCAGCGACGAATTGCCTTAACTTGTTGGCGTCTTTTTTCCCCGGCCTCGATTCAACCCCTGAGACCACATCCACACCCCAGGGGCGAAAGAGCTGGATGGCTTCGCCTACATTTTCCGGGGTCAGGCCACCGGCAACTATCCAGCGAAAATCCAGGCCGCTTTGCGCAATTGCTTCTTTCGCTGCCCTCCAGTCGAACACCTTCCCCGTTCCCCCGCGCTGCGCCGCCGAGCCCGAATCGAGCAGAATGGTATCTATAGCCGAGCCGTTGAGGGCCACAAGCGCCTCCCGTAAGTGGCCGTCAACGCCAATCCCTTTGGTGATGCGCCGCGATGGAAGGCTCTTTTCGACGGCACGAATCAGATCGGGCCGCTCATCGCCCTGCAGTTGAATGCGGGTAATCCCGGTCAGTTGTGCTACCTTGCGAACATATTCCAAGCTCGGATTCACAAACACCCCGGCTTTTTCAATTCTCGCCGGAAGCTCCATGATGATCTCGCGCGCGCACTCCGGCTCAATTCGCCTGGGGCTTTCGGTAAAGATGAAACCCAATGCGTCTGCCCCGGCTTCGGCGCTTAGCAGCGCATCTTCCAGGCAGGTGGTGCCGCAGATTTTGATCCAGGTCACAGTTTGCCCCGGGAGCGGACAGGCTGCTCCGCGCCGAGCGTGTGCGTGCCCACTTCCGAGATCAACTGGCGCAGCTTCTCTCCCGGCGAATCGGCGTACATGAGCGACTCTCCGATCAAAAATGCATGGTAGCCTGCCTCCCGCAACTGGCGCAGCCGGTCTGCCGTGTGAATGCCGCTTTCGGCCACCCGTAAAGCGCTGCGCGGTAATTTTTCCCCCAGGCGCAACGGGGCTTCCGGGTCCACGTGGAAAGTCTTCAGATCACGGCTGTTCACCCCAATAATGTCAAAGCCGATGCTCATCGCGCGCTCCAGTTCACGCTCGTTATGAACTTCGCACAGCACGTCAAGCTCGAGTTCGCGCGACTTCTCGAACAATAAGAGCATTTCGTCATCGCGCAGGGCCGCGGCAATCAGCAACACGGCATCGGCGCCATGGGCGCGAGCTTCATGCAACTGCAATTCGTGCACCATGAAATCCTTGCGCAGACACGGAATTCGGGTAGCCGTCGAAGCGTCGTGCAAATTTCCCAGCGATCCCTGAAAGTACTTTTCGTCGGTCAGCACCGAGAGTGCCGCGGCGCCGGCCTGTTCCAGTTCGCGGGCCAGGCGCACCGCCGAAAAATGCTGGCGGATGACCCCCTTCGAAGGCGAAGCCTTCTTCAACTCTGCAATCACCGCTATTCCCTCTGCCGCCCGCTCCCGAAGGGTACGTTTAAAACCTCGTGGCGTATGCTGGCGGGCTTGCTCTTTCAGCACCTTGGCAGCGGAGGAATGCAGCAGAGCATCCACTCGCTGGCGGGTATTGGCAAGTATCTGGTCCAGGGTCACAGACATGGGCTTTCTGAGTATAACCCTCCAGCTTCAATATCAATAAATGTCTGGCGTAGCAACGGAATCCGGCTAAAATACCCGGTTTAGGAGGGGAAAATACCTATGGATAGACCTGTTGGTGTGACCGTTATTGCTATTCTTCAGTTTCTGGGTGCAGCATTTCTAATCCTGGCCGGAATTGGCTTCATCCTGGGAGGAGGCATAATTGGCTCACTCTTAAGTCAAAATAGCCAGCTTTCAGGAGCAGGCCTTACTGGGATCATGGCTGGCCTAGGTGCGGTTTTCGCCGTTGTTTTGTTCGTTTTCGCCGCTATTGCCGCCATCCTCGGCTGGGGAATGTGGCAACTCAAAAACTGGGCGCGTATTGTCACCTTGGTTTTGGCTGGTATTGGAATCGTCTTTGGTGGACTAGGATTGCTTTTTTCGTTGCTGCATTTCCATGTAATCACGATCGTTTTTATTGGGATTCGTCTCGCTATCAACGCCCTGATCATCTGGTATCTGCTGCAGCCTGATGTAAAAGCGGCGTTTGAGGGCCGACCGCGAGCCATTACGGCAACTGCTTGAGAAGACCGAGCGAAAACCAGGGCAGTTACGGCACAGCCTAGGAGCCTCATAGAGAAGCTTCCCGCCTTGGAAAGTATGCAAATTTGCGGGGAAGAACAGCCAGGGATTTAGAGTTGGGAGTCGAGCACTGAGTACTCGGATTATGCCGCTTCCTCGACTCCCGTATTCTCCAGATGCCCTTGCTCATTGCGTGTCCAGCCGAACTTGGAAAGCACCGAACTAAAGACGTGATCTGTTAATTCGTTCACGTGCTGCTCATCCAGGTTTTTATCCAACTGCTGAATCGCTTCCCACTCTACGTCGAACTCCTCTTTTCCTCGGACTGCGGGGCGGGCCGGGGTATTCGTCACCTTCACTTCAGCCTTCTCAACTTTTAGTCTCTTTTTGTTCGCCATAAGTAAGTATTAGACGAGCAAAATCGCTCGAAGTTGCAAATTTCAGCAACTCGGAAACGTAAGGAAACGTGAATTAGAAGCAACAGGCAGAATGGGGCTCCGGCAGCTTTGTATTTGCCCGAAGCGGAAACTCCAGCTCGCCTGTCTTTGGGAACCGGATTCAAAGCCTTAAGACCCCTGGTTACTGCTGAAGAGATCGGGCACGTGAAACTGGTCTCGACTGCAATCGGCCTTCTACTCGAAGACGCGGTCAAAGACGGCACCCATCGATTCTGTTTCGATGAGGGCGGCCCTGGCGCCGCCCTCTCTCTTCAAAAAGAATAGCCGTGTTTCTGGATGGGGGTGATTGTTGCGCGCCTGCTATTTCTTCGGCTGAATCGAAATCAGCTCAACTTCGAAAATCAGTGTGGAATTCGGCGGAATGTCGGCTCCGGCACCCTGCTCTCCATAAGCAAGATTGGGCGGAATAAAGAGCTGCCATTTTGACCCGACAGGCATAAGCTGCAGAGCTTCTGTCCAACCCTTAATAACCCCGCCCACGGGAAAGCTGGCCGGTTGTCCTCGTTTATAAGAGCTGTCGAACTCTGTACCGTCTATCAGAGTGCCCTTGTAGTTGCACGTGACCGTGTCGCTCGCTGTCGGCTTGGGACCCGTGCCCTGGGTCAGCACCTTGTACTGAAGTCCGCTGGATGTGGTGATTACCCCTTCTTTGTTCTTGTTAGCCGCCAGAAATGCATCGCCGGCTTTTTTGCTGGCGTCGCCCGCCTCTTTCCTCTTCTCTTCCATTTTTGTCCTCATATCGGTTTGGAACTGCATCAGGGTGGCGCGCACTTCATCTTCGGTCATCAGCGCCTTCCCGCCGGCCAGGCCGTCTTTCAACCCTTGCGCAAAGACACTCGGATCAACTTCCACCGACTGTTGTTTCATGCTATGCCCCATATTGAGCCCAATGGCGTAGCTGATCTTGCTTTTCTGGTCGCTGAGCGTAACGTTTGGCTGGGCTGCGCCCGCCGTATTGGTCTTGGTTTTTGTCGCGGTAGCGGTGTGCTTTTTGGTTGTCGAAGAGGCCGCACTCATGGCCGCCGGAGCAGTCGAGCTCTTGGTTGTTGTCGAGCTTTGCGCCGCCGCTGGTCCAGCTTGCAAAGCCATTCCGAACAGTAAAATACATCCCCATACGATTTGAGTCTTTTTCATAGAGCTATTCTCACATCCGCGACGGCGGAGTGCAAATTCAGAGTGTGCATCTGATTTTGAATTTGCCTGAGAATAAGGTCTCAGGACTTGGTATGATTTCCCGGCTTGGAGCCGCGCCGTTTTGAATCTCAGGAAGTGAGATGCGGAGTTGCCAGGTGATTCCAACCTCCAAACCGGGAAGGCCTGCTTCTCTGACGACTTTGACTACAGCAATGGCCGAGCCACGCAGTGTGAAAGCTCCACCCAATAAGCTGCTCCGTTGGATTTTGGTATTAGCTCCGGGTCTGTTGTTGTATTTTCTGCCGCTGGCGGGCTTGAGCGCGCCCCAGCGCCACCTGCTGGCCATTTTCATTGCCACTGTCATTGCCCTGGTAGTGCAACCAGTCCCCATGGGGGTGAGCACAACGGTTGCGATCACGCTTTTGGCGTTGACCAAGACCATCGTTCCGGAAAAGATTTTTTCCGGTTACAGCAATCCTACCGTCTGGCTCATCTTCACCGCATTCCTGTTTTCCAGGGCGGTTACGATCACAGGTTTCGGAATGCGCGTGGCCTACACTTTTATCCGCCGGTTTGGCCACAGCTCGCTGACGCTGGGGTATTCCATCGCAGCTTCAGATCTTGTGCTGGCCCCGTTTATTCCATCGGATACTGCCCGCGGAGGCGGCATCATCTGTCCGGTAGTGCACAGCATTGCTCGCGCCCTCGGCTCCGAGCCCAGTACGCCCGCGGCTGAGCTTGGCGCCTTCCTGATGCTGGTTGGCTTCCACTCTACCTACACGGCCTCGGCCATGTTTCTTACGGGAATGGCGTCGAATCCTCTGATGGCAGATTTTGCTCACCAGATCGCCCACGTGGAGCTGACCTGGCTGAAGTGGGCCATCGGCGCCAGCGTGCCCGGCCTGGCGGCGTTGATCGTCGTGCCGCTGTTGATTTATCGGCTGCACCCGCCTGCCATCCGAAATACAGAGTCCGCGCGGGTGCACGCTCGCGAGGAGCTGAAGAAAATGGGCTCCATGAGCTCCCGGGAATTGCGGCTGGTGCTGATCCTGCTGCTGGTCATGGCCGGGTGGATATCCTCTCCCTGGCACGGCCTGCCCAATGCGGTAGTGGCATTGTTTGGAATCTCGGCCCTGCTTGTGACCGGCGTAATCTCATGGGACGATCTGCTCGGCGAGCGCCGCGCCTGGGAGGCGCTTATCTGGTTTGGAGCGCTGATCATGATGGCAGATAGTCTGTTACAGGCAGGCGTGGTTGATGTTCTGTCGAAGAGCGCCTTCCATTACATACAAGGCTGGCCGTGGATCGCCGCCTTAATGGTGCTGATCACCGTGTATCTCTACGTGCACTACGGCTTCGCCAGCATGACAGCGCAGGTCACGGCGCTTTATCCCGGATTTCTTGCCGCCGCTCTGGCCAGCGGAATTAATCCGCTGGTCGCGGCCCTTTCACTGGCTTACTTTTCTAACTTGAATGCGGCCATGACCCATTATGGAACCGGCTCGGCGCCCGTCTACTTCGGAACTGGCTACGTTTCTCAGGGCACGTGGTGGAAGATCGGGTTCCTGGTTTCGCTGGTCAACCTGGCCCTATGGATGGGACTGGGAATGCTGTGGTGGAAGCTGCTGCGCTGGTGGTAATCGCGGTGTAATTCTCGCAGTGTAATTCTAAAGATACTTCACGGAGCGACGTATTATAGCCAGTGCTTCAGCGCTGCGTGTGCGTAAAAATGATGTTGGTCACAACATCAACAAATCTCATTCGACCATCTTCTTCATCACCGCAAACAACTCCTTCTTCGCTTCAAATCCAATCCCAGGCAGATCAGGGAGCGTGACGAAGCTGTCTTCCACAGCGATTCCGTCCGCGAATCCATTAAAAGGCTTGAAGACGCTGGGATAAGATTCGTTGCCGCCCAACCCCAGCCCGGCGGCGATGTTGAGCGACATTTGGTGCCCGCCATGGGGAATGCAACGGCGCGCCGACCAGCCATGTTCTTTCAGCATGTCGAGGATTCGCAGGTACTCCACCAGGCCATAGCTCAAAGCGCAGTCAAACTGAAGAATGTCACGGTCAGCGCGCATGCCGCCATAGCGGATCAGATTCCGCGCATCCTGCATGGAAAAAAGGTTTTCTCCCGTTGCCATCGGTCCAGCGTAAATCTTAGAGAGCTCTGCCTGCAGAGCGTAGTCGAGTGGGTCGCCCGGCTCCTCGTACCAAAGCAGCTTGTAAGGTTCAAGCGCGTGGGCATACTCGATGGCTTTGGGAAGATCGAAGCGTCCGTTGGCATCTACGGCAAGCTGGCTGGGACGCTTCAGTAGCTTCAGCACCGCTTCAATTCTTTCCAGGTCCTGGGCAAGTGGAACACCGCCAATCTTGATTTTGACCGAGGAGTAGCCCTGGTCGAGATAGCTTTGCATCTCCGCATTCAGGGCTGCGATATCTTTACCCGGATAGTAGTAGCCGCCCGCTGCATAGACAAATATCTTTCGGTCAACTTCGCCGTTGCGAAAGCGGTTGGCAAGAAGTTTGTAGAGGGGCAGCCCGGCGATTTTGGCAACCGCGTCCCACACCGCCATATCAATGACGCCAACAGCGACAGATCGCTCACCGTGGCCTCCCGGCTTCTCGTTGGTCATTAATACATTCCATATCCGGAATGGATCGAGGTTCTCGCCGCTCTCGTCGAGCAGCGCGTCCGGTTTGGCAGATTTCAGGCGTGGAATAAAACGCTCACGCAGCAAACCACTTGGGGCGTAGCGCCCGTTGGAATTAAACCCAAATCCGATTACGGGCTTGCCATCTCGGATGACGTCCGTAATCAGCGCGACAACGCTGACCGTCATCTGGCTGAAATCGACATAAGCGTTGCGGATTTCCGACTTTATAGGGAAAACGATTTCACGCAGATCAACGATTCTCATGTGAGTAACGCCGGCGTCTCGCCGACTGTCGTGTAAGCCTGCCCCCGGCGTGCCAGGGGCACCCTGCCCACACGTTAAGAGCTTGCTAAAGGGAAACCGCAGAAGCCACAGCTTTCCCAACCTCAACCGTCGTTGCCTTCCCGCCCATATCGGGCGTGCGTGGGCCTTGAGCAAGAACAACCTCAATAGCTCGCATGACGGCCGCAGCCGCCTCAGGATACCCCAAATGTTCCAGCATCATCGCGCCCGACCATATCTGGCCGATCGGGTTGGCAATTCCCTTCCCATAAATGTCGGGCGCTGAGCCGTGCACCGGCTCGAACAACGAGGGAAATTCGCCATCAGGGTTCAGGTTTCCCGAGGGCGCAATGCCGATGGTCCCGGTGCATGCCGGGCCAAGATCGGAAAGAATGTCGCCGAACAAATTCGAAGCCACGACTACATCGAACCAGTCCGGATGCTGCACGAAATGCGCGGTCAGGATGTCGATGTGGTATTTATCCACGCGCACCGCCGGGTACCTGGTGGCAAACTCCGCTACGCGCTCGTCCCAGAATGGCATGGAAATGGAAATGCCGTTCGACTTGGTAGCCGAAGTCAGATGTTTCTTTTGGCGCTTCTGCGCCAGCTCAAAGGCAAATTTTAAGACCCGGTCCGTACCTTTGCGGGTGAACACACTTTCCTGTACAACCACCTCGCGCTCAGTGCCTGAAAAGATTCTGCCGCCAATGCTGGAGTATTCGCCTTCGGTATTTTCGCGCACCACATAAAAGTCGATCTCGCCCGGCCTGCGGTTAGATAAGGGCGAAGGCACGCCTTCAAAAAGGCGCACCGGACGCAGGTTCACGTACTGATCGAACTCCCGGCGCATCTTGAGCAGCATTCCCCACAACGAGATGTGGTCCGGCACCAGCGCTGGCCAACCGACGGCGCCAAAGAAGATCGCTTCATGGCCGCCGATCTGTTCTTTCCAGTCGTCCGGCATCATGCTGCCGTTTTTCAGGTAGTAGTCGCAGCTCCAGGAGAAGCAATCCCACTGCAGCGCAACATTGAATTTCGTGGCGGCCGCGTCGAGCACGCGCACTCCCTCCGGAACCACTTCTTTGCCGATGCCATCGCCCGCGATGACGGCAATTTTATGTTTTGAATTTTTCATTTCCGGAAGCAATGATAAGGAATCGTGCCGCCTTTCCACAAGCGCAGCCAGGCAGGATGAAGCTGCAGAAAATCCTTCGAAGGAGGAGTGAGCGAGGCAGTCAAAGCGAAGTCCCGGCGCGTGCCGGGACTTCGCCACAAACCGCGAGAGGCGGTATTTTTACTCTTGTTTCTTGGCGTTGACCTTCACGCTGACCTGACGTACCACCGCCAGAAAAGGCTCCGCAACGGCCGGAGGGGGGACCTTAGCGCTGAGAATCGCCTGGCTGGTTACATCCGGACCGTAGACGGCGCCGGTCGCGTCCTTATCCTGGTTGACCCAGGTGCCGTCCAGGCTTATTCCTGCAAATATGCCCTTGGTGCGGGAGTAAGTAAGAATCTCGGTATCTGCCTTCCAGTCAGTACCCGCAGAGGCATGGCGGCCCACCGGCCCGGCCGCGGCAGCAGCCTCGGCTCCAATCTGGAATTTATTAGACATCAGGTGCTGCATGCCTTTGTCATTCATGATCATCATGACCAGGTCAATGCCTTCGACGCCGGCTTGCAACCCCCAGCTGCCGCCTGACATAGTGAAGAATGCCGGAGCGCTCCAGCCTCCGGTTGTGCGGCAGGTGGCAACGCCGCGTCCATGCTTGCCGCCGAAAATGAATCCGGCTTTCACCAGGCCCGGCACGATCGCCACGCACTTTGCGTTGGAAAAGACTTCATCGGGAATGCCCTTGTCAGGCGCTGCTGTAACCTGCTGCAACACATCACCGGCTGCCTGAAGCCGGTCCGCTGCCTGCTGTTTATCGCTCTTGTCGGTTGTCCAGCCCAGAGTGCTGAGACACACGAGCGCGATCACAATAATAAATTTTTTCATAGAACCCTCCGTTTAACGCATACACACCCAGCGTATTTAGATACTTAGAATGTTTATGTTGCTGCTGGGTTCGCCCAATATCAGAAAAATCGAGAGCTGTTGACGGCAAGTTCTCGGTTCTCGATTCCCAGTCCGCAAGCTTTCGCAAACTACACGCTTCAAAGCCGCGCTGGAGCACTTAGAAAAAAAGCCGCGAAAATGGTATGTTGGAAGGCTTTGAAATCTTCAAGGAGAAGACCATGGAAAGAAAAGCAGGAGCAGTTTGGAAGGGTGGGCTCAAAGACGGCAAAGGAACTGTAACCACCGCCAGCGGGGTGTTGAAAGCCACCCCTTATTCCTTCAGCACGCGTTTTGAAAACGCGCCAGGAACCAACCCCGAGGAACTGATCGCAGCCGCACATGCCGGATGTTTTTCCATGGCCCTCTCCGCGCAACTGGGCAACGCCGGCATTACTCCCGAGAGCATCAGCACCGAAGCCACCCTGACGATAGAAAAATTACCCGACGGCTTTGCCATCACAAAAATTCATCTGGAGGTCGCCGCCAAAATTCCGGGCGGAGATAAAGCTGCATTCGAAAAAGCCGCCCAGAACGCAAAGAGCGGATGTCCTGTCTCGAAGGTCTTGAAGGCCGAGATCACGATGGATGCGAAGCTGGTTTAGAAAGCAGTTCTAGGTTCTCAGTTCGCAACTGCAAATGGGCCGCTTTGTGGGCGGGTAGCTAATGCCACCGACTTCGCTGTCGTCGCAATCGAGGTGTTCCTAAGTTCCGTTGTGTGCTTAGGGTATGTTGCTTTGGTTCTTCTCCGTGTCTCCGTGCCTCTGTAGTAAATTCTTGCGGAGAGCAATTTACCTCCCCGGCAACAGCAGCCAGTCCTGGGTCATCTGAAATCCAAGGTGAGCACCAAACATTTCTATGGGTCTCATGATTGGAGTGGGTTTGTGAAGATCACCTTATTCGGTCTGACGCTGTCTTCCTCCTGGGGGAACGGCCATGCCACGCCCTACCGTGCCCTTCTGCGGGCGCTGACTGCCATGGGAAACGACGTGGCATTCTTCGAGAAAGATGTTCCCTATTACGCCCGTCGCCGCGATTTTTCACAGTGCGATTACTGCGACCTCGTGCTTTATTCTTCCTGGGATGAAATTCGTGGCCAGGCCCTCGCCGTGGCCGCCGAGTCTGACGCTGTAATCGTGGGCAGCTATTGCCCGGGGGGAGCGCGCATCGCCGACGAGATGCTCGCGCTTTCCCGCCCGCGCCGTGTTTTTTACGACCTGGATACGCCCATCACCCTGGAAAAACTGCGCGCCGGCGGCGCCGACTACCTGCGCCGCGAGCAAATTCCGGAATTTAATCTCTATCTCTCCTTTACCGGCGGGGCGATCTTGCGCGAGCTTGAGGAGCAATGGGGGGCGCACACCGCCCGTGCCCTTTATGGATGCGTAGACCCCGACCTCTATCTACGCCAGGAGCCCAGCCCGGTGTTCCGCTGCGACCTGGGATACATGGGCACCTATGCCGCCGACCGTCAAGCAAAACTCGATGAGCTCTTTTTGCAACCCGCGCGCCGATTCCCAAAAAAGGAATTCGTACTGGCTGGGTCAATGTATCCAGAGCATTACTGCTGGCCGGGGAACGTACGCTGCTTTGAGCACCTCGCCCCCGGACTGCATCCCGCTTTTTATTCTTCGTGCCGGCTTACCCTCAACATCACCCGCGGCCAGATGGCGCACTACGGTTACGCGCCTTCGGGACGTTTCTTTGAAGCCGCCGCCTGCGGTACGCCTATTCTGAGCGATTGGTGGGAGGGCCTTGACCAGTTTTTTCGTCCGGACAAAGAAATAGCAATCGTCAGGCGCGCGGAAGATGTGGCGAACCATCTGCAGAGAGACGACGAGGATTTGCGCGAAATGGCAGAGCAGGCCCGCGAGCGTACGCTGCAAGAGCACACCGGCGAGCGCCGCGCGCGGCAACTGCTGGAATACCTGGAGTCCGCTCCTAGCTCCCGTACGCCATCGTGTTCCATGGAGGCGGCATGATTGGCATTATTCCCGCAGCCGGCGCCGGCGAGCGCATTCAGCCGCTGGGCTGCTCCAAAGAATTGCTGCCGGTGGGAGCGCGCAAGATTGACGGCGTTGAGCGCCCCAAAGCCGTGGCTGAATACCTGGTGGAGCGCATGATTGCCGCCGGCGCCGAACAAATCTGCATGGTCATCTCCGCGGAAAAATCGGACATCGTTCGCTACTTCGCCAGCCGCGACTACGCCGCCGAAATCTTTTACGTTGTGCAACGCAAACCGCAGGGATTGTGCGATGCCCTTTTTCGTGCCGAGCCCTTCGCCCGCCGCCACGATCATGTGCTCATCGGTCTGCCCGACACGATCTGGTTTCCGGAAAATGCCTACCGCGCTGCGCTCGATTTCTCCGCTGCCGAGGCCAACCTGGTCCTGTTCCCCGTGCAGAATCCTTCCGTCTTCGACGCTGTGGTGTGCGATGAGCAGGGTTTTGTCGCCGAGGTTGAGGTAAAGCGCGATGACGCCCACTCCCATTGGATCTGGGGCGCCATCACCACCAGTGGCAATGCTTTTTCAGCCTTAAAGCAATTGTGGGAGTCGCGCCATCGCAGCGACATCTTTATGGGCGACCTGTTCAATGCTTACATCGCCGCCGGCAATTCGGTGCGCGGCATCCATTGCGGCGAAGTCTACATGGATGTAGGCACGCTGGAAGGCTATCACCGCGCCCAGGACTATTTAAGACAGCTCCGGGCTCCAAGTTCCAAGCCACAAGGATTGCAAGCCGCATAGCAGAAATATGCCTGATGGCGATTAGTGTCCTGATTGACTTCCCAGCCCTTACGGTTTTGGCGTGTGCACAGCTATCTGATCGCCTACGCACCCGAGGAGCATCCTTTGTTGGTAATAGCCATCCTGCATGGCCGTCGAAACCCTAGAATTATGGCCGCAATCCTGCGAGGTAGGGACTAGCACCTGATTACTGGCAATATCTCTTAGGCGAACTAATACTCAGGTTCCCTTGAACTATTTTGTTTTCTCTCTGTTGATAATACGAAAAATGATGCTGTGAGCCCTACTCGCTGTGCGCCCGCAGCAGCTCGCGGAGTTCTCGATTGATGCGTGCGGCATCGCGCGCCGCCTGGTCGATAAGGGCGAGCCATTTCTTGTTGTTCTCATCCAGGCTGGATTGGCCCAGCAGGTAAGAAGCCTGCATCACCGTCTCCATCGAATTGCTCAGATCATGCGCCAGCTTGCGAAGCTGTTGGCTCAGTTCGGCGGGAATCTTCTTGCTGACGACAGAAAGAGTGGATTTCTTCTCCTCTTGAGTTTCTTTGTTTTCATCGGGCAGGGGAGAAGACTTCATTTTTGTTTGTGGCGCCATGGAGAGAATCCTCAGTCCTTACTTAATTGTAATGGCAAGTTACGCTGCGAGGTAAGGTACAAACAGCCTCCATATTGGACTCTTTTCCCCCGCAATTAGTTGCCTTGGCCTCCTGGCCACGCCCGGTCTTACGACTTTGGTAACTCTCGCCCTGCCCCCTTCCCGTAGTAGAGTCTTCCCAATTCAGCAAGTTTCCCGATTCGATAAAAACCAGTTTCCCCCAGGAATTTTGGTTGGTAGGCGTCTGCGCCCGCCAAGCTGAAACGTCAACCAGACGCGTCATGCTGACGCTTCACTCTGGTACCTGGAGAAACTGTGCGGCCCATATTTGTTTTGCTTTGCCGGTTGCCCCTCGCAGCCGGGGCCATCTTGTTCGCATTCGTCGCTCCGCTGTTTGCGGGCACGACCATCACGCCCACCACAACATTGGCGATTGAGACCGGCAATAATACCAGCGCCGCTCCCAGCTTCACGGCCCAGAGCAACGGCAATGCGGGAGCATCGAATATAAGCAAAGTTCCTATCCGCAGCCTGCTGTATGCGGGCTCAGCCACAAAAATTTATGCTCATCTCATGCCCTGGTTCGGGGGCGGCAATCATATGAATGTTGGCTATTCATCCGCTGATCCGGCGCAGGTCAAGCGGCAGGTGGATGACATGCTGAGCCGCGGCATCCAGGGCACAATCATCGATTGGTACGGCCCAAACTTCGCGACCGAAAATACTACGACCCAGCTCATGGTGCAGGAAGCCCAGACTCGCGGTGGGAACTTCACCGTCGCGGTCATGGAAGACGGAGGCCAGTTGCAGGGCTGTGCCCAGACCGCCGGATGTGACGTGACCCAGCAGGTCATCAACGACTTAAATTACGCCTTCAATAACTTCGAAGCCTCTTCTGCATACATGCGCGTGAACGGCCGGCCCGTGGTTTTCTTTTTCGATGGCACCAGTTACCCCGTGGATTGGAGCCGCGTTTCCGCCAATGTAAGCGGGAATCCGCTCTTCATTTTCCGCAACGCGGGGGCATTCACTCACGCCCAATCGAACGGCGGCTTCAGTTGGGTGGCCCCTTTATCCGATCCCGCCAACATGAGCACCGCCTACCTCGATGATTTTTACAACGTGGCTCTGGGCTTCCCCACGGAGAACACCTTCGCCTCTGCCTACAAGGGCTTCAATGACACTTTGGCGGCCTGGACGCAGAATCGCATCGTCAGCCAGCATTGCGGTCAAACCTGGCTTACCACCATGGCGGAGATCGGCAAATTTTATTCCGCGGCCAATCCGCTTGAAGCTATTCAGCTTGTCACCTGGAACGATTACGAAGAGGGTACCGAGCTCGAAAGCGGGATTGATAATTGTGTCGCAATCTCCGCCGCAATCACCGGTTCCGCACTGAGCTGGAGCATCACCGGACAAGAGAATACCCTCGATCACTACACTGTTTTCATCTCCACCGATGGCCAGAATCTGATGCCGCTGACCACTGTGGCCACTGGCATCCATGCGCTTGACCTCGCGCCCTTTGGGTTGGCTACCGGCAACTACACGCTGTATGTGAAAGCGGTGGGCAAGCCTTCCATGCTGAATCACATTTCGGGCGCGGTGACGTATAGCGTCAATGCTCCGCCACCTCCGCCGCCGGTGGCGAAACTCAGCGTTACCCCCAGCCAGGGGGTAGCCCCGGTAAGCGTAAGCGCCTCAACCGCCGGCTCCAGCGCGCCCGCGGGAAGTATCGCTTCCACCTCCATTGATTTCGGGGATGGAACTATTGTTTCCATCGCCGCAGACGCGGCGGCCTCTCACGTCTATGCCAATCCCGGCAGTTATACGATTCGCGCCACGGTCATAGACAATCTGGGCGCCACTTCCACCGCCAACGCGTCTGCCTCAATTGCCGCGGCTCCTTCGGTCACCATCACGACCGGCGCACGCTTCGCCGCATTTGCCCTGCCCGTCCATGTTGTGGTGAGGGGGTACTCTGGCAATCCCGTTACCCAGATGCAGTTATGGTTGGATGGAAAACTAGTTGCACAATGCCAGACCAACTTCATGAACACCACAATCCGCCTGCGCCGGGGAACACACCAACTGACAGCAACAGCCAACGACTCCACCGGCGCAAGTTTCTCTTCAACGATTTCGTTGGGTGGGCGGTAGAAATTTTGTCAGGGATGTTCCCGGTCTGTACTCCGCAAGGGTGTACCCCCCACCCCCCTTGCGCGCAAGGTGTAAAGAATTAAGCGACGGTTCCCGTTCGCTCACCGTGGAGTGCCGTTCGTAAAAAGTGCGCACGCGAGGCGCGAGACTCGGCTCCCGGCGTTCATGAAGTCAACTCTACCCTCTCACTCTATTATGGGCCTTGTTATTTCTTCGTAGCCTTGCCTTCCATGACGGTTGACCACTCGGCGCCTTCGGGCGCCATGTCAAACTTGAAGGTGTAAGAAGTTGGCGAGAGTTCTTTGATAATAAACCGTCCTTTGATCTCTTTGCCGCCCATCTTCTCATCACTGGTCCAGGTCCAGGTGTCGCCGGCAACTGTGCCTTTGGAGTGATCCGCTTCTCCCATGCTGTTATAAGCGTCGTAGGTATAAACCTTCTCCTCGGTGTTGTAGCCCAACACCGCGAGTTCAGTTCCCGGCCCCATGGGGCTTTTAAAATCAGAGTGTGTGACCACAAAGAAGTTACCCGCCATCCATGCGGCATGGTCTGTGCCGTTGAATTTACCGCCCGGACCATATGGACTCGGTTTCATATCAGCTTCTGTGGTCCAGACGCCCACAAAATAATTGAGCCTCTTGAGTTCAGGAGCAGGTTGAGGCGCTTGCGGAGGATTTTGCGCGCAGACCACCGCAGCCAGGAACGTCACAACAAAGATCACAGCGAATACTCGTTTCATGGATTCATTCTCCTTTGAAAGTTGAGGAAACAAATATTAGGTTCGCCAGGGGTGGAAGTCAACCACTGGAAATCGCTGGCTGACGTTGCCGGCGCGTTGACAGTATTGGCCCGGCTTTGTGACAATAAATTGTTGTTCCTTCCGTTGGCGGACGGCTGTCAGGTCAGATTGCTCGCCGTCCAGCAACTTCAAGCCGAAGTGGCGGAATTGGCAGACGCGCATGGTTCAGGTCCATGTACCCGCAAGGGTGTGGGGGTTCGAGTCCCTTCTTCGGCACCAACCCTTATTTCTCAATAATTTAGAAGCACGGCTACTGATCCGGCTAGAGCCGGCGATTGTTGATGATTAGAACTCCCGGAGCACAAGGATTTTTCAGACAATCGGACTACGAATTTTGCTACTTGCCCTGTCATTGAGTAATCGCAACCTTGAACAGCAAAGTGAGGAGAACTTGCATGGATATTTCGACCTGGGCTTTGTCGACAAGAAAAGTGGAAGTCAAAGCTACTTCTGAGCCGGGACGTATGCCCGCAGGGCTGCCACCAACTCAGCATTCGGCACTTCGGTTTCAAGTCTGATCCTTTGGTATCCGGCCTTTTTCTCAGCTCTGGCAAGAAAGGTAAGCTTGTATTGGTGTTTGAGCCGGTCAGCAAATTGCTCCAGATAAGGCGCGAACGAGACTGGCATTTCAAAGCCCTGGAAGTAAGCTTCGCCTCCGGTTTCGTCGGCGAGCCGGGAAAGATTGCTCTGGCCCCAGTTCAACCGCCAGAAACTGTGGCCGGCGTGTCCGGAAGGTGAACCGTAAATGGAATAAATCTGGACCCCAGCCCGCTGTGTCTCATCAATTGCCTCATCCAGGTAAGTATCGTTTGGCCCAGGTTGAAGACCATCTATGCCAGAGGAAATGAGCAGAATCTCGCGGCTGGCGACGCCTTCGGGCCAATGCTTGATCATGTCTGTGATAGCGGTGTACGGACTGGCCGTGCCCGCCGCAGAGCCGAGCGGTAACCGCACGGCCTTGGCTGCCAGAGCATGATCATCGGTCAAGTTCTGGATGATATTCACATTACCATTGCGTATGTATCCCACAGCGATCTTCGTCGTGGCTGGCTGGCTGCCGATGAATTTGCGGAGGCCATCGAGTTGCAACCCGAGCGTGGTGTCGGTGGAGTCGTCAATAAGAAGAAAAAGCTCAACTCCTGCCGGGTCTGCCTGCAACGGAACCCAGTCTTTCACCTGAACTCGATTACCTTCTTGAAAGACCACGACATCCTCCGGGGAAACCGAAGGAACCTCCTTACCATGCTTGGCTTCGACTGAGACAATCATGCTTACTGGAAGGATTGCAGGAGAAACCCCTTTCAGAGGCGACCAGATGGCAGGCAATGCGATGACGGCTGCCAACGTAAGAAGCAGGAGACATTTTTCGATCCGTTTCACCATTATTCCTCCCAGAAAACTCGAGCCCTTCCGTGAAAAGTTGGTTGGCCCGGGTGTCTCGGCAGCACTTTCCACAATTTCGAGCTCCCCTGATTAACGAGATGGAATCATATCCAGAAAGGATGCTCATGTGCCAGGAGACACCGGGCTTTCATTTCCGGGAATTCCCAAGATGGAATGCGTAGGTGCATGATTCTATTGACATCGCCGCGTAACTGGGATGTATAGTTACCCATGCCAGAAAACCCAGTGAAGCTGCATGAAGTGCTGCGCCACGAATACCAGAGCCTGCGGCCGGGAGTCGATTTCTCCGGTGAAAATACAGATGAGGTATGGGATAAGCTTCGCCGGCAGCACAAGCCTCTCAGCGCCCTTTGCATTTCCGGCGGCGGCATCCGCAGCGCTACTTTCGCGCTGGGAGCGTTGCAGGCGCTCGCTGAACTGGGGATTCTCGACAAATTCGATTACTTATCCACCGTCTCCGGGGGCGGGTACATTGGAAGCTGGCTGACTGCCTGGATCAAGCGGGCGGGCGGGCTGCAGAACATCATTCCGCAGCTTGGGCGCAATGCAAAGCCGGCGCTGGGCAGCGAAGTCGACCCCGTCGAGCATTTGCGCGAGTACAACAATTATCTTTCGCCGCGGCTGGGATTTTTCTCAGCCGATACCTGGACTCTGGCCGCCACCGTGGTACGCAACATCCTGCTGAACTGGCTGGTCCTGGTTCCCCTGCTGATGTTGGCGCTCATGATTCCGCGGCTGCTGCTTGCGGTAGTCATGTTGGGGCAGACCTACAAAGATATCTATGGCTCGGCCGACGCCATTGCTTCGTCATGGTTCGTGGTAAAAGGCCTGCCCGTGCTGGAAGGGGCCTTGCTCGCCTTCGCCATCTTCAATATCGGCCGTTACCTGCCAGACGCTGGCGCACGAGACCATTCACAACGTGATTTTCTCTTGAAGGTCCTGACGCCGCTCGCGGGCGCGGTTTTGTGCTTCTGCGCTTATGATTCCCTCTATTTTTGGGGGCCGCGGGAAAACATTGAGACCCGGCTTATCGAGGTGATTCTTTGGGTATTGCTGCCATCGGCAGCCGGGTGGCTGGTTTTTCTGCTGTTCGGCGTGAAGTCTATCAAGCAGATGCTGAAGTTTCTTTTTGGTCCATTGTCGCTTGCCATAATTTTGATGGCCGCATGTACAGGCGCAGCCGCATGGGTGATCACCAATAAAGTGTTGCCGGCGACCACCTGGGAGCAATATGTAGCGATTGCCCCACCGCTTTTGCTTTTGGCGTTCGACCTGGGCAGCACCATCTTTATAGGTTTGTCGAGCACCGTTCTCAAGGACGAAGATCGCGAATGGATGGCGCGCGCTTCAGCGTGGAACCAGTTGCTTTCTTTTTCCTGGTTAGCAGCCTGCGCGCTTGTGCTGTTGGCTCCAGAGTGGGCATTTCACTGGAGGGCCTGGGGCAAGGAATTGTTTGCTGCGATCGGGGCAGCCAGCGCCTGGCTGAGCCGGCAAAGCGGCTCTACAGCTTCCCCCGGAAGCAAAGAACCGAGTCTCGGCCAGAAGGTCTACGCGTATCTGATAAAACTCTCGCCCATGGTATTCATTATCACCTTTTGTGTTGGCCTCTCAATCTTCACAAACTGGCTGCTGTACCGCACAGGCCTGCTCCTGCCGGCAAAGAATGGCGCAGTTGCGACCTGGTGGGAGCACAAATTTGTTCTGGAACACACGTCCTGGCTTCTCGCCCTCACTGCGGTAGCTATACTCCTGGTCTTCAGTTGGGTAATGGCCCGCTATATCAACATCAACCGGTTTTCATTGCATGCCATGTACCGCAATCGCCTGATCCGGGCATATCTGGGCGCATCGAATCCAAAACGAAAAGCCAGCCGGTTCACAGGATTTGCCGCCGATGACAACCTGCTTATGCGCGACCTGCAAACCGGGTTCAAGCCCTTTCACGTGGTGAACGTCGCGCTCAATCTGGTCTCTGGCGAACGGCTGGCATGGCAGCAGAGGAAGGCGCAATCTTTTACGATCTCACCTCTGCACAGCGGCAACTATGAACTTGGATATCGCAATTCGGCCCAATATGGCGGCCCAGACGGCATTACTTTGGGAACCGCGATCACAATCTCTGGGGCCGCGGCCAGCCCAAATATGGGATATCACTCGTCATCGATCCTGGGTTTTGTGATGACGCTGCTCAACGCCAGGCTCGGTTCCTGGTTGGGCAACCCAGGCCCTGCCGGAGAGTGGACGTGGGAACATGCCGGTCCGCGTTCTGCCGTGGGGTCACTGGTGAAGGAGTCCCTGGGACTTACCAACAATACCAGCCCCTACGTCTATCTCTCCGACGGGGGGCACTTTGAAAACCTGGCCCTGTATGAAATGGTCCTGCGGCGCTGCCGGCACATTGTTGTGCTCGACTCCGGCTGCGACCCCACGTTCACTTATGAAGATCTGGGAAATGCGCTGCGTAAAATACGAATCGACCTGAAAGTGCCCATCGATTTTGAAGATCAATATATCCAGCCGCTGTACGACAAGAAAAAACGCTGCGCGATAGCGACGATTCGTTATTCTGCCGTGGATGCAAGCTGGCCTGATGGTCATTTGATTTATATCAAACCGATATTGCTGGGCACCGAACCGCCAGACGTGGAAGCATATGCGGCCGCTAACCCTTCTTTCCCCCATCAAAGCACAGGCAACCAGTGGTTCAACGAGTCGCAAACAGAAAGCTACCGCATGCTGGGCCTGCATACACTGGATGAGATTTGCCGTGGGTGCGACGGCAATTCGCTAGAAGATTTTGGCCGGCATGTGCGCGATATGTATTTGAAAGCTCCTGCGCAAGACCTTGGGATATCGCGGCGGGCAACAGCTACGGCAGTGGCCGGGATGTAGACTTGGCTGTGCCTGTGCTCGCTGTAAATAGGAACGGACCCGTCACTTTTCAAGTTTTGGGCCTGAATGTTTAATCTTCCCTTACCTCTTCAGTTATTTCCAGCGTCCACCTTTTTTACCATTTGTTAACGGAACTCGGGCCCCTCAACCAAGCCAAAACTAACTACGAGCGCGCAGTTTTCCCTGGCTTACCCGGTGGTTCCATTTTGGAACAACGCTCTGGAGCAAATGCGTTTATTTTATTGACTTCGCATGAGACGAGGCCTAAAGTTCTAGACCTCACGTAACCAGTAAAAAGAGTCTGTCAGTAAAAATCTTGCCGGCTTACAACCTACGCAACCATAAGGAGAGGTGTTTGTGTCTGTGAAACTAGTGACGTGGAATTTACAAGGCCAAGGCGATAAAGGCCAGAGCAAGGTTGTAACTTTCAATAAGCTGCTTGGGAGCGCTGACATTCTCTGCCTGCAGGAATGCGGAGAGCTTTTCGACAGCCTGCAGAAAAAAATCGAATGGCAGATCGCGCCTGAAGATGGCAAGACCGTTGCGGTCGGCAAAACCGGCGATTTTTCTGTCTATTATTACTATTGGTCTGAACGATGTAACCTCGCCCTCTTCTTCAAGTCTGAAATGACAAAAAATTATCAGTTTTTTCTGCCCGACAAAGAAACGCAAAGGCCCGCCTTGGGCGCGAAGTACGGTGATGTGTGGATATTTTCCGTTCATGGTCCAGGCAAGGGCTGTAATTTGAAGTACTGCCAGGATATGCTGGGCTACATCAATACCTTTGCCAGTTCAGATTCCAAGAAGTGGCTGGCAGCGGGAGACTTCAATTGCGATCGAGATGATCTCGCAAAGAAAGCCTGGGATTTCAAGGTAGGCTTCGCTCCTTCCTGCGGCCATTCCACCCATCTTACTGCAAAGAAAGAAATTGACCTCGTGGCGTACAGCCCTGGAGTCACCGTTTCCAAAGGGGTATGCGTGAAAGCCGGCGTGAATAAAGACGGTTGCGAATTCTCTTCAGACCACACGCCAATGATGTTCGAGGCGACTTAAGCAAAAAAAAGTTTGCCCCAACCACAACGGCGGCAGACATGCATTTCCGTATCATTTGCTCCGGCGGAAGAAATTGCCGGTGACTTGACAGCAGCTAACATGCAAGCGCAGAATGCTCCATCTTTCTAACAAGTATTTTTTGCAGCAGCAAAGAAGGGCCTAACCGGCCAAAACAATTGGGCTTGGATAACCGAGTTCTGGACTTGTCCTTAGCAAGAAAGAGCATACTCACTGGTTCTGTGATTCCCGCTCCTTTCTCTAAGTTCACCGTTAATTCACCAGAGCAACACGTAACCTGAGTGCGAAATATGGGCGCTCATAAAAGGCCGCCTTCATCGTCCGGCGAAAAACTTTAAAGCGAGGGTTTATTGATGCAGGAAACTTCTGAAAACCACACTCATGGATGCGTGGAAGATGAATTACAGTTGCTGCGCAACAGGATCACGCAACTGGAAGCCTCGCAGAATACAAAGCGGCCAGAATCACGATTGCGCCGGCTATTGCCGGGACTATTTCCTGGTTCGGGGTCAGCGCACCTGCGCAGGCGACTGGCTGCATTGGCGCTTGCCCTGGGTGTGGTAGTGCTCAGTTGCGTGCTGATCCACGATGTGCGAGCGGCCGCAACTGGACAGGATGCCCTGTTTATCGATCCACAGGGTTACATCGGCATTAATCAGACCAAACCTGAAGCCCGGCTCGACGTGAACGGAGACACGATCATACGTGGCGACCTGGCCCTTGGCGGAAAACTGGCGCCGGCCAGTGGCAATCTGAACGTAGCGGGAAAGTTAGCTTCAACCGGAGACGCGACGGTGGGTGGCGCAATTGAAGCCGGGAACTCCGACCTGTATTTCACCAACACGACTCACGAGCACTCGGGCAAAGGAAACACGCTGGGTTACGCGGCAATCGAAAACTCGAAGGGCTACGGCGCCCTGATGATTCTGGGGCGAGCTAATCCTCTAGGCCGGATCGTGGGTTTGTGGGACCGGCTGGGAATCGGAAAAGGAAATCCACAAGCGGCCCTCGATGTAAACGGAGATGCCCTAATCAGCGGCACGATCAATGGCGAGAAGCCCATGATGAGATTCAGGGTTCCCGCCTCTCGTAGTAACTACTGGGGCAGCGTGGAGCAGGACATAGGAAGCCTCTGCGCAGACGAGGATGGTTGCACAATCAATTTGGTCATGCAAGACGTGACCACAGATGACGTCAGGACCATTGATGAATGGGTCGTAATTTCTCAGCCGCAGATATCGCGCGTCAGGTCGGGGCAGGGGTTCAGGGGATACACGCGGCAGAGTGGCGGTGGAGAATATTGGTGGGAATTAAATACAGGGGCACAGGCCTGGCTTTACAGCCCGTGGGACTGGTGCAAGGCAAGAAATTTTAGACTGAACCAACCTACATTCACGGGCCCTAACAAGTTCCGCATGGTTTTCGAGTGTCACCCGAATATAACCGCGCTAATTACCATTTATGACCGCTAAGCAAGGCCTGATGTTCCGGGGCTTTGACCCAACTGTCGGGCATGATACAAACCGGCCAGCGGCGACCATTATCCGTAGAAGCGTGCCTGCTGAACGAAGAAATGATTTTGGGAATCCGAACAAGGACAATACTTCCATGCAAGGCCGAACCAGCAGTTTCAAACTAACGCGAGGTATCCGGTCATGAATCCGGCCGGCAATACTGCGGCTGGCGCCGCTCAACCGCCGGAGAAGATCAGCCTGGCGGAGCTGCTGGGAGTGCAGTTGTCCCAATTCAAAGTCGACATCGCGCTACGCGATTATATAAAGCCTGCGTCTGTGCTACCGGGCACTGAGCAACCTACGATCACTGAACCTGCAGCGGAGCTGACTAACATCGAGCCGGCTTCCGTCGCCCCTTCGCTTGTGGATACGGCGATGACTGGTTTCTCCGTTGAGCGACCGGCAACCAGTCAACCGGGAGAGGCACAGACGGCGCAAGCTCAAACTGTGACACACCAGGACGCCACCGCGCAGTCCGCGGCAGGCATAGCGCCGGCAACAGTTCGCTCGACGAACCGGCCGGCCGCGGTTGCGACGGCAGCGCGGCGGCCAATAGAGTCGAAGCCATCTGCGACCCGTTCCGCGAATGCAACAAGAGCAATGGCCGCTGTAGTTGCTCAACCGGGAAAAGTGCGAGCCAAGCTGGCTCATACCGGACGGACGAGAGAGGCAGCGATGCGGCCGGCGGCGAGCGTACCTTCGACCGCGGCTTCTTCGGCCAGCCGGCCGGCTTCGGCTACGTCATCAGGCAGGCAAGCGCCGAAAGGCAGGAGAAGAAGGACTTTGTAGAGCCGGCCCAGATTTTTGCAGGACTTACGCTGTAAAGCTAACAAACATTCTCAACGCTAAACAATAACGACAGGGAGGAAACAAATCATGGATACATATATGGGCGTAGTTCTTGAAATTAATGGCAAGGAAATCGCGCTTGAACCCAAAACCGCCATCACCAATATTAAGCAGACCGGGCTTGAGGCTGGACTGCCGGCCGGAACCGAAGTGCACCTTGGATCGATCGCCGGTGGACTTGAAGGATTCATACAGAAAATCGACACCAGCTTTAAGCTGCCGCCCAAAACGGATATCCCGGGGCCGCTTCAAGGCATGTACGGGGCGCTCACATCCGTAGAACTGACGGTCAACGATCTTTACGTCAATATTCCACCCACCGCGGAGAAAGGCAAACCCCAGGCCTCAACTGGCTACCGGTTAGGTCTTTATGTTGGCTGGCCGGAGCCCCAGACTTTGGTTGGCGATCTTAAACTTAAAGGATTCTCCATCAAGATCGAAAACAAGTCAGCGTTGCCGGCAACAACATAGATGGCCGGACCGGATGCCATTACTTTAACTCCTATTTTTCAAAAGACCACCAGGCGGCCGGTAGCTTAACTGGCCTTTCTTGGTGAACAACGTTCACAGCTTAGTAGCGCAGCGGTAAAGGTCTCCAGATGCCTAGCAAGCCTAGTTTGATGTTTGGGTTCGACGCTGAGATGACGGTGGGTGGGACGGTGGTGAATGGTGTCTTCACTATCGCCCCGTCCTCCTCTGTTCCCGCTGGCTCTGCGATCAAGGCGTTTGGCGGCCATCTAAAAGTCAAAGATGGCAGTACCGGCGTCGATCTGATCAAGCTGGTGAGATCAATCCTCACCGATTTTCCCGACATTGGCCTGAAACTGGAGATCAAGGACGTGCTGTTTGCCAGCGTGCAAGCGCAGGAAAACAAATACATCTTCGGGCTGAATATTGGGGTCGACATTAACCTCACTGATCTCCCGCTGGCCGGACCTATGATCCAGAAGGCTCTTCCTGCCGGCCAGAGCGTGGGAGTCGATGAGATACAGCTACTGGTGGCATCGGAAGCTTTCACGCCAGATGAAGTAGCTCGCCTCCAGCAAGCTCTTTCTCAAGACGACGCATTGCCTGCCGAGCTGCCCAAAGGCTTCAATCTTTCCGCGCTGGCAAGACTCGGCGGCGATCCAATCAAGCTTACTTTGCCCATAGCGGCTGCAAATGCATCGGATGGCAAGAAGCCATCTGCCCTGGCCAGCACAACTGCCGGCAACGAACCTTCGCCGGCCAAAGCATCTGACGGTACGAAGTGGATTCAACTGCATAAATCGTTGGGGCCCGTTCTTCTCGAACGGATTGGAGTCAAATATCAGGAGGGCAGCATCTGGTGCATGCTCGATGCTTCTCTCACTGTGGCCGGCATGACCTTTTCCCTGCAAGGACTGGGCGCGGGTCTTAAAATCGCCGAACGAAAGCCGCTCTTTCACCTGGACGGCATGGGCCTGGCATTTGCCAGCGGCCCTCTCGAGATCAGCGGTGGTCTATTAAAGGTAAGTGACAGTCCGCTGCAACTCGACGGTGCGCTGCTTATTCGCGCCGAGGGACTCACCATCTCGGCAATTGGCTCCTATGCCGACTTGAACGGCACGCCTTCCCTGTTTGCCTTTGCCGCCCTGCAAAGGGAGCTGGGCGGCCCCGCTTTCTTCTTTGTTACCGGGTTGGCGTTTGGTTTTGGCGTGAACCGTGCGCTCAAGCTTCCGACCATCAATGAGGTGCAGAATTTCCCTCTGATTAAAGCCGCCACAAATCCCGATTACCTCGGCAAGAAAATGGATTTGCGGGACATCAGTCAAAAGCTGGGCGAGTATATCTTTCCTTCTCCGGGAAATTTCTGGATCGCCGCCGGCGTCAAGTTTACATCGTTTGGACAGATCGATTCGTTTGCCATGCTGTCGGTCTCGTTTGGGACCCAGTTTCAAATTGCGCTACTCGGTCTTTCAAAGATTCAAATGCCGAAGCCTCCGGCCCCTGTGATTGCTTATGCGGAGCTGGCCATCAAGGCTGTTTTTACTCCTGAAAGCGGGTTGCTGTCTTTTGAAGCGAGGCTGACCGAAAACTCTTATGTATTGCGAAAAGACTTCAAGTTAAGAGGAGGGTTTGCTTTTTATTCATGGTTTGCCGGCGAGCACGAAGGCGACTTCGTGGTCTCGCTCGGTGGTTACCATCCCCGATTCCTGGCTCCCGCTCATTATCCCAGACCCGACCTGGTCGAATTCTACTGCAAGTCCGGCGACGTCACGATTCAAGGCCGCTGCTATTTTGCCCTCTGTCCGGCCGCTGTGATGGCTGGCGGAGGGCTCAGCATGGTGTATCAATCGGGCGGAATTAAAGCCTGGTTTATCGCCTACGCCGATTTTTTGGTGCAGTGGAAACCTCTTCACTATGACATCGCCATCGGAATTTCGGTCGGAGTTGCTCTCAGCATTACGATCGGCATTATCCGGATCAATCTGTCGGTGGAATTGTCAGCTTCAGTCAATCTCTATGGCCCGCCGCTGGGAGGAGAGGCCAGGATTTCCTTATACATCATTACCTTCACCGTGAGGTTCGGAGACGACAAACAGGTTCCTCCTCCGCTGCTGTGGGAATCGAGCGATCCGGAAAAATCATTCGCCAAATCGTTCCTGACGAATCCGGAGGTCAACCGCGTCTTGATCGCCGATGGCTTGATCAATGAAGTGCAACATGGAGAAGACACCACGCGATTCGTCAATCCACACCGGCTTGCGTTGAGTTGCCGCAGCCAGGTGCCGGCCACGGTAGTGCGCTGGAATGGCGAAAACCTTACTCAATCCTGGAACACGAAGGTGGGCGTTCGTCCCATGGGGAAACCCCAGATGTATTCGCTGATGGATGTCGTTTTAAAACCCAACGTCAAAGCCGCTGACGACGTTATTGCGAAAATGGAACAGTATCTAAACCAATACATTGACATCTCCCTGACTACCAAGAGCGTTCCGCGCGCGCTTTGGGCGACGGATAGTTTGAACATGGGCGTTCCTCCCCGGGACCAGATGATCGAGAACGCTTTGGTAGGGCTTGAAATAAAGACGAAAGCAGGTCCTCGCCCGTGGGAGACACCGGCCCTTGACCTGAAGGTCTTGCGTTACGATCGTCTAACAAAATTTTGCAATTATGCGGAAGTGAAAACCAAGGAAAAGTTAAAGGGCTCTTTAGCGAAAAAGACGATCTCAGAGACCGTCCACGACAGCGAGGTGACAAAGTTGAGGGTGGGCATCGTCGAGGTTTTGGCCAAAACCGGCCGGCGAATCATGCCGGCGAAAGACATTCATCTCGAACAGTTAGAAAAAAGCGCGCTCTATATATTTCAGGCCATGCCGGCCAAGGCCTGCGTTGGACAATATCCTCCGAGAGGTTATCTCGATACCTAACTTCAAGAGAGAGAGGAAATTCTTTTGCCCGAAAACGAAACAATCATATATGCGCCTCCTGTGACCCTGAAAGCCGGTCAAATTCAATTTGTCGAGGCTTGCCATTCGCCTCTGACCGCGGGGCAATACGCAGTCAATATGAGACAAGAGGTCAAGGAATCCCAGGATGCTGCCGCCTGGAATTCCAACCCTTACGTCTCACAGATGGTCTTCTCGGTGGATGCGCCGCGTTTCACGCTTAATCCTGCGGACATCCATTCAGTCTATCCTCCGGTCAATGAGAGCGGCCGTTTCGACAATGCCTTGCCTCACGTTGTCTTCACCCGGCGAACTCTTCCCTGGGAGCGGACGCAGGACGGAATACCTCCCAGGTTCATGGAGCCGTTCGCTCCCTGGATAGGGCTCCTCCTGCTGCAGCAAGAGGAGTTGCAGAAGGTAGATCAAGACGGCAAACCGACCGGACAAAACTACGAAGCCAGACCTCTCCCTGTATTCAGTAAGACCGCGGACAGCCTTCTGTCTTCCAGTACCGGCAACGTGCTGGTTCCCGATGTGGGACAAAATGGCCCCGGTGATGGAAAAGATCAGAACAAGAGAATGCGGGCGGAAGAGTGGGAACAAGAGAGATGGCGTTACGAAACCCAGGGCAATAATGCACAGCGAGGAGAAGAGGGAAGCGATCTAAAGTCCTGCCTGGCAATCGATCTTCCCGCCGAGCTTTTTAAAGCAGTTGCTCCTCGTGATGTCGACTTAGTTTATCTGGCCCATGTCCGCCAGATTGATACCGGAAACAAAGAGGTGCTTGGCATTAATGACCGAGGCTGGTTTTCCCTGGTCATGGGCAATCGCTTGCCCGAAGCGAAGAAGACGCACCGCGCCTTCCTGATCTCGCTTGAGGGACTGCAGGATTATCTGAAAGATGATTGGTCACCGAAGCCCGGGCAAATGGTGCGCGTGGCGGTCCTGGGAACTTGGACCTTCACCTGTACCGAGTCGAATGACTTTAAAAATCTTCTCGACCTTGTGAATCTCGACCGAGAACATGCTCCTGCCGTTGGGCATCGCGAGCAATTGCCGGATTCATGGCTGCGGCTGCCCTACAAACCTTTCACAGACGGAGACGGCGGCCACATCGCCTCACCTGAAGACATCGTGTATGGAGCTTACGCGCGGGGTTATACCGCCTTCGATCACCTTATGCGCCAGGGGGAGCGAACAGTCTCATGGTATCGCGGACCGCTGGTTCCCCTCGATTACACCAAGCCAAGACAAATACAGGAGCCGGTTTCGTGTGCCGATGAACTGCTCCGCTACGACCCGGAGACCGGTTTGTTCGACGTGGCTTACGCCGGCGCGTGGCAATTGGGACGCCTTTTAGCGTTGCAAAACCAAAGTTTTGCCCTGGCATTGAACCGGACTCGACGATCGCTCCGCGCAAGGGCTGAGAGCATCATGCGTGAAAGCGAGCTTAAACAATTAAGAAAAGAAGCCGGCTTGCCGGACAAAAAGGACACGGAGAACAACGAGTTCATTGAGGACAGCTTGCTGGAGCATATGGCGAATGGCGCCGGAGAAAGGTTGAAAACCGCTTTCTGAAAGTGAGTTGCGCGGCAGGGGATTTTAAGCATGACGCCTGAAGAGGTCTTGAACAAATTAGAGCAAGAAGCACAAGCCCAGGATGTTTCCGGGGAGGTCACGGCATGGCTGGGACGCCTTGTGCTCCTGTATGGCGTTCCTTTTCGTTATCTGATTCCCGAAGAACAGATGTTGCCGCGAGAGTCGTTACGTTTCTTTTACCTTGATCCTATCTGGATTCAATGCCTCGTCCAGGGAGCCTGCAGCGTTGGCAACACCGAGTATGGCAGCAGCTTGATTGACACTGCGATCAACACTTTGGCACAGCCGAACCAGCCGGACTCAAGTGGAAAGCCGGCTCCCCTTACTAACAAAGCGGCGGCTGGGGTGCGCGACCGCTTGCGCCAGCAATACGAAGGCGCCCCGATGCCGAGCGAACGTGAAGATTTGAATTGGCCTTTGACCGGTTTCCTTTTGCGGTCGGCGGCCGTACAGGGTTGGCGCGGGTTGGAAGTCATGGCTTACAAGACTTTGACCCCGGCAGAGAAGCTGGTCTGGCAGAAGAAAAACCTGAACGAAGAACAAAGGGACAAACTGGAGAAAGAATCGGTAGCACCCCTCAAGGCGCTCAGAATCGAGCAACTCGCCTCCGATGTAATGCTGGGCCTGTTCAACGGGATCGTCGGACAATTGGTGATCCGCCAGCCCCAGGAAGGTCTGCACTTTGGGCTCACGCGGGGACAACAGTCCTACAGCAAAACTCTGCGGGAGTTGGGATACAAAAACCCAGCCGCTGCCGGCGAAATTTTGCAGAGCGAGGTCATTGATTTATCAAAGCAGAATCTGATGCGCGATCAAAAGAATAAAGGAGTGATTAAAATCGCGGACTTGGCGAAACAGATGGAGAAACGGCTGAAAGATTTGAATCAATTAAGCAAAGGTAAATTCACCTCGGCTGAATTCGCCGTCGAGATGATTGAAGCCCCGGGTCAGTTCACCTTCATACCGACGCTAACGAGCAAATCATGAGTGCAACCATGAAAATTGCCGCGACCCAGCCTCGCCTTTTAGTTCCTATTGATATCGAAGCTATGGTGATCGGCGCAGCGGCCAGCGAAAGCCAGTGGGTGAATCTCAGGCCAGATTTTGCGGGTGTCTACCATAATCGTTTTTTGGGCGCGCAGCTTGAAAGGGAGCCTTGCAGCTATGTCGATCAAAACTTATTGGCTCCCGGGATTCACCTGCACTGGGCATTGCCGGATGGCTTGATGCACGGAAGCGCCAGGGAAAGCGGCGGCGGTCTGCAGTTTCCCATGATTCCCAACCGTTGGCTGATTGTGCGTTTTTGGTATCCAGACACAAAGAGCTCAAGGGTAGATTTCCAGCACAAGGTCTGGATCGTGGAAAGCGACACCATTACAGACGATAAGACTGCGCCAACCTGGCCTAGTCTAAGCACGGCGACTCCGAATTCCAAAAAGCCTGAAGACTACTATGTCCGGATTGGAAGACAATTTGAACTGGCCCAGTGGCCAGGAGAATCGCAGGCGCCCCGCGTGAATATCACCTCGATCGGCTATGGCGACCCTGCCTTTGCTGCTTATTATCCGGCCTGCAAGGGAGCCTTGGGATTTCACGATCAGGATTTCGAAAAACTTCTAGATGCCACTGTGAACTATTTTGTATGCGGCTGGTACTCCAGACCCGCGAACGATCCGCTGTATCAAGTCCTGTCACAGGCTCCCGCTGAAAGTGCATTCGCGCAGCTGGATGCCTTTTTTTCCGAAAGAAAATGGACATATGCGGGATTCGCTGACACTTTTAAAAAAGCAAAAGAGGCCGCCAACCCAAAGGAGATGGAAGCTCTCCAGAACAGCCTGCCTGCTCAGATTATCTGTCATGGGATCATTTCGGGGATCCAACTGAACAAAGATGCTCTCAATGTTCCGCGCGGCCAATCTGCCGGCCTGTCATTCGGCAACACCGCGGTTGAGGCCCTTACCGCTTTGTTTAAGGGCCAGTTATCGAATGAAAAATTGACGCGGCTGCTCGAAGCTTTTCAATACGATCTGTTAACCGAACTGGAGAAGCCGGATGGAGAGGCGATCCTCGAACAGAAACTTCACGAACGGAAATATCGTCCGCTTTCGCGCGGCATTCGCTGGGAGCTGATCCAGGAGAACCAAAACCAGAACGGTAGTGCATCCGAAGAACAGGCCCCGCCTATCCCGGGAGATATTTGTCTGCTCCTGGAAAAATTGAATACCCGGCAGCGGTCGATCAATTCCCTGAAACGGAAACGGGATTCCGTGAGAAGCCAACTCTATGCCACCTGGTACAAAAAGGCTCTTAACGCCGGGAACGATATGGCAGCTGAAAAAATTCTTGATCAAGAGTTGAAGGATTTGCAGAACCAGATTGACGCTCTCACTGCAGAGATCGCCAACAATGAGAAAAAGTTGGCGACGGGCGAGTTGGCTCCACTTCAGGAACAGCTCAAAATTTTCCTGCCGGGTTATGGGTTTCAGGAGCTCGAGGAGCCGCGTTTTTGGCGTCCCAATGATCCTGTCGTGCTGTTGGCAGGCAAGGCTTTTCAGCGTTCTGCCCGGCACGGCGAAGACGGCCGTTACCGCAAAGACGAGAGGCTCCTCTGCCGCCTGAGTGGCCAGGATGTGGTAAAGCTCAAGATCACGATCCCATTTGCGAAGAAAAATGACGTGGAATTCAGCCCGGGCGAGATTGATGCATGGTGCAATCCTTTTCCCCAGCCCTTCGGGCGAGATCTCCCCGCCGAGATCGTGAATCTGTTTCGCGAATCCCTTTTGCTTACTCTCGACGCAAAAAGAGCGGGCGCCATCGCTTATGCCGCCTATGAGAAAAACGAAGCCGGACTGGCAAAAGACCACCCCCAGGAGGTCGCAGGTTTGTCTGGCGATTTGCTTCGCTGCCTTGAAGAGGTTTGGCGCGACGTCGGCAATCCAGAAATAGAAGATCCGGCATTGCGGCGTTTGGTCGAAGATGCAAATGGGCAAGCCACCTTCGAATTTGTGGGCAAGTTTCCCTCTCCAATCATGATGAAAAACTGGGAGCAAAACCCCTGGCTTCCTCTCTTCCTGCAATGGCAGGTGAAGTGGGAACCTGCATACACAGAGCCGCTGCAGGCCTTGAAAGATTGGGCATTAAACGCGGAAGGCACAAGGTTTTCATGGCAAGGCAACGGCAGCGGCGGAAGTGGCCAGATCTATGGTGGAACGACTTTACTCACGCCCAGCGCCACACTGCACTTGAGCAATAGATTGCGCGATTACATGCTCACCCACAACGGGTTTGACCCGAAGCTAAAGGCTTTCCAGACTGCCGTCACTTCAATGGACATTTTGTGCCAAAGCCTTGGCGGATTGACCGAAAGCCTGCTGGCGCGCAAAGGCCATCTGGAGTTGCATCCTCTTGATCCGGGAGCCGGCGGCCGCGCCCCCCAACCCTCGCCGATTTTCGATAGGGTCAAGGAGATTGATTGGCTCTCTCCTTTGATCGACAGTGGATTTTTCCCTGTACGCGCCGGACGACTTAGAGTTGAGGCGCTTTGGATCATCGATGCTTTTGGCCAGCTCCTGCAGCTCGACGAGGCTTCGCTCAGAAAGATTGCCTGCCCCGAGCAGATCACGAGTTCAGATGGCTACTTGCGGCTCGAGCCTCGCCTGGCTCAGCCCACACGCCTCACCGTTCAATGGTTGCCGGCTCATCGCAGTCGTTGGGACGCTGCCAACACCCTGGATACGCAAGCGGAAGAGTTCAATCCAATTTGCGGTTGGGTCATCCCCAACTTTCTCGACAGTAGTCTGATGATTTACGACGATCGTGGCAATGCTCTGGGAGCGCTGCAAGCGGTCAAGAAAAAATCCTGGGAGCAGGGTGTGGGTGATGAGCGCGGCGAAATCGAAAGCTTTCATTGGATTGACATTCCCGGAAGCGACACATTCTTCTTTGGCTTGCCTCCCAAAAGCGTGACTGATCCGCTTGGCGAGACGGCGAATCCGCATTTGCGGGAATTCGTGAAAGGGCTCTTGTCACTGGGCGAGGGAGCAGGGCAGGCTTTCAGTGGGCTGCTGGACAGGATCAATGAAGCTCTCTCCATCGCCGGGGGAGCTGCTTCCAGTCAAAATCCTAACTTAGCGCTCCTGATTGGAAAACCCCTGGCGCTGGTGCGGGCCGCACTTCGCATGGAACTCGACGGAACGGCTGCCTGGACCCAGGGAGAGCCACAGCCACAAGCCGAACGGACGGGCAACGTCGAAGCGATCAAATTCCAAGTGCGGCTGGGTGATCGCCGGAAGTGGAATGATATGTGGATTGGCGATGACGGCCTGGTAGGTTTTTTCCAAAACCAGGATTATGCGAGCTTCTTCCCGGCATACGGGCTCGAAGGCAACAACGACAGTTACAGCAGATACGAGCGGGTGCCGTCCCTATCGATTGCTGAACCGCTCGATCTCACGCTGCTCATGGATGTTTCCCGGGGTGTTTGTGCTACCAGCGGCATCTTGCCGAGAACTGTCTTCCAGCTTCCTTATGCCGGCATGACCGAAGCGGTCGAAAGCAAACAGGTCATCTTTTTTACTGGGCCGGTCGTCTCTCCCAATCTGGGAAGGGAGAAACCAGAGATTCATATGCCCCAGCCCTCCGACATCTACGGGCAGTGGTCGTGGACCCATCATCCTGAGGTGCAGGTCTGGCGCGAGGGGCCCATCGTTGAGGCTGAGGCGAAAGACGGATATTTTTCCGAAAATTCCATGCAAATCGCCGAAGGATGGCTAAAACTCGTTACCGCGCCACTGGCTATCCGTGTATTCACCGTGAAGGGAAAAAACGCAGTTGGCGGAAATATCAAAAAGCAGGACGAGGATGCAAAACCAGATCAATTTTTAGTGGCGCCGGGCGAGACGGTTCTTCTTTCCTGGGCCGCGGTTGGCGCCGATAGCATCGAGTTGGTTAAAGATGAGAACGTTTCCCTCTTCAAATCCAGCCGCCATCCGCTTCCGGCGCAATACCAGATCAAGGTAGACCGGAATACGTCATTTACCTTGATTGTAACCGCTCGGGCAGAAAAATCAGCCGGAGCTGGCTGGGCGGCCGAAAAAAAGGAAATAAAGATCATTGATTTAAGGCTTAAGTAATTTCTGAGTAACGGACGGAAGTCGAGGAAGAAAAAATGGCAACGCAGTTAAACGCAAAAATAGAAAACATAGAACCTGCGGATAAATTCAAAGTTGGGGCGAACCCCAGCCCTCCCAATCAATTTAAGCTGTTGATTACCAATTTGGGAGCGGCAATATCCACAGATGACACTCCCCACTTCTATCTGAAGGGCCGGCTCGGGTTGCGGGAAGATGCCTTGTTTTTAGACGAAACAGAGCTCCGGGGATGTGTAATGTTCCCTCCCAGGGGCTGGCAAGTGGTTTGGCGCAAAACCGACGACGGATTCCAGTTCGATATCTTCACCTTTGATACTGATGCACCCATCCTGAAAAAAGACGATGTTTTAGCCATTACGTTTTCAAAGGTCGTATCCAAAACCGCGCCCGGTGAGGCTCGCTTGACTTTCGTAGTCGCCATCCCGGGGCTTAAGCAGGACGCGCAGGATCTATCGATCCTCAAGGTTGCCGATAAGCCCGATATCATAAGCTTCACCTCCGATCCCCCGGAGGGAGTTCAAAATCTTCCGGGCGAAGATGTCATCCTGAATTGGCGCGTCTATAAGCTGAACAATCTTGAGCTGACCCAGGTTGGTATTGCCGATCCCCTCCCTTGCGATTTCAGCAAAGAGGAAGGAAGCAAAACCATTACCAGCATCCCGGCCGACACAGAATTTCGTTTGCGCGGCTATGCAGGTTCCCGGCCCATTGATAGAACTCTGGGGGTCAAGGTCCTTCGCAATGACTGGTATGACCTGAAAAAAAGCATTTTGGAAGGCGATCCCGGATACCCGGCCCCAAGAAATGAAGATGAAGCACAAGCTTTAGCGACTGGCCCAAAGCGCTTTGAGCTGGAGCCAACCCTGCTGTTTAATGCCAACGACCAGAGCCTCTATGGTGTCTTTCGCCATGAATTTAATGGATCGGAAAGAGCCTTGCTCTTCCAAACTAAGAACCCGTTCGGCGGATGGAACTTCGTGGAATCTTCCGTGCCCGACCAGGAAGGCTTTTATATTCCTGATGGGTTTTCAACCAGCCCTGGAATATATTTCAACGATCAACTTTGGCTCATCGGCGGCAGCCAGATCGATGCGGATATTACCTCCAACAACGTGTGGCGCTGCAATGTAAAAGGCACGGGGAAAAAGGTCTGGGAAAATCGGGGGGCGGCTAAATGGCCGCCAAGAATGGGGCATGCCGTCGTGGAGTTTAACGGCAAAATCTGGGTCATGGGAGGATGCGACGCCAATACCAAGGCCCTCAATGATGTCTGGACACTCGATGCCGGCAAAGACGAAAGTAAATGGGAATATCAGGGCAATGCGCTCTGGGGGCCGCGATGCCTTATTAGCCCCACCGTGTACGAAAAACAGATTTGGGTCTACGGAGGCACAAGCGAGCCATCATCGGTGAAGTTATATGACGATCTTTATGCCTATACCAATGGCGCGTGGGAAGGAATGAAAATCACCGATATCATCAGCGGCAACGAATCGCGAAAGCCAGTCGCATCTTGCCTTCAGGTATTCCAGAATAAATTCTATCTTTTTGGAAAATTCAAAACCGTCGCCCAGAGCGATATGAGCTACCTGGTCGAATCGCTGGCATTTTCCCTTTCCGACTTGGACTCCAAAACCTGGAGCCGGTTCCCCAGCGATCGTCTTCAAAATTGGTGGGGAGATACAACCTCCAGCTACCAATTGGTGAATTTTAAAGACAAGATGCTCATCGCCAGGGCGCTGGGCAGGTACGATCCGAATACCGTGTTGAAGGTTTATGTACCTTGATGAATCTGTATCCAAAAAACGAAGTTACGGCTAACGCCATGCTGGGGAGAAGATTATGAAGCTGAGAATGCAATTCCTGTTCGCCATCTTTGCGCTTGTGCTTTCGCTTTCTTCCGCTTTACAGGCACAAAGTGTGCGGCAATTGACAACTACTCTCCTGGCGCTCGACTCGCCGGAGCCGGCGGGGGAACGTGGGCTCCTTTGGGTTCAGACTAAGCCGGAAAAGGATGCCATCTTGCGGTTTGATTTAAGTGGACTCCCCCCCGGGTTGAAAGAAACTGATTTCAAGCGGTGCACCTTAAGATTAGTTGCAGAAACGGTTGTCTACAAACCAAAAAACAATCCCAATACAGGAAGCGCCGAGATCAAAGTGAAGGGCCGGTTAGAAAGTGCTCAAGACCTAAATCCGATCGTCTCCCTCTCCACTGTTCTTAAGCAACAGGTAGTCGGCATCAAGGACTCCGACGAGCTTCGAAAAGCTGTTTACGACCAGTATTCCAAAGACAACAAGATTATTTCTCTTAAGCTTTTCACCGACACAGATAAAGCCAGCAGCCTTTTCTACTCCACAAAAAACTTCGGCGTCAATCCCAACATATCTCCCTCCAATATTCCCCGCCTGGTGATTGAATACACCCTGGGGCCGCCCTCGTTGCTCGAAGCGATGAGTTGGCCTCAGCACCAGCAGAACCCGGAGCATACCGGAAGAAATCCGTGGGTTCCCTTTGCTCCTCCTGCCGGCTTCAACATTCAAAAGATCGACATACCTGGCATTGATGGCCAGCCCGGGACCGGCGCCATCGTTGATTATCCACTGATATATCAGGAAAACATATACTTGGTTTATAAACTCCTGGACAAAAATTACCTCCTTGCCCTCGATTTCAAGGGAAATAAGCTTACGCAAAAAAATATAGGAGAGGGAACGATTGAGCGTTCCCCGGTCATCAGCCGGAACGGTATCTTCTATATAGTCACTGGAACGCGAATCGCCGCTTACGACCTGAACCGTGGCGGGGAGCTTTTCGCGTCCAGCGATGTACCCGGGAAGCTGAGCAATTACACCGACCTTACCATCGGCAATGACGGCAGTCTGTTTCTCGCCGCACTCGATAAAGACAACGTCAATTACATTTACGGCTTTACCGCAGACTTAAAACCCTTTCTCAAGAGCAGCCCTTTTTCAAAGGAACAGGAGAAGATCAGCACCGTCACTGTTAGTACGGATGGAAAAAAGATTTTTGCTCAGATTCCCAGGGGCGCAGTGGTGATTGACATCGCCAATCCCTCCGAGGAACGGATCACTGCGCTGCAAAATGGACAGCGCAAGCCCGAAGGTTACTACCATGTGCCTATAGCCGCGCCCACAGAATGTATGGATGAAAAAGATCAGAATAGATACATGATCTTTTCCGATTTCGCGAGCAGCGCCAACCGGGGAAACGTTTGGGGTTATACCAGCAAAGAGAATCGAGGAAGCGAAACTACCAGTCGGCTCTGGAGCTCATTGGGAACGTTAGTTCCACAGCCCGTTCTCGGTTCCAACCGTGTCGTATATTTTATCCAGGACGGTAAACTCCAAAGACATGAGTACTGTGAGACAGGGTCGGGCAAGACCGGCGAAGACGAAAAGCTGAACACCACCAGCAACCTGGTCATGGACGGCGACGATAACATTTATTTTTGGGATAGCGGCGTCTTCCGCGGGTACAACCTGGATGGGGTCTCCCTGTTTGGGAAAACAGATTCTGCACCGGACCTGCTGAAACCGCGGGCAAATACGGCAAATAAAGATGAACCCGAACAATTTATCCGCCTGATGGCCGGCCCGGATGGCACTCTTTGGGCCAATAATCAAGGTGCCAGTTCGTTGTACGCCTTCAAGCCGACCTATGCTAAGACTGATTTATCTCTGGGACCTGACGATCTAAAGCCCACAGAAAAAAATCCGGAAGCGCCAAGGGCGTACCGGACGACTGGTGAACTCACAGTCGGAAACAATGTGAGCTTAGGAGCCGGTACCAACACATTGTTCCAGGCACAGAAAAGCATTGCTTTCGGCAACGGATTCACCGTGGAAAAAGGCGCCAGCCTTCTTTGCCGGACTGGCTTCTAGCTGGCAGCAGATCAGCTTCAGTAGATTCATTTTTCTGACAAACACACGCAGGGGGGATTTGTGATGAACGAATCGTTTGAAGAATTCAATTACAGCGAACTCAAAGCTGAGTTACAGGCGCTCCGCAAGAAGGTGGAAGACCTGGAAGCCATGCAGAAGAACCACAAGACCGCTTCGGCCCGCCGGTGGTTTTATGCAGGCCGTGTCCCAAAGTTGCTCTTGCTCGCAGGCTTTCTGGTTCTGGTCGTCGGGTTGCTGGCCGCGGCAGGCGATTCCAATTCCTTATTCATCGATCCGAAAGGCTACGTCGGAATCAGCCAGGCCAATCCGGAAGCGACACTTGACGTGAATGGAAACGCGCTGGTTCGCGGGCAGATGGGCATCGGCGCGTCCAAGGCGGAGGCGCCTCTGGATGTAAACGGAAATGCGGTCATCCGCGGACAACTCGGCGTCGGAACCGCCACGCCGCAGAGCATCGCTGAAATCCGCAAAGACGCCGGCGGCGCACTGGGCCCGGTGCTGAGCATCGCGAATTTTGGCGGAGGCGGCAATGCCGCCACCGCCCTCGACTTCCGCAGTTACAACCACCCCACTCCAGAAGCGCGCATGCAAGCGACAGATAACAACAACTACTCCGACGACATCGTCTTTCAGAATAAAGTGCCGGGAGCGCAAAATAACAATCTGCGGACAAATCTAACTATCGGATCAGACGGAACAGTCACCATTCCCGGCAATCTAACGGTAGGTGGAAAGGCTGACTTGGGCATTTACATGAAAACCGAATCTCCCAACACCTCTGGCTACTGGGACATCGCCTGCAAATCCGGCGACGTTGCCATTTCCGGTGGCGCCTATGTGCAAGGCAGTCGCGCGCTCAGGGAGTCGAGGCCATTATCGGCGAATGTCTGGCGGGTAGCTTGTGTTCAAGGTGCAGGTCTTGTCGGTTTGCAATACACCCAGTGCGAGCAGGCCTTCGTGGTGTGTGCCACGCACGTGAAATAAAATCTCACAAAAACTGGCAAGCAGGTCTGAGAGGAAGGAACTTTGCGATGATGAAATCATCCGATGAACTCAACTACAGCGAACTGAAAGCTGAACTGCAGGCGCTCCGCAAGAAGATGGAGAACTTTGAAGCCATGCAGCCGAGCTGCAACCCAGCCAGGTTTGCTTACCCCCGCTGGCTTTCTGCAGCCCCGGTCCCCAGGTTGCTTTTGCTCGCGGGCTTTCTCGTCCTGGTAGTCGGCTTGTTGGCCGCGGCAGGCGATACCAACGCTTTATTCATTAGTCCGCAAGGTTACGTCGGAATCAACCAGACCAAGCCGGAGGCTCCCCTGGACGTTAATGGGAAAGAGCTGGTCCGCGGCGATTTGAATGTTGACGGAAAGCTGGCAACCACGGGCGACGCGAAGGCAGGTGGCGCGATTGAGGCGGGCAACTCCGACTTGTATTTCACCAACACCACTCATGTGCACTCATTAAAAGGAAACGTGCTGGGCAATGCGGCCATCGAGAACGCGCAGAATTACAACTCCCTGATGATTCTGGGAAGATCGTCGAGCGAGGGCCGCTTCATAGGCATGTGGGATAGGGTTGGCATCAACATGGGAGTGAACGATAAGCCGCAGGCAGCTCTGGACGTGAGAGGCGATATGATCGCAGACAACGTATGGGTCAAGCTCCGGGATGTGCAATTAACCTCGCCGGCAGACTATACGATTCAAGGAATTAACGGGGAGGTCTACCGGCGCTTCAGGATTGAAGTGGAGGGCAGGATTTCTGTGGCCGGTAGAGACAAGACGATTGGCCTGAGGCCCAACGGCTCGGCCGTGAACTATGGTCCGGGAAGCAGGCACTGGCAAGGCCACGAGCCAAACGTGCAATGGGCGCATGGTGTGGGAGACATAGGAGATGCGAACCAACTGCCTCTTTGTACCACCCACTGGGGCCTGGATGGTCACCTGATGTGCACGGGAGAGATGAACACCCATACCGGAATGTTTCGCATGATCAACAGCAACGACATCTTCAGTACTTCTGGCAACTGTGGAAGAACTCCGGCTACTCCGTCCTGCGTAATGTCCGACATTGCGATCAATGCGTGGCGCGATCAGTTCACGCCGATTACTTCTTTGACCTTGCGTTTCAATGGCGCGTCGGCTTTCTCAGGAAGAGTAGTGCTATACGGCAAGAAGTAGCATTCCAGCAGTCATTTCAATTCAAGAAAATGGAGAGGAACATGGCATTTAAGTGGGACGCAAACTGGAATCAGAAAGATAAAAACGGCTATGAAAACAATGTAGGCAAGTATTCCCAGGAGCAGCTTACGAATTTTCTGAAAAATACCAAGTTCGCCAAGAGTGGAGACAAGGGTCTCCTGGATGATTTAGCTGCTGAGAGTGACAAGGTTACCATCATGAAAGGTCTCCATGATAAGGATGAACATGTAACTGTCTCTTATGCCGGCGGCATGTGGCACGTCAATCTGATGGGAACAGGTGAGGGCGGCTACCGTGTTAGCACGGTCAGCCAATGGAAAAGCGCCAAGAGTTAAGCCCCTGCCGTGTCTTGCACTCGCCGAAACCGAATCTAAAACGGCTCTAGTGGAACAGGTTGCGTGTGCTGAGAGAGAAGAACAATGCACCCGCGCCTTCGCCGGGGCGGCGCGTAAGGTTCACGGCATAACCGGCGGTGAAGCTGACTGTGCTGACCAGCGAAAAGCGGATGCCGCCTCCGCTTCCGTAGCGTGTTCCGCTGTATGGACCGTTGGTTGCAGGGCCGATGTGTGCCGCATCAAAGATGAATACCGGGCTGATGGAAGCAATATTCATTTCTTTCAGGATGATATCGAGGGTTCGTCTCACGTAAGACATATCGGCCGAAGCCTTCGCTGAAGCCGCATCCTGATCGATCAGACCAAAATCTGTCTGTAACTGATGGGCGATCGTGTCGAGATCGTTCGATGCCGAGGCAATGGCCGAGTCGTTCAGCGTCCCATTCAGGTCGGTTCCGCATATGGAAACGGTCTGGGCCAAACTCCCGTCTCCATCCGGTAGAAGCTCCTGCACCGACCCGTAAGCCTGAACCGGCTTGTCATTTCTTGCATGCCTCAGGTAGTTGGCCGGCGACGCAATCGCGCCTGTGCATGCCCGAAATGCTGATGCGAGAGAAGACGGCGCGCTTGCTTTCGCTTGCGCCACCGCTCCTTTCAACCGATCCAGTCTCGCGGCCAGCTCAGGCAGAAGTAAAAGCGCATCATGGAAGTGCGGGTCACTGCTGGCATATGAAATCTGCAGAATACTGGTGGATGACACCATTGCTCCATTCAATTTTTGAGTAAACTCAGGATCGTTCGTCAGCTCGTTGGGGACAATCGGCTTCCTCCACACGGTCACCGCCGTAGTCAAATTATAGGAGACAAACCTGTCACCGCCGACCCCGTCGCTCGTCCTGTAAAAACGATTTGCGGGAATGCTTCGGATGACCGGGTTGGCGCGGATCTTCCAGGTATCGCCGGGCACGAATTGCTGCTCAGCATTGCCGCCAAAGAAACGTTCGCTGACTGGGATAACGCCCGGAATCTGAATTACACCGACCGTGAATCGCTGCTCGATTTCGAACAGACGATGGTCGCCAACGGGCCACCAGGATTCGTATGCAATGTCGCCGATGTGTTTGCGCCAATCGTTGTGCAATGTTGCTCCCCTCGATCCCAATTCAAGACCATAGGAAGCGGTCAACGCCTGATGTCGCGGATGCGCCGTCACCCCAACATAGATTTTGGCGCTGTTATAGCCGCTGCTTGCTACCGTGTGCGGCCCCAGGTCCCCGTCTGTAAACCCGCTTTGCTGGTTGCCTCCCTCCGCGGCCACACCGAACCGTGAAACTAAACCTTCAGTGGGGTGCAATTCCCCGGCAAACTGCAGGGCAAGCCAGCTTTGATTAAGGGAGGCGCGGTCGGTAGGGGTAGAAGAGTTTTGGAAATCCAAACGCCATTCCGCGTGTCCTAGCCAATTGGCCGTAGAGTCATATTGGCCGGCAACAGCGGCCGAGATAGAATGCATCGTGGATGATCCATCGCCTTCCACTGAGAACGAATTCAGTGGAATCGTTCCCGAGGTCCATTGTGCTTGAATGCTTCCTCCACCGAAGAATTTCTCTGTCTGGTCGTAGCCGGCGCGGGGCACAACTCGGAAATACTGGCCGGTTTTAGAACTCCCTACTGCGTCTTGTGGGGCTGCCTTTTCCAGTTGCCTGAACTCGAACGTCGAGCTGAGGACGGGAGAAATCTGAACCGAAAAAACGTGGAATGTAACGTCAAGCTGCCTGTCGGAACACTTATCCACTGCGATGATTGAATAATTAATGTCGGTAGCCAAAAATCGGCGCTTTTCGACAACTTCCCTGACCTTCTTCAATTCAGCGCTATTGTAGGGCTGGCCGCGAAGCGCGGCGACCGCCTTGTCGGCGTCATCGCCGCCGGTTCCGAACGCCATCAGAAAATGCCAGGGATCATCGATGCGCGCTTCGCGAATGTGATATCCCTCGGCCTCGAAATCCGTAGCGGCCGGACAATTTTCGGGCGCACTGGGTTGAACCTGGCACCATGCGGCAACGCAGCCGGCAAAAAAAACGGCAAGAGTGAACCAGCGCCATTTAAGCATGGCCTTGATCGTGACCCTCATGTTGGGCTTGACGGTGCTACTTCTTCAACGTGGTCTGGATTGTCGCTTTCGCCTGGTCATCATCTACATTACCTGCGGCTGCGTCTTTCGCAGTGTCGGCTGCAGGTCCCACGGCGAAGGCTGCCTGTTTGGGAGTCATTCCCTGGTCCGCCATGATTTCGGCTTTTTTGTTGAGCTGGGTATCGACCTCGACCTCCAGATCCACAATGGCATCGGTGAATGGATCGGTCTTCTTCGCCCTTTCAAATAGCTGGAAGCTGATCGTCCACTGGACGTCTTGGCCCTGCGTGTCCTTTTGCAGTTCAAAAATAACTCTGCGCAGGCCGTCGGGGGTGTTGAGGGTGAACTTGACGTGAATTCCTACGATGTCTTGTTTCAGGGTTGGCGCAGCGGCTTTTGGCACAGTCTTTTTCTTGCAGCCTTATGGCACAAACTGCAAGCCTCCATTTGAATTTGAAATGCTGTCGAGCATATCACAATTTGACGATGCTACAGTCCGGGCGGGGAGGGGGTTCCTGCAGCTGCGCAGTGTTCTTAGATCGTCTGGCGAATCGGAGCAGGTTTACCTCACCTCTATCTGTTGTCATCAATCCCACAATGGAATTGGTTCATAACGGAACTCCTTATTACTAAAGTGCGGTCAGTGGCACGGATGCATTTTGCTGCATAGCGGCTAGAATTGTGGTTACAAGCTGAGAAGCCCCCCTCACCCCCCAATTGGTGGCATCATGAAAAAACTTAAATTCCTGGTTTCGCTTCGAACCGAGGAAAGCAGCAATCAACGGTTAAATGCAGCCGCTGCGGAGGAGATGGCTGGCCGCCTGGGAGTCGAAGTACAAGTCCTATACGCGGGAAATGACGCAATTATGCAGAGCGAGCAGTTGCTGAAAGCCATTCACTCGCAGTCGCCGCATTCCAGACCAGACGGTATTCTATGCTCCCCTGTTGGTACGCCGTTGATGCAAGCTGCGCGTTCGGCTGCCGCGGCCGGCATTGGCTGGGCGATCCTGAATCGCAATGTTGATTATCTCGGAGAGCTGCGCCGCAGCTATCACGTCCCGATTTTTTCCGTCTTAGTGGATCACCAAGAGGTCGGGCGAATCCAGGCAAGTCAGATGGCTGCCTTGCTGCCGGCAGGGGGCATGGCTTTGTGTGTGATGGGCCCTGCTGGCCACCCTATAACAGAGCAGCGTTTAAGTTCCATGCTTTCAGCTAAACCATCCAATATTCAAGTGAAGATCCTGGCCGGCGATTGGACCCAGCAAGGCGCATGCAAGGCGGTCACGCGCTGGCTGCGCGTGAGAACTCGGTACGATGCGCCGGTGAAGTTGGTGGCAGCGCAGAATGATGAGATGGCAATCGGCGCTAGACATGCCTTTCGCGACGAAGCAAATGGTGACTTGGCCCCATGGATCAGCGTCCCATTTCTCGGCTCGAATTGCTGCCCTGGAACCGGCCCAGAATGGATTCAACGGGGCTGGCTGGCGGCTTCAATCATAAATCCCCCCACTGCAGGAGTTGCTCTTGAGATGATGGTGCAGGCAATGCAGACGAATGCACCCCCGCCGGAGCGCAAAATCCTTGATCCCGCCTCTTATCCGCAAATAGAAAAGCTGGGTGCAAGACCTGTTGCAAATTCCCGCATTGATACTCTCAAAGCACAGGAATTGCCACGCCCGAGCCGATGAACGAACCTGAGTGAAGCAAGAAAGAGGGTCAGGGTATCAGGAAATTGCAAATTTAAGCGGCTGAAGCTCTTCTTGATATGTTTGTGTTCTTGAATTCCAGGGATTTCCTTAAGGTTTCGAGCAGATGTGGAACGGGAACCGGTTTATGCAGGACCGGAACTCCCATTGCCGTCGCGCTATCAACCACAGCCTGGGTTGCATAGCCACTGATAATGATGCACTGCAGTCCGGGGAACCGGCTGCGGGCAAAGCGGATCACTTCGAAGCCGGTGTGTTCTCTATCTAATGCAAAGTCGGTGAGAAGAAGATCTACGTTTTTGCATTCGGAGAGAATATTGACTGCTCCCTGATATGTCTCGGCAGAGCGCGCGTCATGTCCTTCTCTTTGGACAAAGAGTTTGTACACCAGCGCCAATGAGGGTTCATCATCCACGACCACAATGGTTTTTTGGGGATTCACAAAGAGCCGCCTCTCTCGACACCGCACAGAGCATCGTAGTAAAGCTGACTATACTACTTTTCTGAGGTCTGGTCTTTCATCTTCTTCAACCCTGAGTTCAGGCAATTCATACAAAGCTATCCTGAAATCGGGATCGGTGAAAACATCGGGCGCCGCGTGTAGAAGCTCAAACAAGACACGATCGCCGCACTTTGCGCAACGCGGAAACTGCTGCCCTTTCAGTAACGTACAATCGCTCGGCAAACGGTGGGAATCGTGCTTGACCCGATAAATGCCGGTCACTGGAATGTTCTGACCGGTGGTGAAGAAATGACCTTTCACTTCTCCCGTTGCTCCTTCAGTAGAAGCCACTATGAATGGCCGACTACGAAACATAATCGTATCAAAAACCTCGATGCCGTTGCATTGTGTCAGATGTGGAAAACTTGGTTCAGGGTTGCTAAACCTGTTGCAGATCGGGCGTAAGCCTGTTTATTATTTCGTTACTATTTATCCTCTGGATTCGCATCCAACCCGAACGCAAAAACAGGTTATCGGCGCCGGAACTGTGAGTCGTTCACTCCGATAACGGTCCAAGGAGACAATCGCCTTTGCCAGGAGCGCGATATGTGGAACACGACAAATCTCGACCACCGGCGGGCTCACTTCGGGAATTAACTTGGCGCTTCACGTCATTGAGTGCACTACGGCCAGGAAATAGCACAGAGCGCCGGCGACTTACCTGGAATACCATAGCGCCCCGTGAAAGAACCCGAACCTTGGAAAGTCAAAACGCTAACAGCGGCGAATAGTACTCGAATAATTAAGAAACAGTCAGCACACTACATTCGGACCTAGAGCAGCTATTCCCGCAACCGCACTGAAATACGCGTGCTATAGCGGGAGACGATTCTCCAGATCCACAGAACACCTGCGCCGAACACGTTTTGGGCTGAATGCTGATTGCTTCTTTCCGCTCTCGATTTTCCCCTTTTGCAACACAACGTTTGTTCCCCGCACAGCGTCAAAAAAATTAAAGGATAGGAAATGTTATGAAGCGTACTGTTATTCCATCAGCTCTCGCTCTTGCTTTGTTTTTCTGCGCCGCGCTCTGGGCGAAAGAACTTCACTTTAACAACAGCTCTTCGGTGGCGCCCGGCGCCGCTGGCCGGGTTGACGTTGACCATGACCGCAACGGGAACACGGCACTGAAAATCCACGTCTATCACCTGGCAGACCCGGAAAAGCTCTCACCGCCCAAGTCGGTTTACGTGGTTTGGGTGCAACCCCCGGGCGAACCTCCGGTCAGCGTGGGCCAGCTCAAGGTCAACAAAGACCTGGAAGGCACCTTGGGCGCAACCACGCCGTTCAAGGCCTTCGATACGTTCATCACGGCGGAAGACAATCCCCACGTCGAGACCCCCACCGGCCCAGAGGTCTTGCGCACGAGAGTCGAGCCTTAATGAGTACTCGGTACTCAGTTCGTTGGTGTCGTCGTCCTTGTGTACTTCTGAATAATCTGGGGCCGCGCTTGGACTACTTCTCTACACTTAATGTCGTTGGGGATATAGCAGGACTTAGAAGGCTTACGGAGTACCGGATACTGAGTACTACCCTCATGTCTGAATACTGGGCACTTTTTCTGACTGAGGTACTGAGTACCGGGGTATGAGTACTTAACTGAGTACTGAGCTGAGTACTTCTTCTAGTTTCTTCAGCGACTCCCCGTACGGCGTCCTCGCTACCCCGCGTTCGGTAATAATAGCGGCGACATACTTGTTGGGTGTAACGTCAAAGGCCGGGTTTTCCACGCGGATGCCCTCAGGGGTAACTCGCTTGCCGGCAAAGTGGGTGACTTCAGCAGCCGAGCGCTGCTCAATCGGAATGCCGCTGCCATCGGGCGTGGCCAGGTCCACCGTGGACCACGGCGCCGCTACGTAGAATGGAATCCCATGCTCTTTGGCCAGGACCGCGACGGTATATGTCCCAATCTTATTGGCCACATCGCCGTTGGCGGCGATGCGGTCTGCGCCAACCACAACAGCGCCAATCTTGCCCTGCCGCATCATCGCACCCGCCATATTGTCGGAGATGACTGTCGTCGGAATACTGTCTTTATTCAGCTCCCATGCGGTCAGGCGTGAACCCTGCAGGAATGGCCGGGTCTCATCGGCAAAGACGTGGATTTTCTTCCCTGCCTCCACCGCAGCGCGGATTACGCCCAGTGCCGTCCCATATCCACAGGTGGCTAGGGCTCCGGCATTGCAATGTGTCAGCACGCCGCCACTGGCCGGCATCAGCGTTGCTCCGTGCTTACCCATGGCCTGGTTGGCGGCTATATCTTCTACATACATTCGCTGCGCCTCCTCTACCAGGGACCGCTTAATCTCCGGAATGCTGAGGCTCTGCACAGCATCGAACTGTCGCCGCATGCGTTCGATGGCCCAGAACAAATTGACCGCCGTTGGCCGCGTGCCGCCAATCACCTTGCATATTTCGTCGAATTCCTGGCGCAGGGCGGCATGATCACGGGCCACGCTCTTCTGCGCTCCGAGCGCTACTCCCATGGCAGCAGCCACTCCGATGGCGGGAGCCCCGCGCACAATCATGGTGCGAATCGCGTCGGCCACCTGCTCGTAGCTGCCGCAGGTGACGTAGATCTCTTCGGTGGGCAGCTTGGTCTGGTCAATAAAGCGCACCCCCATCTCGGTCCATTCCAGGGTCTTAATCATGAATCTTCGATTTTAGAACATTTCAGCAAGCTAAGCTGGTTTCATCTAAATAGGTTTGAAGGGAGCGGCATGAAAGATAAGCATGCCAGTAGCATCATTGTTACCCAATGACCCAACCCACTCACTGTGCGTGCGCGGCACAGCGCTTATTGGGGATCACCGTAACCGCTGGGCGGCCACACAGATCGCAGACTTCACCCAGCGCCAGGAGAGGGTCTTCTTCCTGCTGGCGGATATGCAGATGTTTTTCGCGCACATCGTTGGCGGTAAAAAGGCTCACGAAAGGGGCTGGTGCAGCCGCGCTTTCCACGTTGGCGCGCCCATTGGCTTCTTCCCGCTCTACCAGGCAGATTGCGCCCACAACTTCAAAACCAAATGCCCGCGCCGCCTCGATGGCCTGGATGATCGAGTTGCCGGTGGTGCAAACATCATCCACAATAAAGACCTTGGCTCCCTTTTTGCGGTAGCCTTCGATCTGTTGTTCCATGCCGTGGCCCTTTTCCGCTTTACGCACGATAAAGGCATGAATGAGTCTTCGTCCCGCCTTTTCCATCGTGCTGTCGGTGATGCGGCCCTGGATTCTTTGCGCGCTTAGAATCGCAATCCCTGTGGCAATCGGATCGGCGCCCATGGTCATTCCACCCACGGCTTCAGGCCGCAGGCCGCTCTCATGGATCTCGTCGTAAAAAACCTTGGCGGTAAGGCGCGCGCCTTCGGCATCCAGCGTGGTGGCGCGGCAATCAATGTAATAATCGCTGGTGCCACCGGAAGAAAGCTTGAATTCCCCCAATTTAAACGAGTTTTCTGCCAGGACCTGCAGCAAAGATTCGCGTGCGTTGCTCATAAACGATTGATGATTCTAAAGATAACAGGAGATTCCAACACAATCTATAGCATTTTGGCTACTTGCCTGCCAGAGCCAAGGGGGGAAGCCTCGGGTGGTTCCTCCGTCTCCTTGCTGCTAATGGTAACAACCGAGAACTGAGAACCGGGAACTGAGAACTGCAGTCAAATGTCTGAATCCCTCGGTCGCAATAAAAAAGGCAATGAACAAAGCCAGATTGTAGCCCATATGCATCAATACACCCGGAGCTACTGACTTTGTGCGCTCGCGCACGATGGTGAGCACCAGCCCCACCACCAGCAACACCAGCAACGCCGCCCAGGAATAGCCGAGCTGCGAGCCGTGCACGAGGGCAAAGGCCAGCGCTGTCACCACAACTCCGGCGGCAACTCCCCATCGCCGGGCAAGCACGGGGTAAAGAAATCCACGAAAAAACAGCTCTTCAATAAACGGGGCCACGAGGACCCCGAGGATGGCCATCAGGTAAGCCTGCGTGGCATTCTGAAAAAAACGGTCAATGGGCAACGAATGTGGAATGGGAAGCAGCGATGAAAGCACCTGCACGGCAACCGCCAAAATCGCTCCGGCGATCAGGTAACCGGGCCATCTGCCATAGGGCCATCGCCAGCGCACGCTTTCAAGAAACCCTTGCTGCCCGCGCGTGCGCACCACCCAGGCCATCAGCATCAACAGCAGCACATAGCTCAGCAGTTGCACTGGAAGCAGCACACGCAGATCGTGCGAGAGCCGATCTAACTCGCTGCGGCTGTGCGCAAGCTGGCTCAAGCTGTAGCCAAACAGGTGCAGCGTTCCCACAAAGACCAGCGCAGCGACTCCCAGAATATTGACGATCAGAAAAAAGACAACTACCAGCAGCAGCACGTCCAACCCTGTCCATGGGGGGTTTTCTCCGCTGGTGTTGGCCGCTACTGTATCTTGTTGTGGTATTTCTGCAGGGACCTGTGGCTGCGGCTCCTGCGGCGGCAACGGATTCAGCGGTGTGGACATGCTTTCTTTGAAACCCTGGACGCTCGTTCCTACCGAAAAATCAGCCGTCTCCTGCTGGGGCTTGATTTCTCTGGCTCGCCTACCCACCGTTAAAAACGGCGGGCTATTCTCATTCGTCCGCTAACACGGGCTTGCTACTATTGTTTCACGGGCTGAATGCTGAGTGCTGGCTGCTGAGTGCTTGTAGCGCCTGCCCGGTATAACTCTTCTTCACACGCGCCACCTGCTCCGGAGTTCCCTGGGCTACCAGGTGCCCGCCATGCTCGCCGCCCTCAGGACCAAGGTCAATGATCCAGTCGGCGCTGCCGATTACATCCATATTGTGCTCAATAATGATGATGGTATTGCCCAGGTCGGTAAGGCGATGCAGCACATCCAGCAATTTGCGGACATCGTCGAAGTGCAGGCCCGTGGTCGGTTCATCGAGCAAATAAAGTGTTTTGCCCGTCTGCCGTTTGCTCAACTCGCGCGCCAGCTTGATGCGCTGCGCCTCGCCGCCTGAGAGCGTGGTCGCCGACTGCCCGAGTTGGATGTATCCCAGTCCTACATCTTCCAGGGTCTGCAGCTTCTGGCGCACCTGAGGAACGTTTTCCAGAATGGGAATCGCGTCGGAGATGGATGTTCCCAGCAAATCGGCAATCGAGTGATCTTTGAAGCGCACCTGCAGCGTCTCGTGGTTGTAGCGCTTTCCTCCGCACACCTCGCACACAACGTACACGTCGGGCAGAAAATTCATCTCGATGCGGCGCTGCCCTTCGCCCTGGCAGGCTTCGCAGCGCCCTCCGGTTACATTGAATGAAAAGCGGCCCGCTTTATATCCGCGCTCGCGCGATTCCGGCAGCATGGCATAGAGTTCGCGGATCTGGGTGAACACGCCGGTGTAGGTTGCCGGGTTGGAGCGCGGAGTGCGTCCAATCGGCGACTGGTCAATGCCAATGACCTTATCGATGTATTCCGTCCCTGAGATTGCCTTGTGCTGGCCTGGCTCTTCGCGCGAGCGGTAGAGTTGTTGCGCCAGCGCGCGATAGAGAATGTCGTTGACCAGGGTTGATTTTCCCGAGCCGGAAACTCCAGTCACCACTGTCATCACACCCAACGGAAACGCGACATCCAGGTTGCGCAGGTTGTTCTCGCGCGCGCCCAGCACGGTAATGGCTTTTCCATTCGGCTGCCGCCGGCTGCCCCGGGCTGTCACCTTGACCTTGCCGGCGATGTATTGTCCGGTAAGAGATTCCGCCACGCGCGCAATCTCTGCCGGCTTGCCGGCCGCCACCAGTTCACCGCCATGCCGTCCCGCTCCGGGGCCCAGGTCGATTACGTAGTCGGCGCGGCGGATGGTCTCTTCGTCGTGTTCCACCACCAGCACCGTGTTCCCCAGGTCGCGCAAAGATTCCAGCGAGCGCAGCAGGCGGTCGTTATCCCGTGAGTGAAGGCCGATGGAGGGCTCGTCCAGAACGTAGAGCACGCCGCGCAAACGCGAGCCGATCTGCGTAGCCAGCCGGATGCGCTGTCCCTCGCCGCCCGAAAGCGTGGCCGCCGAGCGATCGAGCGAGATGTATCCCAACCCCACGGCGTGCAAAAACTCCAGCCGCTCACGTACCTCGCGCACCACTCGCCAGGCAATGGCCTTTTCGCGCTCGCTCAGTGTGAGCGCAGAAATACCTTCAATGGCGCGCGTGACCGAAAGTGCGGCGAAGTCCGCAATCGACATCTTATTAATCTTCACAGCCAGGCTCTCCGGTCGCAGCCGTCTTCCTTTACAGACCTGGCACTTGGTAGCCGACATGTAATTGAGCAGCCACTCGCGATAACTTTCTGAGGTGGCTTCTTCGAGATTCTGCTTCAGGAATCCCACCACACCCAGAAAGCCGGTCCTTTTCTTGCCCGTGCCGTTCTGCGCTTCCCCGTACAAGATAAGACTCTGGGTTTTTGGCGGCAGCTTCTCAAACGGCGTATTCAGGTCAAAGCCATGGGCCGCGCCCAGAATCTGCAGCATGTTCTGCAGCGTCGCCGAACTCGATCCCGGACCGAGGCCGCCGTCGAACAGCGGCTTTGACCAATCGACGATCACCTTCGCCGGGTCGAAATCATATTTACTGCCCAGCCCGTGGCACTCCGGACAAGCTCCATACACGCTGTTGAACGAAAACGATCGCGGCTCCAGTTGCGGAACGCTGATGCCGCATGCCGGACACGCCAGCTTGGCCGAGTAGAGCTGCTCCTCCCCGCCCACCACCGAAACTTCCACCAGTCCGCCCGCCAGCTTCATGGCGAGGCTGACAGAATTCTCCAGCCGTTTTTCAATTCCCGGCTTCACCAGTAGCCGGTCAATCACGACTTCAATCGTATGGTTCTTGCGTTTATCCAGTTCAATTTCGTCTTCCAGGCTCACCAGCTCGCCGTCAACCCGCGCCCGCGTGAAACCCTGCTGCACCAGCTTTTCCATCTCTTTCTTGAACTCGCCCTTGCGTCCCCGGACGATTGGCGCCAGGATCATCACCCGCTCTTCCGGTTTCAGCGCCATCACCCGATGCACAATCTGCTCCGCCGATTGCCGGCTGATCGCCCGGCCACACTGCGGACAATGCGGCACCCCGATGCTGGAATACAGCACCCGCAGGTAATCGTAGATTTCGGTAATGGTTCCCACCGTTGAGCGTGGACTGCGCGAGGTGGTCTTCTGTTCGATGGAAATAGCAGGGGAGAGGCCGTCAATTGAATCCACGTCAGGCCGCTCCATCTGGTCAAGAAACTGCCGGGCATAGGCAGAGAGCGTCTCTACGTATCGGCGCTGCCCCTCGGCATAAATCGTGTCAAACGCCAACGACGATTTGCCCGAACCGCTCAACCCGGTAATAACGGTCAAGCTGTTCCGCGGAATCTCTACGTGGACGTTCTTCAGGTTATGCTGGCGGGCGCCCCGGACCGTGATCTTATTAATGGCCATCCTGAAACAAAGGTCTTCTTTACTTCTGGCGGTGCGTGGGTACCCCTCAGACGCGCCGCCGGGTTAAGAATGCGCGGGTACAGCCGTATCTTATTCGTTAACACTCAACCCCGTCAATGCGCGGTAAAGTAGGGGTCTGCGCTCGCTTGCAGCCCCAAGTTAGAAGGTAGAGACGTAGCTCGTTGCGTCTTCTGCATGAAAAGTCCGAAGTGGCAAAGGCGAGGACCTGAAGGACTGAAGTGCTGCATTACTTTAGGTCAACACACTGAAGCGAGTGGCTTTTTAAGGTGAATAACATATTGTGGATGCAGCGGGAAAATTGCATGATTGGCTTACAACAGCAGCTCTCCCCCCGCCATCTGAGTTAGAGGACAGTTTGTTTACGCTTATGACATTTACGGCAGTTATACTTACTGTGGCTTCCGCCTTTTTATTTGGTATTTTCTCAGGCTACTTCGTCATCTTCGCTCTGCTTCGGCTTATGGACCGCCGTCCCGCAGTCGCTCCTGTACATGTTCAGGCACACGCCGCCTCCAGTGGCGACTAGATCGTCTTAAGCCATTCACTTATAAAGACATAGCCCATAGTATGCCCAAATCGGCTCATATGGGCTTCATGTCGCCTTCTTAAATCCATTTTGGGAATAGTTCCAAAATGGTTACTGCCGTAACTTTGTTTAATTTCCTAATTATGAGAAAGTAACTACCACTGGCTGTTTGAAGCAGTCATCGCCCCTCAACATCCCCCGCTGAAATGAAAGATTTTAGTTCGGGTGCATTCTTATGAAAAAACTTAGCTTCCTTATTTCTCTCATGATGGAAGAGAATCATTATCAGAAACTGCACGCAACCGCTGTCCAGGATGTAGCCATTCGACTCGGGGTTGACGTACAGATCGTATACGCTGGCAAGGACCCGATTACGCAAACCGAGCAACTGCTGAACGCGATCCAATCGCCCTCGAAAGAATCCCGGCCTGATGGTATTGTGTGTGCTCCCGTGGGCACAAGCCTGATGCAGGTAGCGCGTCAAGCTACCAAGATGGGGGTTGCATGGGGGCTGCTCAATCGGGAGGGCGATTACATTGGGGAACTACGAGCCGGCAGCCAGACGCCGGTTTTTTCTGTAACCATAGATCAGGCGGAAATTGGCCGAATCCAGGGACGGCAGATCGCTGCATTGCTTCCGAAAGGTGGCTTGGTTTTATACCTTCTCGGGCCTACCGGTAATCCTATGGTGGAACAGCGCTCAACCTGGATGCAAACGCTCAAACCAGCCAATGTTCAAGTAAGAACTTTGACCGGCGACTTGAGCCAGCAGAGCGGACACAAGGCCATCACCCGCTGGCTGCAATTGAGAACTTCACATGAAACGCCGGTAACCCTGGTCGCCGCCCAGAACGACGACATGGCTTTGGGTGCGAGACGGGCCTTTGAAGAGCAAACCAGTGGGGTGCAGCGCGAATACTGGACCAGCCTGCCCTATATCGGCGTGGATTGCTGCCCTGGGGCCGGACTGGATTGGGTTCGCCGAGGTCTGCTGACAGCATCTGTCAGCAATCCACCAACTGCCGGTATTGCCCTTGAATTGATGGTTCAGGCGATTCGAACTAAAACACAACCTCCCGAACGTACAGTGGTTGCTCCAACTCCCTACCCACTCATGCAAAAGCTGACGGAAAAACCGGCACTGAGAACAACAACTCAGATGGTGTCTTGATCATTACAATATGGACAAGCGTCGTCTCTTCGGGACTCCTGCCTGCTATATGTCTTACACATGAAAGAGTTTCCGCAGCCCTGTAAAGGCGTTCTCTTCAAAAACCATTATGAAATTCTGAGTACTCTACTGAGGCTGTCCGTTATCCACTAACGGTGGCTGTTGCGGCTGAAGTTGGGGTTGTGGCTGGCCTCGCTGTTGCTGCATCTGCCTGAGTTCTTCGAGCAACTGTTCCGGCGTCTTGGCATTACCCTGATTTTGATCGCCTGGTTGCGTGCCATCTTGGGCCTGCTGTCCCGGTGCTGTCTCCTGCTCCGGAACTTCCTCATCCGGCGTGGTTTCTGGCATCTCTTGCACTTCCGGCTGTGGCTGATACGCGGGCTGTGCGCTGGCCATATTGTTATAACCGTTGTTATAGCCATTGTTATTCGCATTAGCATTACTGTCAGCCGCCACCTTCTCCCGCAAAATGATGCGCTCTGGCGAGGATGGATCTTCTGGCCGGTTCAGCACAATGTAATCAAAATGCGAGCCATTCAGCAGCGACGCGAGCACGTCGCCTGTGCTCGCGGGTCCAAGCTTCACTGCGACCCGCTCATTGCCAAGAGTGGTAGGCAACTCCATGGCTGCGCCGGTTCTTTGGTGGATAGCTGTAAGGATATCGGGCAGCGTAGAATTTTCCGCGATAATGCTCAATTGCCCATTGCGAAAGCTCACTCGCGGCGGCTTCGGCGGATACTGGTCCGCAATCCCAATCGCACTGCTGCTTTGTGCTGCCGGTGCGCTGGCTTGCGGCGATGGAACCGGGCTGCCGCCTGGCCTGCCCTGGTTTGGAGTTTGATTTGGATATTGGTTTGGCGCTCCTGAGGTACTGGGCGGAACGGTGCCTATATATGCATTAGGTTGATACTGGGGCACGTATTGCGGTCTTGAAGACGGTTGACCCGCGCTGCTCGGCGGATATGCTGATGGAACATATCCTCCATATTGAGGCTGGTCTGCCTGCGCAGGCACAGTGTTAACCGTCTGATCAGGTG
>Ga0070741_10001749_pt1 | contig 62934 bp, 57 predicted proteins | sample Coa_R1_4_FD_66440 | JGI IMG/M metagenome (GOLD analysis project Ga0070741, IMG submission 66440) | Surface soil microbial communities from Centralia Pennsylvania, which are recovering from an underground coalmine fire - Coalmine... | ecosystem: Environmental > Terrestrial > Soil > Unclassified ...
CGGCGAGTTCATGGGCTACTACGCGAGCGGCGCGCCGACCCTCCCGACGATGGAGGTGCAGGCCGTCTACCACCGCCACGACCCGATCATCCTGGGCTGTCCGCAGGGCAAGCCGCCGCACGAGGACAACCAGTTCCTGGCCTACCTGCGCTCCTGCCTGGTGTGGGACCAGATGGAGCGCGCGGGCGTGCCCGACGTAACGGGCGTCTGGTGCCCGCCGCTCGCCGCGAACCGCTTCTTGACCGTCGTCTCGATCAAGCAGCGCTACCCCGGCCACGCGCGCCAGGCGGGAGTGCTGGCGGCCGAGGTAGGCGCCGCGGCCTACATGAGCCGCTACATCATCGTCGTGGACGACGACGTGGACGTGACGGACATGGACGAGGTGCTGTTCGCGGTGTTCACGCGCTCGGATCCGCAGCGATCAATTGAGATCCTGAAGCGCTGCTGGAGCGGCCCGCTCGACCCGGCTATCCCGCCTGCCGACCGCGGCTTCAACTCGCGGGCGATCATCGACGCCTGCCGGCCGTGGGAGTGGCGGGACGAGTTTCCGGCGCCCGTACTGACGCCCGAGCGCGCCGCCGCGACGCGCCGCAAGTGGGGCCACCTGCTCGCCCCAACCCGGGAACCCGTCCGGCCCGCGTAAGGACGCGCTACTAATTGCCCGGCCTGGTATGATTTCTGCGGACAGGCGTTGGCCGCGGGCTTGAGACCAGCCCACGCGACGGTGCGTGGGCCGGGCCGCCGGCGGCGCCCGTGAGCGCGACGCAATGGAGCGTCGCGAGAGAGGGGATCTGCCATGGTCGATCGACGTGTGCGCCGGGCGTATGAGGTCCGTTTTGGTACTGATTTCGAAGCGTTCTCGCCCGAGACGCCGCCGCTAGCCGGGGTCGTGGACGTGCATGCGCACGGCCACGCGGGCCAGCAGGACCCGCTGGGCGTCTGCAAGCTCGCCAGCCGGGCGGGCATGCGGGGCATTCTCTGGAAGACGATTGGCAGCCCGAAGGCGCCGTGGGTGGGCTACCAGGCGCTGCGCGAGAACCTGGCGCGGTGGGCCGACGCCGAGCAGGTCGCGCCCGTCGCCACGGCCTTCGGGGCCATGACCGAGACGCCGTTTGGTGGGCCGACGGTGGCCCGGGCGCGCGAGGCCGTGGAGCACGGGGCGGCGGCGATCTGGCTACCGGTCATCACGAATGTGCGGAGCCTGGTGCGGGTGGGCGCGCCCGGCGCCTTCGCCGGCGTGGTGGGCGCGCTGCCGCCAATGACGGAGGAGCAGGCCCGCGCGCACGGCGGCGTGTCGCTGCTGGAGGGTGGCCGGCTGCGGCCGGAGGTCGTGGACCTCTTGCACTATGTGGCCGACGCGGACGTGGCGTTGTTCTTCGGGCACGCCTCGCCCGGCGAGGCGCTGGCGCTGGGCGAGGAGGTAGAGCGGCTCGGCTTCCAGCGGGCGGTGGTGGACCACCCATTCAGCCCGATCATCGACCTGGACGTGCCGCGGCTGCGGCAGCTCGCGGCGGCCGGGGTGTACCTGAACTGGACGTATGACGAGCTGTCGCCGATGCTGGGCATCGATCCGCAGGACATGGTGGCGGCGATCCAGGCGGTGGGGCCGGAGCACTGCCTGCTGTCCAGCGATGCCGGCGACCCGGTGATGCCGCACAGCGTCGAGGCGATGCGGCTGATGCTGGCTATCACAGAGAGCTACGGGCTGCCGCGCGAGGCCGTGGACCGGATGGCGACGACGAACCCGAGCCACATCCTGGGCCTGCCGGCGCAGGCCCCGGCGCGGGCCGCATAATAGGCCACGCGAGCGATAAGGGAGGGGACGATGCTTCGGAGACTCAGCCTGGGCATGGTGGCGCTCACGGCCCTGGGCCTCGTGACGGCGGGCTCGGCGGCCGCGCAGGACCAGGGCATGGGGATGTCCGGCGCGGGGCCGATGGGCGCGGGGATGGCCGGGATGGGCATGGGCCCGATGGGCGCGCCGGGGATGGGGATGGGCGGCCCGGGCATGGGGCCGATGGGCATGGGGATGCCTGGCATGGGGCCAGGCATGGGCCCCGGCGCTGGTATGGCGCCCGCGTTCGCCACGGCGATCCGTCACCCGGGCGACCTGAGCGGCCTCATCCCATGCACGGGCTGCGGCGCGATTGCCGATCCGTGCACGTTCGGCGGGCAGTGTGACTACCTGGAGTCGGGCCTCTGGCCGGACAACCTTGGCCTGCACCCGACGACCAACCGGCCGAGCCTGGCGCTGTACTTCCCGCAGGGGCCGCTGAGCTGCGGCCGTGGGCAGGGCAACAATCCCGCGCGCTGCGCGGACGCGCCGGGCGAGTGGAACCTGCGGGCGGGCATGCCTGGCGACACGAGCGGCGCGGGCGGCGCGAGCCGCTAAGCCACACCGCAAGGGCGACATCTTGTCGAGGGGGCGCTGGCAGGCGCCCCCTCGGTGCGTGGTGGGCTGGATGGCGGCGAGGCGTCCGCTGCCCGGGAGCGTGGCCCTCGGCGCCGGCTGGCGGCGGCGGTTACCTCGACGCTGGGATGGACGCTTGCCGCGCGGCGTGCCAGGGAGTGGACGCCTCGGCTCGATCTTGGCTAGAATATCGGGCGGCCTGGCCGAGGTAGCTCAGTTGGTAGAGCATGCGACTGAAAATCGCAGTGTCGGCAGTTCGATTCTGCCCCTCGGCACCATCGAAAACTCAATGTCAGAGCCAAAAGCGAGCCCCGCCGATGTGGCGGGGCTCATGCTTGTTGCCCGGTTGACACCAACCCGGCGCGGTTGGTCCCCCGGAGTGCTCACCCGAGCGTCGCGGTCGCGAGGCACCGCATGACCGTTGATCCGATCGGGCTGCTCGTGCTCGCGGGCATCGCAGCCGGGGCGCTCCTACTCCAGTGGCGGCGCTGGGGCCGCAGCGCGCGGTACTGGCGCACCTGGGGGAAGGATCCGAGCCCCAACGACCCCTATTCGGACTACCGCGATCCGCCGGGGACGTACCCGCCCTGACACGCCCAGCAGCACCACGCTGCCGTTCACGTCGCCTGGCGCAGCACCCCCTCGATGCGCGCGGCCGCGTGATCTCGTAGTCGCCGGTGGCCAGGGTCAGGTGGAGCTTCTTCGACACGGCCCCTCCCCCGTTTGGTGGTTGCCTGTACTGGCGCCAGGGTGCTGGCGGTCCAGCGCTGGCGCCGGGAGTGTAGGCCAGCGCGGCGAGCGGGGCAAGCAGGCCGGGGCGTGCCCGCAGGCGGGGCCGCGGTTGACACGGACCGGCGTGGCTCCTATCATCGCTCGCAGCCCACGGGTCGCGCGGCCGGGCGTGGCGGGCCGTGGCGCGACCGTCGGCGGCGCGGCGGCCGCGGCCGGCCCGCCGCGCGCGGCTCAGGGAGGTAGGTGGCATGCTGGAGAGGGCGGGACGCGCTGGCGGGCTCTGGGTGGCGCTCACGCTGCTGGCGGTGGCTTGCGGCGCGCCGGCGCCATCTGGCCCCGCGGCGGTGGGCGGCGGCGCGTCGTCGCCCGCGGCGTCGGCGGCCCCCTCGGTCGTGCGGGCGGCGGGCGCCGCCGAGCCGACGGCCGCGACCACGACCGCGGCGAGTGCGAGCTACCGGCCGACGCCGCTCAGCCCGCCGGTCGCACTGAAGGCGGGGCTCATCGGCGGCACGTCGGACGCGGGGATCTACATCGCGCTCCAGCAGGGCTACTTCGAGCAGGAGGGCCTGCAGGTCGAGCCGGAGATCGTCCCGAGCACGTCGGTGATGATGGGCGCGCTCGCCGCGGGCCAGCTCGACGTGCTCGGCCCGCCGAGCGCGGCCAGCATCTTCAACGCGGCCGGCCGCCAGGTGTCGATGCGCATGGTGGCCGACAAGGGGAGCACCCCCAGTCCTGAGTGGGACTTCGTGTCGCTGATGGTGCGCAAAGACCTGGTGGACTCGGGGCAGGTGCAGGACTACCGCGACCTGAAAGGGCTCACCGCCACGCTGGCCGGCCAGGCCAACGCGCCCGAGATCGAGCTGGTGAAGGCGCTGGAGCGCGGCGGGCTCTCGCTGGCCGACGTGAATCTTACGATCCTTAGCTTCCCCGACATGATCGCCGGCTTCGCCAACCGCGCTGTGGATGTGGGCGTCGTGATCGAGCCGTTCGTGTCTAGTATCGAGGCGCAGGGGACCGCGGTGCGCTGGCGCGGCGTCTCGGAGTTCTACGGCAACCACCAGGTGGCGGCGGTGGTCTACGGCCCCAGCCTGGTCGAGGAGCGCCCGGAGGTCGGGCGGCGCTTCATGGTAGCTTACCTACGCGGCGTGCGCGACTACAACGACGCCTTCGGCCCGAAGCGGCAGGGCCGCGAGGCGGTCATCCAGGCGCTGACCACCTACACGCCGATCAAAGACGCCGCGGCCTACGACCGCATGCGCCCGGCGGACCTGGACCCCGACGGCACGCTGGCGCTCCAGTCGATCCGCGATGACCTGGCCTATTACGAGCGCACCGGCTCCGTGCGCGAGCCGGTCGATCTCAGCCAGGTGGTCGACACCAGCTTCCAGGAGTACGCGCTGCGCCAGCTCGGCCCCTACCAGCGGTAGGCGCGTCCCCGCGGCAAGCAACGAGGTGTGGCAAGGCCGCGCCTCGTTGCTTGCCGGAGCCGCCTGCTCAGGAGGCGGGCGCCCGCTCCCAAGTGCGGTATTCCTCCTGGCGCTGCTCCGCGCCCGGCGCCGTCGGCCAGTAGGGCGCCATGTCTATGCGATGGCCCTCGGGATCGCGCACATAGACCTCGACCGAGCGGCCGTCGCGCAGGCCGTCGCGGTACGTCGCGCCCAGCGACTCCAGCAGCGGCCGCCGCGCTTCGATCTCCTCCATCGTCATCTCGAACCCGAAGTGCCACGGGACCGCGTCATGCGCCAGGAAGCTCTCCGCCAGCAGCACCAGGTGGAACTCACCATCGGTCAGCTCAGTGACGCCGTTCCTCGGGTTCTGGCGGACGCGCTTCAGGTCGAAGGCCTGCTCGTACCATTCGGCCAGCTTCGCCGGGTCCTTGCAGACGATCGCCAGATGGCGGAACTTGGGCATCCTGCTCACCCTTTCCCCGCGGGGCGCGCCGCGCCGCCGCGGACTACGCCAGCCTGTTTCCGACTCAGGGCGCCCCGCGTGCATTCGGCACCGGCTCGTAGGGGCCGAGCACCGCGTTCGCGTAGTCGAGGAAGCTGTGGTCCAGCGCTCTCGCGATGTCCACCTTCTGCGGCACCAGCCCCTGCTCGTGGAACCAGTCCTGGTAGAAGGTGACCCGCGCCGGGTCGAGGTAGCCGTTCGGGTTCTGGCCCGTCTGCGGCACCTTGCGAATGACGTTCTCATCCTTGAGCTGCGTGTACTTCTTCAGCACGTCCACCACGTCTTGGAAATCGCGGCGGCCGTCGTAAGCATCCCAATAGTGGCGGATGCCGCGCAAGTAGCCCACCATGTAGTTGCGCGCCGCAGCCGTGTTGCGGGCGAACGCCTCGCCGTAGAGCAGCCCGGCGATGTGGCCGTAGGGCTCGATAGCGTCCATGTACATCACCTTCTTGACGATGCCCTGCTCTTCCTGCATCGTCGCCCACGGCTCGTTGTACTGGCCCGCGTCAATGGCCTTGTTGGCGAACGCCACGGCCATGTCCGGGAACGGCAGCGGCTCGACCAGGTCGATGTCGGCGTCGGTGAGCCCGCCGCGCTGCAGGATCAGTTGGCGGTAGTAGGTGCCCAGCGAGCCGGCCTGGTTCGATCCGACCCGCAGGCCCTTCAGGTCGGCCGGGCCGGTCCACGGCTTGCGCTCCAGGATGTCCGTCCGCACGGCCAGGCTGACCGTCGTGCGCCCCGGGATGAGGCTGCCGTGGTCGGCCACCAGGCGAATGCCCACGCCGCGCGCGACGACGTTGTAGAACGCCGGCGAGATCGCCTGCAGCCCGACGTCGAGCTGGTCGCTGCTCAGCAGCGTCACCATGTCATTCGTCGCCAGCCCCGACATGACTTCTACGTCAAGGCCCAGCTCGCGGAAGTAGCCGTGCTCGACGGCCAGGTAGGTGGGCCCTTGCGCGGCCAGCCCCGCGTCCGCGATGCGGACCCGCTGCGGCGGATCGAGCGGGCGCGGCACCTCCCGCCCGGCGATTACGGCGCCCGATGCCGCCCCGTTCGAGCTGCCGCCCGGGCCGGCGTTGGCCGGGGCGGATGGCGCGGCGCTCGGGGCGGGCGCGGCCGGGGCCGACGCGGCCGGACGGGAGGTCCCGCCGCTACACGCGGCGAGCGCGCCGACGACGAGCAAGAACACCAGAGCGCGCGGCGTGATCCTCATGGCTGCTGCTCCGCTTGTTCAACACGTCCTGGCCCTGGCCACGGTTGGTCGGCACGCGGCGCGAAGCCCGAGCTTCCCGCCACCCCGGCGCATGAGGTTAGCCGCCCACCGCCCCACGCAGGTAGCCGCTCTCGCCGGTGGTCGTGAAGGCCAGGTAGGAGAGCGGCGCGTCGCCCGTGTTGCGGATGCCGTGCGGCGTGCCGCGCGGGACGACGATGCAGTCGCCCGCCGTGATCGGCGCCTGCTCGGCCTCGCCCCGCAGGTACGCCCCGCTTCCCTGCAGCACGACGATCGCGTGGGCATTCTTGGTGTGGACGTGGACCGTGTTCTCCTGGCCCGGCGCCAGGTTCCAGACAACCACGCTCTGGTCCTGGTCGCCGTACACGGGCACGACCATCGCCTCCTGGGGGGAGAACCGGCAGAAGTCCCGCGGCTGCAGCACGCCGCTGCCCAGCGTCGCCGCACTCAGCTTCTTCGAGTCGTCCCGGGCCATCGCACTCTCCTGGTGGAGCGGCTGCCGCGCCGCGCGGCGCAGGCGCCCGCGGGCCACCGCCCGCCCTGCTGTGCCCCGCCCGCGTAGGCGCATTCTAGCACCAGGCCGCCAACCAGCCCAGGCGCCGGCCGCTCGACGCTGCCCGCGCGACGCGGTAAGATGGGCTCATCGTAAGCAGGCGCACCGGTCTCCTGCCAAGAGCACTGAAGAGAAGGATCGCGCAATGGAATACGATCTCCTCGTCCGCGGCGGCCTGGTCCTGGACGGCTCGGGCCAGCCGGCTTATCGGGCCGACGTTGGCGTGCGCGACGGCAGCATTGTCGCCCTCGGTGCGCTGGGCGGGAGCGCGGCGCGAACGATCGACGCGACGGGCCTGGCGGTCGCCCCCGGCTTCATTGACCACCACACGCATCTCGACGCGCAGATGCTGTGGGACCCCTACGGCACCTGCGAGCCGCAGCACGGCGTGACCTCGGTGGTGATGGGGAACTGCGGGCTGACGCTGGCGCCGGTGGAGCCGGGCGGCGAGGACGCGCTGGTGCAGAGCTTCGTGCGCGTCGAGGCGATGCCGCGCCCCGCGCTGGAGCAGGGCGTGCCGTGGGGCTGGCGCTCGTTCGGCGAGTACCTGGACCGGCTGGAGGGGCGGGTCGGCATCAACGTGGGCGGCCTGGTTGGGCACATCGCGCTGCGCCACGCCGTATTGGGCGCGGAGGCGACCGAGCGCGCGGCCACGCCCGACGAGGTGGCGCGGATGCAGGCGCTCACCGCCGCGGCGCTGGCCGACGGGGCGCTGGGCCTGTCCACGAACCGCAACAGCCGCCACATGCGGGAGGACGGCAAGCCGGTCGCCAGCCGGCTGGCCGACGACGCCGAGCTATTCGCGCTGGGCGCGGTGCTGCGCGACGCGAACAGCGGCGTGATCGAGACGATCCTCGGCATGCACCAGCCGGAGCACTGCGCCTGGTACGATGCGCTGGCGCGGCACACGCGGCGGCCCGTGCTCTGGCAGATCGTCGTCCACCGTTGGGCGGACCCCGACATGTGGCGCGAGCAGCTCGCGGGCATCGCGCCCACCTTCCAGGCCGGCTACCGCGCCTACGGGCTCACGAACACGGTGCCGATCGTGAACCGCTTCAACCTGAACAACGCCCAGGTGTTCGACGAGTTCCCGACCTGGAAGACGCTGATGTTCCTGCCCGAGATGGTGCGGAAGCAGGCGTTCGCGGAGCCAGAGACGCGCGCCAAGCTGCGGGCGGAGATGGCCGCCCCGGAGCGGACGGTATTCCATCGCCGCTGGGACCTGGTGCAGATCATCGGCACCGTGCGGCCGGAGAACGCGCACTACGTGGGCCAGAGCGTGGCCGCGATGGCGGCCGCGCGCGGCCAGGACCCGCTGGACGCCTTCCTCGACCTGTCCCTGGAGGAGGACCTGGGGACGACGTTCCGCAGCGCCAACAGCGGCGGCGACCTGGAGGCGACGGCCGAGATCCTACGCAGCCCCCACGTGCTGGTCGGGCTGTCGGACGCGGGCGCGCACGTGCAGTTCGACGCGGAGTTTGGCTACGGGACGACGCTGCTGGGGCTGTGGGTGCGCGACCACGGCGCGCTGACGCTCGAAGCCGCCGTGCGGAAGCTGACCTTCGACGTGGCGCTGGTCTATGGCCTGACCGACCGCGGCCTGCTGCAGCCGGGCTACGCGGCAGACCTGACGATCTTCGATCCCGCGACGGTGAACGCCTGCGAGCCGGAGTGGGCAGCGGACTACCCGGCCGGCACGCGGCGCCTGGTGCAGCGGTCGGAGGGCCTGTACTACACGATCGTGAATGGGCAGGTGATCTACGAGGAGGGCCGGCTGAGCGGCGACCTGCCGGGCCGCGTGCTGCGCGGCTCGGCCTACAAGGGCCAGCCGGTGGCGACGGCCTAGCGGCGCGAGCCGTGATGGCGCGTGGCGGTGCGCACGCGGGCCGGCGGCGCGCCCGCTGGCGGCGGGCTAGAGCTGGCTCAGCAGCGGCGGCAGCTCGGCCAGCGATTGGATGGTGGGCCAGTAGGGCACGCGGCCCTTGGCGCCCCGGTCGACGAGGACGGCCTGGATCCCGGCGCCGCGCGCGCCCTCCACGTCCTCGGGGTAGCTGTCGCCCACGTGGACGGCCTCGTCGGGCGCGATTCCTGCCAGCTCGAGGGCGCGCTCGAAGAGGCGGGGATGTGGTTTTACGTAACCTTCGCTCTCCGAGCTGACGACGAACTCGAAGTGGTCCAGAATCCCGTGGCTGGCGCAGAGCTGGGGCAGGCGTGGCTCCCAGTTCGAGACGATGCCGAGCCGATAGCCCGCGGCGCGCAACGCTTCGAGGGCCGGTGGCACCTCGGGATACATCTGGAAGATGCTAGTGCCGATCCACGAGGCACGGAACTCCTCGGCGATGGCGTGTGCGTGCGCGGCGGCGATGCCAACGCGCTGCAGGACTCCCTCCACGAGCAGCTCGCGCCGCCGCTGCGCCAGCTCGAACGAAATGGTGTGATCGGGGTTGCGCTGGCGCGGCACGATGGCGTCCAGCTCGCGGAACAGGGCGCGGATGGTGGCGTCCAGGGTCTCCGCGGGCACGGCGTAGCCGTAGCGGGCGAGGATCGCGCCGTAGGTGGCGCCCGGCTGCGTGACGCGCAGCATGGTCTCGCCCACGTCGAGGAACACGAAGCGCAGACGGGAGTGCGGCGGAGGAGCAGCCGGCTCTGGCATCGAGCAGTCGTCCCAGGTGAGGTTGCGCGCGAGCGCCACGCTGCGCTCCACGGCCGCTAATGATTTTACACTGGCGCGCCCGCGGCGGCGGCGTGCTACAATCGGCGCCAAGCCGGGGCGGGGGCGGGTTGGGCGCACGGGGGCGCGCCGGCCGACCGCGAGGGAGGCGCACAGATGCCTGTCGTGGCAGTGTCCTGGGAGCTGGGGAGCGACGGCGACCGGATCGCGCGGGTGCTGGCCGAGCGGCTGGGCGGGCGCTTCGTGGACGGGACGGCCCTGTTCGAGGCGGCACGAGAGTACGACGCGCCAGGCGTCCGGGCCGGGGCACCGGAGCTGGCGGAGCGGGCGCCGAGCTTCTGGGAGCGCCTGAACGAGGAGCGCCGCCGCTACGCGGTCTTGCTCCGCGCGGTTATGTACCGCTTCGCGGCCGAGGGCAACTGCGTGCTGCTCGGCTACGGCGCGGGGCCGCTGCTGCGGGAGGTGCGCCACGTCATCAAGGTGCGCACCGTGGCGCCGCGGGCGCTGCGCGTGGAGCGGCTGCTGGCGGCGGCGCCGCGGGCGGAGGCCCTGACGCGCGAGCAGGCCGAGGAGCAAATCCGCCGCACCGACCGCGACCGCGCGCGCTACATTCGGTACCTTTTCAACCTGGATATTGACGACCCCGCCTTCTACGACATGGTGCTGAACACGCGCGCCATCTCGGCGCTCACCGCGGTGGATGCGCTCGCCATGCTGGCGGCCCGGCCCGAGTTCCAGCCGACGCCCGAGTCGCGGGCGCGGCTCGACGATCTGGCCCGCGCGAGCCAGGTGGAGGCCGTGCTGATGCACGACCCGAACGTGTGGGTGGAGAACCTGCGCGTGACGGCGCACGGGGGCGAGCTAACGCTGGCCGGGCAAGTCCTGGCCGACGAAGACCGCGAGGTGGCGGAAGCCGTGGCGCGCCGCGTGGCGGGCGTGCAAGTGGTCCGCAACGAGATCGCGGTACAGCCGCCGCCGCTGGCGGGCATGTAGCGGAGAGATATCCGTGCAGCCGTGGTACCATGCTCTCGTCACACGCACGGGAGAGCTAACAGCATGCGAAAGACCATGACGGCCGTAGATATCAGCATGGTCCCGGAGATCATCCGCCTCGCCGAGGAAGTCGAGCATAGCGGCGAGCCTCGCTTGTTGAAGCACGGCGATCGCGACGTGGCGATTCTCTCTCCCATCGGTCCGCAGCGCGGCAGAGGTAGGACTTCGTCGCGCCGGGGCCGGGGGACTGCGGCGAACGACCCGTTCAGGGGCATCATTGGCATCGGCGACGCCGTGGGTTCGCCCGATGATGCCAGCGACGTAGCAACGAATAAGCACAAGTATCTGGCTGATGCCTACGATATGCCGCGTACATGAGGACCCGAGGGATCCTCGAACGGCGCCGGGTGCTCGTTGATACCTCAGCGTACTTCGCGCTTACCTACTCTCGCGAGACTACCAGCATCGCGGCACGCGCTATCGCCGGCCGGCTGCACGCGGAACGCTGGCACGTATTCACCACGAACTTTGTCGTCGCCGAGACCCACGCCCTGTTGGTCACGCGGCTAAACCGTGACGTTGCGGCCACGTTCCTCGCCGAGCTGGACCGGGGCCCCACCACGATCGTTCGGGCCAGCGCGGAGGACGAGCGGCAGGCCCGCGCCATCATCGCCCAGTATCAGGACAAGGACTTCTCGCTCACCGATGCCATCAGCTTCGCGGTCATGGAACGGCTTGGCATCAGCTATGCATTTACCTTCGACCACCACTTTGCGCAGTATGGGGCAGTGGTATTGGAGCCGGATTGACGCTGTCTCGAACGACAAGCGCTAGCAGGCCGTCGTATGCAATCGCGCATCGGCTCAGTCTGCGCGCTGGGGCCGATGCCAGTAGCGGTAGCCGAGGCGCCAGGGCTTGCGGATGGCGTTCGTCACGGCGCGCATCTTGCCCCGCGGGCCGCCCGTGAGCCGGAAGAGGCCGCCGAGCTTCACGCCGAGCGGGATGTGGTGCTTCGGGTAGCGCCGCGCGCTCACCCGCGGCAGGCCGTGGTCGGCCGGCGCGTGGGTGAGGACGTGCAGGACGTGGGTGCCGCCGGCCGCGCGCGCCCCGTAGACGGTGCCATGCACGGCCGCGGCGCGCTCCTCGGCCTGGCGCGCGATGGCCGACGTCAGGCCGAAATCGAGCGCCTCCACCGGGCAGGCCTGCACGCAGAAGGGGCTCTGGCCCACCGCCACGCGCTCCGGGCAGCCGGTACACTTCGTCGCCTTGCCGGTCACGTCGCTCTTCGAGATGACGTGCCAGGGGCAGGCGTGAATGCAGTACTCGCAGCCAATGCAGGTGACGGGGTCGATGACGACCGGCCCTTCCTCGTACTTGGTGATCGCCTCCACGGGGCAAACGGCGGCGCAGACCGGATACTCGCAGTGCTGGCAGCTATGGCGGCCCCAGACGGAGGCCAGGCCCTCCAGCACGGGCGGCTCCATGACGAGCCAGGTGGAGGGGTTCAGCGTGTAGCTGTTGCCGCGCGGCAGCTCGTTCCAGTCCTTGCAGGCCTCGACGCACTGACGGCAGCCGATGCACTTGGCGGCGTCGAACAGGATGCTGCGCGCCTGGCCGTCGAGGAGGCGCGCGACCGGGTAGGGCCGGCCGTCAGTCGGCACGGGCATGGGCGGCGGGGCGATCGTCGGGATGGGTGCCGCAGTCATTCAGGCTCACTCCAGGCGTCGAATTCGTCCAGCCCGAGGCGGGCCAGGGTGGAGCGATAGGGGCGTCCGCTCCGCTCGTGGCGCCCCGACAGGCGATAGTACTCATAGATCAGGTCGGGCAGCCACCTGGCGATCGTGAAGCCCTGGTACTTGCCGTCGGGCACCGGCTCGAGGAACCGCGGGCCGACGTCGGTGTAGTCGTCTTCGGCGCGCCAGCCGCGCTGGGTGGCGAAGATGCTCTGGAGCAGCATGCTGCGATGCCCCGTGTCCAGCGCCTCGTCGAGCGTCACGTCCCAACCGGTCGTCGCGCTCAGCGCGTCCACCATCGAGTTCAGCCCGTCGGGCGCGTTGGCGTTCTGGGCGAACCAGCAGGCGCCCATCTGGCCGCAGAACTGGCGGTGCTGCTCGCTCAAGATCTGCGACCAGGCCCAGCCGTCCGGCTGGTCGTCGGCCAGCGGGCCCCACTGCTCGCGGTAGCGGAGGTCGGGGGGCGGCTCCTTGCTGCCGCCGCCCTGCGGCTTCATCCCGCCGCTTGCCACCAGCTCGCGCAGCATCTGCCCGATGAGCGGCCGCCAGTCGTGCTGGGCTGGCGTGCCGCCCTTGGTATGCACGACCCACTTGGGCGCGTCGCCACCCAGCGCCTCCGCCAGCTCCTTCGGCCCGTCTGCCAGGAGATTGCCCAGCCAGCCCTCGCGGCGCGCGCAGCGCTCCAGCAGCCGCTCGATGGCGTCGAGGTTGCCCCAGGTCAGCTCCAGCCCGTCCGTCCGGTCCGGGCCGAGCAGGCCCTTCTCCCACGCCTCGAACGCCAGGCCCGCGCCGTCGGCGTAGTGGCTGCACTCGATCCCCAGGTCGTTGATGCGCTCGGCCATATACAGCACGTCATTGCCCTGCAGGCCGAGGTTGATGAACGTGTCGATCCACTCGCTGCCGGCGTCGAAGTGGACGACAGTGCCCTTGTGCGGCCCCTCGCCGATGACGGCGTCCCAGGGGCACAGGCGCGGGCACTGAAAGCAGGGGCGCGGCGTGATCTGGTTCTGGTCGAAGCCCTTCGCGTCCTCGGGGGTGATGATCGTCTCGCGCCAGTTGCGCTTGGTGATGGCGCCCCACGCGCGCGCGTGCCCGACCGTGTGGCGGGCCTCGATCTTGAAGGTGAGCGGCTTCAGCGCCTTGCGCCAGCGCGCGCCCGCGTCAAGCAGCCGCGCCTTGTCGCGGATCGGCGGGCGCTGCGTGCCGCGGGCCACGATGGCCTTCACCTTCTTGTAGCCGAGGATGGTGCCGACGCCGTGCGCGGCGGCGTGGTTGTAGTCGTTCACCAGCATCGCCGCGTGGACCAGGTGCTCCCCGGCCGGCCCGATCGCCGCCACGCGGGCGTCCTGGTGGCCCACTTCGGCGCGCAGCGCGTCTTCCGTCGCCCGCGTGCCGAGGCCCCAGACGCGGCTGGCGTCGCGCAGCTCGACCCGGCCGTCGTCCACGTAGATGTAGGTTGGCCGGTCGGCCACGCCGGTGATGATGATGCCGTCGTAGCCCGCCTCTTTGAGCGCGCTGGCCCAGAACCCGCTGGTGGCGGCGCGGCCGAGCGTGCGGTGCGTGGCGGGGCTGAGGAACACGGCGGTCATCTTGGTGCCGCCGGGTGTGAGGCCGGTGCCCGCGACGGGGCCGGTCATCATGATGACGGGGTTCTCGGGGCTGAGCGGCTCGGCGTCGAGCGGCAGCAGGTGCAGCAGGATGTAGGTGGCGAGCGCCTGCCCGCCCCACAGCTTGCGCAGGACGGGTTCTTCCGGCAGATTCTCGTCCCAGCAGCGCCCGCTGCTGAGGTCAACGCGCAGCAGCTTGCCCATGTAGCCGCCGGGCAGCGGCGTGCGGCGCACGGCCGGGAATAGCTCTGCGGCGGGGGGTGGCGCGGTGGTGGCCATCGCTTTGCCTCCTCGGGCAACGCCGTTGCCCGGTTCGCGGGGTTGGTCGCGCGGGATGGTCAACGCGCTGACTGGCCGATCTCGGCGACCAGGCTATTATCGTAGAACTGCTTCGGGTCCGCGGTGGCGGCGGCCGGGTGGTCGAGCAGGCGCAGCATGCTGGCGATCGACCGCTCGGGTACCTCCAGGTTGGCCGGGAAGTAGTCACGGTAGAACTCGACGGTCTCCTGCACGACCGCGTCATCGTCCACCTTGGCGTATTTGCGGAGCGCGGCCTTGCTGACCGCCAGGTCGCTCTTCGCCAGCGCCCGCCCCTCGTCCAGGCCGCGCAGGAAGCGCACGGTCACGTCGTGGTTGCGTGGCTCGCGCAGCCAGCTCTCGCGGACGCCGACCACGTTCTGCGGGAACAGGCCGTAGTCGCCCAGCTCGGGGAAGGGCGTCAGGCGGCGGAAGCCCGCTTTGCGCGCCTCCAGGTTCCACGGGTAGCCGAGCGGCGCGGCGTCGGCCTGGCCCGACACGAGGACCGTCATCGTCTCCTGCGTGCCGCCCGACTGGATGATCGTGGCGTCGTTGGCTTTCAGGCCGCCGGCGGCGAGCATGGCGATCGCCGCGAAGTGGCTGGCGGTGCCGTAGCGGGTGACGGGGATGACCTTGTCCTTGAGGTCGGAGAACTGGGTGATCTCGGGCTTGCTCCAGGGCTCGAGCGTGAAGCTGCTGACGAACGCGCCGACCAGCAGCATGTCGCCGCCCTGCAGGCGGTTCAGCGCCGCGTCGCCGCCGCTGATGACACCGACGTCCCATTGGCCGCCGACCATCGCCTGGATGATGGCGCTCGCGCCGCCGACGTACTCCAGCGACACGTCAAGGCCATACTTGGCGAAGCGGCCCTCCTCGGCGGCGTCCCAGAGGGGCAGCGACGATGCGGCAAGCGGCGTATAGGGCACGGCGAGCTTGATCGGCTCGCGGGTGGGGACCGCGGCGGCGCTCGTCGGCGCGCTCGCCCCGGCCGCGGCGGGCGCCGGGGGGGCGGGCTGCGGCGATGCCGCGGGCGGTGCGCCGCTGCCACAGCCGCCGCTGGCCAGGGCCAGGACGGCACCGAGCAGCGCCGCGAACGCTGGTGGGCTTATCGGGCCGCGACGCCACTGCCACATGGTGGTCTCCCGCGCGGGCATGGCCGGCACCGGCCGGCGTGTGGATGGCGCGGGCGCGGCGCGCCACTCCGCCAGTGGGCCGCGTCCGATCGGCTGGTGCTAGTGAGGCGAGTGTAGGGGGGCCGTGGCCGCCTGTCAAGCGGCGCGGTGCTCAGTATGGTCGCTCGCCCGCCACCCACAGGAACACGTTCTCATAGCGGATACTCCCGTCCGGGCGGGTATAAGCTCGGTCGGCTTCCGCAAGAGCGGCGCGGACTGCCGCCTCCCCGCTGTGCGCGATGGCTACTTGGTTGGGGCCCGCGCTGGCTGCCGCGCGCCACGCCGCCTCGGCGCTGGGGTAGACGAAGGGGCAGGCGACCTCGCCCTGCTCCACCACGCGCAGCCCCGCCTCTGTCAGGACCGCCGCTAACGCGCCCGGCTCGGACAAGACACCCGGATGTCCCGCTGAAGCCCCAGGTGGTGGAGGCGGCATCAGAGGCCCCAAGGCCGCGATCAAGGCGACCGGGGCCTCGCACCGCTCCGGCGGCCCCCAGGCGGTCGCCACGACTCGTCCGCCGGGGCGCACGACGCGTGCGAGCTCGCGCAGCGCCGCCCCCATGTCCGCCGCATAGAAGATGCTGTTCACCGCCACGACCGCATCGAAGGTAGCGTCGGCGAAGGGGAGCGCCTCCAGATCGCCCTCCCGCACGTCGGCCTCGGGCAGCCGCGCCCGTGCTACCGCCAGTAGCCCCGCTGAGGCGTCGAGGGCGGTAACGGTCGCACCGCGCAGGCTGGCCAGGAGAGTAGCGAGCCCCGCGCCGCAGCCGGCGTCGAGCAGGCGCGTCCCCCGCGTTACCCGGGCGGCATCGAGCGCCGCGCCGTGGAGCGGCAAGGCGACCTGCTCCAAATACTCCGCGAAGTCCTGGGGATGTGCGCCCCAGAGCTGGCCCTGGACTGCTGCGCTGCCCATCCGCGCCCTCCTCCGCCGAATGTCGAGCCGATCATGCCGCGGTTGTAGCGCGTGGCGCGCGGCTTGGCAAGGTCCCGGCCGCGCCCCCAACCCGGGGCTCTCAACGCTTACCAGCAGAGGACGCAGACTGAAGCCATCCGCCGGCCAGCGGGCGGGGCAGCGCGGGGCAAGCGCCGGGAGGACGACGTGCGGGGTCGGTGATCACGTTGATTGAGAGTAGGCCAGCGTGTCCCATCCCGCCTTGAGCAAGGAGCGGCGGGCAGGAGTAGAGGCCTCACCGGGGACCGGAACCAACCGCTCCCCGGTGAGGCCTCTACTCCCGTGCCCCGGGCTAGGGCTGAGGCCCGCCGACGGCATCAGCGTCCGACTACGGCCTACCCCGACCGGGCGCGATTGCTACCCGCCCTGTCCGGCCGCGGAACCGAGGGGCAGCGCTAGGCAGCCCGAACGGCCAAAGTCGGGGTTAGCGCTCGAAGGGCTGCGTCCCCGGGATCGCCCGCAGGATCAGCAGGAAGACCACGGCACCGGCGAAGGCGACGATGAGGCTCTCCAGGTTGAAGCCGGAGACGTCCAAGTGGAGCAGCAGGCTGGCCAGAAACCCCCCGAGAATGGCGCCGATCACGCCAACGACGATGTTCCCGAGAAGGCCGAACCCGCGCCCTCCCATCACCTTGCCGGCGAGCCAGCCGGCGACCAGTCCGATGACCAGGAACCCAATGAAGCTCACCTTCTCCCTCCGTCACCCGATCAGTCTCTCTGCTGCCACAATACAGGCCGCGGATTGCGGGCTCGGTTGCAGAGCGTCAACGGCACGTCAACAGATGCAGGCCCAGCCAGAAGTGATTCGCTCGAAGGTGCCGGCGCTCTTGGTCAGAGCGCCGCGAGGGCATCCTGCTAACCACGCCGTGTGGCGCTGACAGCGCGATGCGGGGCCAGGGGAGAGTAATTGAAGGGCCGCCCAGAAGCGGGCGGCCCTTCGCTGGCGCGGGAGGGCGGGAGAAGTGCACGAATCACGCCAGCAGGCGGCCCGGGTGCCTTAGAGATGGCTAGGTGGCAAGCGGTTCCTCGCCGCTCGCGGCGGTGGACGTGGCGCGGGGCGTGCTAGCGGCTGAGGCGGCAGCGAACGAGCGTGCGGAGGACGACGAAGCCGTCGCGCCAGGAGATCTTCTTGCCTTCCTCGTACTCGCGGCCGGCGTAGGTGATCGGCACCTCGTAGATGCGGTAGCCGGCGCGGAGGATCTGCGCCGTGATCTCGGGGTCGAAGCCCCAACGCGGCTCGCGCAGGCGCAGCGTGCGCGCCACGTCCGCGGTGAACATCTTGTAGCAGGTCTCCATGTCCGTGAGGAGAGTGTCGTAGAGCACGTTCGTGAGCAGCGTCAGGCCCTTGTTGCCGACGCTGTGCCAGTAGCGCATGGCCCGCCGCTCGGCGCCCAGGAAGCGCGAGCCGTAGACGACCTTGGCCCGGCCGGCCAGGATCGGGCGCAGCAGGACGTGGTAGTCCTCCGGGTCGTACTCCAGGTCGGCGTCCTGGATGACGATGACGTCCCCGGTGGCAGCCTGCAGCCCTGTCTGCACGGCCGCGCCCTTGCCGCGGTTCTCCGGGTGCTCGAGCACGATGAGGTCGCCGTGCGCGGCTTCCTCGGCGAGGACCTGGCGCGTGCCGTCGGTGGAGCAGTCGTCGACGCAGATGATCTCCTTGTCCACGTCCACGGCGCGCACGCGCGCCAGCAGCTCTGCCAGCGTGCCGCGCTCGTTGTAGATGGGGATGATGACCGATAGCTTCACGCCGCTCCCTCCGCGTCAGGCCCGATACTATACGCGGGGCGCGGGGCCGCCGGGAAGAGGGGTATGGTCCGCGGTGGCGCGGCGGCAGCCGACGACGGGGCGAAGCGGCGCAGCCATGAGCGGCGGCGCCGGGCGCGCTCAGAGGGGCTCCGCGAAGCTCGGCTCCTCGGCGGCGGCGACCCACGAGCGCCCGTCCTCGCCAGGCTCGACCAGGCCGCGCTCGGCGAGCGTGTCCATGAGCCGCGCCGCCCGCGGATAGCCGATGCCGAGCCGCCGCTGCAGCAGCGACACCGAGACGCGGGAGTGCTCGCGCACCACGTCCATGGCGCGCTCGATCAGGTCCTCGCCGCCGTCGTCCCGGCCGTGGCTCAGCGCCTCGACGGCCGCCACCTCGGCCGCGTCGTAGCGCGCCTCGCCCTGCTTGCGCCAGAACGCCACGAGCGCCTCGATCTCGTCGTCGGAGAGGTACGTGCCCTGCACGCGCGTCGGCTTGGACGACTCGGCCGCCAGATAGAGCATGTCGCCGCGGCCGAGCAGCTTCTCGGCGCCCATCGTGTCGAGGATCACGCGCGAGTCCACCTGCGAGGTGACGGCGAAGGCGATGCGCGTCGGAAAGTTCGCCTTGATGAGGCCGGTCACCACGTCCACGGACGGCCGCTGCGTCGCGACGATCAGGTGGATGCCCGTCGCGCGCGCCTTCTGCGCAAGCCGCGTCAGGCTCAGCTCGACGTCATCCGGCGCGGTCATCATCAGGTCTGCCAGCTCGTCAATCACGATCACCAGGAACGGCAGCGGCTTCAACGGGGGTTGACCTAACCCCCCCGGCCCACCTAACCCCCCCGGCCCACCTAACCCCCCCGGCCCCCCTTCCCTATCAGGGAAGGGGGGAGTCGGTGCGGCTACCTCGGGGTTTACCCCCCTTCCCGCATCGGGAGGGGGGGCCGGGGGGGTAGGTTGTTGAAGGGCCAGGCGATTGTAGCTCTCCAGGTTGCGGACGCCGCATTTCACGAAGAGGGCGTAGCGACGCTCCATCTCTTGCAGTGCCCACTTGAGCACGCCCACGACCTTGTCCATCTCCGTAACGACGGGCAGGCGCAGGTGGGGGATGCCCTCGAAGGGCGCCAGCTCGACCATCTTGGGATCGACCATCAGGAGCTGCAGCTCGTCGGGCGTACACTGCATCAGCAGGCAGGCGATGAGGCTGTTGATGCAGACGCTCTTGCCCGAGCCGGTGGCGCCGGCGATGAGCAGGTGCGGCATGCGGGCGAGATCGCCGGCCACGGGGCGGCCGGCCACGTCGCGGCCGAGCGCCAGGCCAAGCCGCGACTTGAGCTTCTCGAACTCGGGCGCGGCCAGGATCTCGCGCAGGCTGACGACGGCAGAGGCCGAGTTGGGCACCTCGATGCCGACGACCCGCTTGCCCGGCACGGGGGCCTCGACGCGCAGCGTGGTGGCGCCGAGGCGCAGCGCCAGGTCATTCGTGCGGGCGGTGATGCGCGCCACGGTGACGCCCATCGCCGGCTCGATGCCGAACTGGGTGACCGTCGGCCCCTCGTTGATCTCGACCACGCGCGCGCCGATGTTGAAGCTTTCCAGCGTCTCTTCGATGATCCGCGCGCGCTGGCGAAGGTCCACGGGGGCGATGCTGGGGCTGGAAGGCAGCGCCAGCAGCTTCAGTGGCGGCAGTTGCCACGCGCCGCGCGCGGGCGGCGGGGGCGCGGGGACGGCCGCGGGCGCCTTGCGGCTGGGACGGCTGGCGCGCGCCGGGGCCGGGTCGTCCGTGGTGGCCTCGGCTTCCTCGCCCGCGGCGGGCTCGTCGTCCGGGGCGGCACGGCGGCGGCGCACCCGCGCGACGAGACGCTGGCGGAGGCCTGGGCGCGCCTCATCGTCGAGCGGCAGAAGGGCGGGACGCGCCGCCAGGCGCGCACGTAGCGCCTGGAAGCGCCGCCCAATGGCGCGGGCCGCGACGCAGAGGAGCACGACCGCCCGCGCGGCCAGACGCGCCAGGCGCGCGGGCGGCACGCGAAAGGCGAGCAGGAGGCCGCCCACCGCGGCGAGTGCCAGCAGCACGCCGGCGCCGAGCAGCCCGAAGGCCTCGGCGAGGGCCGCCGTGAGCGCGAGGCCGACGCGCCCGCCGCCGGCCGCGTCGGGGCGCCCGCTCGCGGCCAGCGCCGCCAGGCCCACGAACGCGGCGCTGGCGAGCGCGGCGCCGATGCCGCGCCGCCAGGGCAAGGCCGCGTCGGGCCGCAGGTGGCGCATGAGCACCGCGCCGCCCAGCGCCGTGAGCCAGAGCGGCAGGAGCGCCGCTGTCCAGCCGAGCCAGGTGAGCTGCCAGGCGTAGAGCCGCTGGGCGATCGAGCCCTCGCGGGCGACGAGCGCCAGGCCGAGCACGCCGCCGCTGCCGACGAGCAGCACCGCCAGCGCCCAGGGCCAGTGCGGCCACGCCGCGCGCCACAGCGCCGCGAGGCCATTGCTCAGGCCGCTGTGCCCACGCGGCTTGGGCGGCGGGGGGCGGCGGGGCGCGCGGACGCTCGCCTGGCGGCCCGCCAAGCTACACCTCCATGATGAGCGGCATGATCATTGGCCGCCGGCCGGTCAGCTCGTAGAGGTAGGGGCCGAGGGAGTCCTTGATCTTGCGGTGCAGGTAGTCCCAGTCGGTGAGGCCCCGCGCGCTCGACTCGCAGACACGGCGCACGCGCTCGCGCGCGCCGTCCAGCAGGTCCTCGGCGTCGCGCGGGTCCACGAAGCCGCGCGTCACGATGTCCGGCCCCGCCACGACGTTCCCCGACTCCAGCTCGACGGCGGCCACCACGACGAAGATGCCGTCGCGGGCCAGCGCGCGCCGATCGCGCAGGATGAAGTGGTCCACTTCGCCGACGGAGATGCCGTCCACGAATACCGAGCCGGCCGGTACATTGCCGCTGATGTAGCCGTCGCCCGTGTCGTCGAACTCGATCACGGTGCCCAGGTCGGGGATCAGGATGTTCTCGCGGGGGATGCCCGCCTCCTGCGCCACCCGCGCGTAGAGCATCATGTGGCGGTAATCGCCGTGCAGGGGCACCACGTAGCGCGGCTTGGTGAGATTGATCATCAGCTTCAGCTCGTCGGTGCTGGCGTGGCCCGAGACGTGGACCGTCTCCTGGCGGCCGTAGACCACCGTCGCGCCCTGCTTGAAGAGCTTGTTGATCGTGCGGGAGACGGCCTCCTCGTTGCCGGGGACCGGCGTGGCGGAGAAGATCACCGTGTCGCCGGGCTCGAGCGAGAGCTGGCGGTGGTCGCCGTTGGCGATGCGCGAGAGCACGGAGTTCGGCTCGCCCTGCGAGCCAGTCGTCACGAACAGCGCGCGGTGGAAGGGGAGGCTATTCACCTCGTCGATTGAGCGCAGGCTGCCCTCGGGCACCGTGAAGTAGCCCAGGTCGCTGGCGACGCTGGAGTTATTCTCCATGCTGCGCCCGACCACGGCGGCCACCCGGCCGTGGCGGTGGCCCGTCGTGATCGCCTGCTGCACGCGGGAGATGTTCGAGGCGAAGGTGGTGATGATGACGCGGCCCTGGGCCTCCTCCATGACGCGGCTGAAGGCGTCGCCCACCGCCTTCTCGGACGGCGTCCAGCCCTGGCTCTCCACGCGCACGCAGTCGGAGAGCAGCGCCAGGATGCCGTCGTGGCCCAGCTCGGCCAGCTTGCCGCTGTCGGTCGGCCGGCCGTCCACGGGCGTGGGGTCGAACTTGTAGTCGCCCGTGTGCAGGATCGTGCCGATGGGAGTATGAATGGCGACGGCGACGCCGTCGGGGATGCTGTGGGTGACCGGGATGTACTCGAAGCCGAGCGGCCCGAGCTGGGTCACGACGCCGGGGCTGACGACGTTCATCTCGGTCTTGTTGTGGAGCCGGTGCTCACGCAGCTTCGCGCGCACCAGGCCCATCGTGAGCGGCGTGCCGTAGAGCGGCACGTTCAGGAGCGGCAGCAGGTAGGGCAGCGCGCCGATGTGGTCCTCGTGCCCGTGGGTGAGCACGATCGCGGCCACCGCCTCCTTGCGGTCCAGCAGGTAGCGGACGTCGGGGAGGACGAGGTCGACCCCCACCATCTCGTCCTCCGGGAACATCAGCCCGCAGTCGATGACGACAATCGTATCGTCATACTCCACGGCGGTCATGTTCTTTCCGACCGATCCCACGCCGCCGAGGGGAATGATCTTCACGCTTCCAGCCACTATATTTCCTCAATACACGTTCGGAGTTCGCAGGACCGCGCACAGGCGGCGCCTGTCCTGACATCGTTGGATTAATTGTAGGCGATTGCGATAGGCGCTCGGCGCGGGCCTATCGTCCACCCCAGAGGCGCGGGGTATCGTGCCGCGCGTCCGGTGAGGGACGCGGATGGCGGGGCCTTGCCCTCTGCCCCTTTCCCCATAGGGTGCGGTTCGAATCGCCGCCTCAAAACAGGCTGAGCTGCTCGGCTGGGGGCGGCGCGTCGGGCGCCGCGGGCGCCTCATTGCTGGCTGCCGCCTTGGCCGCGGCCGCCTCGGCTTGCGCGAGCACCTGCGGGATGCGCCGGAAATCCTCGGCGAAGATGTCTTTCACCCGCGGGTCGCGCAGCGCCGCGGCGGGATGGTAGAGCGCGTAACAGGTCGCCGTGCCGTAGCGCACGGTGCGGCCGTGGAGCGCGCGCATGCTGCCGGGCCCGAAGAACTTCGCCATCGAGAAGCGACCGAGCGTGCAGATCAAGCGGGGCTGGAGGAGCGCGATCTGGCGGTCGAGGTACTCGTTGCAGGCCTCGATCTCCTGGCGCTCGGGGTCGCGGTTGCCCGGCGGCCGATGCTTGAGGATGTTCGTGATGTACACGTCGCGGCGGGTGAGGCCGATAGCGCGCAGCATCTCTTCGAGGAGCTGGCCCGCCGCGCCGACGAACGGCCGCCCCTGCTGGTCTTCGTAGAAGCCCGGCGCCTCGCCGATGAACAGGATCTTGGCGTCGGCCGGCCCCTCGCCGGGCACGCCGTGCGTCGCCGTGCGATAGAGCGGGCACTTCTGGCAGCTATTGACTTCGCGCGCTAGCTGGGCAAGCTCTTCCACGGCGATCGCCCCTGCCTGTGCTGCGTGCCCGCGCCAGATCGGCTGGCGGCAGCGCCGGGCTGCCGCCGACCTGGCGGTGGGCCACTTCGAGGTTACGGCAGCGGCCTGGCCCGGGTCTAGCCTTCCTCGTCTCAATCCTGTCGCGCTTGGCGCGGCCGCCGCGCAAGCGCGTCGGGATTCAGCACGCGGGCGTAGTCGCCGCGCAGGTAGGCGATGATCTGGTCGGCGCAATCCTCCGCGAACTCGCGGTAGGTCAGGTCGGCGGGCCAGCCGAGGTGCGGCGTGAGCACCGTGTTCTCCAGCGCGAGCAGCGGATGGTCGGGGGGCAGCGGCTCCTGCACGAACACGTCGAGCGCAGCGCCGGCAATGGCCTGCTCGCGCAGCACGCGGACCAGCGCCGCCTCGTCCACGATCGCGCCGCGCGCGGTGTTCACGAGATAGGCCGAGCGCCGCATGCGCCGCAGCCGCGCCTCGTCGAACAGCCCACGGCTCTGGTCGGAGAGCGCCAGGTGGATGGAGACCACATCGGCCTCGCCCACGAGCGCGTCCAGCTCGCGGTACTCGGCCCCCGACTCCGCGGCGCGGGTGGGCGTGAGGGTCGGCCCCCAGGCGATGAGCTGCATGCCGTAAGCGGTCGCCAGCCGCGCGACGTGCCGCCCGACGCGCCCGAGGCCGACGATGCCGAGCGTCTTGCCGTAGAGCACCTCGCCGAGCGGCATGCGCCACTCGCCCGCCCGCAGCGCGCGGTCAGTCTGCGGGATGCGCCGCATCACGGCTTGCATGAGGGCCAGCGTTAGCTCGGCTGTGGAGCGGCCGGTCGTCTCCTGGTTCGTGGCATAGGCGAGCTGCAGCGCCACGCCCGCCGCCGTGGCCGCCGGCACGTCCACGTGGTACAGGTGGCCACCGGTGTTGCAGATCAGCTCCAGGTCGGGCAGCAGCGGGAAGAGGTCGGCGGGGAAGTGCGTCCGCTCGCGGTTGGCGATCACGATCGGCACGCCCCGCAGGCGCTCGACCAGCTCGTCGCGCGACGCCGCCGGCTCGGCGTAGACGGTTACGTCGGCGTGCTCGCGCAGGCGCGCGATGCCGGCGCTGTCCTCGTAGGTGTGGTGGAAGTCGTCGAGCACGACGACGCGCATGCGCGGCCTCCAATCAGCCAGAGTGCAGGTGCGCGGCCAGGAAGTTCAGCACGGCGAAGTTGAACTCGCCCGGCTGCTCCAGGTTCGGGATGCCCTTCGAATGCTCGATGACGCGCAGCCCGGCGTCGGGAATGCGCTGGTGAAGCTGGCGGGCCAGCGCCACGGCCGTCCACCGGTTGCTCCGGCCCCAGATAAGCAGCGTGGGAACGGTGGGCCAGGTCCGCTCGCCGGGCCCGGGCAGCGCCACCGGCCCGGGCGCAACCTCACCCGGCGGGCGCTGGTCCTGCTCGGGCCGCAGCCGCGCCAGACACCATAGATAGTACAGGTACTCGGGCGCTAGGAGCCGCCGGTCGTCGAAGCGCGCCGCCAGGCTGGCGTACCACGTCTCGACGCGCCGCGGGCGGCCCCCCCGGCGGCCCGGTGCTGGGGGGTGAGTGGGAGAACGCCTCGCCCGGATGTCGGAGTCGGTCGCTGGCGCGGTGAGGGGCACGTCGCTGAGCGCGAGGGCGGTCACGGCCCCGGGGCGGGCCTGGGCGTAGGCCAGCGCCAGGGCGCCGCCGCCGGCATGCCCGACCAGCGCTACGCGCCGCAGGTCGAGCGCGGCCAGCAGTTCATCCAACCAGGACAGGTCGTCGGGCGCTGGCGGGTCAGACAGGCCAAAGCCGGGCCGGTCGGGAGCCAGCACACGGAAGCGCCGCGCCAGCGGCCCGAGCGTGCGGTACCAGTTGCCCGCGCCGCCGAACCCCCCGTGCAGGAGCACCACCGGCGGCCCGTCGCCGGCCGCTAGCAGGTGCAGGCGGCCGGATGGCCCCTCCAAGACGCGCCGCTCGATGGGGACGCCGAAGCGCGGCAGCAGGCGGTCCACCGCCGCATCGGCCTCGGCCAGGAGCGTGGTGTCCATGGCGGCTCCAGCACGGGGTACGCGGGGAAGCTGCCAGCGCCCCAAGAGCCTTGCCCCAGCCGCTCAGGGCCGGCCGCTCGGGCGATTTTACGCCGCGCCGGGCCGCGCACGCAGCGGCCTTGGAGGCGAGTGGGGCTGGCGTGGCCTGTCCTTACGCCGCTTGCGCGCCCGGGCCGCGATGCTCGGCCCAGAGGGAGCGGACCAGGAAGAGCAGGTTGCCGGGCCGCTCGGCGAGGCGGCGCGTCAGGTAGGGATACCACTCGCGGCCGTAGGGAACGTAGATGCGCACGCGGTAGCCCGCGCGCACGAGCGCCTGCTGGAGATCACGGCGCACGCCGTAGAGCATCTGGAACTCGAAGCTGTCGCGCGCGCGGCCCAGGCGCTCGGCCTCGGCGCGCGCGTGCGCGATGAGCGCCGGGTCGTGCGTCGCCAGCGCCGCGTAGTTCGGCGCTTCCAGCATGCGGGTGGCCAGCCGCGCGTAGGCAGCGTCGGTCTCGTCGCGGGTCTGGTAGGCGATCGTCGGCGGCTCGCGGTAGGCGCCCTTGCACAGGCGCACGGTGGCGCCGAGCGCCAGCACGTCCTCCAGGTCGCGGCCGGTGCGGTGCAGGTACGCTTGCAGCACCACGCCGACGTTGTGGTGGCGCGGCCAGACGGCGCGCAGCACGTCGAGCGTGGCCTGGGTGTGCGCCGAGCCTTCCATGTCGATGCGCACGAACACGCCCGCCGCCTGCGCCGCGGCGAGCAGCCGCTCCAGCCGGGCGATGGCCCCCCCGGCCCCCCAATTCTGGGGGGAGCCTGCGGCGGCTGAGGGCGTCTCGGGCGCGGGGGCGGCGGGGCGCGGGATGGCCAGGCCGAGCTGGCTGAGCTTGATGGAGATGCCGCTCTGGACGTGGGAGCGGGCGATCGCCGCGACGAGCGCGAGGTAGTCGGCCACGGCGGCGTCGGCCGCGGCCGGATCGGTGACGTCTTCGCCGAGGTGGTCGAGGGAGGCGCGGAAGCCCGCGCGATTCAGGGCACCCGCCGCGGCGAGCGCGTCGTCGAGCGTCTCGCCGGCGACGAAGCGGTCGCGCAGCGGCCGCGCGAGCGCGTGATCGGTTACAAGCTGCTTCACCGCGGGCTGCGTCGCCACGCCCAGCACGGTGTCTCGCCAGAGCGACATCGTCGTCCCTCCCAGGCGGCGGCCCGCGCCGTTGCGGGCCGCTCTACCAGGATTGTACGTCGGCAGCGTGCCGCTCGTGGCATTTTTCGCCGGGTCGCGGCGCGCTTCGCTCGCTTCAGCGCAGAGCGGATGCCAGGGCGGCGCGTCAGTCTCGCAGGTAGCGGTCGAGAAAGGCGATGGACTGCTCCCAGGCGTTCGCGGCGGCACCGGGGTTGTACGCGCCGCCGTCGGGCAGCGTGAAGGCGTGGCCGGTGCCGCTGTACACCGTGAGGACGAACGTCTTGCCCAGCTCGTCCAGCCGCTGCGCCATGCGGTACACGTCGCTCACGGGCGCGCGGTCGTCGGCGGCGCCGTGCAGGATCAGCACGGGCGCCTGGATGCGATCCGCCAGGTCGTAGGCATGGTGGGGCTTCTTCTCGCTCAGCCCCTGCGGATAGAACGGGAAGCCGTGCATGGCGATGCCGGCGCGCAGCCAGGGATGGTGCTCCAGCGCCAGGTAGACCAGGCCGCCGCCGCGACAGTAGCCGGCCACGGCGATCCGGTCGCCGTCGCAGTACTCCTGCTGGCGCAGGAACGCGGCCGCGTCGGCGACGTACTGCATCAGCTCGCTGTCGGCCGGGTCCTTGTCCACCGACTGCCAGTTGAGCGCGCAGCCGACGATGCCGTGGTCGGCGTAGCGCTCGGCGGCGCGGTGCGTGCCTGCGCTCGGCCCGTTGATGCCGTGCAGCGTGATGATGGCCGGGTAGCGCCCCGGCGCCGCTGGTCGGCCGATGTGCGCTTGCAGCGTCGCGTTACCGCTGCGAATCTCCACGTCCTCGCCGCCCAGAATGCTCCAGCCCATTCGTTGCCTCCTCGGGTGTCGCATCGCGCGTGGGGCATGCCTTGCCCTCGTTCTGGCGAGCCGCCGCCATTATAGGCGGCCGGCGCGTGCCGCGCGCGGGGGGCAGAGCGAGCGGCCGCGCGGAAACCGCGGCCGCGGCCACCTGCCTTGCTAGACTACCGGAGGGTCACGAGGAGGAACCGGCGATGGCAGACGCACCGCTCACGCTGATGGCGGTCCACGCGCACCCCGACGACGAGGCGATTGGCACGGGCGCCACGCTGGCGCTCTATGCCGCGCAAGGGGTGCGGACCGTGCTCGTTACCTGCACCGACGGCGCGGTGGGGGAGATCGTGGACCCGACCGTCGCGCACCCGAACAACCTCGCCGAGGTGCGCGCCGAGGAGCTGCGCGCGGCCTGCGCCATCCTGGGCGTGGCGGACCTGCACTGGCTGGGCTACCGCGACTCGGGCATGATGGGCACGCCCGAGAACGACGACCCGCGCTCATTCTGGCGCGCGGACCTGGACGAGGCGACGGGGCGGCTCGTGGCCCTGATTCGCCAGCACCGGCCGCAGGTGGTGGTGACCTACGACGAGAACGGCTTCTACGGCCACCCCGACCACATCCAGGCCAACCGCGTGACGGTCGCCGCCTTCCACGCCGCCGGCGACCCGACGCGCTACCCCGCACAGGGCCTCGCGCCCTGGGCGCCCAGCAAGCTCTACTACACCGCGGTGCCCGTGAGCCGCGTGCTGGACCTCGGGCGGCGGCTGCACGAGCTGAACATCGAGGCGCCGTTCTCGGCCGATCCGGAAGCGCTCGACTTCGGCACGCCCGACGAGCAGATCGTGGCGACGATCGACGCGCGCGCCTACGCGCAGCGCAAGCGGGAGGCCCTCGCCGTCCACCGCAGCCAGGTGCTGGACACCCACTTCTTCCTGGCCCTGCCGCCGCCGGTCTGGGAGGAGGCGATGGGCGTGGAATACTACGAACGGCCGATCTGCACCGTGCCGGCCCCGGCCCAGGAAGACGATCTCTTCGCGGGCCTGCGCGGGTAAGCTTTGGCGGTCAGAGCGCGGCGCGGGCGGCGCGCGCCGCTGCCACGAGCAGGGCGGCCTTGGCGCGCGCGAGGTCGCGGGAGATGGTCATGAGGCCGCAGTCGGGCGCGAGCCAGAGGCGCTCGGGCGCGACGTAGTTCAGCGCGGCGCGCACGCGCCCCAGCACCACGTCGAGCGGCTCGGGCGGCGTGTTGCCGGGGTCGACGCAGCCGTACATCACGAGCCGGTCGCCGCAGCCGCGCAGGAGCGCCGGGTCGTAGCCGCTGCGCGCGAACTCCACCGAGAAGCCGCCGATCGGTGTCTCCATCAGCATCGCCAGCAGCTCGGGGTACTCGTACTCGTGCTGCTGGCCGCCGTGGCCCGGATAGCCGTAGCAGAGGTGGACGAGGGTGGGCACCGTGATACCCTCGAGGACGCGCTCCAGCGCCCGCTGGCCGTAGGCCGCCACCTTCTCGTGCCAGCGCGTCATGGCGGGCTCGTCGATCTGGATGACGTCGCAGCCCGCGGCCTGCAGCTCGCGCAGCTCAGCGTTCAGCGCGGCTGCCACGTCCATCGCCAGCGCCGCCTCGTCGCCATAGACCTCGTCGGATGTCGTGTCCACGACGGTCATCGGGCCGGGCACCGCCATCTTCACGGGCCGGGTGGTGTGGGCCTTCGCCAGCCGCAGGTCGTCCACCAGCACCGGCCCGGTGCGCCGCACCTGTCCCACGACGCGCGGCACGTCGCGCGTCACCGTGGCGCGGCGGCGGATGGCCTTGGGCACGCGGTTCGCCAGGTCGAAGCCTTCCAGGCCCGCCAGGAAGTGGTTGATGAAGTTCGGCCGGCGCTGCTCGCCGTCGGTCAGCAGGTCGAGTCCGAGCTGCTCCTGCTCGTGCAGGATGACCACGGTGGCATCGTCCTGCGCCTCGCGGAGCGCCGGGCCCTCGAGCCGGAACACGGCGTCGGACCGCTCCACGTCGGCCAGCCAACTCGGACGCGGGAAGCTGCCAACCGTCGTCGCCGCGATGGGCGGAAGCTGCATGGCGATCTCCTGTGTGTCTCAGAGTGCGCTGCCCGCACGGGCAACTTCGCGCCGAGAACTGACCCCGGCCCACCGCCGACGGCGGTTGCTACACTCGCACCCGTAGCTCGGCGAGGCGGCGTATCGCCGCCTCCAGCGTCTCGCGGCGCTTGGGAAAGGCGAAGCGCACCTGGGTGCGCCCGCGCGCCGGATCGGCGTAAAACGACGAGCCCGGCACCGCCGCCACGCCCACCCGCGCGATCATGTCGCGCACGAACGCCACGTCGTCCGTGCCGCCGAGCGCGGCCACGTCGGTCATCACGTAGTAGGCGCCGGCGGGCGGATAGACGCGGAAGCCGGCCGCCCGGAGGCCGGCGCAGACCAGGGCGCGCCGCTCGGCGTAGCCGGCCAGCAGGTCGGCGTAATAGCTGGGCGGGAGGCGCAGCGCGGCTGCTGCGGCCTCCTGCAGCGGCGCCGCCGCGCCGACGGTCAGGAAGTCGTGGATGCGGCGGATCGGCACGGTGAGCCGCTCGGGCGCCAGCAGGTAGCCGAGCCGCCAGCCGGTGACGCTGTAGGTCTTGCTCAGCCCGCTGATCGTGATCGTGCGCTCCCACATGCCCGGCAGGGTGGCCAGCCGCACGTGCTCGCCCTCGTAGACGAGGTGCTCGTAGATCTCGTCGGTGATCGCCACGGCGTTCCACTGCTGGCAGAGCGCCGCGATCTGCTCCAGCTCGGCGCGCGTGAACACCTTGCCGGTGGGGTTGTGGGGCGTGTTCACGACGATCGCGCGCGTGTGCGGGCCGAACGCTGCGGCCAGCGCCTCCGGCTCGAAGCGCCAGGGCGCGCCATCGGCCTGGGGCGGCAACAGCGGCACGTAGCGCGGGCGCGCGCCAGAGAGCACGGCGTCGGGGCCGTAGTTCTCGTAGAACGGCTCGAAGACGACGACCTCGTCGCCGGGGTCCACGACCGCCATGACGGCGGCGAGCATCGCCTCGGTGGCGCCGCAGACGACGGTGATCTCGCGCTCCGGGTCGAGCGCGCGGCCAAGCGCCGGCCCGTACTTCTCGGCGATGGCCGCGCGCAGGGCGGGCGCGCCCCAGGTGATGGCGTACTGGTTCACGTCGGCCTGGATGGCGGCGCAGGCGGCGTCCTTGATGGCCTGGGGCGCGGGGAAATCGGGGAAGCCCTGCGCGAGGTTGATGCCATCCACGGCCACGCAGAGCCGGGTCATCAGGCGAATGACCGATTCCTCGAATTGCTGTGGCTTGGCGGCTATGCGCGGCTCCATGCGCCCTGCTCCCCCTCACGGCCTCGCCGCCGGATGGTAGCAGATGCGACGGGCGGCGTGTAAGCGCGGGACGGGGCCTGCAGGCGGCATCAGGCGCCGGCGACGGGCTCCGGGTCGCGCGCGCGCGCCAGGTCGAGGATGCGGTAGCCCGCGATCTCGGTGGTCTCGTAGCGGACGACCTCGCCGAGCAGCTCGATGCGCGCGGCAAGGTCGTTTGCCGCCGCCTGCAGGTCCAGGCGCAGCCGCAGCTCGCCGCCATGATAGGCGTCCGCCTGCCATAGCTCGAGGAGGCCGAGCAGCAGCGTGAGCGGCTGGTTCAGCTCGTGGCTGGCCGTGCGCGCCATGGCCAATACTGCCTCGTCCTGCGCCAGGCGGTCGCGCAGCGTCTGCTGCTCGAGGGCGCGCAGGCGCTCCTGCTCGGCCAGCAGGCGCTTATGCGCGGCCCGCAGGCGCTCGCGCGCGTGCAGCCAGGCGGCTACCCGGTCCAGCAGGTTCGCGGCGTCGAACGGCTTGATCACGTAGTCGTCGGCGCCGGCCGCGAACGCATGGTGCCGGTCGGCCTCGGCGCTGAGCGCCGTAAGCATAATGATCGGGACGTAGACATCGCCCTCGTGGGCGCGGATCCGGCGGCACAGCTCGCGTCCGTCCAAGCCGGGCAGCATCACGTCGATCATGATGAGATCAAACTCGCGGTCGGCGAGACGCAGCAGCGCTTCCACGGCGTCCTCGGCGCACTCGACCGCGTAGCCGCGCATCTCGAGCAGCTCGCACACCACATCGCAGATGAGCGGATCGTCCTCTACGAACAGTATGGTGGCCGGCTCCCGCGCCATGCTCGCCTCCCGTGCCCTGCCTGGCCAGCTACTCCACGACCCTAGTCCAGCATAGCTGGGGGCGCTCCGCCCGGGGCGCCCCCGGGGTTAACAGCCAGTGAACAGGGCCCGCGCCGGGTGCGCGTGCTAGAATGGCCCTCCGGGCGACGCGGCCGCGTCGCTTTTGAGTTGCGCGAGCCCCCGGAAAGGAGCGTGGAGTCATGGCGGAGACCGTCCACACCGAACGGCTAACGTATCCCGCGAGCGAGGGCGAGCTGCGCGCCTACCTGGCGCGGCCGAGCGCGGGCGCGCCCTGGCCCGCCGTCATCGTGATCCAGGAAGTATTCGGCCTGGTGGACCACATCGAGGACGTGACGCGGCGGTTTGCCGCCGAGGGCTACCTGGCGCTGGCGCCCGACCTGTACACGCACGACACCGTTCGCCCGACGCTAGCCGACGAGGATATCGTGGCGGCGTTCCCGTTCCGCGGCCGGGCCGATCAGATCGACGTCGAGCTGCCGCCGGAGCGGCGTGAGGGCGTGCGCCGCGCGCTCGATTGGCTCACCCACCGCAGCCTGGCCACCTACGTGCCGGACCTGCGGGCAGCGGTGGATTACCTGCGGACCCGACCCGACGTGCGGCCGACCGCCATCGGCGCCGTGGGCTTCTGCATGGGCGGCGGCCTGGTGGGCCAGCTCGTGGCGTCGGGCGCCGACATCGCGGCGGGCGTCATCTTCTATGGGCCGCCGCCGCCGCTCGACCGCGTCGGCAACGTGCGCTGCCCGGTGCAGGGCCACTACGGCGGCGAGGACCCAGGCATCACTAACAACGTGCCGGCCTTCGAGGAGGCGATGCGGGCTGCGGGCAAGGACTTCACGGCCTACGTCTACGACGGCGCGCCGCACGCCTTCCACAACGACCAGCGCCCGAGCTATCACGCCGAGGCCGCGAAGGTTGCGTGGGAGCGCACGCTCGATTTCCTCCAGCGGCACCTGAAGGGCGCGCCCGTCGGCGCGCGTTAGCCGTAGGGCTCCCCGGCCGCGGCACGCCAACTGCCATGATGATCCGTGGCAAGCACCAGCGAAAGGACGCGGATGGCGACCAGCGAGCGACGTGCGGACCCACTGGTGGCGCGGCGCAGCGCCGCCGGCTGGGGGGCCTGGCTACGGGCACTCCTCGACCGCGGCGAGCGGCAGCTTGCCGCGCTCGGCCTCACGCTGGCCGTCGGCTTCGTGACCGGCCTGGTGTCGCTCTACGCCTTCGCGGTCCTCGCCGACGAGGTGCTGCGCCAGCAGACCGACCTGCTGGACCTTTTGGTGCTGGCACAGCTCCAGCAGTTCAAAAGCCCCACGCTCGATCTGCTGGCGCGCGTCGCGTCGTTCATGGGATCGGAGGGCGTGGCCATTATCGGGGTGCTCCTCGTCGCGGCGTTGGCGTGGCGCGGGCGCTGGGGAGCGGCCGGGGGGCTGGTGCTGGCGGCCGGCGGCGCGCAGCTCCTGAACGACGTGCTGAAGGGGGAGTTCCATCGCGTGCGCCCGTCGCCGGTGCTCGGCATGCTGCCCGTACAGGCCTTCTCGTTCCCGTCGGGCCACGCGATGGTGTCCGCGGCCTTCTATACTTGCCTGGCCTATCTGAGCTGGCGCGTTCTGCACGGCTGGGCGCGACCGGTGTGTACAGCGGGCCTGCTGCTGCTGGTGCTCGCGATCGGGCTCTCGCGGCTATACCTGGGCGTCCACTACTTCACCGACGTGGTCGCCGGCTACCTGGCGGGATTCCTGTGGACCGACGCTGTCATCCTCGGCGGGCACGTGCTGGCCCGCGGACGCGTGCGGCCGACCGCCGCCAGGTCGCCGAAGAGCGAGGCGGCGAAGTGTTAGCGGCGGCCGCCGGCCGGATGCAGGCGCGGCGCGCTGAGCCGCACGAAGTTGTCGTATAGCCGCAGGCCGAGGTCGCTGCTCTTCTCAGGGTGGAACTGCGTGCCGATTACGTTCTCCTGGATGAGCACGCAGGGAAAGGTGAAGCCGTAGTCGGTGGTCGCGGCGACCACCCGCGGATCATCGGGCGCCACGAAGTAGGAGTGGACGAAGTAGAAGTAGCTGTCGTCGGGGATGCCGTCGAAGATGGCATGCGCCTGCACGTGGTGGACGCGGTTCCAGCCCATGTGCGGCACTTTCAGGTCGCCGGCGGCCGCGGGACTGTCGAAAAGGCGCCGCACGCGGCCCGGAATGATGTCGAGGCACGGCTGCCAGCCGCCCTCCTCGCTGCCGCTGAGCAAGGCTTGTAGGCCCATGCAGACGCCGAGGAACGGCCGCCCGTCGCGCACGCACTCGCGCAGCGCCTCCGTCAGGCCGAGCCGGTCCAGCGCCCGCATGGTGTCGGCCGCGGCGCCCACCCCGGGCAGGACCAGCGCCTCCGCGCGCCGCACGACCTCCGGGTCCTGGGTTACCTGGACGGCGTGGCCGCGGCTCCGCAGCGCCTTCTCGACGCTCCGCAGGTTGCCCGCCCCGTAGTCCACCACGACGACCATAAGTACCTCAGTGATGAGTCATGAATGACGAGCGATGAGCGAGGACGCGACGAGGACTCAGCAGCTATTCATTACGACTTACTACTTGCTGGTGACTGGCTCGCGGCCGACCTGCCAGGCCAGGTAGGCGTTCATGAACGGGTCTAGCTCACCGTCGAGCACGCCGGCCGTGTCGCTCGTCTCGTAGCCGGTGCGCAGGTCCTTGACCAGGTTGTAAGGGTGCAAGACGTACGAGCGGATCTGGCTGCCCCAGCTCGTCTCCGCGTGCTCGCCGCGCAGCGCGGCCCGCTCCGACTCGCGGCGCTCCTGCTCCTGCTCCAGCAGGCGCGCCTTCAGCATGCGCATCGCCGTCTCGCGGTTCTGGAGCTGCGAGCGCTCCGTCTGGCAGGTCACCACGATGCCGGTTGGGACGTGGGTGAGCCGCACCGCCGTGTTCACCTTGTTCACGTTCTGGCCCCCCGGCCCGCCTGACCGGTAGGCCTCGAACTTGATCTCCTCGGGGTTGATATCGAGCGCCACGTCTTCGGCTGCCTCCGGCATCACCTCGACCAGCGCGAATGACGTGTGGCGCCGGTGCGCGGCGTCGAACGGCGAGATGCGCACCAGCCGATGCTCGCCGCGCTCGCTCTTGAGGTAGCCGTAGGCATACGGGCCGACCACCTCGATGGAGACGCTCTTGATGCCCGCTTCCTCTCCCGGCGAGAGGTCGAGGATCTCCGTCTTGTAGCCGTGGCGCTCGGCCCAGCGCAGGTACATGCGCATGAGCATCTGGCCCCAGTCCTGCGCCTCCGTGCCGCCGGCGCGCGCGTGAACGGCGAGGATCGCGTTGCTGCGGTCGTAGGGGCCGGAAAGCTGGAGCTGGAACTCGAGCCGCTCCAGCTCGTCGGCCAGCGCGGGCGCCTGGCTGGCCAGCTCGGCCGCGAGCGCGTCGTCACCCTCGGTCAGCGCCAGCTCCAGCAGCTCGGCCTGCTCGGCGATGCGCCCGCGCAGATCGAGCCAGGGGCCGATCTCAGCGCGCAGCTCCGCGATCTGGCGCATCGCGCGCTGCGCGGCCTCCGGGTCGGCCCAGAATTCGGGGCGGCCTGACTCGTCCTCCAGCGCGGCGAGACGGTGCTGCTTGGCGGCTACGTCAAAGACGCACCAGTAAATCGTCGATTCGGGCGCGCAGGGCAGCGAGGTCCTGAACAATCTCCTGCATGGGACTCCCCTTCAAGTCTCAAGGGATGATACCATAGGCTGCTCGCGGGGCTCGGTTGCGAGCGGCCGCGTGGGCGCCCCATAATCTGTATGGTCCCCACTGGTCGTGCGCCTCGTGGACTGCCCTGTGCAGCAGCGTAGGCGCCAAGCACCGGCGGGACGGGCCGCGGAGCGGACGCCCCGGGACGGCGTAACGGAGCGGCGTGAGGAGGAGTACCTTGGGCAGCATCCGCGTCGCCATCATTGGCGTCGGCAACTGCGCGTCATCACTCGTGCAAGGTGTCCACTACTACCGGAACGCGAAGGACAGCGACCTGATTCCCGGGCTCATGCACGTGAACCTGGGCGGCTACCACGTCCGCGACGTCGAGTTCAGCGCCGCCTTCGACGTGGACGCCGACAAGGTGGGCAAGGACCTCGCCGAAGCGATCTTCACCGAGCCGAACAACACCTACAAGTTCACCGACGTGCCGAAGCTGGGCGTGCCGGTGTACCGCGGCATGACCCACGACGGCATCGGCCAGTACCTGTCGCAGGTCATCACGAAGGCGCCGGGCGCGACCGACGACATCGTGGGCATCCTGAAAGAGACGAAGACCGACGTCGTGGTCAGCTACCTGCCCGTGGGCAGCGAGGAGGCCACCAAGTGGTACGTCGAGCAGGTACTGGCCGCCGGCTGCGGCTTCGTGAACTGTATCCCCGTGTTCATCGCCCGCGAGCCGTACTGGCAGCGCCGCTTCCGCGAGCGCAAACTGCCGATCATCGGCGACGACATCAAGTCGCAGGTCGGCGCGACGATCGTCCATCGCGTGCTGACGCGGCTGTTCCAGGACCGCGGCGTGAAGCTGGAGCGCACCAGCCAGCTCAACGTGGGCGGCAACATGGACTTCTATAACATGCTGGAGCGCTCGCGGCTCGAGTCGAAGAAAATCTCGAAGACGAACGCCGTCACGTCCCAGCTCGACTACGACCTGGGCGCCGAGAACGTCTACATCGGCCCGAGCGACTACGTGCCCTGGCTCACGGACCGCAAGTGGGCGTACATCCGCATGGAAGGCCGGACTTTCGGCGACGTGCCGCTGAATCTGGAGCTCAAGCTGGAAGTGTGGGACTCGCCGAACTCGGCGGGCGTGGTGATCGATGCCGTGCGCTGCGTGAAGCTCGCGCTCGACCGCGGCATCAGCGGCGCGCTGGAGTGGCCGTCGGCCTACTTCATGAAGTCACCGCCGATCCAGCACCCCGACGACGAGGCCCACGACCAGGTCGAGTGCTTCATTCGCGGCGGCAACAAGGCCGCGGAGAACGGCCTCGCCGGCGGCAGCGCCGACGGCGCCAGCTCCGAGCCGGTGCCCCACCCGGTGGAATGATCTACTGGCTCCACCTGGCGGGCCGCCGCGTGGCCGCGGTCCTGCCGCTCGGCCTTAGCTATGCGCTCGCCGAGGCGGGCGGCTGGGTCGCGTACTGGCTCTGGCCGGCGAAGCGGCGCCATGCCATCGCCAACGTGCGCCAGATCCTCGGCCCGCAGGCCGCGGGGCAGGCGGGGCGGTTGGCGCGGGCCGCGTTCCGCAACTACGGTAAGTACCTGATTGATATGCTGCGCCTGAGCGGCTCGCAGCTCCGCGAGATCGAGCAGCGGCTGGTCGTGTACGGGATCGAGCACGTCGAAGCGGCGCGAGCCCAGGGGCGTGGTTTGATTTTCGTTGGCGGCCACATCGGCAACTCCGACATCGGCGGCGCCATCCTCGCGGCCCGCGGTTACCCCGCGCACGTCATCGCCGAGACGCTCCACCCGCCGCGCTGGAACACGCTCGTGCAGGAGACGCGGCGCCAGACCGGCATGCAGGTAATCCCCGCCGAGGCGGGCGCGCGTGAGATCCTGCACGTGCTGCGCCGCAACGAGGTGCTGGCGTTCCTCATCGACCGGCCCACCCACCACGAAGGGTCGGGCGTGGCGGTGCGGTTCTTCGGCGCCTGGACGCGCGTGCCGCCGGGCGCGGCTACGCTGGCGCTCCGCACCGGCGCCAGCCTCATCGCGGCCTGCGTCGTGCGCGCCGGCCGCGGCTACGAGGTCCACATCAGCCCGCCGGTCCAGGTCGAGCGCTCGGGCGACTTGCAGGCCGACATCCAGGCGCTCACGCAGCGGGTGATGACGGCGCTGGAGCAGTTCATCCGCCAGCACCCCGACCAGTGGTTCATGTTCCGGCCGATGTGGCCGGAGCCCCACCACCGCGGCGCCTCGCTCGCGCACGGCGCCGCCGACGTCAGTCCCACGGGGTCGTTGACCTAAACGGCGCCCTCGGAAGGCCTCGGCGGTCCCGTCGCGTGGAGCGGCGGGCCTGCCCGAGCGCGGCTCGCTCCCCTTGTCCGCAAGCGCCGCTAGGCCAGGCGCGCGAGCACGGCGTCGCGGGCCGCGACCGTGCCGAAGGCGAGGTAACTGTACTGTGGGCGGCCCCCCTCGCCGCTGTGCTGCAGGCGCAGCGTGGGGTAGCGGCGTAGCCCGGCGTACTGCCAGCCCGAGGTGATCGCCTCCAGCGTGGGCGCGGGGATGGCCAGGCGCGCCACGCTCTGCACCACCAGCTCGGGCTCGCGTGGCGGCGGCGTGCGCCGGTGGGCCACCGGCGGATTCGCGCTCCAGACCGGCGGGTGGATGCCGATCCGAGGCCGATACCAGTCGAGGGTGCGGACGCCGAGCGGCGCCGTGCTCTGCGGGCGCCGGCGCGGCGCGTAGATGGGCGCGCTCACCTCGAGGCCGCCCCAGCGGGTGAGCTGTAGCGTGCTGGGCACGAGGAAGCGCCACTCCCGGCCGTCGCCCGCCCGAAAGTGGGCGCTGGCACGACAACCCCACTGGCTCTCGTCGCCGTCTGGTTCGCCGCCACGCGCGTCCAGGCGTGCGAGCGCATCGCGTGGCGTGATGGGCGGAGCGGCGCCGCGAAACACCACACCCGGCGGCAGTTGGGCGATCAAGAGGACCGCGGCCGCCAGCAGGAGTGGCGAGTCCAGTAGTCCGAAGCCGCCGACCGTCGTGGGCGCTTCGAGCAGCAAGTGCACTTCCAGCAAGAGGAAGACGGTATTGCCCAGGGCCAGAAGCGCGGCGATCTGGAAGCGGGCTTGCACCAGCACGCCGAGCACGCGATACGCGAGGTCGCCCATGGTCGGTTCCCCAGGTTCGCCACTAGATTCGAACGCGTGTTTTCTAATGATACCCCCCGGCGCTTGACGTGGCGCCGGCCGCCCCACCAGTGCGGTCGGCGGGCCTGCGCGCGCGGTGGCCCATACGGCAGAATAGCGGCGGGGCGCGGCCCACGCGGCCGCGGCCGACTCTGCCGGGCGGGCCTGGGGTTCGCGCCAGGTTGATTCGCCCCGAGGCCGCTACTGCTCGAGTATTGGCTGTTCTGGCTGGGCGCTCGGCTCGCGCCCCGGGCGCCCACGCGCGTGGGCGCTGCCGCGGCGCGCCTCGGCGGGCTGGGCGCCTACGCCGTTGGCCGGGGGGCGCGCGCCGCCGTGCGGGCCAACCTGCGGCACGTGCTGGGCCAGCCGCCACCCGAGCGGCTAGTGCGCGCGGTCTTTCAGCACGGCGCACTGAACTACTACGACATCCTGCGGCTGCCGCGGCTCGACGCCACGACGTTGCGGGCCGTCGTCGAGGTGCGCGGCTGGGAGCACCTGGAGGCGGCTCGCGCGCGGGGCCGTGGCGTTCTCCTCGTTACGGCGCACCTCGGGAGCGTCAGCCTCGTCGGCCAGATGGTGGCCGTCGGCGGCTGTCCGGCCAACGTCGTCGTGGAGGCGATCGAGCCGCGGTTGCTGGAGCTGCTGGGGAGGCTGCGCGCGCGCCACGGCATCACGCCGCTCCCTGCTGGCCCGGGGCTGCTGCGGGCGATCGTGGCGGCGCTCGGCCGCAATGAGGTCGTCGGCTTACTTTCCGACCGCGATGTGCTGGGCAACGGCGTCGAGGTCACCTTCTTCGGCGCGCGGACTCACCTGCCGGGCGGTGCGGCGGGCCTCGGGCTGCGCACGGGCGCGGCGGTGCTGCCCGCGTTCACCGCCCGCCGCCCGGACGGCGGCTATCTGGGCTGGTTCGAGCCGCCGGTCGCGCTGGTCCAGAGCGGTAACGTGCGCGCGGACGTGCAGGCGAACACGGAGCGGATCACGCGCGTCGTGGAGGCCGCCATCCGCCGCTATCCGGAGCAATGGACGGTGTTCCAGCCCGTGTGGCCTGCCGACTGCTGACAACTGACAACTGGCCACTATAATGGGGTCGAAGGAGCGGCTAGTGAAGATCGGACTGGTCTCCCCTTACGACCTGGCCCATCCGGGCGGCGTGACGGAGCACGTGGCGCACCTGGCCGCGGAGTTCCAGCGGGCGGACCACGAGGTCCACGTCATCGCGCCGAGCTCGCGCGCTGAGCCGGTGGTCGAGGGGGCCGCACGGGTCCACGCCATCGGCCGGGCCGTGCCGGTGCCTGCCAACGGCTCCGTGGCGCGGATCTCGCTGTCGCTCACGCTCGCCCGGTCCGTCAAGCGCCTCCTCGACGAGGAGCGCTTCGACGTGCTGCACCTGCACGAGCCGCTGATGCCGGCCCTGCCCCTTACCGTGCTGCGCTTCTCGCGCGCGCTGAACGTCGGCACCTTCCACGCCTTCCGGCAGTCCAACATCTCTGCCTACTTCTACGGCAGGTCGGTGCTCCGCTACTTCGTGCGCCGCCTGCACGGCCGGATCGCCGTCTCCCACTGCGCGCGCGACTTCGTGGCCGAGTACTTCCCGGGCGACTACCGCATCATCCCCAATGGGATCGATCTCGCCCGCTTCAGCGCGCCGCAGGAGCCGCTACAGCGCTACCGCGACGGCAAGCTGAACGTGCTGTTCGTGGGCCGCCTGGAGCAGCGCAAGGGGGTGAGCCACTTGCTGCGCGCCTGGCGATACGTGCGCCGGGAGATGCCGGCGGCGCGCCTGATCGTCGTCGGCGATGGGCGGCCGCTGGACGGCTACGTGCGCTTCGCCGAGACGCACGGCATGCGGGAGGTGGTGTTCACGGGCTACGTGTCGCCGGAAGAGCTGCTTCGCTACTACCACACGTGTGACGTGTTCTGCGCACCGTCGACCGGGCAGGAGAGCTTCGGCATCGTGTTGCTGGAGGCGATGGCCGCGGGCAAGCCGATTGTCGCCAGCGCCATTCCCGGCTACCAGGAGGTAGTGCGCCACGGCCAGGAGGGCCTGCTGGTCGAGCCCCGCGACGAGGTGGCGCTGGCGCTCAGCCTGGTCCACCTGCTCGCCGATTCGGCGCTGCGCGCACGGCTCGCGGCGGCGGGTCGCCAGCGCGTCGTGCAGTTCGCGTGGGACCGCATTGCGAGTGGGGTGCTCGCCTACTACGAGGAAGTGCGCGCGGAGCAGGCACAGCTCTCGACCACGCGCCGGCCGCGCCTGCAGCGCATGCGGCGCGCTGGCGCGTGGGTCGCGCGTCGCCTGGCGCCGTAGCCATGGCCGCTCAACCGTCCGCTGCGAGCAGCGCCCCGCGCGGCGTGCAGACGCGCGCCCGCGCTGCGGTCGTGCCACTGGCGCGCAAGCTCGCGCGGGCGGGCGTTACGGCGAACAGCCTGACCATTGCGGGCGCGATCCTGAACGCGGGGGTGGCCGCGGCGATCGCCGCCGGCTGGTTCCCGGCGAGCGGGCTGCTGCTCCTCGCCGCCAACTCACTGGACATGCTGGACGGCGCCGTGGCGCGGGCGAGCGGTCGGGCGAGTCCCTTCGGCGCGTTTCTGGACTCGACGCTTGACCGCTACGCCGAGATCATCGTTTTCGTGGGGCTGGTCGGCTGGTTCGCCAGCCAGGGCAACTGGCACGGCGTGGTGCTGAGCGTGCTCGCGCTGGCCGGCTCGCTCATGGTGAGCTACACGCGCGCGCGCGCCGAAGGCCTGGGGCTCCACGGCGAGGTGGGCCTGCTGCCCCGCCCCGCGCGGCTGATCGCGCTCGCGGCGGGGCTCATGCTCGCGGCGGTGCCGGCGCTCGCCTGGACGCTGGAGGCGGTCGTCGCGCTGCTCGCGGTGTTCACGAATCTCACGGCCGTGCAGCGCGGGCAGCACGTTTACCAGCAGACCCACCCCCGCTAACCGCTATACTCGCGCGACACACCGCGCAGCCAGGAGGGTAGCATGGCGACGGACGAGCGACTACAGGGGCGCGTCGCGCTGGTGACGGGCGGCGGCAAGGGCATCGGGGCCCACTACGTGCGCGGGCTAGCGCGCGCGGGCGCCCGCGTCGCGGCGGCCGACATCGACGCGGCCGCGGCCGAGGAGACGGCGCGGCGGCTGAGCGCCGAGGGAGCCGAGGTGATCGGCCTACGAGTCGACACCGCCGACGCCGACAGTGTGCAGCAGACCGTGGACGAGGTGGTGCGCCGCTTTGGCCGCCTGGACATCCTGGTGAATAACGCCGCGCTCTACGCCGCGCTGATGCCCAAGCGGCCCTTCTACGAGCTGACGCCCGCGGACTGGGACCCCGTGCTGGCGGTGAACGTGAAGGGCCTCTTCATCTGCGCCCGCGCCGCCTTCCCGCACCTGCGCGACTCCGGCCACGGCCGTATCATCAACATCTCGTCGGGCACGGTGTTCAGCGGCAGCCCTGGCTTCCTGCACTACGTCACGTCGAAGGGGGCGGTCGTCGCGTTCACGCGCGCGCTGGCCCGCGAGATCGGCGAGTACGGCATCACCTGCAACGCCATCGCGCCGGGCCTGACGGCGAGCGAGACGGCCGTTGCCGCCTACCCCGAGGGGGCGTTCGAGGCGCGCGCGAAGGACCGCGCCATCGCGCGCGTGCAGGTGCCGGAAGACCTCGTCGGCGCGGTCGTCTTCCTGGCCAGCGACGCCGCCGCCTTCATCACCGGGCAGACGCTTGTCGTCGACGGCGGCAACGCGATGCACTAAACGTTCTGCCGGGGTAGAGGGCGTCCGGCCTCGCCGGACGCCCTCTACCCCGGCACTCACCCCGGGCTCATGCGAGTACGGGGATGTCTGGAACGCCCGGCGGCACGGGCAGCGGCGTCGTGTCCGTCTTCGGTCGCCACTGCTTGCCCGGCACGCCGCGCGCCACGGCTTCCATCTCGCGGCGGAACAGGCTGCGCATCAGGATGATGCCGGCGTCGGTTTTGCCCAGCCGCTCCTGCGAGCGGTCGGCGATGCGTCCCTGCCCAAGCTGCGCCACGTAGTCCTGCGCCGACACCGGGTCGGCGGCGAACTCGGGGTCGTCCGCCAGCCGCGGGTTGGCGAACAGCGCCTCGTGCTGGTCGGCCGGGTTGTAGTAGCGGTGGGGCGGCAGGCGCTCCTCGAACTCACGCGCCTGCTCGCCCACCAGCGGCGCCGAGCGCGAGCTGAACAGCACCGAGGTCTCGTCGTCCACGGGCACGTACCAGTTGATCAGGTCCGACCAGGGCAGCTTGTCCGCGACGCGCGTGAGCACGGGCGTGCGGATGTGGATGATGTTCGGGAAGTGCAGCTCGTTGATGCGGATGTTGTCCGCCGAGCGGATCGCCTTCAGCTCCATGCCCCACTCGGTCTCGCGGTGCTCGAAGCGCGGCGGCGCGGCGGTGACCATGCCGCCGAACTCCGAGCCGCTGTGCACGAACGCCAGGTGGGCGCTGTCCAGCGCGTTCTCCAACCGCTGGAACCAATTGCACGGCCAGACCTTCGTCTCGGTCCACTTCACGCCAAACGCGCGGTCTAGCTCGGCGAAGCGCGGCAGCTCCGGCGGCTCGCCCTCCCCAAGGTAGGCGAAGATCAGCCCGGCGTACTCCTGCGCCGGGTAGCTCTTGATCCGCACCTTGGGTGGGAAGGAGGGGTCCTCGGCGGGCATCTCGACGCACTGGCCGGTGTGATCGTACTTCCAGCCGTGGTAGAAGCAGCGGATACAGTCGCCCTCCACCCAGCCGGTCGAGAGCTGCGTCCCCCGGTGCGCGCAGCGGTAGGCGACGACGTGGGGCGTGCCGGACTCTCCGCGGTAGACCGTCAGGTCCTCGTGAAGGATGCGCGCGGGGATCGCGCGGCCGGGCGCCAGCCCGTCGCTCACGGCCACCGGCTGCCAGAACTTCCGCAGCACGGCGCCCATCAGCGCGCCGGGCCCCGCGTGTACGTAATCGGTCGTGTCGCCCACGATCTCCCCTCCTGGCATCTGGACTGGCGGCCGCGTCTCGCAGCGGCCCGCCATCAGTGCCGCCGGCCGCGCATCCGGATCATACCAGCGACCCGGTGGACCGTCCAGCGGCACGCGCGGGTGCGACTCCGCGGTACGGTCGCCCGGCCGGTCGAACCGACGGAGAGCGGTTACGGCGTGGGCAGGCCCAGCTCGGCGGCGACGCGGCGGGCGATCGTGAAGTCGGCGAGCTGCGCCGGGTTGGCGTCGACCGGCACGCCCGCGGTGGCGTTCAGCAGCTCGACGTAAGCGGCCATCTGCGCGTCCGTGGGCACGCCGCTCGGGCTGTAGGTGTCCACGACCAGGTCGTAGGCGCGGGCGGCGTCCTCGGGGGAGAGGTCCATGATCGCGCCGATCTTCTCGATCACCAGATCGCGCTGGCTCGGGATGACCGGCAGCGCCCGCGCCGCGGCGCGCAGCGTGCGCGTCACACGATCCGGCTGCTCGCGGAGCAGGCGCTCGCTCGTGCCAAAGCCCGCCTGGGGCACCTCTAGAATGGTGCTGACCCGGAAGATCGTCGGAAAGCCGTGGTGCTCGGCCACAATGTTCGACGGGATGCCCGACATGCTGGCGTCGGCGGACCCTGCCTCCAGGGCGGCGATGCGCTCCGACTCGTTGCCGATGGGGAGGATCGCCACGTCGGGGATGGCGAAGTGCTCGACCAGTTTGCGTGCCTCGAAGGCCGGCAGGGTGGCGAAGCTCTCCACGGCAATGCGCTTGCCCGCAAGCTGCTGCACGCTCGTGATGTCGGGGCGGGCGCTCACGACGTGCTGCAGGCGAATCGAGTGAAACTGTACGATGCGCGTGGCGCCGCCCTGGCCCGCGCTGGCACCCACCGACGAGAGCAGCGTTGTGAAGTCAAGGTCGCCCTGCAGCAGGGCCGGGATGACCGCGTTGCCCCGCACGCCCGGGAACTCGGGCGCCAGGCCCTCTTCCTGGTAGTAGCCGAGCTTGTCGGCCAGCGTGGCCGGCAGGTAGCTCAGCGAGGGCGAGGCGTTGCCGACCGTCACGCGCTGCAGCGGCGCAGGGGAGGGCGTGGGCGCTCCGGCGCTCGACGCGGCCGGCGGCGCGCTCTGGGTGGCCGGCGCGGCCGCTGGGGCCGGGGCCGGCGCGGCTGGCGCGGCGCAGGCGCCTAGGGTGGAGGCTAGCGCCAGCGTCACGAAGGCTGCGCGCAACATAGTGGTCTCCATTTCTCGGCGATCATTGGATTGAGTCAGGCGGACCGACGCGGACGATGGTGGAACTGTGCCCATGGTGCTCGTTCGTGCTAGACGAGCTGCTGCCAGTCGCGCAGGCGGCCGCTCTGCGCGAACTCCACGTACTCGCCCAGCCCATCGAGGAGCGTGTGCCGGGCCACGTAGCCGAGCTGGTCGCGGGCGCGCGGGTCGGGCGCGATGGGCGCGCCGCTGGCGTCCGCTGGCGGCACTTCGATCCGCGCACCGGGGATGAGCTGGCGCAGCGCGGCTGCCAGATCGGCCAGCGTGCCCGTGCTGTAGCCCTGCACGTTGAAGACCCAGTCGGCCAGGCCGTCCGCCAGCGTCGCCCGCACGGCGCCGTCGGCCGCATCGCGGGCGTAGAGCAGCCCGTTCAGCGCCTGGCGGGCCGTGGGTATCCAGTCCAGGTGGGTCGGCTCGCCGCACAGCGGGCCTGCGGTCAGCGTGCGCAGCGCGAGCGCGATGCCGCCGGACGCCGCGCTGCCCGGCCCGTATACCAGGCCGCAGAAGCGCGCGATCACCAGGTCGAGCCCGTAGAGCTGGCGGTAGTCGGCCAGCAACAACTCCGCCGCGATCTTGGTGTGAGTGTACACGTCGGGTTCTAGCGCGTGGCGGCCCGTATCCGCCTGGGCCGCGTAGGCGGCGCCATCCGGCCGCACCTTCCCCGTGCTGCAGAACACCGCCCGCTCCAGCCCCAGCAAGCGGGCCGCCTCGAACACGTTGAGTGTGCCCAGCACGTTCGTCCGCGTGGCCGCATAGGGCCGGGCCGCGGCGCCCAGCGTCAGGACGCTCGCCATGTGCAGCACGCGGCGTACGGCGTGCTCGCGGACGGCGCCCAGCAGGTCCGGCAGGTCGAGCACGTCCCCGCGCACGAACGGCACGCGCTCGCGCACGTCGGCCAGCAGTTCGAAGTTGGCGGCGCGGTCGTAGATGACCGGCTCGTGGCCGAGCGCCAGGAGCTGCCGCACCGCGAAGGCGCCAACCAGCCCACAGCCACCCGTCACCAGCACCCGCATCAGGTTTCGCTCCTGGGCCGGCCTGTCCGCGCGACCTGCCGCCTCTATACTACCGCGCTCTTGGGGGCGCTGGAGTGGCGGGCAGTCGCGCGGCAGGGTGGGGGGTCCTGCACGGCGGTCACGGCGGCCAGACGCGCCTCACGGCCGCTCCAGGTCATAGGCTCGGTAAGTGTGGCGGGATGGCCGCGCCAGACGCCGGCAGGCAGCGCGGTTTGCGACTCGGGAGCCGCCGGGGACTTGCATACGTGGTGGCGGGAGTTCGGGTGCGCTTGCTGACGGTGGGCGCCGGGGCCGGAGAAGACTGAGCGCGGGCGGCTGGCCTGGCCGCCCAGGGAGCCGCCCGGTGGCCATGCGAATGCGGCTGTGAGGATACTCGGCGCGACCGACCGGTCGCGCCGAGGGCGCATTCCCTGCCTGGGGCGACGAGGGAATCGTCTACTAGAGGCTCGCCAGGACCAGCCGCCAGGCTTCTCGGCTGACGCCGAGCAGGCAGCGCACGGCTTCCAAGTCGCCCCGGTCGAGGGCGGTGTCGACGGCGTCGAGGTCGAAATCCACGGCGGGCGTCGCGCCGTTGGGCGTCGTGGGACGGGCCTCCAGTTGGACGGTCATTGCTCACTCCCCTTGTTCGGTGGGCTGTGGCTCTTAACGCAAGAGCCATGCCAGGTCGCGGACCGCATGGCGGCGCCACGCTGTCCGGGACCAGTCTGCCAGGCGCGGACGCCCCGGGGGGCCAAGCGCAACGGAATTGCAATGCGGCCCGGCAGGGCCACGCCGCGCGCTATCATGCCGGTGCGCCCTGCCTACGGGGCGCCCGCGGCAGAGACGCGACGGGGGCCAGAGGGATGGACGAGCACAATCCGGTCTTCTCCGAGCAGGGCGACCGCATCGAAGCGAGCTTGGAAGCCACGCTGCAGGCGACCGGCAGCCTGAACCCGGACGAGCTGGGGAGCGTGGTGGAGGTGGTGGCCGCGAGCTACCAGAAGGCGCTACAGCTACGCTACGTAGTCGAGGCGCTCGTGGCCACGGCGCCGGAGGACCGTGCGCGGCTCGCGGCCGGCCTGGAGGACGTGGAGGCGCTGCTCGGCACGCTGGCCACCTGGCACGCCACCACGCGAGACAAGCTGTACTACGCGGCGCAGCGGGTGCGCCTGGGGCGCTAGGGCCACGAGGGGCGCTGCCACGCCGCGGCCCCGCCGGGCACACCCCCGGCGGGGCCGCGCGCTGCGAGCGAGGCGCTAGACCGTGGCGGCGACGCGCACCGGCTCGGGAGGCGCGAACAGGCCGTCGGGGAGGCCGGCGAGGTACGCGATCGTCTCGTCGGTCGAGACGACGTCGGCGTACTTGCCGTGCATGTCGAAGAGATTGACCTTGTGCGAGACGATCAGGCGGTCGAAGCAGCACTCCTCGACGACGGAGACGGCGAAGTTGTTCGAGAAGGCATCGATGACCGTGCCGCGCACGCAGCCGCTGGTCGTCGTGCCGGTGACGATCACGCTGTCGCAGCCCATGCCGATGAGGTAGCTGAGCAGCGGGGTGCCATAGAAGGCGCTGGGCTTGTCCTTCTGGATAACGATGTCGCCGGGGCGGGGCGCGATCTCGGCGACGATGTCGTTGCCGATCCGCTGCGAGATCTCGGTCGGCTCCAGCACGCGCGCGTTCTTGCGCGCCCAGCCGCCGGCGTGGACCGAGTTGGGGCGCGGCAGCGCGTGCGTATAGACGACGGGCACACCCTTGTCGTGGGCGGCCGCGATGAGGCGCTGCAAGTAGGGTATCGCTTCCCAGGCCGCCTCGCCGCAGCTATTGCGGAACTTCTTGATGGACTCGAGGATCGGCTCGGGCCGGTCGCCGCAGAAGTCGTACGTCACGTCGACGACGATCAGCGCGGGCCGCTGGCCGAAGCCGCCCGTCCTGCCGTAGCCGGCCTCGGTGAAGACCACCCGGTCGCGCTCGGGCACCACGTCGTCCCAGATCCGCCCTGCCATCTCTCCTCCCACTGCTGAGTGCTGAGCGCGGAGCGACGAATCCGCCAGTCGCTCGCCGCGCCGCCGCGCGGGTTTATTATAGGCCAGCGCCCTGGTGGGACGACGGCCCGGCCGACCTTCCTCAGCTAGCTTCTCGCGAACTATGGTTGCTGCTGACAACGGATAGTGCTATAATGCCCCCGTGGGTTCCCGTATCGCGTGAGGCGCTCTCGTTGGCCCACGGCTTTGCGCAGCGCCTCGGGCCTCTTCTTCGTCCCTCCGCTGTGCAACGCCCGGAACCCATGCCGCCCCGCTGTGAACGCTTTCCACGGCCATTGGGTAAGCGAGACGAGACCTAGACCCATAGTTGCAACCGCCTCATCCGGGTGCCGCTCGGCACACCGCCGCCGCGAGCGTGGGCCCGTTGAGGCCAGCCGGAGCGCTCTGTGAATCTTTCCGAACTCGAAGCTAAGACCCGTGACGAGCTGCAGGACCTGGCCCGCGAGCTGGGGGTGCACGGCATCACCACGCTGCGCAAGCAGGACCTGATTTTCCGCCTGCTCCAGGCCCAGACCGAGCAGCAGGGCAACATCTTTAGCGGCGGCATCCTCGATATCGTCGACGACGGCTACGGTTTTCTCCGCCAGGAGCGCTACCTGCCCGGCCCGAACGACGTGTACGTCTCGCAATCGCAGATCCGCCGCTTTGGCCTGCGCACGGGCGACATGGTCACCGGGCAGGTGCGGCCGCCGAAGGACAGCGAGAAATACCACGGCCTGCTGCGGGTGGAAGCCGTCAATGGGCTGGACCCCGAGGTCGCGAAGCGCCGCCCGCACTTCGACACGCTCACGCCGATTTTCCCGCGTGAGATGCTCGACCTCGAGACCGTGCCGAACAACCTCACCCAGCGGTTGATCAACCTCGTCTCGCCGATCGGGCGCGGCCAGCGTGGGCTGATCGTCTCGCCGCCGAAGGCGGGCAAGACGACCGTGCTGAAGCATATCGCGAATGGCATCACCACGAACTACCCCGAGATCCACCTGATGGTGGTGCTCATCGGCGAGCGCCCCGAAGAAGTGACCGACATGAAGCGCTCGGTGCGCGCGGAGGTCGCCAGCTCGACGTTCGACGAGCCGGTGGAGGACCATACGGCGGTCGCCGAGATGGCGCTGAACCGCGCCAAGCGCCTCGTGGAGGGCGGGCGCGACGTGGTGATCCTGCTGGACAGCATCACGCGGCTCACGCGCGCCTACAACCTGGCCGTGCCGCCCAGCGGGCGCACGCTCTCCGGCGGCATCGATCCGGTCGCCCTGTACCCGCCGAAGCGGTTCTTCGGCGCCGCCCGCAAGATCGAGGAGGGCGGCAGCCTGACGATCATGGCGACCTGCCTCGTGGACACGGGCAGCCGCATGGACGACGTGATCTACGAAGAGTTCAAGGGCACCGGCAACATGGAGCTGCACCTCGACCGCAAGCTGGGCGAGCGTCGCATCTTCCCCGCGATTGACGTGCTCCGCTCGGGCACGCGCCGCGAAGAGCTACTGATGAGCGAGCAAACGCTGCAGCAGGTGTGGCTGATGCGCCGCATGCTCGCGCAGATCGGCTCGTCGGACGCGATCGAGGCGCTGCTGAACCGCCTCGCTAAGACCGCCAACAACCGCGAGTTCCTCGCCAACCTGACCAAGCAGTCCTGAGCCGCCTCGCGGCTCGCGGACGAGCGACAGGCGCCGATGCTCCCAAGGCATCGGCGCTCGTCGTTATCCCGGCGGTGCGGCTAGCGCGCCGCTAAGCACTCGGCCAGGCATGGTGTGTATGTTTGGTGAAACCAAACATACACACTAACCTGGGCCGGCAGCTTAGCGGTCGAGAATGATGATCGTGCGGTTCTGGGTCCCGAAGCGCCGCGCCGCAACCGGGTCTTCGAACCAGATGTCGATCATGTTGCCGCGAACGGCGCTGCCGGTATCTTCGGCCACGAACACGGTCCCCTCGAACCCCTCGATCGTGAGGCGTGAGCCGAGCGGAATGACCTGTGGGTCTACGGCGACCGTGCCGAAGCGCGGCGTGGTACCGCTCGCCGTGCGCGAGCCGTTGCCGAGGTTGTAGCCGACCACGCGCACCTGCAGCGTGCGCCCGCTCGACGGCGGGAGGGGCCCGCGGGCCGCGCTGGCCGCGGCCAGGGTCGCGCGGTCGTCGCCGGCAGCGTTCAGATACCGCCCCGAGGCCCAGCCGCTTGCCGATCCGGCCGAGACGCGGAACCAGGTGTGGCCATCCGCCGTCTGCGGCCCCTCGACAATCTGTACCCGCGTGCCTTCACGCACGGTGCCCTGCACGGGATAGCTAAGCCCGGCCCCGTTGCGGAGTTGAAGCACGTCGCTATCCACGTTGGCGACGACCGCGGTGCGCCCGACAGCCAGGTCGTCCTGCGCCCAGGCCGCGCGCGTGCTCACGCCGAGCGGCATCATCCCGAACGCCGCAAGTACGGCGAGCGTGCTCGCCGTGGAAAGTAAGCGACTCATAGCCCTCCGTAGGCGCCCGGCACGCGGCCGGGCAGGCCCCTTCGCGGGGGGTCATTTATGGTGGGGCTGGTGGGGGAGCGAGGAAGAGGAGTATTGGCGGCCCAACTGGGCCAGATTAGATGATTGGGCGGCGACCTATAGGCGTCTCGTCCCCTTGTACGAGAGGCCGTCGCGCGCCGCGCTCGCTCCGCGTCGACGATTACAACATCACCAGGATACCTGCTGAAACCCGTTTCGTCAACGTACTTCCGTACCGCGACGGTGTTCCAAAGGTATCACAGCCTGCGCACGCCGCACGGGCGCGAGCCATCGCGCCCGTGCAGAATTCGTGCCAGCGTGTTGACCGACACAGAGCCGAACGCCAACGAGCAATGAGCGGTCATGGCGGACCCAGCTCGCTGCCCCAGAGTTGCTGCAGGAAGCCAGTGCGGTCGAGGTCGTCGGCGAACTGGTTGGTCGCTACCTCCTGGGCGCGCTTCACTACTGGCGCCCCCTGGGCGCGCGCGTCCTCGATGGCGGCCGTCACGGCGTCGTAGGGGATGCGCAGGCGCCGGTTGATGTGCTTGATGGCGTAGGCCTGGTAGGCGGCGTCGAGTGCGTCCGGGTCGTCCAGGCTCAGCACTTTCCGCAGCGCCTGGCGGGCCGCGTCGGGGTGCTTCTCCGTGTAGTAGACCGCCTCGGCCAGCGCGGCCACGAAGCGGCCGACCATCTGCGGCCGGTCGCGAATAGACGCGTTGCTAGCGTGCGCCGAGCTGTAGATCGAGGGGAGGCCAAGGTCGGCCAGGTCGTAGATAACGTTCAGGCCGTCCTGGCGCGCCCGCGCATCCATCGGCGGCGTCAGCACGTTGCCCTGCACGATGTCCGCCAGCATCGCCTGGTAGCGCTCGGGCTGACTGCCGCCGGTGGGACGGATGTCCACGTCCTCGTTGGGGCGCAGGCCGTGGCGCTCCAGTACCAGGCGGCTCAGGCGGTCGGCCAAGTCGCCCGCCCGCGGCACGCCGACGGCCTTGCCGCGCAGCTCGGCCACAGTGCGAATCTCAGGCCGCGCGATCAGCAGCCACACCAGGCCGACGAGCGGCGCCGCGACGATCTGCGCGTCAATGCCGCTCGCCAGCCCGTCAATCGTCGCGTCGGCGGCGCAGTACAGGAATTGGATTTCGTTCGTGGTGAGCGCGGCCAGCGCCGCCCCGCTGCCGCCGATGTTCGTCAGCTCGACTTGTAGGCCATATTTGGTAAACAGGTCAGCCTCAAGAGCCGTATACAGGTGGACGAAGCCGCCAGTGACCGCGCAGGTGGCGACGCGGATGGCCATCGGCGCCTCACCGGGCGCCGCCAGATAGGGCGTGGTAGTCGTCGGCGCCGGCGGGCTCGCGCCGGCAGCCGGGGCCGGGGGCGGCGCGCTGGGCGCCGGCGGCGCGGCAGGCGCGCAAGCCACGACCGCCAGGAGCGCCACCAGGGCTGAGATCAGCCGGCGCATGACACACTCCTCTCCGATGTGTTCTTGGGGCCTACTTACACCGGCGTGCGCTGTGAGCAAGCGGGCAGCGGGCATCAGCCGGGCGGCCTCGACGGCCGCGGGCGGGCACGAGACCCGCCCCTACCCGCCGCCGGCCGCTCAAGTTTGCTCCAACCCACTCTGGGCGGGCCAGTTCGTGGCCGGCTGCGAGCGCTCCACGCCGTGCGCGCCTGCTACGGGGGCGGTAGCTCGCTGCCCCAGAGTTGCTGTAGGAAGCCAGTGCGGTCGAGGTCGTCGGCGAACTGGTTGGTAGTGATGTCGGCGGCGTCCTTCACGACCTGGGTGCCCTGCTCGCGCGCGTAGTCAATGCCGCCCTGCACGGCGTCCAGCGGGACCGTCATGCGGCGGTTGACGTGCTTGATCGCGTATGCCTGGTAGGCCGAGTCCAGCGCGTCCGCGTCGTCGAGGTCCAGCACCTTGCGGAGCGAAGCGCGCGCCGCCTCGGGGTTCTTCTCGGTGAAGTGGACGGCCTCGGCCATCGCCGCCACGAAGCGCTGCACGAGCTGTGGATTATCGCGGATGAGGCCGTTCGTCGCATGCACCGCGCTGTAGACGAATGGCAGGCCGATCGTGTTGATGTCGTAGATGATGTTCATGCCCTGCTTGCGCGCGTAGGCGTCGAGCGGGGCGGTGATGGCGGTGGCGTCGGCCATCCCGTTGAGCACGGCCTGGAGCTGCTCGGGCTGGCCGCCGCCGGTCGGCCGAATCTCCACGTCCTCGTTCGGCCGCAGCCCGAACTTCACGGCGACCATGCGCACCAGGCGGTCGTTGAGCTGCCCCGGGCGGCTCATCGCCATCACCCGGCCGCGCAGCTCGGGCACCGAGTGGATGTCGGGCCGCGCCACCAGCACGTACGGCAGGCCGACGAGCGGCGCGGCCACGAGGCGCGCGTCGCTGCCGCTCGCCAGACCCGGGATCGTCGCCTCGGCCGCGCAGTAGAGGAACTGAACCTCGCCCGCGCTGAGCGCCGCCAGCGACGGACCGCTCCCCGCGACCATGACGTGTTCGACGTTCAGTCCGTACCGCTGGAAGAGGCCGGCGTCCACGGCCGTGTACAGGTGAACGAACCCGCCCGTGACCGCGCAGGTTGCCGCCTTCACGTTCCTGGGCTGCTGCCCGGGCGCGGCGAGATAGGGACTCGGGGTGCTCGCGGTGGGCGCCGATGCGCCCCCTTGCCCCACGGATGTTGAAGGTGAACCGCGTGCCGCGGCAGGGCCCTCCCCAGCACTGGCGGGCGCGGAGGAGGGCGCAGGGCGTGCGGCGCCCCCCGCGCAGGCTGTGGCGAGGCCCAGCAGGAGGAGCAGGCTCAGGCGGTGCATTCCTCTTTCCTCCCGCGCCTACTTGGGCGGCAGCTCGCTGCCCCAGAGCTGCTGCAGGAAGCCGTTGCGGTCTAGCTCGTCCACGAACTGGTTGGTGACGATGGCCTCCGGACCGGGTACGCTGACCTGCGTACCCTGCGCGCGGGCGTCCTCGATGGCATCGCCCACGACGTTCAGCGGTACGGTCATGCGGCGGTTGACGAGCTTGCCGGCATAGGCGTTGTAGGCAGAGTCCAGCGACTCGGGGTCTTCGAGCTTGAGAACCTTCTTCAGCGCCTCGCGCGCCACGTCCGGGTGCTTCTCCGTATAGTAGACGGCCTCGGCCATCGCCGCCACGAAGCGCTGCACGAGCTGCGGGTTGTCGCGGATCAGCCGGTCGGAGGCGTGGACCGAGCTATACACGAACGGCAGGTTCAGGTCGGATAGCTCGTACAGCACGTTCAGGCCGTCCTTGCGGGCCTGCACCTCGAGCGGCGGGGTGATGATGATGCCCGCCGTCACGCCGGCAAGCAGGCCCTGGTAGCGCTCGGGCTGGCTGCCGCCAATCGGCCGCAGCGCGACGTCTTCATTCGGCCGCATACCGAACTTCTCGACCAGCAGGCGGCTGAGCTTGTCGGAGAGGTCGCCGGCGCGAGCGATGCCCAGCGACTGGCCCTTGAGGTCCTGGACGGTCTTGATCTCGGGGCGCGTGATGAGCACGTAGGGCAGCCCGAGCAAGGGATCGGCCACCAGCTTCACTTCGGCGCCGCTGGCCAGCCCGGGGATCGTCGCGTCGGCCGCGCAGTACAGGAAGTGCACGTCGCCGGAGGTCATGGAGGCGATTGCGGGCCCGCTGCCGCTGATAACCGAGTGCTCCACGGTCATGCCGTACTTCTCGAAGAGCTTCGCCTCCATGGCGGTGTAGAGGTGAATGAAGCCGCCGCTCACCGCGCAGGTGGCCACTTTGATCGGGGTGAGCGGCTGGCCGGGCTGGGCCAGGTACGGATTGGCGGCGCTCGCGGCAGGGGCGCTGGCCGCGCTCGGCGGCGCGCTGGCCGTGGTGGGCGCCGCCGCGGGCTTGGCAGCGCTGGGCGCGCTCGCCCCGCCGGTGGGGGCGCCGCCGGTCGCGCCCGACGCGCAAGCGGTGGCCAGGCAGAGGGTGAGGATCAGCACCCAGCGGGTCATGGTTGGTCTCCTTCTGTCGCGCTTACCGCGCCGGCAGCGCGGCGCCCCACAGCTCCTGCAGGAAGCCCGTGCGCTCCAGGTCGTCGGCGAACTGGTTGGTGGCCACGTCGTCGGGACCGCGCGCCATCACCTGGGTGCCCTCGTCGCGCAGATCGTCGAGCGCGGCGGCGACGGCGTCGTAGGGAACGCGCAGGCTGCGGTTCACGTGCTTGACGGCGTAAGCCTGGTACGCGGAGTCGAGCGCATCCGAGTCTTCCAGCTCCAGGGTCTTCTGCAAGACCTGGCGGGCCACGGCTGGATTCTGCTCGGTGTAGCGCACGACCTCCGCGATCGCCGCGACGAACCGCTGCACGGTCTCCGGATTACTCCGGATCATAGCGTCGCTGGTGTGCAGCGCGCTATAGATTGACGGAAGTCCGAGGTCATTCATGTCGTAGATAACGTTCAGGCCCTCGCGGCGGGCCTGGGCGTCGAGCGGCGGCGTGATCGCCGTCGCCTGCACGATGCCCGCGACGAGCATCTGGAAGTTCTCGGGCTGGCTGCCGGCGGTGGGCCGGATGTCCACGTCCTCGCCGGGTCGCAGGCCGTGGCGCTCGAGCGCCAGGCGCGTGAGGCGGGCCGGGAGCCCGCCTGGCCGGCCGGCGCCGATCGCCTTGCCGCGCAGGTCGGCGAGCGTCCGCACGTCGGGCCGCGCGATGAGCACGTACGGCTGGCCTACCAGCGGCACCGCCACGACCTTCACGTCCGAGCCGCTGGCGATGCCGGGCATCGTCGCGTCGGCGGCGCAGTACAGGAACTGGATCTCGCCGACGCTGAGCGCCGCGAGCGCGGCGTTGCTGCCGCGGATCAGCGTATGCTCGACGCGCAGCCCGTATTTGGCGAAGACGTCCGTCTCGACCGCCGTGTACAGGTGGACGAAACCGCCCGAGAGCGCGCAGGTCGCCACCTTCACCGAGACCGGCGCCTCGCCGGGCCGGGCAAGGTACCGCCCCGCGGCGGCATCCGGCCCGGCCTGGGCGGCCGGCGGCGCGGGCGGCGCGGGCGGCGCCGGGCTACATGCCGCGACCAGGCCCGCGAGGAGCGCCGCGGCCAGGACCCGTTTCAGGCACCACATCGGCTCCTCCCGCGCTCCCGTGGCACAACCCCTCCGCCAGAGGGGGAAGATGCTTCGCCCGTTCGAACGGCGCGTCCGCGAGCCGGTTGGGCGGCCTGGCGGCCGCGGGCGGGCACGAGACCCGCCCCTACCGCCGCCGACCCTAGCCGCGGGCGGGCACGGCACCCGTGGCTACTGGAAGAGGTGCGCCCACTTCTGGCGCACTTGCGCCTGCAGCTCGGGCGGCGACTCGGCCACCTCCGGGAACTCGGACATCCACTCGAAGGGCCGGCAGGCATCGATCACGGCGCGCGAGTTGACCATCGCCTCTGAGCCCGGCCGCACCATCGGATCGAGCGCGGTGCTCCAGGCGCGGCGGATGAAGTCAATGTCGTTCGCCGGATCGCTGCGGGTAGAGAGCGCCCACAGCACGTCGTTCGTGTTCGTCGGGTCGATGTCGTCGTCCACGACGATCACGTAGCGGCCGGCGTAGGCGGCCTCGCGGATCTGCGCCGCGACGAAGCCCGCCATGCGCGCGTGGCCGGCGAAGCGCTGCTTGATCGAGATGATCGTCAGCATGCGCGCGCCGCCCGACTCGTGGCACCACACGCCCCGCACGTCGGGCACGCCTGCGCGCTCCACCGCGTCGTGCATCACGGCCGAGCGGACGACCGCGCGCCAGTAGCTGTAGTCGTTCGGCGGGCGATTCGGCGGCGAGCCGAGGATGATCGGATCGTCGCGGTGGTAGACGGCCTGCACGTGGATGACCGGCTGCGGGCGCTCGCCGCTCGCGTAGTAGCCCGTCCACTCGCCGAACGGGCCCTCCTCGCGCAGGTCGTCGGGCGGCACGAAGCCCTCGATGGCGATCTCGGCCTCGGCCGGGATCGGCAGGCCCGTCAGCGGCCCGGCGACCACGTCGAGCGGCTGGCGCTTGGCGGCGCCGGTGTAGTCGTACTCGCAGATGCCCATCGGCACTTCCAGGCCAGCGACGAGCATCAGCAGCGGGTCCTCGCCGAAAGTGACGGCGATGGGGCAGGCCTCGCCGCGCGCGCGGTACTTCTGCAGGTGGATCGAGCCTTGCTTGCCCGGCGAGATCATGAGGGCGAGCGTCTTATCGTCGTGGACCATGACGCGGTAGGCGCCGACGTTCACCTGGCCGCTGTCGGGGTCGCGCGTGATGACGCAGCAGCCGGTGCCCAGGTAGCGGCCGCCGTCCTTGGGGTGCCAGAACGGCGCGGGAAACTTGAGCACGTTGACGGCGTCGCCCTCCTGGGTGTTCTGGAAGAGGGGCGCCTGCGCCCGCGGCACCTCGACGGCGGCGTACTGGCTGGCCTCGTTCTCCCAGCGGCGCGGCTCGCCGCGCAGCGCCTGCACGAGCTGCTGGTCGCTGAGCTTCGGGTCGAGGTTGAGCGCAATCGCCAGCCGCGCCGCGTTCAGCAGCGCGCCCGCGACCACGCGGTAGCCCTTCGGGTAGCCGGGCACCTCGTCGAACAGGAGGCACTTCGAATCGGCGCGCTTGGCGTTCAGCTCGGCAAGGATGCCGATCTCCAGGTTCCACTCGGCGCCGCGCACGTCCTGCACCTGGCCGATGGCGCGCACGCGCTCCAGCCAGTCGCGCAGGTCGCGGTGCGCCCCGGCTGCCGCGCGCTGTTCGACGACGGTCTGCATGCCTAGCTCCTTACTCCCTCTCCCTCTGGGAGAGGGCTGGGGTGAGGACGATTGCCCCGGCTCAAATCCCGTAGAACGTCGCGGCCGCCTCGCCGAGGATCTGCCGCTTCTGCGCCTCGGTGAGATCCGTCCGCTCGCGGATCTCGGCCACCGACGCCTCGCGCGCCTCACCGTGCGGCATGTCGGCCGAGATCATGATGCGGTCCTGGCCGACGAAGTCGAGCACCTGCGGCAGGTAGCGCTCCTCGGCCTCGGTCGTGAAGTAGATCGCGCAGTCGCGCAGGTAGGCGCTGGCCGGGCGCTCCGGCAGCGGGCGGCCGCTGCGCCGCTCCGAGCCGAAATAGTGATCCATGCGCTGCACCAGATAGGGCACCCACTCGCAGCCGGCCTCGAGGAAGCCTAGCTTCAGGCGCGGGAAACGGTCGAGGATGCCGCCGCCGGTGAAGGCGTAGAACGCCATCAGCACCGGCAGGGTGAAGCCGAGCACGTGCGCGCCGTAGCTGGTATTGAACGGCCGGCGCACGCCGTCGTTGCACCAGCCGCAGTGGACGCAGAACGGCATACCCGAGCGCTCCAGCTCGGCCCAGAGCGGGTCGAGGCCCGCCTGGTCGAGCCCAAGGTCGCCGAGCGTGCCGGCCGTGGTGGCGGCGCACACGGCGCCCAGCTCGTGGGCGCGGCGCGCCTCGGCCGCCGCGCGCTCCGGGTCGCGCAGCGGGATGACGGCCGCCCACTTCAGCCGCTCAGGCGCCTGGGCGCACGCCTGGGCCATGAACGAGTTGTAGGAGGCCATCAGCGCGGCCTCGAACGCTACGTCCTCGGTCAGCGGGTCGAGGAAGAGCGTCGGGAAGTTCACTTGCACGTCCACGCCGCCGGCGTCCAGGTCGCGCAGCCGCTCGGCGGGCGCGGTCAGCGACTGGCTGCCGAGGGTGAACGGCTTACGCTGGGCGCGCTCCTGCTGGAGTGGCGTCGCGTAGATCGTCACGCCGCGCCCGGCGGGCCGGGGGTAGGTCTGCCCGTCTATGTACCAGAAGGCGTTCATGCCCGCGAGCTGCGGCAGGTTCTCGCCGACGATGGGGAAGGGGCGGCGCGCCGCGTACTGCGCGTCGAGATAGTCCCAATACTGCTCGCACTCCTCGACGTGCGAGTCCGCATCCACGATCCGAGCCTCGGCCATCGTCCCCTCCTCGCGCGCCGCCGCGTCAATTCTCGCCCGCGGCGCGCTGTACCCCTGCCACCTCGCCACTGGTTTCTACAGTGTAGGGCATGCGCGCGCGCCGCGCGAGCACCTTCAGGCGAGCGCGCGCCCGGGGGCAGGATGGCTGCTGATGCGGCCGCGGGCGGGTACGGCATGGGCTCCACGGGGCGCCCCGTGGCCGACATGGTTTGCAGCCGCCAGAGGCTTACCATGGCGAGCAGCAGCCCGAGGAGAATCAGCGTCAGCGCGAGCGAGACGATCCCAGGAACACGGCGCCGACCCAGCGAATACATGATGCCCAGTACCCTCCTCTCCAGGGTACCAGGCGGTGCTGCTCGTCGGGACGCCGTGTAGGGGACGAATCCGCGCGACGCTAGTCGCCGCGGGCCCCGCCCACGACGTTGCGGAGCAGCGCGACTGGCGCCATCGTGTTGCGCAGCACGCGGGCAGCGACCGCGTGCCGCTCGGTATGGTACGTATCATGGTCGGCGTCTGGCTAAGCGACCACGTGCCGTCCGGTTCCCTGTCGGGCTGGCCCGCTAGGGTAGGATCTCGACGTACCCGTCCGTGCCATGCACGCGGATCCGCTGCCCATCCCGGATCAGCCGGGTGGCCTGCTCCACCTCCACGACGGCCGGCAAGCCGTACTCCCGTGCGATCACCGCGCCATGGGTCATCAGCCCCCCCACCTCCGTCACCAGGCCCTTGATCGCGACGAACAGGGGCGTCCAGCTCGGGTCCGTGTAGGCGGTGACCAGGATGTCGCCCGCTGCGAGCTCGGCCTCCGCCAGGTCCAGGATGACGCGGGCCCGCCCCTCGACGGTCCCGGCGGAAACCGGCAGGCCGACCAGCGCGCCGGCCGGCACATCGTCGCGTCGGTACGCCCCGGCGATGGCCTCGCCCTCCGACGTGAGCACCCGGGGCGGCGTGAGCACTTGATACGACCGGAACGCGTCCTTGCGCTGGCGGATGAGCTGGTCATCCACCAGGTGCGTGCGCACGACGTCGTGGAGTTCCTGGAAGGTGAGGTAGAAGATATCTTCCTTCTCCCGCAGCACGTGGGCCTGCACGAGGCGCTCAGCTTCTGCCAACAAGGCCTGCTTGTACACGAAGTAGCGGCTGATCATGCCGTACTTCGGATACTCCCGGTACCCGCTGAAGGTCCGGACGCGGTCGATCATCCGCTTGGCCTTTGCGGCCTTCCGCTCCCCGTCCGGCAAGGCCCGCAAGCGCTCCAGCAGCTCCTGCTCCTTCTTCCAGGCGTCCTGCCGCCCTTGCTCGAAACGCCGCTTGCCGGCGCCCGGCTCGAAGTTCCTGATGTTGCCGAGGAGCATCGGCACGAGTGCGGTGGGGCGTTCGCTCCAACGCGGCCGCGTGATGTCGATCTCGCCGACGCAGCGCATGCCGTACTTGTCGAGGAAGGCCCGGATGGCGTCGCGCGCTTCCCGCCCGCCCGCGAGCCTGGGCAGCTCGTCCAGGAAGCCCTCGTCCTCGACGTGCTCTAGAAACGCCACCACCTGCGGATGCGGGCGGATCACGTCCGCGACGTCCAGAAGCGCCAGCCCCATCTCCGACGTGACGTTGTGGGAGACGGACTGCGTGAGCGCGTCGGCCGCGTTCTTCTCGCCCAGCCACGCCTGCAGCCGCTCGTTGAGCCACCAGGTAGCCTCCATCCCCGCCATGATTGCCTGATGGCTCTGCGGATCGAACAGGATCCGCTTCAGCTCCTGAATGTCCGCCAGGATGAAGTCGAGGAGCGCCGCTCCGGACTTCGTCCGGATGTCGCGCTTGAGGGCGGCGAGGGAGGCCTGGCTGCGCGCGATCAGCGCGGCGACGATGGCCGGATCGGTCTCGATCGGGGCCGGGGCGCCGGCTCGCGGCGTCCGCCCTTGCCTATCGTCCGGGAGCGGCCGGATGAAGTCGCCGCGTTCGAGGAGGGCCCGCAGCGCGTCCCCGATCAGCGGATCGCCTTTCCCCAGGACTGCCAACAGGCCCGCGCGGCTCGCCGGCGAAGCCAGTTCCCGGGTAACGTCAACGAACAGCCGTCCACCGGCCTCGTACATGGGCCGTGCGGCCGTGAGCTGCCACAGGGAGATCCCCAGGGGCTTCATGGCGTCGGTCATCATCTGCTGGTGCCCGACGGAGACGTAGACGTGGTTCTCGCGGTCGCCCGCCGTGGGGATGGGGAACAGCGTGGTGATCGGCCGGCTCTGGACGATCTGGAAGTCGTCGTCGACCAGACACCATTCGACGTCCTGGGGGCGGCCGAAGTGCACTTCGATCCGCCGTCCCAGTTGCGCGAGCCGCACGACCTGCGCGTCCGTCAGCGCCGGCTGCGCCTGCCGCTCCGGCGCGATCGCCTGTTCCCGCGTCCCGCCTGCCGGCGAGGCGTGGAGGGCGAGCTGCTTGGTGGCGACCGCCTTGGCGACGACCGCGCCGTCCCGCACCTGGTAGACGTCCGCGTTCACCAAGCCGGCGACCAGGGCCTCGCCGAGGCCGAGGATCGCCTCCACAGAGGCGACCTTCCGGTTGCCCGTGACCGGGTCGGCCGTGAACAAGACGCCGGCCGCCTGCGGAAAGACCATCTGCTGCACGACCACGGCCATGCGGACCTGCCGGTGGTCCAGGCCGTTCCGCAGGCGGTAGGTCACGGCCCGCTCGGAGAAGAGCGAGGCCCAGCAGCGGCGGACGTGCTGGAGGACCGCCGCCGGCCCCACGACGTTCAGGTACGTGTCGTGCTGGCCCGCGAAGGAGGCCGTCGGCAAGTCCTCCGCCGTCGCACTGGAGCGGACGGCGTAGGCGGCATGCGCGCCGAGCCGGGCGAGCGGGCGAGTGATCGCCGCCGCTAGATCGTCGGGGATGGCGATTCCTTCGAGAGTCCGGCGGATCTCCGCGCTGAGCGCGCGGATCGCCTCCCGGTCGTCCGGCTTCAGGCGCGACAGCCGATCGAGCCGATCGTCGAGCGACGGCGCTTCCGCCATGATCCGCTGGAAGGCGTCCGTCGTCACGCAAAAGCCAGCCGGCACGCGGATGCCGTCGAGCCGCGACAGCTCCCCCAGGTGCGCGCCCTTGCCGCCAACGACCGCGACCTGCGTCTGGTCGCTCTCCTGAAAACCCAACACGTAGTAGCCCATTCGCTCCCTTCCTAGTGCAGGATCAGAGGAGTTTTTCGGGAATAGCTCCTCTGATCCTGGCCCGGACAATGGAAGTGCTTGGGGGACACCTCCCAGACCCCCGCCCTGACGGGGCACTGGGCAAACACGGCTACCTCGTCGAATGCACCATCGCACTGCTGCACCGGTCCGCCGCCTGCGCATCCGCTTGGAGATCCGTGACGACGTCGACGAAGCCTTCCTCAGCCTTGCTGCCGCCCTCATCTGCTGGCGAGGACTCACCCGCTGATTCAGTTACGGAGTTCTTACGAGCGTCCGCGAGGTAGCTAGCGAGCGTCCAGGCGGAGTACTGCGCGCGCAGCTCGGGCAGAAAGTCCCGCCAGGCCGGCACGACCTCGACCGCGTCGGACCCGGCGCGGAGCTGCGTCAGGTGGCGCTCGCCGAGCGGCGCGATGACGACGAGCGCGGGCACCCTCGATCCTGCTAGTGCATGTCGCCGCCGCCATCCACCAGGATGGTCTGGCCGGTGATGAAGTCGGAGTCCGCGGAGGCGAGGAAGACGGCCGTGCCCACGAGGTCGCCCGGCTCCTGCAGGCGCTTCAGCGCGCGGCCGGCGATGACCGCGCTGCGCATGCGCCGAATCTCGTCGGAGGGATTCTCCTCGCTCAGCGTGCTGCCGGGCGCGATGGCGTTCACGCAGATGCCGTACTGGCCCACCTCGCGCGCCAGGGTGCGCGTGATGGCGATCACCGCGCCCTTGGAGGCCGTGTAGTGGACGCGTCCGGGCGAGCCGGAGAAGACCGTGCTGGAGCTGATGTTGATGATCTTGCCGTAGCGCTGCTGCTTCATGTACGGCAGCACGGCGCGGCACTGGAGGAACACGCCCTTCACGTTCACTGAGATGACGCGGTCGAACTCCTCGATCGAGATGTCCTCGATGTAGCCGCGGTTGATCGGGATCGTGGCGAAGATCGCGGCGTTCGTGATGATGGCGTCGATGCGGCCGAAGCGGTCCACCGTGTGGTGCGCCATCGCCTGCGTGGACTCCTCGTCGGCCACGTCGGTGCGGAGCGCCAGCGCCTCGCGGCCGAGCGCGTGGATCTCGGCGGCCACGCGCTCGGCCGCCGGCTGGTCGATGTCGGCCACCACGACGCGCGCGCCCTCCTGAGCGAAGCGCAGGCTGTAGGCGCGGCCGATGCCGTGGCCGCCGCCGGTGACGATCGCTACGCGGTTCTCCAGTTGCATCTGCCGCTCCCCGGGGGCGGGCGGGCCGGCGCCGGCGCGCCCGCGATCCGCCTAGTATACGCCGGCCGGGCGCGCCCTCACCCCGACCCTCTCCCAGGGGGAGAGGGGGAGGACGGCCCTCACCCCGACCCTCTCCCAGAGGGAGAGGGGGAGGACGGCCCTCACCCGCTCGCTACCAAGGAGAGAGGGGGAGGGACGCCCTCATCCCGGCTCCCTCTCCCTGGGAGAGGGAGCGAGACGGCTGCCCCGGGACCACCTCTCCCCCTGGGAGAGGTCGCCCGAGCGCAGCGAGGGCGGGTGAGGGACACGTGCGACCGCTGCTTCGCCGGCCGGGTGCATAATGCGGGACTGACAGGGGGCTGAGAACGCGAAGGGGGCGAGCGATGACGACGCTGATCACGGGCGGCGGGCTAGTCGGGGCGCGGGCGGTCGAGCAGGTATTGGCGCGCGGCGACGACGTGGTGCTGTTCGACGTGGCGCCGAACCCGGCGCTGCTCGGCCCGGCGGCGGAGAAGATCCACATCGTGCGCGGCGACCTGCTGCTCCTGCCTGAGCTGCTGGCGGCCGTGCAGCAGTATCGGCCCGAGCGCATCCTGCACACCGCGGGCTTGCTCACGCCAGCCGGCCAGGAGCGGCCGTACTTCACGGTGCAGGTCAACGTCGTCGGCACGACGAACGTGCTGGAGGCGGCGCGGCTGGAGGGCGTGCGGCGCGTGGT
>Ga0070741_10001750_pt1 | contig 62911 bp, 60 predicted proteins | sample Coa_R1_4_FD_66440 | JGI IMG/M metagenome (GOLD analysis project Ga0070741, IMG submission 66440) | Surface soil microbial communities from Centralia Pennsylvania, which are recovering from an underground coalmine fire - Coalmine... | ecosystem: Environmental > Terrestrial > Soil > Unclassified ...
CAAGCTGCTTCCTCAGAGAAACGTGAAGAAGTGCCCCAAGAGCGAAGAGTGCGACGCACTCCTCAAGCTGCTTCCTCAGAGAAACGCGAAGAAGTGCCCCAAGAGCGAAGAGTACAACGCAATCCCAAAGAGGTTTCATCCAAACGCATAGAGAAAGAAAAAAAAGCAAAGGATTCTGCTAAAGCCGCTGCTTCCGTCTCTAAAACGAAGAAAGGAAAAGCAGCTCTTCGCAATAGAAGAAATACAGCGAAAAGAAACTCTTCCGCTCAAGAGCATAATGAGTCCAGTATGCATGTGCAAGGAGCGCGTCAGAATTCCAATCGTCCGCGTGTGACACATAGAAAGAAAGAAGATAAGCGCGAGTATCAAGATCAGATTGAAGCAGACGCACAATTCGATGGTGGGGAAAATGAACAAGCTCAAAAAGAAAATACAAGAGTGTACACTCAGCCTTCTAAGACTAAGCGATCTGTTGAAACCTCTCAAAATCGATCAAACCCCAATGCACCTGCTCCAAGACAAGCCGCTAGTGAAAGGAACAAGAAAAGAGTGACCGGCCAAACGAGCAATCGCAAAAGCCACTCAAAATTCTACGAGGAAAAATCGCATCATCCTGGCAACCGCCCTCTCTCGGGATAATTATACTCAACGTGGTTGAAAATTTGAATTTAAGAGCGAGCCGATCGCGAAAGCTTTCGCTTCGGTCCTAAACCAATTTTCAATCGTTGGGTATGCGGTATTAAACGCATCCTAAGGGGATTCGTGTCATTGGCTCAAGGTCAAAACTATCCCCTTTTTTTGACCTCTGGAAGCAGTGATATCCCAGCCCTGCAATCATTGCAGCATTGTCCAGGGACATCTTTCTTTCGGGATAATAAATTGGATAAGAAAGATTCATCGCCTGGAAAAGTTCTCTTAAGCGCCCGTTATTGCTGACTCCTCCCCCGCAATAGATTGCTTTGCAATCAAAGCTTTTTGCAGCTTCTATCGCTTTGAAAATCACATCTTTAAGAGCCGTTTCTTGGAAGGAAGCCGCCACATCAGCTTTTTCCTGCTCTGAAATAATCAAGGGAGCATCCTTAGAAGCACTTTGCCCCTTGATGGTGTAGAGGACATTCGTCTTTAAGCCAGAAAACGAAAAATCGAGAGGGCGATTTTTCACATTGCCTGCTCTAAAGGGAAAACGATGGGGATTCCCCGATTTTGCGAGGGCTTCAATTTCAGGGCCCCCAGGGTAGGGGAGGCAGAGCAAAGTAGCCACTTTGTCAAAGGCTTCGCCGATCGCATCATCCTGGGTGGTTCCTAACATTTCATAGGTCCCGATATCATTGATTTTGACCATGAATGTATGCCCGCCGGAAATCACTAGGCCAAGAGCGGGAAGGGGAGGATTCTTAAGAGGCATCATCGCTGCATAGAGATGGGCTTCCACATGGTTCACGCCGATAAAGGGAACATTCCACGCATAAGAGAGGGATTTTGCTGTATTGAGTCCAATCAGCAAAGCGCCAATCAGGCCTGGCCCCTTAGCTGCTGCCACCAATTCGATTTGCTGTGTAGTGATTCCTGCTTCATCGATGGCTTGTTTCATTGTTGGAATAAGCGCATCGATATGACTTCTGCAGGCCAGTTCCGGAAAAACTCCGCCAAACTGATTATGCAGTTCTGTTTGCGAACAGATGACGTTGGACAACACCTCATTACCACCTCTGACAATGGCGCAGGCTGTCTCATCGCAAGTACTTTCAATGCCTAATACAATCATATTGGGATAAGATTATCCCATTTCCCTGGGTTTTTATTATACTCAAAAACCGTTTCTTGCTCTTGAATAGCTTTCGCTATATAAAAATATTTTTTGTGTCAGAAAAGAGGGATCATGCAGCATTCGATCATCTTTTGGGTGGGATTTCACCTCTTTATCGCTCTTTTGCTTGCACTTGACTTATGGCTTTTTAATCGTCAATGGAAAGCAACAGTCTTTAAAAGAGCTTGCTGGCTTAACGTTCTTTGGATTGCGATCGGCCTTATTTTCAATTTATTTATTTATATTAAATTGGGGTCGGAAAGCGGGCTCCAATTTTTCACAGGCTATCTCATCGAGAAGTCCTTAAGCGTAGATAATCTTTTTGTCATTTTATTGATTTTTTCACATTTTTGCATTCCCCTTCCTTATCAACGTAAAGTCCTTTTTTGGGGAATTTTAGGTGCCCTTGTTTTTCGCATTGTCTTTATCCTCGCGGGAATTGCCCTCATCGACCGCTTTCACTGGATGCTGTATCTTTTTGGAGCCTTCCTCCTTCTTTCTGGCATAAGATTCCTCTTTCTGGAACAAGAGTCTAAACAGGTTACTGAAGGGTGGATTTACCGGGTTTTGAGTAAAATGCTTCCCATCACTACAAAAGAAAGCGAAGGACATTTTTTTTTAAGGGAAAATGGAAAAATTAAGGGAACGATTCTTTTTCTGGTTTTACTGATGATTGAGTCTACAGACATCGTTTTGGCGTTGGACTCCATTCCTGCCATTTTTGCCATCACAACCGATGTGTTTATCATTTACACATCGAATGTCTTTGCCATACTGGGTCTTAGAGCTCTTTATTTTGTACTAGCCTCAGGCCTAAAGAAATTGAGATATCTTAAAACAGGACTTGCAGCCATTTTGATTTTTATCGGCGTTAAAATGATGATCGGGGGTTTTGCCCCGATTTCTTTATCTATTTCTCTATTCATTATCTTGGCTATCTTAGGAATGACTGTATTCTTTTCCCTCAAAGCTCAGAAAGGGAATTAAATGGAAAAGTTCCAGCGATCTTCTGATCAATACATACTTGAATATGTAGACGGGCTGCGGGGAGAAGGAAATTCGGAGAAAGGGCGATTTTTTCTGAAAATGGGGTTATGCAAGAAGTCTAATGGTTCTGTTTTTTTTCCCCAAGTTCTTCTGCGGCATCTTGATCGGCGATCCACAGTGCCTTGCGCAAAGAAGTCCCCACTTTTTGGATAGGGTATTCTTCAAATTGGTAATGAGAAAACAGGACTTTGACAAGAGTGGACTTCTTGGAAGCGCCCAAGACGTAGATCGCGATATTTTCCGCCTGATTGATGCAATCAAACGTCAAAGTCATTCTCCAGGTGTTTTTTGCCGGAATGTAGTTAGCTGCTGCCAGTCCATTTTCAATTTTAAGGGCGGCTGTGTGAGGGAAAAGAGAAGCTGTATGCCCATCTTCTCCCATCCCGAGCATGACTAGGTCAAAAGAATGTTTTTTTAGCGTTTCAGCAATTTCCTTGCTGTACGCAGTCGCGTTTTCCTCGATATTTTCCTCTGCGCGCATGCGATGGATCTGATTTTTAGGGATTGGCAATTGACTAAGCCCTGCATGCATTGCCATGTGATAATTGCTTTCTGGACTTTCCGGAGGCGCAGCTCTCTCATCGCTCCAAAAGAGATGGACTTTGTTCCATTCGACCATTTGGTTATAGGGAGCGGAAGAGAGATGCTCAAAAATCGCTTTTGGCGTAGAACCGCCCGAAAGAGCGACATAAAAAGCCCCATGGTCTTTGATTGCCTGTTTTGCAATGGAGATAAAGTGCTCAACACAAAAAATGATCGTCATCTGCGTATCGCCTGGTACGATGATTTTCCTACGCTCGTCAAGATCTCTTGGTTGCAGCTTTTCTATTAACATTTATCCAACTCGCCCATATTTTTTACGAAGTTAAGAACCTTCAAGAAATGTTCGGAGGTGCCTCGATGGCAGATCTCTTTGACAAGGGAATGCCCGGATTCCGCTTTATTCAAAATGTATTGAGAACGTAGGTCGCATTTATCGTGCATGGAATGCTGATAGGTGACTTGATGCAAGATCTCTGGGTTGCGCATAAAAGAAAAGTGCTCGTCATCTGCAGTAAAGATGTCGATGGATAGAATCAATCCCGGCGGAAGTTTAGCCGCTTGAGCAGAGGATAGATTCACTTCGACATCGCCACTTGCAGTGCGATAAGTGAATAGGAGTTCATTTTTTTCTTTTTTTAAGCTTTGGAAGCTCCAATTCAATTGGCAGGCAAGCCACGCCTGAAAATAGATCGCCTGGATGTGCGTATGACAAAAAAAGAGAGTTCCCTGTGAATTGTAAGAGATAGAAATCTTCTTGGATTTTGCAATCTGCTGCAGCTTATCGCTGGAGTAGAAAGCCATTGAGAACATTTCGCGCCAGCTTTCGATCCTCGCCCAGTTCAAGTCGGCGATATCTCCGCCATATTTTTCATGTTGCGCAAGGAGACAGAATGCAAAATGGGGCAAATTTTCCGTGGTTTCTGAGTCAAAGATGAGACGACTGGCGAATTGCTCCAGCTGCGAAAAGAGAGGATCCTCGCTGCATGGATTTTCCCCCCACAATAAATAAACGGGAAGATCGGGAAGAATGTGCGGCAAAACGACGAAGGGGATCTTCTTTTGGGAAGCGCCGCTTGTTTCAATCGAGATGTAGTCGCAAGAGACGTCGAATTCTCCCTTACTCGACGATAAAATAGCCACTTCCGTCTTAAGGGAATCTTCCCTTGCCTCGCGATCCACAGTGACGAAAATGACGCGCGAAGGAAATTTCTCGACTACCTTTTGTGCGATGCGCTGGATGTAAGGCGTACGATTGTTTTTCCGCGTGTAAAAAATCAAGTTGAAGAGGCAGGCGCGGGCAACATTCGTCGTTTCCAAAGACTCCCAGATCTTATTGAGTTCCTTTTGAATGTTTTCAGGAGCGACGGAATAAGAAAGAGTAACCATTAGACCAGTCTCCATTTACGCTTGTCTCGAGACATCATCGCGTCGGCAGCTTTTGGGCCCCAGGTTCCCGATGCATAATTGGGGAAATCAGACTGTTTATTGGCTTCCCAGTACTGGATCAGTGGAGTGAGAATCCTCCAGGAACTGAAGACTTCATCTTCCCGAGCAAACAAAGTATTGTCGCCGATAATGCAGTCTTGAATCAATCTCTCGTAAGCTTCAGGGGGACTCATCCCAAAATAGGAGCCGTAGCGGAAATCCATTTTGACAGGTTGGATCGGGCTCGATGGACCAGGAACTTTGCAGTTGATTCTAAGACCGGTTCCTTCATCAGGCTGAATGCGGAGAGTTAAAACGTTAGGCTCATTGCGCTTATTCGGCTGCTGGAAAAGGACGCCAGGAGGATCTTTGAACACAATGGCGATTTCTGTCGCGCGCTTGGGCAAGCGCTTGCCTCCGCGCAAATAGAAGGGAACTCCTGCCCAACGCCAGTTATCGATGAAGAGGCGAAGCGCTGCATACGTCTCCACATTGGAAGTCGGTGAGACATTTTTTTCTTCGCGATACGCGACAGCGGGTTGCCCACTGACATAACCTTGCCCGTATTGACCCCGCACGCACGCCGATTCTAAATCTACTTGTTGAAGAGGGCGGATTGCCTCCAGGACTTTGACCTTCTCATCGTGGATCGCGTCGGCAGCAAGACTCACTGGAGGCTCCATGGCGACAAGAGAGAGAAGCTGCATCATGTGGTTTTGAACGATATCTCTGAGCATTCCAGCTTCTTCCCAAAAGGCTCCGCGGGAGCCAATGCCAATATCCTCAGCTACAGTGATCTGAACGTGGTCGATGTAGCGATTGTTCCACACTGACTCGAATAGGGAGTTCGCAAAGCGGAAGACCAAAATATTCTGAACAGATTCTTTCCCCAAGTAATGGTCAATCCTGTAAATTTGTTCTTCCTTTAGAAAGCGCAAAAGTTCTTTCTGTAAAGCTTTCGCAGAGTCGAGATCGTGGCCAAAGGGTTTTTCGATGATGATGCGAGACCACTTATCCTTTGTCTTATCGACGTCGTAGATAAGGCCCGTTTTGTGCAGCTTTTCGCAGATCAAGGGAAAGAAGCTGGGCTGTGTCGAGAGGTAAAAAACCCGATTGCCCTTGGTCCCTAGCTTAGCATCTAACTCTTGCAGAAAGGTTTGAAGCTTTGCATACCCTTCGTCTTCATGGAACTCTGACTTATGGTAATAGAGATTTTCCTGAAAGTTTTTCCAAAGAGCTTCATCGATCGGCTTCACTCTTGAAAAACTAGCGACCGCTTCCTTCATCTCCTGACGGAACTGCTCATGGGTCTTATCTCGTCTGGCAAAACCCACGCAGGCAAATTGGGGAGGAAGCTGTCCTTCTCGTGCTAAATTATAGATCGCCGGCAAAAGCTTGCGCGCAGTTAAATCGCCCGTCGCTCCAAAGATCACCAAGATGCATGGCTCGATAAAACGGCTAGAAACTCCTGGTTCTTCAAGCGGATGGGCACTCGTCTCAGTCATAGATCAATCCTTTGGCTGTCTGCAAATCCCCTTCAGATGGGCATTCTAGATAGGTTGATAGCAATTAAACCTCTATCAAACACCACAGAGATTATTGCTGCCAAGCCAAAAATGATTTATTAAGCTAAATAGGAAATCTGAGAGACTGTTGTCGAATTATACCCAACGTGATTGAAAATTTGGATTTAAGGCCGAAGCGAAAGCTTCCGCGATTGGCGCGATCGAATTGTCGCCCCTATTAGAAATAGGGGCTCTCGAAATTAGACCAAGCTTTTTGTCTACAGAGCACTAAAATCTGTAAACTCCACCAGCACCAAATAGCAAAGCCTCGTTTGTGTTTATAGGATCTGTGTAGAGAAGTGCGCTCTGTTCTTCTGATCCAACACCACTCTCTTTTACTCCAACAACGAAATGGAAAATTCCGGCCCCGGGCCACGCATTACATTCTGTAGAGGAAAATCCTATCTGAGTTGAAGCTCCCCTCTCCGGATCCGGATATAAAGTCTTTTTAAAAAGACTATAGCTCGCAATACAAAGAAAAGACAGCTCTTGAGCGGTAGGTATTTGACAATTAAGTGTTTTTACGAATTCCTCTTTTTGTGGCAAAGTGTTGTTATAACTCTTTTCAAAAGTGGCATTTGTTATGAAAATCCTACCTGTCGTCGTACGGGTAGATGTATCTAAATATGATAGGTAGTGCGAATCTGCTTTTATATTTCCTTTTTTAATAATCGGAATTTCTAAGAATTTTTGGATTGTCATATTTGCTGGAATAGTAAGAAGTGTGCATTTGGCATTGTTTAGGATGTGTCGCGTCAAAATATGATTCATTTTAAGTAAAGTCGGTATCTGGATAGGGGGCTCATCGGATATTTCCAGGCCTAGAGCTTTGGCGTCTATGATCGTCAAGCCTTCCAGAAGTTGATCAGGATATGCGGTCATTACCTTAGTAACGCATAGATTCCATTCTTTGCTTATAACGCTTATTCTGTGGCTATTTCTAAAGTCATCACCTAAACATAATAAAGTGATGTACTCTTTTATTTCTGAAGGACAAGTTGAAAATAGATTTTGATTTAAGTTGATCATTATAGCCTAGTTTTTTTGTTTTTTAATAATTTAATTATTTATTTTGGTATATCCTGAAATCCATTAATTCTTCAAGATTTTTTGCAAATGTTGCAAATAAACAGCGGTGTTTCATTTTAGAGCCAAAAAATTGAATTGTTGAATCGGAAAAATGAAGATCGACATCGATAAAAAGAAAGACGTCTGGCAAATCTTCAGTCTGGGTTTCGAGCTCCTTAAAGAACTCCCCCGCCGTTTTCGCAACAGCTTTTACTTGCGTAGATGGAGTTATCCAATTTGCCATCATTTCGAAACTGGCGACTGTGTCTAAGCATGTAGTCGTATTCGTTAAGATACAAGGGTCGTTTAGAAGCCAAGTTGCCTTATACCCCTTTTGGGCTAAGCCAGCATGAATATTGAGCTCGTGAAACGTATGACCTGCACCGGAACTTGCCAAAATAATGTCTTTCTTTTGTGGAAACTGTCGTCCTATCTCGGATACTAACTCCCAAGTGAACATTTGACGGTTCCTTCTATTCATTTTTTCACAACAGTGACATTCTCCAATTGTTCGGGTTCCTGCCACTGCCCCGAATCCAAGCATAGATTCTTCATCTAAGAGGGCTTCAGGTTTTTTGTAGAGTAGTTCAGCAATTCCCTTGCGAAAAGTTGTTGTCATCTGTTCGCATTTTTCTACTTTTTGGCATAAAGAATTGAGGATTTCAGTGATTTCTTCCTTTTCCGTTGAATCGACATCACTAATTTGCGCAATTATCTTTTGTTGCTCAATCTTGTAATTTGATAATAAATTATTTGAAATTGATTTAAATAAATTATTGAATAATATGTTAAATTTAAATTTGTGGCCTTGTGGAATTATATTATAATTAGTAAAAAATTTGTTGGACTCTTCTCCAGCTATAAGGTAGGAATCTATTTTTAAGTTATACTCATTTAAAATTTCTTTAATGCCCTGATTTGATTGTATAGTCATATTTTCCTTATTTAGATTTTGTTATAAATTAATATTATACAATAATATATTGTTATTAACAATATATTATTGTTTAAGTGCAGTTAGTGGCAAATTATTGGAGCTTAAAGATTTACGTTGAGCGGGAAGAAAGGGAGTCAAGATAATTTTGTAGGATGAAAACTGCGGAGAGCGCATCACTGAGCTCTGCCCTTTTTTTGCGGGAAACACCCCCATCGAGCAGCATCCTTTCAACGCCGGAAGAGGTAAGCCGTTCATCCCAAAGGAGAACAGGGTAGGGGAGCGCTTGCTCGATAACTTTTGCAAACGCTTTGACAAGCAGGGCCATTTCCCCCTCCTTTCCATTGAGCAAAAGAGGAAGTCCGATGACCACGGTATCAATGTTGTTGTAGCGCGCAAGCGACTGGGCAATCAATTTCGCTGTTTGCCCATGATCCTTTGCCGCTCGGATCGTCTCAAGCGGTTGGGCAATGATCCGCCGTTCATCGGAGATCGCAAGGCCGATTCTCACTTTTCCAAAGTCAATACCAACAATACGTCCCAAGGGCTTATCCTCTTGCTTTCTGTTGAATCGTCGCAGCGATAAAATCTCTGAAAAGAGGATGAGCTTCTGTGGGTTTTGATTTGAATTCAGGGTGGAATTGGACGCCGACCATCCAGGGATGATCTTTAACTTCAGCGATTTCGCAGAGATGTCCCTCTTCTAAGATTCCCGAAAGCATCAAGCCGTTTTTTTCGCAGTCATCTTTGTAGCGGTTATTGAATTCATACCGATGTCGGTGTCTTTCAGAGATGCGGCTAACGCCATAGGCCTTTTCCGCTTTCGAACCGGGAGTGAGCTGACATGTATAGGCGCCGAGGCGCATGGTTCCGCCGAGGTCCTCGATCCCTTTCTGTTCGCTCAAAAGAGATACGACGGGATGAGAGGTGTGGGGATCGACCTCTGTCGTATTGGCATCCGTGAGGCCCAGCACATGACGAGCAAACTCGACGCACATCACCTGCATTCCGAGGCATAGGCCTAAGTAGGGGATTTTTTTTTCGCGGCAATATTTTGCGGTCATGATTTTTCCCATCCACCCCCTTTCGCCGAATCCTCCGGGAACAAGATAGCCATCGCAGCCCTGGATCACATGAGCGACATCGCCTTTCTCAAGAACCTTATCCGATTCAAACCTTCTGATCTCGATTTCGACTTGGTTGGCCAGCGCAGCGTGGTGCAGCGATTCGAAGACGGATTTGTAGGCATCCTGGTGTTGGATGTATTTTCCCACAACACCTATGACGACTTTGCCTTTGGGGTTGCTCAATTTGTGCAGCATTTCCTTCCATTTGGACAGGTTCGCTGGGTTTGAAGCTAGACTGAGCATTTGACAGATCTTCGTGTCCAGACCCTGTTTATTGAGGTTAAGGGGCACTTCGTAAATGGATGAAGACACATCCGCGACATCAATGACACCCTCTTTGGGAACATTGCAAAACAGGCTGATTTTGTCTTTGATCTCTTCGTCCAGACTCTCTTCACAGCGACAGAGGATCAGGTCGGGCATGATCCCAATTTCGCGCAAAATTTGTACAGAATGCTGGGTCGGTTTGGTTTTTACTTCTCCCGCGGCCTTGAGGAAGGGAACATAGGTGAGGTGAATGTTCAAACAATCTTTGGGACGCTCATAACGGAATTGTCGAATTGCTTCAAAGAAGGGTAGGGACTCGATATCGCCGACTGTTCCACCGATTTCTACAAGAACAACGTCTGGAGGGATATGCTGCTTGGAGCTGGCAAGAATTCTTAGTTTGATCTCGTCAGTAACGTGTGGGATGACCTGTACTGTTTTCCCCAGATATTCTCCACGACGCTCTTTTTTAATGACGGTATCATAAATCTGCCCAGAAGTGGCGTTAGAAAGGCGTGAAATAGGAGCGTTCGTATAGCGGTAATAATGACCCAAATCTAGATCGGTCTCTGCCCCGTCATCCGTGACGTAAACTTCGCCATGCTGAAACGGGTTCATTGTTCCTGGATCCACGTTGAGATAGGGATCGAGTTTGAGCATGGCGATGTTTAAACCGCGGGACTCCAAAAGCATTGCGATTGAAGCAGATGTCAGTCCCTTTCCCAAAGAGGAAACCACGCCGCCGCTAATAAAAATATATTTTGTCTGATGCATTATACACCTAGTCATAACTGAAACCAACAGAGTAGGCCTTTCAATGTTAAATTTCAACGTTCTGAATTTGATTTCACTGCTTGCTTTATTTATCTAAATTCTTTGAAAATAGACGATTTAAGGGAGAGAAAAATGAGAACTGATGCGCTGCAAAAGGCAAGGCAGGCTTACTTACCGGTATTGCCTCTTATTTTGAGAGATTTGTCAAGCATTCGCTTTTTTGGTGAGAATAGCTGTCCGGGTAATGCAAAGATCGAAGAACTTTTTCCTCTCACGTCTGGCCAAGCCTATTTACAAGGGAAAAAAGGGGATAAACGGGAAGCAAAAGCGCTTTTGATCGGTGTTGTTTTCTCAGGGGGACAAGCCCCGGGGGGACACAATGTCATCACAGGTATCTATGATTCCATGAAACAGTTACATCCGCAATCGCGGTTATTTGGTTTTCTGAATGGGCCAGGTGGAATCATTACGGGGAAAAGTCAAGAATTAACTGCAGAAAATCTGGAAAGTTTTCGCAATCAGGGGGGATTTGATCTGATCGGTTCTGGAAGAACAAAGATAGAAACTGAGAACCAGCTCAGGGCTTCCTTAGAGACGGTCTCCAAAATGGGACTTGATGGGCTTGTGATCATTGGAGGAGACGATTCCAATACGAATGCAGCCGTACTTGCTGAATATTTTAAGAAAAATGGTTCTAAGACGCGCGTGATCGGCGTTCCAAAAACCATTGATGGAGATCTAAAAAATGCGCATGTTGAAATTTCTTTCGGGTTTGATACCGCTTGTAAGATTTACTCAGAGATGGTCGGGAATATCGCACGCGACGCCCAGTCGGCGAAAAAGTACTACCATTTTATTAAGTTGATGGGTAGGTCTGCCTCCCATATTGTTCTAGAGTGCGCGCTCGCTACACAGCCTAATTTAGCTTTGATTGGAGAGGAAGTTGGCCAGCAGAAAAAAACGCTTAAGCAAATCGTGGATGAAATTGCAGACCTAATATGTAAGCGCGCTGAGCTGGGAAAAAATTTTGGCATCATCCTCATTCCTGAAGGTTTGATCGAAGTCATCGCCGAGTGCGGGGTTCTAATTGCCGAACTCAACCATCTATTGCTGGATGCATCTCATGCAGATGCCTCATCAGTGAGACCAAAGCTAACCCCCTCTTCTCAAAGCCTTTTTTCTTCGTTTCCAAAGTCTCTTCAGGAGCAGCTGCTTTTAAAGCGCGATTCCCATGGAAATGTAGAAGTTTCTAAAATTGAAACGGAAATGCTTCTCATGGAACTTGTGGGAAATGAAATTGAAACGCGCGCGAAAAAGGGAAACTCAAAGGCGAAGTTTTCCCCCTTACGCCATTTCTTAGGTTATGAAGGAAGATCGGGGTACCCTTCTAACTTTGATTGCAATTATTGCTATGCGCTCGGCTTTACTGCGCTCCTCCTCGTTGAGCAGGGATGGACGGCCTATATGGCATCTGTCTCAAATCTGACCAAAGAGCCGAAAGAATGGGGCGTGGGTGGTGTTCCTCTAACGACCCTCATGAATTTAGAGATGCGCAAAGGCGAGGAAAAGCCCGTCATTCAAAAAGCTCTCGTCGATCTGCAGGGAGAATCATTTAAGCATTTTGCCGAAAAACGTGAGAGTTGGAAGCTTCAAGAGGAATATCTTTTCCCGGGTCCGATCCAATTTTTTGGTGAGCCTGTTTTCACAGATCGGATTCCGATGACCCTTTTATTGGATTCGAGAGAACCTTAATGGATTTTTTCTCCTCCTTTTGGCTCTTCATAAAGGTGAGACTCTTTTTTCTAAACGAAACGAGAAAAGTCCGTTCTCTATTTCCCGAATTTTTACCCTATGAACAAGCATTTAAGAAAGCCTATCGTTTTCGCAATTCTTTCGCTATTTGTAGGAAGTTTTTAAAAAAAAGAGGGGAAAAATGCATTCACGCCTACGGAGAAACGCCTTTATCTGTCTTTGCAAAGATCGCGAAAGAATGTGATTTGAATAGAAAAGATCTCTTAATTGAGCTTGGCTGTGGGAGAGGTTTGGGAACGTTTTTTTTGAGCTATCTCGTTGGATGTCGTGTGATCGGGATTGATTGGATCCCTTTTTTTATTGAAACGGCAAAACGCGTTTCGCAGAACTTTCCCTCCCTTCAAGTTGAATTTTTCTGTCAGGAAATGCATCTTTATGATTTTTCGCAAGCCACAGCTTTCTATCTCTATGGAACATGTCTTTCTGATGAAAACATTATCCAGCTTACAGAAAAATTTAAGTCTCTCCCTAGTTCAGTAAAAATCATTACGGTAAGCTATCCGTTGAACGACTTCAGCAACCATTTTAGCACGATCAAGCGATTCAATGCTGTTTTTCCTTGGGGGGAAGCTGAGGTTTTTCTGAACAGGAAACTTTAGTAAGGGCAGTTTATACTGGTGACACTTGAAAGCTGGAGGATCCTGCTTAATGCGACTTCTAAAGAAATCCCTTCATTTCTGCTTGCAGAATAGCAAAAGTGAGAAAGGAATCGCGACAGTTCACCTTGACAATTTCTCCATTGATAAGCATCTCGATGTATCCTTTGGCAAAACCTTCTTTGAGCTCCTCTTTAGAGAAAGAGGGATTTTGAAGAATCGCTTTGGAGTACTTTCTCCAGCTTTCTCCGGAGTGGATAACCTCGCCGCAGAGAACCGGAATAATGCTTGTTAGAGTTCCTGAATCGGGAGCAATTGTTCCCAATTGAGTAAATTTATTGATTTGGTACCCGGTTTCTTCTTTTAGTCCTCTTCCAGCCGCTTTTTCAATAGATTCCCCATTTTTTTTCTGACCTCGAGGTAGCTCAATCTCCCAACTTCGGGTAGCGTGTTTATAGCTCACATTGACGACTACTTTTTTGGTGGAAAGAAGGGGGAGGACAGCTACTGTAGGGAATCCATTGAGGCTAGCTTTCCACATTAAGCGATCGTAAGTGCCATAAACACCTGACGGAAAAATGACAGCATCCCTGACCCACACCCAATAATTATCCTCTGCGATAATGCCCACTGAACTCCATTTCGCTGCATCGCTCTCTTGCACACCTTTGGAAATCAGGCGCAGTCGTGTTTGATTTTCGATCTTTTGGATTTGCTCGGGATTCACCGTGATTTCAATCTCTCCACTTCTCCATTTTCCCAAAGGCCCTAGAGATTCAGGATGTTCCTTAAATAACAAAAGATAGCGTGCAAGGGAAGGAGGAAGTTCTTTATTCCTCTCAGGAGTTCCCTCAGCAAAGCAATTAAGGGGTGAAAAAAAAAGAAATGCGCAAAAACAGGAAATATACCGAAGGTGGCTGAAAATTTGGTTTAGGACCGAAGCGAAAGCTCCCACGATTGGCGCAATTGAATCGTCGCCGCTATTAGAAATAGGGGCTAGATTCGATCGTCCAATCCCGGGGCTTTGGCTCGCTCTTAAATCCAAATTTTCAATCACGTTGGGTATAAAAGGGTTTCTTCTCAGCATAAATCACCATGCAGTGGCTTAAATTGAAAGGAAAATATGCATTTTCAACAAATTTTATGCAAGATCAACAAAAGGCGGTAGTCGCCAATTTCGAAACTATCAACGAATAGTCTTGTGTTTTATTTAATTAGATTGTTTAAAAATATTTATTTTGGGTTGTTAAGTCTATGAAAATAAAATAAATAGTAATTGTTCTTTTAATGTGTTTATTTAATAATTAATAGATTAGTGATATATTGAAAACAGAGTCGGGGAGGAATCCGCGGCTCTTTGAGGCTCACGGCCCACCAGTGCTTGGATAAAGAAAATCGAAAGATCTTTTATCCAACTAGAAGAGTGTTTGTCCTACATGCGGATTATGCTTAACCCTGCGGGCGGTCATGTGTATCGCTCAGGCATGATCAGGCTTGGGAATTCTCAAGATACCATTCCCTCTCAGAGAGGGACACGACCATAGGCCTTGTTTCATTAACAGCCTATTATCTTAGATAGCTTGAGAAATCAGACATTCTTGACCTTCCTACCCCATTCTCTTTGCGATGGTAAAGAAATGATAAGGGGGAAGGTTTTTTTATGACTTCAACTTTTCTCTAAGTTTGACGAAGTAGGTCATTCTTTTAGACAATTCTCTTTCAAAGCCATAGTCCTTGGGCTGATAATAACTTTGCCTCCCAAGTTCTTCAGGAAAATAATCCTGCCCAGAAAAGGCAAGGGGAGTGTCGTGATCGTATTGATAGTTTTTGCCGTATCCCATTTCTTTCATCAAGCGGGTTGGTGCATTGAGAATGGTTTTCGGTGGGGAGAGATGGGATGTTTTTTTAGCTGCATCTTTAGCCTGACCGAATGCGGTGTAAATGGAATTGCTTTTGGGACTTAAGGCCAGGTAAACAACAGCTTGTGCTAGAGCTAATTCTCCTTCAGGCGATCCCAGTTGATCAAAAGCCCGCCAGGCGTCGAGAGCGATGCCTAGAGCTTGTATATCAGCAAGACCGATGTCTTCGGTTGCCATCCGCACGATTCTTCGTGCCAGAAATTGAGGATCTTCTCCTCCTTCTAACATTCTAGCGAGCCAGTAAAGAGCCGCATCCGGATCGGATCCGCGCACAGATTTATGCAATGAGGAGATTAAATTGTAATGTCCTTCGGCATCTTTGTCGTAAAGAGGACTCCTACGCTGAACGAACATCTGAAGTTTCTGTTCATCAATCGTTTCATCTCCGGTGGTCGCATGCACAATATTTTCGATCATATTGAGAAGGTGGCGAGCATCTCCTTGTGCGAACGCAACTAGAGTTTCTCTTGCAAGAGGTGTTAGATGTAATGGTCGGACTTGCGATTCAAATCGCGAGATGATTTGATCCAATTCCTCCGAAATTAAGGAGTAGACCGGAAGCACTCGCAAACGGGAAATTAAAGCGTCATTTAACGCAAAGGAAGGGTTTTCCGTTGTGGCTGCAACAAGAGTGATCGTACCTTTTTCCAGATAGGGAAGAAAAATATCCTGCTGTGCTTTATTAAATCGATGGATTTCATCGACGAAAAGGATGACTTGCTGAGAAAGTAGGGGATGATTTTCGATGTCTGAAATGATTTTCTTTAAATCTGCAGAGCCACTCGAAGTTGCGCTTAGGGGAATAAAGCGGGCATTAAAGGCTCCTGCATAAAGTCTGGCCAAAGTTGTCTTCCCGCATCCGGGAGGTCCCCAAAGCAATAATGAAAGAGGCTTACCGTATTTAATGATGTTGGCAATCAACCCTCCTTCGCTAAGGAGATGTCGTTGTCCGACGATCTCTTCGATTGAGATGGGACGTAGTCTTTCTGCCAAAGGTGTATTCATAGTCTTTCCAAAACTTCATTGATACGGAAGACGGAGCTAACCCCCTTATTCGTGAGCCGCGAAGGGCAATTTGCTTCGCTTCGTTCAGCGAAATGAGATTTCAAAAAAAGCTATTTTTTACTCAAGCTGTCTGCCTTTAGATCCATTTTAATCGCCCAGTGGGGTTTGCGGCAAGCATGGATAATTAAAGGAATCACGCACATCACAATTAATCCCGATGACAGCAGAAGCCCATACATTCCTTTATTACCTACTTCCAAGTGGGAAGGGGGAACAAAGCAGAGTGCAATGGCGAAGCAAGAAGAAAGAATTCCCATGGATCCAAATAGCCATATCCCCTTCTTTTTAAGAGGGACGCGGTAAGCTCTAGGAACATGGGGTTTGGAATAGCGTAGCTTAATGGCGGCGATAAACATTAAAATATACATAATGAGATAGCTTTGCGCACTCAGGGCAGTCAGCATCCAAAATGCACTGCTGATTTCAGGCAGATAGAGAAAGATCAGGGAAGTGATTGACATCAAAATCGCCTGAAAAAGCAAGAGTCGGGTAGGTACTCCGTGCTTGTTTAGCTTTTGGAAGAGCGGAGGCAGATTTCCATGAATGGCTGTCGCATGAAGCCCTTTGACAGGGCCAATGATCCATGAGTTGACCTCTGCAATAGCGCCAATGATCAAAAGTACCGCCATGAGGGGAAGAACCCAAGTCAGATTGTAATATTGGAAAAAAGTCTTGAACGCATCCATGAGTCCGGCGACTAAATTAATTTTCTCTTTGGGAATCACCACGGCGATCGCGAGGGCTCCCAGCATAAAAAGACTAAATGTAATGATCGAACCGAGAATGATGGCGCGTGGATAGTTTTTCTGGGGTTTTTCGACGTCACTGGCATAAGCAGCAGAAACTTCCAATCCAGCAAAGGCAAGAAACAATCCCGCTAAAAACACCAAATTTCCGATGTTTGAAAAAGAGGGGATGAGCGCATCCCAACTGATCGCTGTTTGTATCGGATTGCCTTGAATGAGCCAGCTCGCGCCGAGTGAAATGATAAAAATGCCTGGAAGAATGGTGCCAACAATCACCCCAAGAGTGCTAAACAGTCCCGATGTTTTAATACCCAGGTAATTGAGGAGGGTCATTCCCCAAAAGCCGATCAGGATGACAGAAAGGACAAATATTTTATTTTCTGCAAGGAGGGGGGAGATTAAGAATGACATCGTTACAGCGACAAACGACATAATCACAGGATACCAGGCGACATTGTGAACCCATTGCATCCAAATAGCCATAAATCCAAAGCGGTCGCCAAGGCCCTCTCTTACCCAAATGTAGACTCCTCCTGATTTCGGCCAACCCGTCGCCAATTCTGCGGAAACCAGGGCGCAAGGGATTAGAAAAAACAAGGCGACGATGAAAAAGAAAAAGATCGCGCTTAGACCAAATTCAGCGACGAGGGGAAGATTGCGCAGACTGGCCATGATGGATACATTTAACATGGCTAGGACAAAAATGCTGATTACTCTTCTCGGTTTATCCTTTGGTACTTCCATGGGAACCTATTTATATTGGGTTTAAATTTGAGTATTCAATTATTAGCCTTTTATAAAAAAGGGTTTTTTATAGCGAACCCGATTGAAAATCTGATTATACCCAACGAGACTGAAAATTTGGTTTAGGACCGAAGAGAAAGCTCCCGCGATTGGCGCGATCGCATCGTCCCCAAATTCAAAATTTTCACCTCTCCTTGGCACAGATTTGGTAATCTTACGGTCGATTTCCAAGTTCATCTTGATGTTTCGAAAGCCAGAGAATAATTTCGTTGGCTTCATATAGCGCTTTTCCATCGATGACCAGGCAGGGGACTTGCATTTTTCCGCCAATCTTTTTGAGCTCTTCTTTAGCAAAAGGATCATCTGCTAAATTTTTCATAGGTAGTTGTTTGTGAACCTTTTTAAGATACTTTAACACTTTTTGAGAAAAAGGGCAGTAAGTTGTGTAGTAAAGGAGCAGATCATGCTTTTCCGAGATGGGGCAAAGGAGTGCTTCAGAGGAATCATCTAAACGAAGAAAAGAGGCAGAGTCCTGAGAAAGCTCTTCAGAAAAAGCTAAGCAGAGAGCTAAAAGGCAAGAATAAGTCATGGATGCATTCCCAACATGGTTGGCTCGATTCTAATTCATTGTTTTACCAAAATCAAGCTTCCAAGGAAGACACCCGAAACCGGTAAATCCCTAATTTTAGCATAAACCTCCCCCATGGGTTGAAGTTTAACCCGCAAAAAGTTTACTATAGGTTCTTGGTTGTCGATTTTGCAAAGCTAAGATGACGCCAAAAGTTGTTTCTCAGACTCTTATAGAGGTGTTTTTATGAAATGTAATTTTTCAAAGAAAATCGTGCTGGGGCTTTCGTTGATTTCAACTTTAATGATCTATCCTTATTTAACAGCTGGAGAACCGTCTATGCAATTTAATGAACCGTCAAAACCAATGACATTCGAAGAGGGGAAAAACTATCTTGCGGTTATCCATACTTCCAAGGGAGACATCACATGCGAGTTAAGCTCAAAAGACGCACCTTTGTCTGTGACAAATTTTATCCAGCTTTCCCAAGGAGGTTTTTATAATGGCTTGATCTTCCATCGCGTTGTTCCTAATTTTGTCATCCAAGGTGGAGATCCTGAAGGAAATGGCAGGGGAGGACCAGGCTATACCGTTCCCCAAGAAATCAAACTTTCCCATCAGCAAGGGGCTTTGGCGTGGGCCCGGCTTTCCGATGCGGTTAACCCGCAAAAAAGATCCAGTGGATCCCAATTTTACATCACACTGGAAAAAATTCCTTATCTCGATGGCGAATATACAGTATTCGGTCAGACCGTCAATGGGATGGACGTTGTTAAGAAGATTGAAGAAGGTGACGTTATTAAGTCGATTGAGATCATTACAAAGTAGGATCACGTTAGTATACCGAAAGTGTGATCAAAAATCAGTGTACTTTCGGTATATTTTTTCTTTCATGCTTATTAATTTTGAATACTATCTTAGTTTTTTTTGATTAAAAAACTTGTTTTCGTAGTTTATTAAAGATTCATTTTCTTTTAATAAAAAATTTTTTTATCAACGAGTTCCGTGTCAAAAAATGCCCTCACAATATATTTTAAGGGCATTTCAGGTGTTTTCTTTTTTTGTTAAAGCCAATCACATATAAAATTTTTTATCAAATTAAATAGTATTTATTATATATTAAGAGATGTAGGGCATGAATGAATAGAAGGCCCTCTTTTGAGAGAGGAGTCAAATCTAAGAACCTACGTATCCAATTAAGGAGGATATATGGCTAAAAGAAGAAAAACAGCTCGTAAAACAGCTCGCAAGTCTGCTCGTAAGACAGCTCGCAAGACGTCTCGCAAAACAGTACGTCGTAAAGCACGCAAAACTAAAACTGCTAGCAAAACAAAAGCTCGCAGAACTCGTAGATCCAAAAAAGCTACAGCAAGCAAGTAAGCAGTAGTCCCTGTAGATAAGTAGGCTACGACGCTAGTGGTGCCTAGTACTATCGTAATAGTTATCGAGCAAGTCAGGGCTTGCTCGATTTTTTTAGTTTTTCTTAAATTTTCCCTCGATGACAAAGGTTTTAACCTCCTTTCTCGTGCTCGGGGTTTCTCTTTTCCGTATTTCTTCGGGAAGGATTTGAGGAGAAGCATGCTTGCCAATCGCGATCATCGCTTCCACTTGGTGATCGTCGGGAATATCGAGATCTTTCTTAGCTTTGTCATAATCAAAACCTTCCATTCCGTGAACAACGAGCCCACGCGCGCTTCCTTCTAATGCTAAAGCCATCCAAGCAGCTCCTGTATCAAAACTATGGGTTCTTGAGAATTTACCATTATGCTCGAAGTTTTTTGCTGAGACCACTACTGCAATTACAGCAGCATTTTGCGTCCATTGTTTATTGAAGTCGATCATGAGATTGTGGAATAAAGGCCAAAGAGACGTATCCCTTTTCGCATACAGAAAACGCCAAGGTTGATTATTGTAAGAGGAAGGAGCCCACCTGGCTGCTTCGAAAAGATCCATTAACTCTTCATCGCTGATGGTTTCTCCCGACATCGCTCTTGGAGACCATCGATCGATAATTAAAGGACTAATCGTATGAGTATTCTGTCTGACTTTAGCAATTTCTTTTTCAAAGGGATGAGCCATGGTTTCTCCTTGTGAAGAGGATGTTTTTTCTACGCATCATAAAATAGATCCATTGCGAGACGAAAAAGCCGATAGCAATTCCTGCAATGACATCGCTGAGATAATGTTCAGTAAGAACGACTCTAGAGGCAAATGCAAGGAATAGAGCAAGAATAATCAGAGGCAAAGTGGCTTTGGGATAAAAGCAGGAAAAAGCTCCGCACAAAGCTCCGATAGCACAGGCGTGTCCGGATGGCATCGACCGAAATGAGTCTGCACTTGCAAAGTAAGTGAATCCAAATTGTTCTGATGAAAAAAGCATTTTGGGTCTGGCTCTTCCCAAAGTGAATTTGATCCCTGTTGTCAAAAGACTGCTCATCGGAAGGCTCATCACCAGTAGCAAGCATCGGTTGGCTGCGAGTTCCTTATTCCAGAGAAGGCAAAAGCAAAAATAAAGGATCGGCCAAAGATAGAACTGAGTGTCAGAATCGATGAGAAAGCTAATTTTCTTCGCCACAATCTTCAAAGTGGGGGAAATCTGTTTGAAATGCTCAGCAATGGGAATGTCAAAAAAAAGATAGCTTAAGACACAGATTAAGACTGTAGCAATTAATACAGAAGGTCTTAAAAACCAACCCCTTTGTATTTTATTTGCTGGTGGCATATCATCTTACTTAGTTAAAGTTTTCTGAAACTTAGCAATTTTTTTTTAATCCGTACAGATTTTTATCCCTTAAGCGGGAGAAAAAGAATAGTGCAACCCATTAGGAAGATTAACCATGATGATTTCTTTTCCCTCTCTTTTCGCTTCCACAATGTCGAGTATCGACAAAATTCCTAGCCTGTGCGTGCGTGGGATCGGAGAAGTATGGAAATGCGTGCACGATTTTGTTATGGGAATCATTGGACGAATTAAAAGGTGTTTTATGCAGGAAAGCTCATTGCCCCTGAGTGGAAGAAGTGTTCATGGCCCTCTCAATCTTTTCTCTTTTTATCGAGGCATTGAACCGAATAACAACGGCGTTTCTTTGGACCAGATTTTAGGATGGGATGACTTTCAGTTAGAGTCGGTACATAATTATATCCAGTGGCTATTTCCTTTGGAAAAGCCGACCGCATATAACCCGACTGCACCTATTCTCGATGCTATCACCATCCGAGCCTTTTGTGAGGATACAGCTTTAAAAGCACAGCTGCTGCGCTCTTTTCGCAGAATGCTTACCTTTTATGGGTTACAAATGAACGAGGCAACAAAAACCATTTCTAGGGCGCCCACATTTAATGCACGTGCCTGCGTTTGGCTGATTAATCCCGCAGGGCATCATAATTTCTTGCGAATCTCCCGAATTTTGCGTTCCATGCACATTCTTGGCCACCCTGATTACAGTGCTTCTTTTTTGACGATAATGCGGGATATCACCCATCGCGAAGGTAATGGAATCATTCCCGGCGCCACTCTTTCCTTCTGGGAAAATGCTGCTCGTCCAACTTCCTAGTGCTCTGTAAATAAAAATCCTGGTCTAATTTCGAGCGTCAAAGCCGCTCAAATTATTGCAATATTTTTGTTCACACCGCACTGTGCTCTGTACTAAGGACCGAGTTTTCTCGCACCTAAGAGATAAATTCTGCTAAGATCAAATTTTGTTTGAAACAGTGGGGTAGATATGAAAATAGCTGTGATCGGCTGCGGCGTAATGGGAACCGCTTTTGCTAGACATTTGGCAAAAAAAAACGCCATTATTCTTTGCGATCGGGACAAAGAAAAGGCAGCAGCTCTTTCGAAGGAGTTAAACGGAAGCTATTTTGAAAAAGTGGCCGAGGCTGTAGAAACTGCAGATTATATTCTTCTCGCTGTCAAACCCAAGGACTTAGATGCGATTGCGCGGGAAATGAATGATGCAGTGGGAAATAAAATTCTTATCAGTATTTTAGCAGGTACTCCTCTAGATCTATTAAAGCATTATTTTCCACGAGCTATCCCAGTCCGCACGATGCCTAATATGGGCTTAATTTGCGGAAAAGGCGTTGTCGGCCTCGTCGATGAAACGGGGCTTTCTCCAGACATAAAAAAGGGTGTGGATTCTCTTTTTGAAGGGATTGGGCTTAAACTGTGGATGAGTGAAACTCAAATCGAAGCCATTACTGCTCTTAGCGGTTCTGGAATAGGCTTTATTTTTGTCATTATCGAAGCCATGATAGACGGAGGAGTGAACCTTGGATTTAGTTCTTCTGAGGCCAGGGAAATTGTTCTCACGACAATGGAGGGTGCCATCGCTCTGATGAGAGCAACGGGTAAACATCCCGCAGAACTTAAACTGCAAATTTCTTCTCCAGGAGGGACAACGATTGCCGGATTAAAGGTGATGGAAGAAACTGGGGTCAGAGCTGGGATTATCAAAACACTGACGGCTTGCTATGAAAAGGCACTGAATATGCGTAAGGAAATAGCTTAAAGGTGTATCTACTGCTTCCACTGGAAACCTGGAGTTTTTGCTTCGTCAGCCTGAGCCAATTTTTGATCTTCACTCGTGTCTTGCCTCTCCGGCAATGGCCACTCTCTCCAGACACAAAAATTTGCGCCGCTTCCTTGCAAAATCCTCCAGCTTTCAAGTGTCAACGGTATCTACAAAGTGGGGTTCTATCGATTTTTCGGTTCTCTTCAATCGAAAAGCGGCTCAAAAGAACCCAAAAATCGATTGAAACTTTTTACTGAGATAGGTTCTTCTATTTTTTTAACTTTTTTGTGTATAATAAAAATTATAACACGGAGGGGTTGTGCGCCTAAAAATTCTGGACGGGTTAGTTCGTCAAAATGTTGAAGTATTTCTGAAAATTTTGCGCAAAGTCCAGGAAAAGCAAACCTACCGATCTGGTCCTGAGGATAAGGTATTCCATGCATGGTTGAATCGCAAGACAGGACAATTTTCATTCGTAGAAATACCCGAAGAAACCCAAAACTTGAGCAGGAAAGATTGGAAACCTATTCGGTTTATGTACCAGTATGATCCAAAAAAAGGAGAGCTGGCCTTTTGTATTTATGAAGCAGACGAGAAAAAAGAGGTCTTTCATAGCCAAGATCTCACAGACAACGCTTTTCAAGTGCTCCAGAAGACAATGAGAGTTTTTTCTCAAATTACTCAGCAGCTCAAGGGGCCGAGCAATCTCGATACTAAAATCTCCGTCCTTTCTCGGCTTATCATCCATTCTGAAGTTGTGCATAAAGGCAAAAACGTTCTACCGAACGCGGCTGAAAATTTGGATTTGGGATCGAGCCTAAGTCCCGGAATTGCGCGATCGAATCGAGCCCCTATTTCTACTAGGAGCGGCGATTCGAGCGTACCCATCGAAGAAGCTTTCACCTCGGCTCCAAATCCAACTTTCAGTCACGCTCGATATATCTTTGATTTATGGCATGAAGTCGACCGGATAAATGCAGAGTCTCTTTTGGCTGAGCTTCCTGTTGGAACCTATTTCTTTCGGAAGGATCTTTATGCGCAGCTTCTCGAGGAGCAGCTCGAGCGCCAGCTCGGTAAGAAAATCAAGTGTTATACTTTGACTTACTCCCAAGAAAATGACAAAGTGACCGATCATACATTTGTTTTTACAGAGGGAAGCTGGCAAATTTATAACGATGATCCCTCCCTGAAGCAGCAACAATTTTTAGATGTGGGTGAAATCCTGATCTCGATGAAAGGGGTTTTAAAATACCCTCTTTATCGCAAATAGTCTCTAAGCCTTCATTAGATGCTGAATAAGATCCTCGTAAGCAGGTGAAAGCCCTATATAGGGATAAAGGTATTGAATAAGGTCCTTGTAAACTTCGTCGGGGGAGGGTCTTATCGGCTCTGGTAGTCTATATTTGAGTTCCGTAAATTCATAGGGCTCTGCAGGCGGAAGCTTTACTTCAGGCTTGTTAAAGAACTCTCGAATGCTTTCTGGGACCAGACCTTCAATGCAGTTTTTAATTGAGAAATCCCATCCTTTGGTGTTCATGTATCCCCAATGCACTAAGGATCTAGAGACAGCAAGAGCAGTTCCCACAGCAAGAAGAAGAAAAGGGATGAAAATCGGACAGGATATGCATCCCGCAATGAGTCCGGCCAACGTCACAACGACCGCGATGATTCCAAGGGTATGGACGAACATTTTCTTTTGGGATTGGATTTTGATATTTGCAAAGAGAGCCCGAGCTTTCTCTTTGCATACTTCTTGCTTGCTTTTCTCAGAACTTTGCAGGCCGCTTATTACCTCCGTAAGGGATTCCTCAATTTCATTGACGAGCCAAGGGTGGATTTTACGGATCAGCTCGCATCTTTTGGAGTCCACGGTATTCTGCAAGATTTGAGAGCGGCGAGAATCACTCTCTTCACTAGAAAGTCCAGATAAGTGGGCTTGGGCGTACTTGTTGATTTCGCTCACCTCTTCTGGAGTAACTTGAAAATAAGATTCTCGGAGCTTAATCAGTTTCGACAAATAAACATTTCTTTCAATTTTATCTGAAATTTTATTTGCAAGCTCTTGAAACCCGGCTTCAGATAAATCTTTCTTTTCGAGAAAAGAATTCACTTCATGAACCAAATCATCTGGAAGAGGATGTTTAAGAATTTTTTGTATGCATGTAGAAAATTTTAGTTGTCTCTCTTTGGGGTCATTTAAAGAAAGAGATAAATTAAGTTCTTCGATATCTGTAGGATGTATCTCATTAAAGAAACTTATAGTTCGTATGAGCCCAAAAGTTTCTAAAACCCCTTCAAATACGCAGAAAATAAAGCCCGCAATGCTGATTGCGAGAAAAAAAGGGGCGGTTGGACCCAGCGCAAAAGGGAGTGAGGGATAGTGTAGAATTTTTAAGTAGACACCCGCATAGAGCGCATTATAAATACACTGCATGAAAGCATTACTAAAACAAAAGGGAGCTTGAATAACTCTAAGCGTGTTCTCAACAATTCCTTCTTTATCATTAATTTTATGAGCAGCAATTAAAGCTTTAATTCCATCAATAAAGTTATTGGAAGCGAAATAAACATTCGTCATTCCAGGAACATTCGTTCCACCGGGCCCAAGATATAAATTAGAGGTGGCATTTGAATTTTTAATAGATGGCTGCGAGGCTGCCATGGAATAATCAAATGGTAATAAACTGTTTGTTTGATTTATTAAGTTTATTGGCGTCATTTTTATTCATTTAATATAAATTAAGCTTAGTTTATTTTGCTTATTTATAAATAAACAGTCAATCTGAAAGAATGATTAATCGAGATTGATTTCTTTTTTTTATTGGTTTGTTATACCCAACGTGACTGAAAATTTGGTTTAAGACCGAAGCGAAAGCTCCCGGGGCTTTGGCTCGGTCTTAAATCCAAATTTTCAATCACGTTGGGTATACTTCGGCACATACCGGTGATACGCTTAGAGAGGTTCATCCTATCGAAAAAAGTTATTCTTTGGTATACCTATCTCAGGCGACTGAATGTTCGGATCGTTGGGTATAACTCCAAATTTTCAACGTCCTCGATGAGAGTTTTAAACTAAAAAATTTTGAGATGTAGATGAAAAAAAATTGGATCATTTTTGGCACCGCCTTAGTGACAACTGGAGTTTTTACTCCTATGCACGCTCAAGAAGTAGCGCCTTCCATGCAGAAGGCTAAAATCATATCCGCGGATTATGTCGCTAAAGACTACTCTTATCTTTATGGAATGTCCGGTTTTTCTGATGCTCTCTTAAAAATGCATTTCCAGCTTTATCAGGGGTATGTAAAGAATACAAATCTTTTGCTGAGCCGCTTTAAAGAGCTTGAGGCACAGGACAGAGACATGAGCTATGATTACGGAGCTTTAAAGCGAAGGTTCGGCTGGGAATGGGATGGGATGCGTCTGCACGAATTTTATTTTGATAATTTAGGCGGCCATGATCCTTTGGATAAGTCAGATCCACTTTTTCAAAAGATCGTTAAAGATTTTGGATCTTTTGAAATATGGAAAAAAAATTTCATAGCAACTGGGCAAATTAGAGGAATTGGATGGGTGATTCTTTACCGCGATCCTCAATCGGGAAGATTGTTTAACACGTGGATTAATGAACACGATCTGGGCCACTTGTCTGGGGGCGAGCCTCTCCTCGTTATGGACGTATTTGAACATGCTTACATTACTCAATACGGCTTGGATCGCGCCAAATACATTGCCGCTTTTTTCAGCAATATCGATTGGTCTAAGGTCTCTTCGCGCTATGATGAAGTGGTCAACCGATAGTATTCTGCAAGAGGTTTCATGTCTAAATTTCCTCCCTCCATTCCGCTTCCCAATAGTGTGAATGAAAGCCGCTCGCAGCGGCGCAAACAAATGGTGATCACCGCGAGCCGAGGGGTGATCTTACGGGGAGTAATCATTGTAGCAGAAATCTTGGGGTTTGTCTTTTTAAATAGCTCGGCTCTTTTGCTCGATGCGCTATCTAGTCTTTTTGATATCGCTTCGAGCTTGTTTCTGATTTTTTGCATCCGTTTTGCAGACAAACCCCCCGATGTCAATCATCCATTTGGGCATGGACGGTTTGAACCGATAGCTGGATTGCAATTAGCTCTTTTGCTCTCAGCAGTGGGATGTGGAATGTTTATTCAACAACTCACAGCTCTTTCTGCACACACAGCAGATAAAGTAATTAATCCCTATACATGGATCATCCCTTTGGGAGCGGTTGTACTCCTTGAGATTTCCTATCAACACCTCAAGCGTACTGCAAAGAAAGAAAACAGCCCTGCTCTTCTTGCAGACGCAGTGCATTACCGAATCGATGGGATTAACAGCCTTTTTGCGATGGTTGCATTGGTTTTCGCAGCTTACTTTCCCCAATATAGCAATCTATGCGACCATTTAGGCGCCATTGTCATTGCCTTACTCATGGTCGGCATTGGGATCTTTGCAGCAAAAAATAATCTGCATCAGTTATTGGATCGTGTCCCTGCGCCCCACTATTTTGAAAAGGTAAAGGCAGCTGCGCTTTGCGTAGAGGGGGTGCTCGCTACAGAGAAAATCCGGATTCAACTCTATGGACCGGATGCTCATGTAAGTATTGATATCGAAGTTGAGCCTGGACTTTCCGTAGAACTGGCACATGAACTGACGCAGAAAGTGCGCGCGCAAATCCAAGAAAAATGGCCTGCAGTCAGAGATGTCATCGTTCACGTCGAACCTTATTATCCAGGTGACCATTGAAGGCATTGCAACTTATTTTAGTTCTTACTTCTTGCTGGGATACTCATGAAGGCAAGCTTTATCGCTTTGAACGGGAATCCCAAGAGTCACCCTTTGAACTTTTAGAGACTCCCTTCCCCTGTGTTATCGGAGAGAAGGGAATGGGATGGGGAGTTGGAGTCCATCCCCCCATCTCTTCAATAAAACAAAAAAAAGAAGGGGATAGAAAGAGCCCAGCGGGTACTTTTCAATTAGGACCGATCTTTATTGATCAGCGATCGATCCCTTCTGCTTTTTTTAAGATGCCAGTGATTTTCCTCAATGAATATAGCGAAGCCGTCGATGATCCTTTATCTCTCTCTTACAATCAGATTGTTGATGCGCGATCTTCTGTAAACAAAGATTGGGTTAGCAGTGAGAAAATGCAAAGAGAGGATGAGCTTTATCTTTTAGGGCTTGTCATTCAACACAATCCTATTCCCGCGATCCCCGGCGGTGGTTCATGCATTTTTATGCACAGCTGGCGAGGGAATGAAACAGGAACTTATGGGTGTACAGCTCTATCGCCTTCGCACTTGCTTCAGGTTTTAACATGGCTCGATCCTGTTAAATCTCCTTGTTTAGTCCAATTGCCACTTGAAGAGTTCCAAAAAGATTTCGATCTTCGGACTTTACTGAAGTTTGAGTGTGCGACGGATCTTTAGGGCAACCACGATGAGAACAGCTAAACTCGCCAGACTTAAAAACCCTGCGGGTAAAAAGTGAAGCGTCTTTGCAAATCGATGGGTAAAGAATCCATCTAACAAGAATGTCAACACCAGAGCAATGTATTGAGCAGCAATTTTCCCTTTGGAAATAAAAAAGGCGGAAATTAACAGTGCAACGCCAAAGCCTCCTCCAAAAATTAATGATGGCTGAGAGTTTCCCTTAAGAAAACCTATTATTCCTCCAATAGTAATCAATATTCCGTAGACAAAGACGATCGTCGCAGTCACTTTCATAGCATGTCCCCTTTAGAAGAGAAAATTTTCACTTTGTGAGTTTTACAAAAAAATTATAAGGAACGAGCAATTAGCTGGCTATAAGTTTTTAAGTGCTTAATAAGCAACAAAGTTAATTTTAGCATAATCCCAGGGGACAGGACATTGTAAAATTTTATAATGTCCTGTCCCCTGGGTATAACCCTGTTTCTCTTGACGAGGAGGTGTGTTAAAAAGTATAATAGATACATTTTAGCAAGGCTGATTATTTGAATTGAGCCAGCGTTCGGTATAAAAAAAGAAGGTTTTGGAATGCAATCGGTAAGGAAAGTTTATGATTGGGCCTCGCAGAAGGCTTATTCTCCAAGAGCCCCTCTTTGGCTTGCCTTTATTTTTTTCTTGGAAATGTTCCTATTTTTACCGATGGACGCTCTTTTGATGCTGTTTTGCATGCATAATCCCGAGCGTCGCTACACTTATGCCTTTGTTGCTACCCTTTCTTCAATTTTTATCGGGCTCATCGGCTATGGGATTGGATATCTTGTCTGGGATAGTGTAGGTAGTTTTTTCACTCAGTACATCGTTTCCCAAAACTTTTTTGATAGGCTTGTTGCCCACTACAATCTTCATGACTTTTTGGCTGTTTTTGTCGGAGGTTTTTTACCTATCCCTTTTAAAGCTGTCACCATTTCTGCAGGTTTTTGCAAACTATCGCTCGGAGGTTATGTCATCGCTCTTGCCCTCTCTCGGGCGCTTCGATTTTTCCTCATTGCTGAAATGATGCACCGCTGGGGCAATCAAGTCAGAGCTTTTGTCGACCGCCATTTTGGTAGTTTAATTGTGGCTTTAGGGGTCAAAACAGTGTTAACATTTGCGTTCTTCTGGGTGTTGGGAAAATAAAATTCAAAATGACTGAGCTTTTAAAACCTGATGAAATCCATCGCGCTTCAGAACTTCTTAAAGAAGGGAAACTCGTTGCATTTCCGACAGAGACAGTTTACGGACTTGGCGCGCCGATTTTTAATCCTGAGGCGGTTCAATCCATTTTTACAGCGAAAGGGCGTCCTTCGGATAATCCTTTGATTGCTCATATCCATCACCTAGATCAATTGAAAGAGATTGCTCAAGAAATTCCTGAGATTTTTTATCGCTTGGCACATGTATTTTTCCCAGGACCTCTTGCAATCGTTTTGAAAAAACGCTCTTCTGTCCCTAGTGTCGCATCCGCTGGGCTTGATTCTATCGCTGTGCGCATGCCTTCACACTTTATTGCCTCAAAGCTGCTTGAATCTGTTGGTGAGCCTCTCGTTGCTCCTTCTGCAAATCTTTCAGGAAAGCCTAGCTCAACTCAAGCAAAACATGTTCTCGATGATTTTAATGGTAAGATCGCTGCGGTGATCGATGGCGGCAAAACCGATGTGGGGATCGAGTCCACGGTGATCAGCCTGCTTGGCTCTGTTCCTGTTCTTTTGCGTCCGGGAAGTATTTGCCAGGAAGAGATCGAAACAGTCCTTGGCTCTGCGATCGAAACTGCTTCTGCATTGCATACAGGCCCTGTGCTGTCACCAGGACTGAAATATCGCCACTATGCACCCCATACTCCCGTAAAATTATTTGACGATCTTTCGTGCTTGAATACTTATTTAAGCCAACAGCCGTCGACGCACCGCATGCTTCTATCCCGACTTCCCGTACCAATTTCCTGTTTAGTTGATCATTTTATTCTTTCTTCAAGGGATCTTTATTCCCAATTGAGATATGCAGATCAAAAGAATTACAGCGAAATTCTCATTCTTTGCGATGAAGAAATTCAAAAAGACGCAGGGCTTATGAATCGCCTTACGCGTTGCGCTGCTGGATAAGCGGCGACTTCTTATCCAATGGGTCTAATGGATTGAATTGCAAAGATCAATTGGAAAATGACAAATGTCAGCATGACACTCAAAGTGATTTTTCCTCCGGGCACTTGTTGATGCATGAGCGAGTAACCTTCATAATATCTACCTGCCCAAACCATCAAAATAGGCATTGCCCCTAAAAGAAGAGAGATTCCAATCCCTCCTGCAATTCTGAGCACACTGATGAAGAGATGCGGATTGATTAAGGTGATGAGTAGGGGGATAAAAAAGATCAATCCCCCAGCAGCAATTTTAGGCTTTCCTCTTTTAGGAAGCTTTAATCCATCTAAAACGAAATCCAAAAAGGCGATTGAGATGCCTAGATATGAAGTTGTTAGGGCAAAGAATGCGAAGGATCTGCCTATGAGGAGAAACGAGGGGTTTTTGACATACTCTCCAAGAGGATTGATGGCACTTTTTCCCTTGTGCAAAGATTGAAGCAACCTTTCTGTTCCTTCCAAAGGAACGATTCCCAGAATCACAAATTCCCAAAGGAGATAAATAAGTAATGGGATGGTAGTACCGATGATCAAAGCGAAACGAACTTTTGAGACATTGCGATTCATGTAATTAAATAGAGTTGGCACTAAACTCTGGTAACCAAACGCGGTAAAAACAATGGGAAGCGACCACCCTATTTTTTCCCAATCCATGCGAGCGAGTAGGCTAGGGCTCACGTAAGAAATTGATGAAAATACAAAGAGCGCATAGGTAATCGCAATTCCCAGCATCAGGCCAAGATTAAGCCGATCAACCCACAAAGCTCCAAGAAAAACAACGGGAGAAAAAAGCAAGACGTAAAGGATCGTCCCGAACCATGTAGGTAGAGCTCCTCCTGTTAAATCAGAAACTATGCCTCCTCCACCAGCAATGTAGGCGATTAACAGGCAAGAAAACAGAAATAAATAAAGGATCCAGCAACAGACTTTGCCCCATTTACCTAGCAATCGCGAGGATAATGTAATCAGATTAGCGCCTTTAGGCATCCAAATGCAAGCTTCCAGGATCAAAAGACCGGTTCCGAGCATGAATAACCAACAAAGAAGATAGATGAAGACGCAGGGAATAAATCCTCCACTGGCTGTAGCTACTGGCAAAGCTAGCATTCCCACACCGATACTCGTTCCTGCTACAAGAAGCGTACCGCCTACTAAATGCCCGAACGTGCGCACGATGTGCATAGCTTACCTCTCTATAAAGTTGAAGGCGCGTGCGAATTACTGTGGCCTTCTTCATCATTTGAAAAATTTATTTTTTTTACCCTATTGGCTTATTATTGGGAATCCCAGATTACTGTATACTCAATGCGACTCAAAATTTGGATTTAAGACCGGGCCAAAGCCCCGGGATTGGACCATCGAATCTAGCTCCTATTTCTAATAGTGGCGACGATTCGATCGTCCAATCCCGGGGCTTTGGCTCGGTCTTAAATCCAAATTTTCAATCACGTTGGCTAGTGCTCTGCAAAAAATTGGTGTACAAATTGAGGTCATTTAGAAAGCGTGAATAGACGCTTATTCGACATGCGCCAGCTTGAGTCCGATGATTCCTACAATAATGAGGAAGATTGAGATTAGCCTTATTATATGATAAGAATCTCCAAAAAACAGAATGCCGCAGACAACAGTGCCTGCAGCGCCTATCCCTGCCCATACAGCGTATGCAGTCCCGATGGGGATGCTCTTCATGGATTGTGAAACAGAAAAAAAGCTAAGAATGATAAAAATCACCGTGATGATGCTCGGAATTAATTTTGTAAATCCCTGACTAAATTTAAGCGCGATGGTAAAACAGATTTCAAAGAAACCAGCGAGCAATAAAAATATCCAGGCGATAGACATGAGTGCACCACACTAAAAAAGTCTTAAGGATAATGATTTATCAAAAAATGGCAAGAGCTCTATTTTTTTAGACTGTACGGGTGACGCTTGAAAGTTGGGGAATTTGCCAACGCTGAAGGCGGCAAATTTGTATCCGAGTCCGCCCAGGTTACTATTGGGAAACTAGAGCCTCGGTGGGTCGGATGCGAAGATGCCGCCTTCAGCGTTGGCAAATTTTCTACGTTTCAGGTGTCTTGAGGAGGCTTGCGTTTTTGCCAATAGTCCAAACCATAATCATAAAGGAGTTGTTGTCCTGCGACAATCGATTTGTTAGAGATGAGAATAGCGTGGATTAATCCGTCGCAATAAACGGAGATCAGGTCGAGATTGGGGCAAAAGCTATGATTGATGAAGCGGGTATGGTTTCCCGAGTTTTGGCAATCGATGACCATGGAAATGCTTTTTCGCTGTCCGATGGTATAATCAAAGCAATATAAGTTCTTCCACCTTCCCCAAAACTTGCGCTTGTGGACAAGTCCTGTGTATTCGCCGATAAATGTTCGAGCGGGAATGTTCGCATTTGTCCACACCCCGTAACCGATTTTGTCATCAATCCAAGCGATCGAGAGGTCTAATGCAACTTTTCCTCGAATTTCTTTTGCATAATATTGTCCGAGCCATTTTTGTCTTGGGGTGATCCATTCCTTGACAAGCGCTTTTTCACACTTTCTTTTGATAATTTTTCTTATCTTTTCGTTCTCAAACTGAAGCTCTTTGAAGTAATGAATACGTAGAGTATTTTCGAAATCTAAAGGAGAATGGATCTCAAGCGTCCTTTTGTCGGGAGTGATCACTTTTAAAGGCATTTTATCCTGACGAGGGCATGTTCAATTTCATAACGCCTGCAATGGAGAGATAACAAGTTGATAAAGCCATGCTCCAAGTGCGCCACCGAGCAAAGGTCCGCAAACTGGTACCCAAGAGTAACCCCATTCTGAGCTGCCGCGCTTGGAAAAAGGGAGGAGTGCATGGATGATTCGTGGGCCTAAGTCGCGCGCAGGATTAATTGCATAACCTGTAGGACCTCCAAGAGATAGTCCGATGCTGAAAACCAAGATCCCTATTGCATAGGGTCCCATTCCGCTGGCGATCTGATTGTGAGAATTAAGTATCCCTAAAACTCCCATCAATAGCACAGCCGTTCCTATTACTTCGTTAACGAAATTCCATTTGTAATTGCGTATAGCGGGATGAGTAGAAAAACACAGAAGTTTATTTGTAGAATCTGCGGTTACTTTCCAGTGCGGGTAATAAGAGAGATAGACGAGATACGCGCCTAACATTGCTCCCAACATTTGGGAAAAAACATACACCGGGATTAACCCCCATGCTGTTTTGCCAGCAAAGCAAAACCCTAAAGTGACCGCAGGATTAAAATGGCCTCCGCTTGCCCACCCAGTAGCGTAAACAGCGATGCCTACTGCAAAACCCCATCCCGCAGAAATGACAATCCATCCCGAATTTTGTCCCTTGGATTTGTTTAACAACACGTTTGCAACAACGCCATTTCCAAGCAAAACAAGTAGCATCGTTCCAATCAATTCCCCAAAGAAAATATTCATTTTCTCCTCAAACTTTTTTTGTATCAATACATCAGAAAAGAGAAATGGATCAAGATAATTATTGACAGCAACTGGGTTAAACATTGAGATTATGAATATGGGTAAATTCATTCTTGCATTAGATCAAGGGACGACAAGCTCGCGAGCAATGCTCGTGACGCAAGAAGGGGGCGTCAAAGCGATTGCGCAAAAAGCATTTCGTCAAATCTTTCCTTCCCCGGGATGGGTGGAGCACGATCCCAAAGAAATTTGGGCAACGCAGGCGTCTGTTGCTGCAGAGGTCATGGCCAGGGCGGGGGTCAATTTTACCGATGTGGTAGCCATCGGAATTACGAATCAGCGAGAAACAACAATCCTCTGGGATCGCAAGACGGGAAAACCGATCATGAATGCCATTGTTTGGCAAGACCGTCGTACAACGTCGATTTGCCAGCAAATGAAAAGTAAGGGATTGGAGCCTCTCATTCAACAAAAGACAGGGCTTTTGCTCGATCCTTATTTTTCCGCTTCCAAGATCCATTGGATCCTCAATGAGGTCCCAGGAGCTAGGGAACGCGCGGAAAAAGGGGAGCTTGCCTTTGGGAATGTGGATAGTTGGCTAGTTTGGAAGCTGACAGAAGGGGCTAAACACATTACAGATGTTACTAATGCCTCGCGGACAATGCTCTTCAATATTCACACAGAGGATTGGGATGAGGAATTGCTCAAGGTTTGGGACATTCCCCGAGAAATTCTTCCCAAGGTCTGTGAGTGCAGTGAAGTGTATGCAGAGACGTCTAAATCTTTCTCTGCGACGCCAATTCCTATCAGTGGAATTGCAGGCGATCAGCAGGCTGCGCTTTTTGGGCAGGCGTGCTTTAAAAGCGGAATGGTTAAAACGACGTATGGGACGGGTTGTTTTATGCTGATGAACACAGGTTCTAAGCCGGTTCTCTCTCAAAACAAGCTTTTAACCACCATTGCTTACAAAGTCGGCGGCAAAACGCATTATGCTCTCGAGGGAAGCGTTTTCATCGGAGGTGCTGTTGTCCAATGGTTGCGCGATGGTCTCGGCATCGTTAAATCTTCTTCGGAAATAGAAAAGCTCGCGGAGAGCATTCCCGATAACAATGGTATTTATTTTGTTCCGGCTTTTACGGGGCTAGGCGCTCCTTACTGGGATCCTTATGCAAGAGGCCTCATTTTGGGGCTGACGCGAGGGAGCACATCGGCTCATATTGCAAGAGCTGCTTTAGAAGGAATCGCCTATCAAGTGACCGATGTTCTCAAAGCGATGGAAAGCGATGCGTCAATGAAAATCCAACAGCTTAGAGTGGATGGAGGCGCTGTTCAAAATAATCTGCTGATGCAATTTCAATCGGATATGCTTGGAGTCTCTACAGTCCGTCCACAAATGACCGAATCAACAGCTCTTGGAGCTGCATTCCTAGCAGGTCTTGCTGTCAAATTTTGGAAAGACGAAGAAGAGATTGCCCGCTATTGGAAAGCCGATAGAGAGTTTTTACCTCAAATGCCTCAAGAAAAAGTATCTAAATTGCGCAGAAATTGGGCCAAAGCCATTAAATGTGCACAGCTTTGGGAGGATAGGGAGTGAATCGGGGGAGAATGATCCGAGAAATTGAAGAGTTTCCCGACAAATGGGATGTCATTATTATTGGTGGGGGCGCTACCGGCCTCGGTGCTGCTGTGGATAGCGCCTCGCGCGGATATAAAACACTTCTTCTTGAACAATCCGATTTTGCCAAAGGAACATCGAGCCGCAGCACAAAACTGATCCATGGAGGTTTGAGATATTTACAGCAAGGGAACATTTCCCTCGTTAGCGAAGCTCTGAAAGAAAGAGGTCTTTTGTGCGAAAATGCTCCCCATCTCATTCATCACCTTCCCTTTCTTGTGCCTAGCTACAAATGGTGGGAAGGCCCTTTTTACGGAATTGGGTTAAAGCTCTACGATGCTTTAGCAGGAAAGCTTGGGATAGAAAAATCGCGCACTCTTTCTCGCGAAGAAACGCTAAAAGCAATTCCTACCCTGGAGCCAAAAGGACTTCGAGGCGGCTCCATTTATTACGATGGTCAGTTTGATGATGCGAGGCTCGCCATCTGTTTAGCACAAACAGCAGTAGACCAAGGTGCCGTGCTTTTGAATTATATTAAGGTAACAGGATTGATCAAAAAGAACGGCATTTGTTCTGGTGTTCATGCGACCGATCGAGAGACGGGAAAAAAATATGCACTCCATAGTCATGTCCTCATCAATGCAACAGGTGTCTTTTCCGATACAATTTTACACAAAGATGATCCAAAAGCCAAAAAGATCATTGCACCAAGTCAAGGGGTACATCTTGTCCTCGATAAATCTTTCCAGCTTGAAAAAACGGCGATTCTTGTTCCTCACACAGAGGATGGGCGTGTCCTTTTTATGGTTCCTTGGCACGATCGCGTTCTCCTGGGCACAACAGATACGAGTATCAAAAAAAGCTCTTTGGAACCACATGCCTTTAAAAAAGAAATCGACTTCTTGATTGCGCAGGCACAGAAATATCTCTGCAAAGAGCTTACCCGCGAGCACATTTTAAGTGTTTTCGCAGGTCTTCGCCCTCTTATTAAGGCGACTAAGAGCAAAAACACTGCAGCTCTTTCCCGCGAGCACATGATTCTCGTGTCTAAGTCGAAGCTCGTTACTATTGCGGGGGGCAAATGGACAACTTATCGAAAAATGGCTGAAGATGTCGTCGATAAAGCAGCCTCCGTAGGCGGGCTTCCTGAAAGAAATTGTCTGACTGCTTCCCTTAAACTTTATGGTTGGCAAGAGGGGATTGACCCTAGGCATCATTTAAGCACCTATGGCTCTTTTCAGAAAGAAATCAAGGCTCTCACTCAAAAAAATAAGAAGCTTGCTGCGCGGTTACATTCTAAGCTCCCTTACATTGAAGCGGAAGTGATTTGGGCAGTCCGCGCAGAAATGGCCAGAACTCTTGAAGATGTTCTCTCTAGGCGCACGCGTTCTCTCTTACTCGACGCAAAGGCGAGCCTAGATATCGCTCCTAAAGTCGCAAAACTTATGGCAAAAGAGCTAAAGAGAGATGAAAAGTGGGAAAAATATCAGATCGAAGATTATCAAAAACTTTGCAAAGCGTACATAGTGTGAATATTTATCTTATACGCCATGGAGAGACGGCATGGACGCTTACTCAACAGCACACTGGCACAACAGATATTCCCTTGACAACACGCGGTGAAGAAGACTCCGTCCGGCTCGGTAAAAAGCTGAAGGGCATCTCTTTCACTAAAATCCTTTGCAGCCCCTTGAAAAGAGCGATCGCGACCTGCCAGCATGCAGGACTTCTTGGACAAGCAGAGATTAATTCCGAACTTGTTGAATGGAACTATGGGGAGTATGAAGGGCGGACATCAGAAGAAATCTGGCAGACTTGTCCGGGCTGGAATATCTTTTCACACGGGGCGCCGCAGGGAGAAAGCATTTCAGACATCAGCTCTAGAGCGGATCGCGTCTTGAAGAAGATTCTTGCGGCGGGTGGGAAAGTCGCTGTATTTTCTCATGGCCACTTTTTGCGGGCACTTACAGCGCGCTGGCTTGAGCTTACAGTAGGGGAAGGGCGACTTTTCGCCCTTTCTCCTTCCTCATTATCCATCCTGGGTTTTGAAAGAGCAAATCGAGTGATTCAGCTTTGGAATCAACTTGATTAAAATTAAAAATTTAATTTTTTTCATTCGAATGTGATATATTTTTAACCCAGGAATCATTAAGCTCTTTTCCCGAGCTAAATTGAGTTTTGATTAAAACCCCATTCCTATTTCTATCTTCTTTAAACTCTTTAGTCTAAGAAAACCGCATTCTAATTTTAAATAAAATTTTTGATTCCAGTTTGTTGGTGTGAAAGATTAAAAATTGATTTCATTTATGAATTTAATTATAATATAGAAACAACAAGCAAAAATTAGGGTTATAATTATGTCAGGTCGGATTGATTTAAATCCTCATTATAATAGTTACATTCATCACGCTCATACCCAAACTTCTTTGAATTTGCCTCTAGAAGCTCGCGCGGCTATCTTTGATCGAGCAAGTCAGGATGCATATAGAATCGCCAATGGGCTCGCGAATTCAATCGAGCAACTAAAAGCATTCCTCAATAATCTTAATACTCCTGAATTCTGCACCAACTCTTTTATAGGCGCTTTCAGAACAAATATCAGCCCTGAGGTCTATAAAGCGCTCTGCTTGGAGGTTTCTTTAGCTCTCTATAAGTCGGAAGATGAAAGAGTGGGGGACCAGCTTTTAAACGAGAATTTTTTTGAAATTCTTCGCTTAAAGGATGTCGATGGAAAGAACCCCATAGAGAAAATCTTAGACCATTACATTTCCCAAGCGGAAACATATCGTGCGATTGGAGCGATTAATGGATTGGCCTTTTACTTATCTTTATTGCAAGATGCCGAATGCAGTATGAAAACACAATCGCTTTTCTCCAATACAGACGCGTTTCGTCGAGCAAGCGATTTAAAACAAAAGACACAAAGCTGGTTTGAAGGGCTTAATCCCAAAGCCAAAGGCATGTTATGTGAAGAGGCGTGGAGGATTGATGGAAAACCTAGCGAAAATGATTATGGCTATCGGGTTGTATCCAATGATGTAAAGGTGCTATTCGACCTAAAGGGAAAGAACATTATAAATATCTGCCTAAGTCAACTCGAAATTCAAAAGAACCTTCCTTTTGCTTTCCGCACTCAGTTTGTGTGTCCCCTCGGCATTCTTCCCTCCGATACTCCGGAGACAGTGCAAAACGTTCAGAGATTAAATTATCTCCAAGATTTAAAACTGTTGATTGCCGACTCTAATCGAAGCAGAGATACTATTGCAGCCAAATACAACGATGCAGTTCCTAAGCTTAAGGAATCTTTGAAAGAGGTGAGGGAATTCCTCTGCAGAGTCGTCGCACTCTCCAGCTACAGGTCTCAAGAAGATATCAATTTCGGAGAGTACCTTTTAAACACCAATCCTTGGTGGTTGTCCAAAAGCCAAAATTCGTCAGGGGTTTGCGTTATCGACCAATTGATTTCTCATTATTCTGCGAAAGTTCAATTCAACAGATTGGAAAAAGAGATCAACAATCTCGCTAGTACCGAAGCTTTTAATAATCGCCAAAGAACGCTTGATGCTTTTAATCGTTTAAATCCTAAAGCACAAGAACGTCTGCGCAATAAAGTGTGGTACTATCGCGGGGGAAAGAGCGATCCTCATTTTGGAGGTTGGGGTTATGGAACACACGCGATTAATGAAAACTCCCATTGCCTATTTCAGAAAGTAAGTCCTTATGGACCAAGCATTCTTAAGGAATACCAGCTCGAGCTGCAAGATAAAAACAAAAAATCCAATACAGCACTTCTTGCAGAGCTTGAGCGCGCTAAAACCCTTCCTCAGCAGCCCATCGATGTTTCCACGACACCGCTCGAGCAGCAACCCGGCCTAATTAATGAGCTTCCCGAAAATCTGCGGGTCGCTGTGGTTACCGCTGAGTTTGAGCCCGCCGGTATAGGAGGACTCAAACCTGCTGTCAGCGGGATGGTGCGCGCCTTTGGAGCAAAGGATACGCGTGTGGTCATGCCTTTATATACCAATGGGCCGATTCACGATGATCTCATCAAGCAGATGAAGGAAACCGACCATGAAATTTGGGCAGACGGACACAGAATGCGTGTGATGAAAGCAAATATCAATGGAGTGCGCTGTTACTTTATCGAACATTCAGCCTTTGAGATTCCTAAAAAAGCAGATGGAGTCTCCTCAGGAAACTTTTACGAGGGGGATTATAACCACGTCAGGTATCGCTGGGCAGTCTTCCAGAAGGCCGCCGCCGATCTTTGCTACAACTTTAGTAAAAAAAGACACCCTGTACAGCTTGTGCACTGCCATGATGGACAAACGGCATTGGTTCCTAAATTCTTACAAGAACATCACCCAAAAGAATGGATGCAGGGACAAACTCCCGTAGTCCATTTTACTTACCACAATAATGCAGAACCCATGAAATATGAGAATGAAGCAGTGGATATTCTTGAGAAAATGGGTCTACCAAAAGAATCAACGAATTCTTTCATCCAAGCCCTTCAAATTGCCGACGTGAAATCCACAGTATCTCTGCAGTTTGGAAAAGAATCTCAAATGCCGCAGACCGAATTCGATACTGGGCTTGATGACAGCGGACTGCAAGAGTACATCAAAAAAGCCGCTTTTGAGAAGACTCTGTTTGGCGTCGTCAACGGGAACACGATTAATTTTGACCCGAGAAAGGATGAGCAGTTGCGAAACTGGAAATCTGTGCTTCCGGAAACAAAAGACAAAATAGTAGACTTGCGCTTTGGACCCAACTCCACAGCTGAAGAACTCGCTGAAAATACGGTGCTCATTCAGCGCGAACTCTGTGCTTATCTCAAAAGCCTTAACCCAAATGATCCTGCCTACGCAGATCTCGATCCAGAGAAACCGATCTTCATGTACCTTGGCCGTTACGATACAAACCAAAAAGGGATTGATAAACTGCCTCTCATTATGCGCGAGGTCATCAGTCGTGGCGGACAATTTGTCTGCGTTGGCATTGAACCCGATGACAGAGCTAAACACATTCTGTGGGAAATGAAGGAGTTTGCAAAGGCGCATGGGAACAAAGGGGTTCTCATTCTTGAGGATACCAAGGTTGGGAAAGACTTTAAGTATCAGGGGGTTTTTGGAAGGCTTCTTCGTGCCATCGCCTATCCGGTATTTCCTTCGCGTTATGAGCCTTGCGGTCTCGTTCAGGGTGAATCACATTGCTACGGAAGAATGCCGCTGGTGACAGGAACAGGTGGTTTTGTCGATACTATTCAAACAGAAGGACCAAATAGAAACGGCTATCTCTTTAAGCGTTGCAATAACTGGCATTCAAAAGAGCAGGACGAAGCGATCATTGGAACCCTTGCACAAGCGCTGACGGAAGCTCTTAACATCCAACGCGCTTTGTATAGCAACGATCTGGGAGCAATAGGACCTTACATGGAAAGAGCAAAACAGATCATGAGAAATGCTCTCAATTCGACATGGGAAAAAACGCCAGATAGATCCTTGAGCGCAATTAGAAAACGCTCGCTCATCGATGCGAAAGGCTTCCAAAACCTCAAGCTTCGCGGCGGATCAAAAAACGTCGATCTCGCAATACTTGCTCTTTAAAAAGCCTAATTGCGGCAAGAGGGAAACAAGTCTGGAAATTCCAGACTTGTTTCGTGAGAGAATTAGTTCTCGTTGATAGCAATGAGTTCGATCTCAAAGATAAGAGCCATATTGGGCCCAATTTCTTGGCCGAATCCCATTTGTCCATAGGCGAGGTAGGGGGGGATATAAACTTCCCACTTGTCACCTGGTTTCATCATTTGCAAGATCTCGGTCCAGCCTGGAATGACGCGGTTTAATGGAAAGACATGCGGCTGTCCTCGTTGGTAGGAGCTGTCAAAAATGCGTCCGTCGATGAAACTTCCTCGGTAATGAATCTTCACGAAGTCAAGAGGCGTTGGATGCGTCCCAGAGGCAGGTCCAGACGAAAGAACTTTGTATTGAAGACCGCTCGAAAGGGACTCAACCCCTTTTTTGTTCTTATTTTCGTTGAGGAATTGTTCGCTCTGTTTTTTGTTATCTTCTGCAAGTTTGGAGAAGTTTTGACGCTGCTGCATTTCAATCTGATTTTTTAAAGCGACCAGGATCGATTGGATTTCATCTTGTTGGAGTTTCGGATTCGATTCAGAAAGAGCGTCCATGAATCCATCCTTCAGACAGTTGTGATCCATATCGGCAAATTGGTTTCTTAAGTTTCTGCCTGTCTCTAGTCCAATGCAGTAGCTCACTTTTTCTTTAGTTGAATCCATCCTAAATCCTCCGTACAGGGGTTAATTGATTCGACATATATAGCCCAAGGGGAATTGGCTCACAAGCGTTTTTATTTGCATAATGTTTGTACGCTTTAAAATTTTTAATCCCATCAATGTCGAGGATTTCAGTTTTTTTCTTTCCCGCTGACGTGTTATAATATTCATAATTTTGGGGTCAAAATCATGAAACGCATTGCAGACAGAAACTCTTCTCTTTTAGACATTCTTCATCAAATGGCGCCTGATAGCTCAAAAAATACTTTAAGGTCTTGGTTGCAATCGGGTCGCGTCACGGTAAACGGACAAAGGTCTGAGAGGGCGAATACCGAAGTCTGCGCGGGGCAGATTGTAGAGATCGGCTCAAAAGTCGCTTTCGTTAGGGGATCGCTAAGAATCGCGCATGACGATGACCAAATTGTCGTTTTGGAAAAGCCAGAAGGGTTGTTGAGCGTCGCAACCGATTTTGAGACAAAAGCCACAGTGCACGCAATGCTCAAACGTCAGTTCCATAACCGCAGAGTCTATCCCGTCCACCGCCTCGATAGAGAGACCTCAGGGGTGATGCTCTTCGCATATACAGAAAATGCGCGAGACGCGCTTAAGTCCCAATTTGAAGAGCATACCATCGACAAGACCTATTATGCGATTGTGGAAAGAGAAATGCCTTTGGGCCCGGGAAAGTGGGAAAGCTATTTGGAAGAGGACGATTTCTATTTCGTCAAAACCACGAATGATTCGGTCCGAGGCAAATTGGCAGTAACTCATTACGAAGTGCTTAAAGCAGAGCGTAATCGCTCCTTGCTCCGCTTAAAGCCCCTCACCGGTCGCAAGAACCAGCTTCGGGTGCATTGCAGTGAGGCAGGACACCCTATCGTAGGCGACAAAAAATACGGTGCAAAGACCAATCCCCTCAAACGCGTCTGTCTTCACGCGCAAAAAATCACTTTTTCCCACCCGGCTTCTCGCCGCAAGATGACCTTTTCCACGCCTATTCCTCCCGCATTCTCTAAGATCATAGACATTAAACTCTAAGGTTTAGGGACTTAATATTTAGTTGCTTCATCTTATCCAATTCTAAGATTGAAAGTTGACAAGTAATGGTGTACTGTTGTAACATTACAACATATTCGAAAGAACATCGAGGAACGATCATGAACGAGCGCTCTACGGAAGATGGCTGGTGGGACTTTTTGGAGCTCTGCAGCAGATTTAAGAAGAAAGAAGAATTAGGAGAACTTTTCGACCTCTTCTTTACGTTAGAAGAGAAGGAGGCCCTGTCTAAAAGGCACGGCCTGGTCAAAGCTCTTCTAGATGAACAAATGACACAGAGAGAAATCTCGGAAGCCATGCAAGTGAGTATCTCAAAAATCACACGTGGCTCGAATGCATTAAAAATCATAAGTAAACAACTTCGGGAAGCTTTGAAGAAAAATATGGCCTAAAGCTTTCCTGGCAACAGAAGGAAAGCTTTAAATGTTTAGACAAACGACGCCCGAAGAGTTCAAGGCGGCAGCAACAGGTCAAAAGCGAGCAGTCGTCTATCAAGAATTTCCCTGCGATGACATCACTCCAACTCAAGCTTTTTTATCTCTAAATTCTAAAGAAGGAGCTGTTCTTCTCGAGTCTGCAGTGCGGGATGAGGATCTAGGGAGATATTCTCTGCTTGCCACCGAGCCTTTTGCTGAATTCCGCTCCAAAAATAGCGTTTCTGAGTTTATATTTAAGGATGGGAAAGAGCAAAGCCCTGATCACCCCTTTACGCATTTGCGCGAAGTGATTCGTCGCAACCGCCTCCCGGCAAATATCCATTATCCTCCTCTTGTCGGAGGCGCCATTGGATTTATCACCTATGATGCAGTTCGTCTTTTTGAGAAGATTTTCGACAGGCATCCCGACAAAGATCAGTTGCCCGATCTCTTTTTTCTATTTCATGCAGTCAATATCGCCTTTGATCATTCGAGGGGGGCTCTGCTCATCTCGGTGAATGTAGAGCTGACAGGTGATTTAGAAAAGGATTATGCAGAGGCACTACGGAAGATTCAAGTCCTTCGCGAGCAAATAAAGTTTCCTCCAACCAGAAATGGGCAGAAAGCGGCGTCTTCATCTTCAGTGATCGAAGAAATTGAAGACGCTGAGTACTGCGAGATGGTTAAAAAAGCAAAGGAGCACATCTTTAAGGGAGAAGCTTTTCAAATCGTCCTTTCTCGTACCTTTTCCTGTCCTTATGAGGGAAATCCTTTTGATATCTATCGCGCTTTGCGAATGACCAATCCTTCGCCATTTATGTTCTACATGCAAACGAAAGATTATGCGATCGCTGGGGCTTCTCCTGAAAGACTAGTGAAGTTGGAGAAAGGAAAATTGCAAACGATGCCGATTGCCGGTACGCGTCCGCGCATTCCTGGAGAAGAAGATAAAACGGTTTTAGAGCTTCTGCAGGATCCAAAAGAGGATGCTGAGCACATGATGCTTGTCGATTTAGGAAGAAATGATCTGGGTGGGGTTTCTACCGTAGGAAGCGTGAAAGTGAACCAATTAAAAACAGCGAGATATTTTCCTCATGTGATTCATTTAGTCAGTCAGATTGAATCCACTCTTTCCGATGCGCATGATGCTTTAGACGCTCTCAAAGCCGTATTTCCAGCGGGAACGCTGACAGGAGCCCCCAAGATCAGCGCGATGCATATTATTGATCAACTCGAGTCATCGCGTCGCGGCATTTATGGCGGAGCGATCTGCACGATCGATAACAATGGCAACTTAGACAGCTGCATCGCTATTCGCACTGCTTTTATCAAGGACGGAATGGCTTCTGTTCGGGCTGGAGCGGGAATTGTTCTTGATTCCGATCCCGAAAAGGAAGCTGAAGAAACAAGAGTGAAAGCTAAAGGCGTCATTAACGCGATTCATCTCGCAAACGAGGGTATTTTATGATTCTTCTCATTGATAACTACGATAGTTTCACCCAAAACCTTTACCAGTTGATTGCAGCGATTTATCCAGAGATCAAAATCGTGCGCAATGATTGTATCACATTAGAAGAAGTCAAGGCGTTGAACCCAAAGGCGATTATTTTATCTCCAGGTCCTGGACACCCTAGAGAATCGGGCATTTGCATCGATGTCATTCACAATTTGGCACCGACTGTACCGATTTTGGGTGTTTGTCTCGGACATCAAGCGATCGGGTTTGCTTTTGGCGGGGATGTGATTTCTGCTCCGGAAAAATTCCATGGGAAAAAATCTCCGATGTTCCACAGAAGGCAAAGGATGTTCAAAGGGGCCTCTCTTCCAGTGAACATCGGGCGCTACCATTCTTTGGTCATCGATAAAAAGACGCTGCCTTCTTGTCTTTCTGTAGAAGCAGAAGATGCTTCAGGCGTCATCATGGCTCTTAAGCACAACGATTATCCGTGCTACGGAGTGCAGTTTCATCCCGAATCAATCATGACATCGCAAGGAGATTTGATGATCCGCAATTTCCTTAAAGAGATAGGGTTATGTTAAAGCCGGCGATTGAAAAGCTAATTCATAGGGAAAATTTGACCCAAGAGCAAAGCAAGCATGCGATTCAAGACGTTCTTGGTGGTGCCAATATTCCCCAGATTGCCGCGTTCCTCATGCTTATGCGTGCAAAAGGAGAAACTGTTGAAGAGGTACATGGAGTGATCGATGCGATGCGCTCAGCGATGATTCCTGTTCAGGTAGGATGTCCTGTCCTCGATATCGTAGGTACCGGAGGAGATGGGTTGCATACGCTGAATATCTCGACGGCGGCTGCGATTTTGGCAGCGAGTTGCGGAGTTAAAGTAGCTAAACATGGCAATCGCAGCGTCTCTTCGCGTGCAGGCTCTGCGGATGTGCTTGAGGCGTTAGGAATTAATATCCACAGGCCGCCGCATTGCATCGCCTCTAGTGTTAAAGACATTGGCATCGGTTTTATGTTTGCTCCCGATTATCACCCTGCTTTTAAACGCCTTAAGGAAATCCGAAAGGATTTGGAAACGCGAACAGTTTTTAATATTTTAGGTCCTTTGCTTAATCCTGCAAATGCAGAGCATTTAATGTTGGGGGTGTTTTCTGAAGATTTATTGGATACTGTGGCAGAGCTTCTTCTGCGTTTAAAGCAAGACCGCTCTTTTGTGTTTCATGGCTGCGGCCTGGATGAACTGTCGTGTATTGGACCTGCTCGCGTGATTGAGGTCAGTCCAAAAGGGAAACATTCCTTCCTTCTCGATCCGCTCGAGTTTGGGCTCAAGCGCTGCGCGATCAGTGATCTTCGCGGCAAAGACGCGCAATACAATGCGAAAAAAATGATCGAAGCTTTCGAAGGCGTAGAGAGCGCTTTTTCTGATACGATGGCTCTAAATACAGGGGTTGCTTGCTATCTCTACGGGACGGTCGATTCGATTCAAAAAGGAATCGAGCTGGCAAAAACTCACTTAAAGGAAAAGAGAGCGCTTCATCTTCTTAACCAATGGAAAGCTTATGTCTAATTTTCTTGCAGAAATTTTAAAAAGAAAGCAGCGCGAAGTCGAATCTTTGGTAAGCCCTGTTCGCTTTGAAGAGGCGCTAAAAAAAGAAGGTTTGTCTGTGATCGCGGAGATCAAACGCAAGTCCCCTTCTAAAGGAGTACTCAATTCCGCAATCGATCCTGTGGAACTGGCAAAAAAATACGTCGCAGGCGGTGCTTCGGCGATTTCCGTATTGACTGATGAGGAAGGTTTTGGAGGGAAGCTAGAAGACTTAAAAGCTGTCATTGCGGCTTGTCCCGGAATCCCTGTGCTTCGGAAAGACTTCATTATCGACCTCAAGCAGCTTGATGAGACGGCAAGAGCAGGGGCTCACGCCGTTTTGCTCATTGTAGCCGCTTTGGGAGAGAAATTATCTGAATTTATTCAAGCTGCAAAAAATTACGGATTAGAAACGCTTGTTGAAGTGCACGATCTGGATGAATTGAAATTAGCGCAGAAGGCAGGAAGCGCGATCATTGGTGTGAATAACCGCAATTTATCGACATTTAAGGTTTCTCTCGAGACTGCAAAAAACCTCAGTTCGCATTTCTTACCGCATGTGATCAAAGTTGCAGAATCGGGGATCGAGAATCAAGAGGATGCCGCTGTGATGCGCAAAGCGGGCTACGATGCTGTTCTCGTAGGTGAATCCCTTGTTAAATCTTTACATCCTGAAGCCCTTATCGAGGAGATGCGCCATGCTCATTAAAATTTGTGGAGTTCGCGATCCAGAGACAGCGTTTTTTGCAGCAGAGAGTGGAGCCCACTTCATTGGGATGGTTTTGACACCAGGTTATGAGCGCAGTGTAAGCATTCTCGATGCGAAGCAGATTGCAGAAGCGGCACGTCGAGGAGGAGCAGAACCTGTCGCAGTTTTTGTTTCGGAAACCTCTGCAGAAATTGAAGCTGCGTGTGCCCAGATGCAAATAGAGATGGTTCAGGCTTATACCCATGAATTGCCTTTAGCCTCTCATTTGAAGCGTTTTTATGTCAACGCGCCTTACGCAGCGCTCCGCCAGGGAAAAGACTTTTTGCTCATCGAAAGCGAGAATCCCGGAAGCGGAACGAAGATAGATCCAAAAACATTTGTCATGCCCGAAGAAAAAGAGTTTTTTTTGGCGGGAGGATTAACTCCTTCAAATGTCCAGGAAATGATCGCTCTTTATCGCCCCAGTGGTGTGGATGTTTCAAGTGGGGTGGAAAAAGACAAAATAAAAAACAGAGATTTAATCCTAGAATTTATCCAGAAGGTAAAAACCCATGAATAGGAAGTTTGGAGGAGTCTATTTGCCAGAACTGTTGATGGCGCCGATCGAAGCCCTGCAAAAAGGGTGGGAAGCGCTTGGCTCTGACGTGGATTTTATCGAGCAATTTTTGAAACTTCTCAAGGATTACGCAGGAAGGGAAACTCCTGTGACGGAAGTGAAGCGTTTTGCAGAAGCGGTTTCAGGCCCGCGCATCTTCTTAAAAAGGGAAGATCTTTTGCATACAGGTGCGCATAAGCTCAACAATGCCTTAGGGCAATGTCTTCTCGCTAAAAAAATGGGAAAAAAAAGAATCATCGCAGAAACCGGCGCCGGTCAGCATGGCGTTGCGACAGCAACAGCGTGTGCATTTCTCGGTCTGGAGTGTGTTGTTTACATGGGAAAAGTCGATATGGATCGGCAATCTCCTAATGTCGCAAGAATGCGTCTTCTCGGAGCTCAAGTGATCTCAGTAGAGCAAGGGGCGATGACGCTCAAAGATGCCGTTAATGAAGCATTGCGCGATTGGTCATCGAGCTATGAAGACACACATTACTGCTTGGGTTCTGTGCTAGGGCCTTACCCTTATCCTGAGATGGTAGCCACTTTTCAATCTGTCATCGGCACAGAGGCGCGCTCTCAGATGTATGAGAAAATCGGAAAGGATCCCGATCTCGTCATTGCCTGTGTAGGCGGCGGATCGAACGCAATCGGCATTTTTTCAGCGTTTATTGAAAACCCTACAGTTGCCCTTATCGGAGTCGAAGCGGGAGGAAAAGGAAACGAGTTAGGGGAGCACGCCGCCCGCTTTAAGGGAGGAAGTCCTGGAGTGCTACACGGATGCTATACCTATCTTTTACAAGATTCCTGTGGGCAGGTTGCAGAAACTCACTCGATTTCAGCAGGATTAGACTATCCCGCTGTAGGTCCTCAGCATGCTGACCTTTACGCATCAGGAAGGGCAAATTATGCAAGCGTCACGGATAAAGAAGCGCTTGCTGCATTTAAACTACTTGCGCAGACAGAAGGAATCATTCCTGCTCTGGAATCTTCGCACGCGCTCGCTTATGCGGCAAAAACGGCGCGCGATTTACCCAAGGACCACACAATTCTTATTAATCTTTCAGGAAGGGGAGAAAAGGATTTACCCCAATTCATTGCAATGGGGGATTTATGATCGCTAAGACATTTGCTAAAGGTCCTGCATTGATCGGTTATTTCACTTTAGGGGATGGAGGCATGGATTACTCCTTGGCTTCCGCACTGGCGCTTGTCGAAGGCGGCGTAGACCTTTTGGAGATCGGTCTTCCCTTTTCAGACCCTGTGGCAGATGGTCCCATCATCCAGAAGGCGATGGAGCGTTCTTTAAAAAATGGCACCAAGACTCAGGACTTGATTCCATTTATTAAGGCTTTTCGGGAGAAGAGTCAGGTTCCTATCGTCGTGTTTAGTTATTACAATCCCATTTTAGCTGCAGGAAAAAGGTTTTTAGACGAGGCACACGCTGCGGGAGCAAATGGCATTCTCATCGTAGACTTGCCCTTCGAAGAGATACCGCAATCGGCTTTAGACCCTATTCTCATCGTTTCAGCATCCACATCCCAAGAGCGTTTAGAGAAGATTGTTCAAAAGGGGAGGGGATTCATTTATTACGTTTGTCAGAAAGGAACGACGGGAATGCGCGGACAATTGCCCCTCGGCTCTTCTTCCGCGATTTCCCGGATTAAACAAGCGACCCGACTCCCGGTAGCTATTGGTTTCGGCATCAGCAATAAAGAAACGGCAGAGCAAGCCTTTGAATTTGCAGATGGCGTCGTTGTCGGATCTTACTTCGTAGAAGCCATGGGAAGAAAAGCCAGCACAGAAGAACTCAAACAACTTGTAAAAAACATTGATCCAAGGAGAACTCAATGATCATCCTTATCGACAGAAAAGCAAAACTCGAAGAGATTTCCGAATTGCAGAAACATTTCGATTGGATGGGTATCAAAGCCAATCTCGTGGAAAGAGAAGGAAGGCTTTGCTTAGCCCTTGTCGCAGGTATCGACAAAACTGTAGATATTAACCAATTTAAAACCCTGCCTCTAATTGAGGAGATTCTTCCTCTTTCTCAGCCGTATAAACTTGCGGCTAAAGAGACCAAGAATGCGCGCACTCACATCGAATGCAAAGGGAGCGTCATTGGCGGAAAGCAGCTTGCTATCATGGCAGGACCGTGCAGCATCGAGTCGCTTGAACAGATCATGGCTTGTGCAAAATGCGTTAAAGAAGCAGGGGGAAACATTTTGCGCGGCGGAGCTTTCAAGCCGCGCACTTCTCCGTACGCTTTTCAGGGTCTTGGAGAAATGGGATTAAAATACCTTCAAGAAGCGGGAGAAAAATATGGCCTTCTCACTGTTTCAGAAGTGATGGATCCCGATCAAATCGAGCTTGTGGCAGCTTACTCAGATATTTTACAGATCGGCGCCCGCAATATGCAGAATTTTAGCCTTCTCAAAAAGTTGGGCACTGTCCAAAATCCAATATTGCTTAAACGGGGGCTTTCTGCGACATATCAGGATCTTCTCATGTCTGCAGAGTACGTCCTTGCTGCTGGGAACCCCAACGTGATCCTTTGCGAGAGGGGAATCCGCACTTACGAAACCTATAGTCGCAACACGCTTGATCTAGCCGCTGTGCCTATTCTCCAAGAGTTGTCCCACTTGCCTGTCATCGTTGATCCAAGCCATGGCACAGGAATTCGCAAAATGGTGCCTCCCATGGCCAAAGCCGGTATTGCCGCAGGAGCAGATGGCCTCATGGTCGAAATTCACCCCACCCCAGATAAAGCCTTTTCAGATGCGGATCAGACTTTGAGCTTTGAGCAGTTTAAGACAATGATGGAAGCACTCAAGCAACTTGCGCCGATTGTAGATCGATGTTTTTTATAGTGTAAAAAAAGCGAAAATAATAGATAATTTTGGCTCAAATTTTTTAAATTAAAGTAGATTATCTATGATTCCATCCTGTACATTTTTTTCGTCTTCTCAAAATCGAATGATGGGGGGTTGTGATCGCTTTATTCCTTCTTCAAAGGCGATGCGTGATTCACACGCTTATGAAACCTACCGAATGGCCCCTCCTCAGACTGATTATCAAAAAGCAATAGCCAGGACGCTTTTTCCCAACTACTCGCCAAAAACGCTGCATTACAACAGGCCTAACGAGTATACCTTTCAGTCTGAAAAGCCAAAATGGGGAACAGTTTTTTGTTTTAAAGTTTTTCAATTGCCTGGCTTTGAAGATAACTTCTACACTAACAACCTTGACTGGGGTAAACAGTTTTTAGCATTTAATGCTGGAAAGGTTTCCTACATTTGGAATCAAAATACAGAAAAAATGATGATATTGTCTAAATCATTTTATGACGATTGTTCTATAAAGTGCTCATTGGATGGAGATAATATTGCAATAGGTAATTCTAAAGGCGATTTCGTCATTGTCAACGTTCCTGCTCAAAAAACCTTATTCAATCAAAATCTCTATGAAAATTTTGACTACAATCTGGAAGCAGCAGTTTCTATTGTAGCAATGGATTGGAGATCACAAAATGAATGCACGGTAGCCTCTTATGGCAATGTCATCCATTACGATGTACGTTCTCGCGCTTTCCCTTGGCAACTTCCACCTTCTTCCCATCGAGTCTGCTCTTTGGGTTGGTCACCGGATAGGGTGCTCTTAGCTAGTGGAGGGGATGACGATAAAGTTAAAATTTATGATAGCCGAAACACTTTTACCCCAATATTTACTTATTCGCATTTAGCTTCCGTTAAAGCATTAAAATGGGTGCCGGAGTCTTCCCTTTTATTTAGCGGAGGAGGATTGAAAGACGGAAGGATTAAATTATTTAACGCTCTTAAAGGGGAATGCGTCAGTGAAGTAAATACTTCTGCACAGATATGCTCCATCGAGTATCTTGGACATAACGAATTTGCGAGCGGGTCAGGAGCCGGTTCTAGAAAAGATATTTTCATTTGGAAATGGGACCAGGAATTTAAAATAAAAAAAATCCAAGAGCTTTTTTTCAAGAATCCACGAGTGTTTAATCTTTCCAAAAATCCAAATGCCTCAGAATTTTGCTCATTTTCATCGGATCATCGTCTGCGCCTTTGGAAGCCTGGAAATAAACCTACCTCTAATTCTTCTTTTCCTTGCATCCGTTAAGACAGAAGAACCTCGAGGTTCTACCTTCTCTTTTGCGGTTTGACAGAGATAGGACATTATAAAATTTTATAATGTCCTATGCCCTATCGGTTTTGAAGGGTGAATTGACTTAAGATTTTGTCTTTGCTAGACTCGGAAAAAGTGCTGCATTTCAAAAGTTTTTTATTGGGTGTCCTATGACGAGTGAGGTAAAGAAAGTTTCGTTTTTGAAAGAAGAAGGTCGCGATTTCACGATTGTTCTTAGGGAACGCGTTAATCAGTTTTTCAAAGAGGCGCAGATTTCTTCTCGAGCTAACTTCACCATGTATTTCAAAACCGTTTTCTATGTCTCCTCGATATTGATCAGCTATGCGCTGATGATGCTAAATATTGGGGGAAAAGTCGGTTTTTTTCTGTCATGCATTCTCATGGGGCTCGCGATCTCTATCGGGACGATGAATATCGCTCACGATGCTCTGCATGGCGCTTATGCCTCGAATTCGCTTAAAAATCGGATCCTCGGCTTCATCATGGATCTCTGTGGAGCAAGCTCGTTTTATTGGAAGAAAGAACACACCATCGACCATCACACCTTTACTAATATCTCTGGACATGACTCCGATCTAGGGGTTCCTTATGTTCTTAGGCTTTGTCCTAAAGCGCCTCGGTATTGGTTCCATCGCTTTCAACATATTTATGCGCCGCTTCTTTACTCGATCAATTTGATCAAGTGGGTGTATTACTCCGATTTTAAAAGAATCTATAAGATGCTCAGATACGGAAGAAATGCACCGGGCAATCCCTCGCCTACAGAGATAGTGATGACCGTCTTATTGAAAGGGGTTCATATTTTCTTCTTTTTAGGGCTACCGCTTGTGTTGCTTCCCTTTGCATGGTGGGTTATCCTTCTAGGTTATTTCACTTTCTTGGCTGCCGCTGGTATTACGATGACCGTTATTTTTCAACTGGCACACATCGTTGAGGATGTCGCTTTTCCACTCCCGAATGAAGAGGGAAAAGTTGAGAACAGTTTTCTTAAGCATCAGTTGGCGACGACCTCTAACTTCGCTGTAAATAGCCGCCTCGTCAACTTTTTGTTTGGTGGCTTGAATTTCCAGGTGGAACACCATATTTTTCCACATGTTTGTCATACGCATTTGAGAAAAATTTCTCCAATCGTGAAAGAGACAGCTCGGGAATTCGGCTTGCCGTACCACGAGAATCAAACCCTTTTCACGGCGATTCTTTCCCATTTCAGAACGCTTAAAACATTGGGCCGAAACACCTGAATAAAATAGACATGCCATAATGATTCGTAAAGAAAAGCTTGATGAGCTCCAAGAAAGGATGGACCGCCTGGGGATCAAGCATGAGGATTTGATCGAAAAATTTATCCTTGGCTCTGGGAAGGGTGGCCAAAAGATCAATAAGACCTCTTCTTGCGTTTATTTGAAGCATCTCCCGACATCGATTGAGATCAAGTGTCAGCGCGACCGCTCGCGTGAAATGAACCGCTACTATGCGCGTAAAGAGCTTTGTGATCGGATCGAAGAGAAAGTCGAAAATAAAAAGTCAGAAAAACAGCAGGCGATCGAGAAGATCCGCAGGCAAAAGCGCAGACGCTCCCGCAAAAGTAAAGAGAAGATGCTGTTAAATAAAAGGCAGCAATCGGAAAAGAAGGCGCTTCGCCGCCCCCCAAGGGAAAATTAACGCCAGGAAATTGCCTGGCGTATGAGGGCTCTTAGGGATACCAGCGTCGTGGCTTTTTGTGCGCCATCTGGTTCGGCCTGCCCTTTTTGTGGAAAGGACGCTTTCTCTTCAAGTCGGGGTTTCCGCTTCCTGGAGGAGCATGCTCAAACTTGGGCTCCATTCCCGGAATTTGGTGAGGGTTCATTCTCTGACCGGTAAATTTCTCGATTTGTCTGACGATTGACATGTCTTTAGAAGAAGCAAAAGACATCGCAATTCCGCTAGCGCCGGCGCGGCCGGTTCTGCCAATGCGGTGGACGTAGTCTTCAGTGTTTCGCGGCAAATCAAAGTTGATTACATGAGTAATGGTGGAAATATCGATCCCTCTTGCAGCGACATCGGTCGCTACGAGGATTTCAAACTCTTCCTGACGCATTTCTTTGATCGTACGCGTTCTTTGGCGCTGATTCATTCCACCGTGCAACGCGCGCGCGCTTTTGCCTCCACGAGCAAGCTTTTCAACCAAGCTATCTGCTTGGCGCTTCGTCGCCGTGAAAATAATTGTTTGCGTCATGTCTGGATCCGAGAGAAGATGGTCTAGAAGGCGGTACTTGTGCTCGAGGTTATCCACTCGGTGCAATCTTTGCTCGATGTTCTCATGCTTGACTTGAGCTGGAGTGATGATAATTTCAACAGGATTCTTTAAAAGCCTATTAGAAAGTTTCATGACGTTTCCAGCCAAAGTCGCAGAAAACATCAGGGTTTGGCGCGAAGGCGGAAGCTTGGAAGCGATTAATTCGACAGGCTGGATGAATCCCATATCCAACATCCGATCCGCTTCATCTAGAATGAAGAGTTCAACGCGGGAAAAGTCGATGCGTCCTTGCTCCATGTGATCGATTAAGCGACCTGGAGTCGCGACAAGGATTTCATGAGGACGTGCGAGATCGCGATTTTGAGGTGGATAAGGTGCTCCACCATAGATGCAGACAGTTTTGCAGCGCGGCAAATATTTACTATATTTTGCGGCTTCGACAGCGACTTGCATGGCGAGTTCTCGCGTCGGAACCAGAATCAAAACGCGCGGTCCTTTTCCAGGAAGGGTAGAAGGTGCGGACAGGCGGTTTAGCGAGGGGAGAATGAAAGCCGCAGTCTTACCGGTTCCGGTCTGCGCAGAAGCGCGTAAATCGGATCCCTTGATTACTTCAGGAATTGCCTGAGACTGAATCGGGGTCGGGGAAGTAAAGCCAGCGTCTTTGATGGCTTTCAGGATGCTAGGATGTAAAGCTATTTCTTCGAAATTCATGAAATATTGATACTCGTTTTATGACAATCCAGAAAGAATAGCAGTATCCCCTATAAAAATATAGCTTAAACCGTTTGCATCAAAAATGATTCAAAAAAAGGCCAAAGATGGGGTCATTCAGACTGGAAATTATTACAAAAGACTTATGCTTTATGAAACGCTTATGATAAATTTTCTTTTAGATCTTTTCTATAAGTTTTAGATATTCAGCTATTTATGATAATTTCATGCTTTTGGCTTTATCTTTAAATAAAATTCAAGGCTTTTTATTTTTTTTCAAGATCTCTAAGTGTCAATAACTTCTGTTTTCTTAATAAAAAATTAAAAAAATACTTCCATTAAAAAATAGTTTTTATGATATAATAGTATTATAAATAATTATATTTTTTAATAGGAAAGAATGATTCAAGATTTTTTAGAGCATATTATAAATCAATGGGATTTATTTAATCCCATTGAAAGAGAAAAAACAGAAAAGTCTCTGAGTCAGATCTTTTGGGAAGTATTAGAAAATTTATTTGGTTTTTCTACATCATCGCAGCCTCTTAACGGTAGGGCAATAACCCCCATTGAAGTTGAGTTTTATTCGATCTTAGAAAAGAATTTAGATCAACAATGCGATTTTGATGATTATCGCGAACCCAATGAAGATAATCCGGAGAATATTCAGTCTCATCTCGATCTAGCGGAGCCGGGAATCCATGTATGCACAGGGTCAGAGAGGTTATTCTTTCATCTTCTTTTATGCGACGAAAAAAAATGCCAAGGGATTATAGGCCGAGACATCAATCCTAAAATAGCTATGTATGTAGCATTTAATACCCTTCTGTTGCGTATAGCTGATAATAGACAAGAATATGTGGATCTCTCTACACCTATTTCCGAATGCGATTTCTCTACGGGTAGTCGCCGCCGATTGAAGAAACAAGAAAGAAGAGACAAACTCAACGAAAGATTAAAGCGCATTTCAAGCAAGATTGATCAAGACAAAGTCATGCCTGAAAATATGAAGAGGTTTTACCAAAAACATCTTAATGCCGCGGGAAAGGCTTATCTTTATTGTGCGCAGTATTGGAGAACGGAACAATCGTTTGAAAAACTAAATTACACAAAAAACGATGAACAATTTTTAAAACTTCAAAGGTTTGCTAGATCAGGAAAGATTATTTCCACAGTAGGTAATATTAATGACTTAGGATTTCTTAAGGAGAAAGAAATATCTGTTGTGGATACTTCAAATATTGTTGATTACACTATTCTCGATTTTCAAGGGAGCCCTAATAATTTTAGGGCACGAGTTATTCACACTGTTGTTGGTATGTGTAAAACAAATTATTACTCTTATATCTATCTACCATTAAGCTCAAAGGAAAAAAAGGAGTTCGAAGATTTGGCTGAAAAAATAAGGGCCGGAAACCAACTATTCTCAAGATTATGGATGAGGGTCCATCTCGGGGGGCCAATGAGGCTTTCTTCGGATCAAGATCATCCCTCTATTTATGAAATGAGTCCAGGTGCAGATAAATCAAAACACACATTGCAAGTATTTAAAAGGTATGTTCTAACAAAATTACGAGATTTAGGATAACTCAACTTTTCCTCCTTCCATAAAAAGGTAGTTGCAAAATCTCTGCTCGATTAAAATTCGGCATACATTGACCGGAGGTTTCCCATGTCTATTGCGACAATTGAAAAGCAACTCGGTGCCAAAGCGCATGATCTGCTCGCTCATGTCTGTAAAACGGTTTCAAAAGAAAAATTACATCTTCCCGGGCCGGATTGGGTGGACCGCATTTTCTATCCCTCTGATCGCAATATTCACGTCCTCCGGAGCCTTCAAACTCTTTTTAGTCATGGGCGGCTTGCCGGTACAGGCTATCTTTCCATCCTCCCTGTCGATCAAGGAGTGGAGCACACGGCGGGTGCTTCCTTTGCCCCCAATCCCGAATACTTCGACCCTGAAAACATCGTCAAATTGGCAATAGAAGGGGGGTGTAACGCAGTCGCATCAACTCTAGGCGTTCTCAGCATTGTGGCAAGAAAATACGCGCATAAGATTCCTTTTTTGATGAAATTCAACCACAACGAGCTTCTGACTTATCCTACAAAATACGACCAGACTATTTTTGCATCGGTCAAGCAAGCCTATGACATGGGCTGTGTAGCCGTAGGCGCTACCATTTATTTCGGGTCGAATGAATCGCGCCGCCAGATCATGGAAGTGTCGGAAGCCTTCGCCCATGCCCATGAAATGGGGATGGCCACCGTTCTTTGGTGCTACTTGCGCAATTCCGCCTTTAAGACCTCTTCTGAAGATTACCACGAAGCGGCAGATTTAACAGGGCAAGGTAACCATCTGGGAGCGACAATCGGCGCGGATATCGTCAAACAAAAGCTTCCCGAAAACAACGGCGGCTTTAAAACCCTAAACTTTGGCAAACAAACGGAAAAGATGTATTCGCAACTCTGCAGTCCGCACCCGATCGATCTGTGCCGCTATCAGGTGATCAACGATTACATGGGTCGTATCGGCCTAATCAATTCGGGCGGACCCTCCGGTGAGAATGACCTCGGCCAAGCCGTAACAACTGCAGTTATCAACAAGCGCGCCGGCGGCATGGGACTCATCTCTGGTCGCAAAGCCTTTCAGAAGTCGCGAAAGGAAGGAATCGAGCTTCTCCACGCGATCCAGGATGTGTACCTCTGCAAAGAAGTCACCATCGCCTAAAAGATGTTACAGAGTTGAGAGTCTGCCTCTTATTTCTGTTTCGCTCCCCACGGCAATTGGATATGGATAGGACCAGATTCACGCAATAGATCGATGTGGCAAACACCCCCTGATTTTCCAACTACAGCTGGTAGCATTCCCATGGAAGGAATATTGCCGTTTTCATCGGCTTTAATTTCAGCGTGAATCACTTCTTGATAGGATGTAGAGATGAAATTCACGCTCTCATTAGGCTTAAAACCTTCTCCGCTCATCTGAAATATAGAGTGTTCCAAGTTGTCAGCAACAATGCTTACCTTTGCTCCATCCTTGGCTACCGCTTCTCTAAATATCGTTTTTTTTCCATCTTTTGGAAAAGCGCCTATTTCCGCAATAGCTTGATCTACATCAGCTTCTCGCAAAGTTTCTTTATAAGCTTCTTCATAAATTGCCACTTTATGTTGTTGAACGAGGAATGATATCCTTTCGTTCTCCTGAAAGAATGTTTCAATTTTTTTAATATAAGATCCATAGAGTTTGCTTTCTATTTCAGAAGAAAAGGTTAATCCTTTTTTTTCAATAACTAGCTGATAGGTTCCATATCTGATTGATAAAAAATTGAGCAAGTGGATGGATTCAGTTACAATCCCTCTGATGACAGCAAAAGATTGTTTCCCAAGTAAGAGACCTGTTTTGGCCGAATCCGCTGCAAGTTTTTTAGTTCGTTCATCGTCGAGATCTGTCAAAGATGCTATGGATTGCAAATAATCGGACACGTATTTTTCGAGTTTTTTCTCGCTCTCATCTATCTCAACACAAAAATCCTCCAATTTTTTCTTTTTCTTGGTGATCTTAGTAAGATCAAAGAATACTTCTTCTGAAAAAGTATGCTCAAAATCCAATTCAGCCTTCTTTTCTTCAAAGAGGATACTTTCTTCGTTGCAAAGATTAACAAATTGTTTGGCATGATTTAATAGAGCCGCTACTGGACCATATTCTTCAATGGTGTGTATAGAATTGGCAATCGATTTTAAAGGTTCATCCTCCGAATATTCTGCGAATATATAACTGGGTTCTTTTTCAACTTCTGCAGTCTGGAGTTGCATTTTTTCGGGGTCTTGCGTTACCGACAAAGGCTTAGTTAGTTCACTCTGAGATTGACGATGCTGGAGGGCGGGTTCGTCTTCCTCTTTCCCAAGTTTTGAGTTTTGGTTTAAATCAATTTTGTGCAATGCCTCTTCATAAGTCTCCTCACAAATAACTTGTCTTGAGTAGGTTTCAGGAAGATCTAGATAATAGGATATGTTTCCGTTAATAGCTGAGATATAATGAATTTTATCTAAAGGAGGGTTGGAACCATTTGGCTCAAAAACCCAAATGCTTATTTCAATGTTTTTAGCGGTAAATGGAACTGTGTGGAGATATGGTTTTATTTCTTTGCTGCTATTAATTTCAGATAAATATTTGTTGATAGCATAGACAACCAATTCCCTAGCTGTTCTAAGATTAACCTCTTGATAATAATAAAAACTCATTGCCAACATTTTTATGTCATACATCATTTGCCCGCCTGTTCCTACAAGGCATAGGTTTTTTTGTGTTTTTAATTCTTTTGCTGTTTTTTCCGTAATTTTATCGACTATTTTTTCGTCATCTGATGAAAAAACAGAACAAGAAGAAAAAGAAAATAAAATAAAAAAAATCCATTTTTCAATTAAAAATCTCTTCATTTTTTACCACCATAATTCTGAATATAATTTAAAATCCTGTTTTTTAAAATAGGTGCAAAAGTCGGGCTTGAAAACTCATGATCCCAAGCACTTGCCTCAGGATGAGGTTCTAGGATTTGTAACTCATTTCCATGTTTCATTTTGCCGATGACATCAAGGTGTGTGACAATATCTCGCTTACTCATGTAGTTGTAAGATTCAAAACATAGTTTTCTAGGAATAATGGCTGCAGGGGCAATAGCCAAACTAATGATTCTGTCGCGGACAGATTGGGGAGAATCCAAAAGGGCAAGGTAAACTGCAAGAGCTCCGCCGCTATGGCTGATCTGTAAAAATTTGGCGTTAGGGCCATGAGTGGCGATAAAATGGTTCCACTGGCGCTTTAATAGTTGGATGGTAGGACTGTGAAATCCTAAATGACCTAGTCCGCATTCTCCAATGTCTGCACCGATTGAAAGCGGCTTAACCCCTCTTAGGTTCGTGGCATTATAGATGCCGTGAATTATGGCGCCTTGGGCATATTGGCTCAATTGCAAGGCGCTTTGCATGGATTCATTCTTAGTATTATTAATGCCATTAATGAATCCTAGCGCGCCACTCGGCAAATCAAAGGAGCCTACTTGGAAATGTGTTGAATTTGTGAGCTGATGATCCGCTAGAATAGCGGCAACAGTATTGAAACCTTCTCTAGCTAGAGTAAAACCGGGGGTGAGTATGGGTTTTATCGTTTGATAGACGGGGGATAAAAAACGGCCATCGGGGTCGTAGTAATTAATGGGATCACCGTTAGCGTAGGCGTATAAATCTAAGCAGAAGGGATAAGACACGGGATCTTGGCTTAAGAATTGACCGCTTTTAGGATCGTAATAGCGATCGCCCATCCAAATGAAACCGGTGGGGTCTAGGGCTTTGCTATGCCAGCTTAAGGATTGAGCGTAGGAAATGAGGTTAGAAGGGGTAGAAGGTGTCTCAAGGGGCCCGTAAGCGGATGGCAATTTCTCGCTAGGATAGGTTCCTTGCGGAGAAACGACGCTTATCAACTGTCTCAATGCATTCTGTATTAGAGTAACGGAAGCTCCGGTTTCATCGCTGATCGCATCACATGTATTTGGGCCGTAGATTTTCCAGAAGATTTTCTCTGCAACTTGTACTCCAATCTCTTGGAATTCTTCGGCTGGATCATAGAAGGAGTTGGTGACGAGTGTCTGCTCTCCAGACGTTGTGTAACGGGTTTGAAGTCTTCTACCTAAAGCATCATAGGAAGCTTCCCATGAAAAGGAGGCGTCAGTCACTTGGATCAGCCTGCCCCAAGGGTCCCAAGAGAGTTGTTTTTGTCCATGAGAAATGGCTTCGCCCATCGGGTTATACTCAATGGAGAGGGGGAGAGTTTCAAATACGGAAGCAAGGGTTCTACCAAATTCATCTAATCCATTTTGAGGGATATACCAACCTGGAGCTGCTGTTCGTACACCTGTGCCTGAGGAACCAAAGTCGAAGTCATATTTTTCAGATCCGGTAGATGTTAAATAGCCTCGCTCGTTGTAAGAAAATTGCTGATGACTTCCTGGAGCTGTGTAGGTAGAGAGTTTGCCTGAAGGGCGCCAGTCAAGGTGTTCGTGATAGGATTCTTGGGGTAGATGGGTTAGAATGGTCGTTGGTAGCCCAGAGGCATTATAATCGATTGTGGTAGAACTCAACTGACTATTTTTGCTCTTCAAGGTGCCGCTCAAATTGTAGGTATAGGCCATCTTCACATGCTGCGTTGATACCTCCACGAGTTGGTTGTTTTGATAGATAAAATCACGGATGTGGTTTCCAATCTGTAAAGAGCGGCTGTTAGCTGAGCATTTTTGGTGGGTTTGTTGGTGTAGTTCAGAATTCAAATAGATGGACTCAGAGACTAGGTTCCCATCTGCATCATAAGAGCGCTCGATGAGCGAGTTTTCGCTTTGGGGTCCATATATCCAATTCGAAAACCAAGAAGAAGCGATGTCAATCGTCTGATTCACTGCAGTAAGATAACCTCTCGGCTCATAGGCATAGACGCGCTTTCCTCCTTCCACGCTATCTTGAAGTATTCTTCCAAAGGGGTCGTAAAGATACGTATGCGTTCGCTCTAAAGGATCAATGGCTTTAATGAGATACCCATCCTCATAGGAGAATGTCCAACATTCTGAAGAGCCTTTTGAAGAAAGGATCTCTTCTGATGTCTTCCTACGCATGGGATCATACTTTATTTTGGGCCGATGCAACCTTTTCTAAGCTCACTCTATAAAAAGCCATCGCAGAGATGTTTGACTCAACCCTTCCGATTTCATACTGGAGTTGATTAATTTCACCAATCAGCTGCTCCTTATCCTTCTCGCATCGGTTTTTTAAATCAACGCGCCATTGCTCTTTGCGCTTCGACTTTGGCTTACTGGCAATATTATTGAGAAGAGTGTCGCAGTAGTGGACAGCTCTTTGGCAACAGGCAAGCGATTCTTTAAGAAGTTGAATTCCTTCCAAACTGCCGGTCGCCTGAAATTCTTGGATGAGTTCGGTATGTCGCTTCCATTCCGGGAGAACCTTATCGAGAATTTTCGAGCATTCTTTTTGATCTAGCCCATAGAGCAAGGTGGGTATGAGAAATATAAGTAGAAAAAAGCGCTGCCATTGCATAAGCAACCATTGCACTGAAGGAAGAAGAAAATCTTAGCCAAAATTCTTTTCGCCTGGAAGTGAAAAGTTGTTTTTTGAGGTATTAGACATTTTGCATAACCTCATTTTTCAAAAAATCATCGATTTTTTCAAGAAAATCAGGTTATGAAACAAGGCACAAGACATTAGGCGAAGTTGGGATGACTGTAGGCCAATCCCATAGGAGTATAGATCTGACGATTGGATCCATTTTCCCATTTAACGAGGTTTTGCCGATTGAGAATGACAAATTTAAACTCTTTGCCTGGAGCAACTTCGCCCAGCCATTCATTATTATTGCCTTTGGTAAAAGGAACGGGGCTTTGTGCCCAAGTGGGCTCAGAACAAATTCCGAGAACGCAATCTGAAGCGATGTTGTTGCATTGCACTTTTGCGTTGATTTTGTTTGAGAGTTTTGCGATGACCTGTCGATACTCTGGATGGGAGAGTGCTTCAGAAATGCTTTTAGCAAAACATCCTCTCAATCTGTAAACTTTTCCATCCTCTGAAAATTGGTTTGTTTTGTTGCGGACAGCTTGAAAGATTTTCTCGGCTTCCACCCATGCAATTTCTTTCTTTTCCATCCGACAAGAATCTGAAAATGTCAAATTTTGGAACGCCTGATTCGTGACATTTTCAGAATGGGTAAGCTTTGTGAAAAACATTTGATGCGTCTTTCCTATCGAAGAAGAATTACATACTTGTTCCCTGATTTTAGAAAGGTCTCCTAAAATCCCTCGGCTTTCTTCCCAACCTTCACGACCCGCCGTATCTTTAGCCATCTCTCCGGACTCAGTAGCTCCTCCAAAATCTGCCCATAGACCAGAACGCTCCTGACCTAGCAATACATAGAGCTTTCCATTTCTTTCAGCGTAGGGAAGAATCCCAGCACTTTGATGAACGGGGACGCCATCGCCCTCGAGTGTTGCAAAACAACGCAGAAAGCAAGAAGTGATGAGATTCACTACAGGAAGCAAAAGAAGGATGCCAGCAACAAAGGACTGCACTCTATCCTGCAAATTTAAAGAATGGGATTGACAATTCTGGTTATCGTTTGAAAAAATAATTTTTCTCGCATTAGGATCAAATGATTTTTTGATGTTGTTAATCCCATCCAAATAGATCCCTGGAGAAAGAAAATGTCTGTTGACTTGAAGATAATTGTTGTATTTTGAAACCATAGATCCATTTAATTATAATTACGTTTAATTATAAGCATTTTTGGTTTTTTTGTAAATTAGAATGGTTTTATACCTCTCGTGAATCAAGAAACCGTTTGATAAAAATTCAACTTGACATGTAACCTGCTGAACATGATTTTCTTAAGCGAAGCTCAACGCGCGCAACTCAAAACCCAACATAAGCAT
>Ga0070741_10001751_pt1 | contig 62881 bp, 70 predicted proteins | sample Coa_R1_4_FD_66440 | JGI IMG/M metagenome (GOLD analysis project Ga0070741, IMG submission 66440) | Surface soil microbial communities from Centralia Pennsylvania, which are recovering from an underground coalmine fire - Coalmine... | ecosystem: Environmental > Terrestrial > Soil > Unclassified ...
GCTCGGGCGGTCTGCTCGGTTCGGTGACCGGCACGCTCGGGGGTGTGACGGGCGGGGGCTCCGGGCTCCTGGCCCCGGTGACCGGCGTGCTCGGTGGCGTGACGGGCGGGGGCTCGGGCGGTCTGCTGGGTGGTGTGACCGGCGGGGGCTCGGGCGGTCTGCTCGGGACGGTGACGAAGACGCTCGGCGGTGTGACGGGCGGGGGCTCGGGCGGTCTGCTCGGTTCGGTGACCGGCACGCTCGGGGGTGTGACGGGCGGGAGCTCCGGTGGGCTCCTCGCCCCGGTGACCGGCATCTTGGGAGGGGTGACGGGCGGGAGCTCGGGCGGTGTGTTGTCTCCGGTGACCGGCATCCTTGGGGGTGTGACCGGGGGCGGGAGCAACACGGGCCTCCTGGGCGGCCTCGGCCTGTAGGCCGCGACTCGGGCCGACGGCACAAGAGGGCGGGGCCGGTACCACCGGCCCCGCCCTCCCGCGTCCCCCGCCCCGCCACGACAAACCGGCGTTCCTTTACCGCCCTGGGGCGGTAAAGGAACGCCAGAAGGGCCGGGGGTCGATGGGGCTTCGCAACTGGCGTTCGTTTACCGCCCGGGAGCGGTAAAGGAACGCCAGAAGGGCGGGGCTGGCGCCCCGGGGGGGCGTGGGGTCAGCGGGCGACCGAGGGCGAGTCGGCGTCGGGGACCAGGAGGTGCGGGGTGCCCGACCCGTCGGCCGCCGTGGCGTAGATGCTCGGGGCGCCGACGCCGGTGTCGATGGCGTAGGCCACGGTCGAGTTGTCGAGCCACTCGGCCTGGTCGTCGACGTTGCGGGTCTCGGCCAGCGGGTGGTCGTGGAGCGTGGCCAGGTCGAGGACGGCGAGCCGCCACGTCGGCAGGTCGGCGCCGCCGGCGCTGGTGCGCTGCTTGAAGGCGATGCGGGTGCCGTCGGGCGACAGCGACGGGCACTCGACGCCGTCCCGCAGGATGTCGACCTTCCGGGTCGTCAGGTCACCGGACACCAGGTAGGTGTGGCCCTTCGTGCCGAGCGTGGCGTAGAAGTGCGAGCTGTTGGTCGGGTCGAACGTGACGCCCCAGAAGTTGAAGTCGGGCGACTGGAGCTGCTTCCCGTTGTCCCAGACCGTGAACTCCTCCAGGTTGGCGAGGTCGGTGCCGGTGGCCATGTCCCAGATCGACGTCCGGGTGGAGAAGGCGCCGGCGGCGTAGGAATCGCCGGTCACGAACACCGTCGAGGAGCCGTACTTCCCGTCGGCCGACACCCGGGCCCGGCTCGGCACACCGGGCAGGGCCTTCTCCGCCCGTTCCTTGAAGTCGGGCCCGAAGAACACGACCTTGTAGGGGTCGAGGATGTCGCCGTGGTCGGAGAGGCAGATCCCGTTGCCGGCCGCCATGTACAGCCGGGCGCAGGGCAGGTCGGTGACGGCCTTGGTGCCGCCCGGGTCGGACAGCGGCAGTACGCCGGCGTAGCCCGCCTGGCCGGTGGCCATGTCCCGCACCAGCAGGTGGGGCCCGGCCATGACGGCCCCGGCGGACGGCGCGCCGGCGGCCACCGAGCCCTTGGCGTCGAGCGCCCGGTCGGAACGCCCGCCGGTGTGGAGGACATAGCCGATGCCCACCGCCACACAGAGCACGCACAGGGCGACGAAGGCCAGCACCCGCGGCCGGCCGGCGGCACCGGCCGGGGTGGTCTCCTGCGGGGCGGTCGTCATCGGGCCGGCACCTCCCGGCCGGTGGACGGGTGGAAGAGGATGAGGACGGCGACGGGGACGGCGAGCGCCATCCCGGCCAGGAACCACGACACGGCGCCGTTCGGGCCCCACCAGAGCCAGCACAGGCCGAAGAGCCCGGAAGCCAGCGCCTTGGCCGCGGTGGTGGCGGTCGTCAGCCAGGCCAGGCCGCTGCTCCGGAGGTCGGGGGGGATGGCCTCGCTGGCCAACGCCATCAGGATGCCGTCGGTGGCGGCGTAGTACGTACCGAGCGAGCCGAGAATGACGGCGATCGGGACCACGCCGGGCCCGGACATCCGCAGCACGACGTAGCAGACGATCAGCAGCGCGTTCCCGGCCAGGAACACCGGTGCCCGCCCGATCCGGTCGGCGAGGCGGCCGAGGGGGACGGCGAGCAGCAGGTAGGCCAGCGACGTCCCGACGAACAGCAGCGGGAACGGCGTGGCCGACATGTGCGTGCGGCGCTGGTAGACGAGGTAGATGAAGGCGTCGCTGATCGTCACGAGGCCGAGCAGGGCGCCGGCCACCGTGAGGCGCCGGAAGGCCCGGTTGCCCAGCAGGCGCCGGGTGCTCTCCCGGGTGAAGGCCGGGGCCCGGGCCGGCCGGAGCCGCTCCCGCGGCGGGTTGCGCACGAAGCAGGCGAGGACGCCGAGTCCGAGCACGGCAAAGCAGAAGCTGACGACGAACACGGAGTCGTAGGCCTTGGGCGTGAACCACAGCAGGAGGAAGGCCAGGATCGGGCCGATGAAGGCGCCGACGGTGTCGAGCGCCCGGTGGATGCCGAAGGCCAGGCCCATCTTCTGCGGTTCGCTCGACAGCGAGATGAGGGCGTCGCGGGGCGCGGTGCGCACACCCTTCCCCGTCCGGTCGAGGAACAGCACGCCGGCGGTCGGGACCCGGGCGGTCGTGGCCAGCAGCCCCAGCTTGCAGGCGGCGGAGAGGCCGTAGCCGAAGCCGGCGACCTCCTTGTGGCGCCCCCGGCGGTCGGCCGCCAGCCCCCCGAAGATGCGGAGGATGACGCTCATCCCCTGGTAGATGCCGTCGAAGATGCCGAAGCCGAGCGCCGAGTAGCCGAGGGCGTTGGTCAGGTACAGCGGCAGCACCGCGTTGACCGACTCCGACGAGACGTCGGTCAGGAGGCTGGTGGCACCGAGCAGGCCGACGTTGCGCCCGAGGCCGGGCGCAACCGGCTCCGTCGGCGATACGGCCTCCGTGGCGGGGGCCGCCGGCCGGTCTCGCACTGAGGAGTACACGGGCCCTCCCAGCCTTGGACGGACGACGACAGACAGTCGCGGCGCTTCGGGCCAATCGTCATTCTGGCCCGGTCGTAGTGTCGGTGATCGGACCCTCGCTGCGAAGGGCGTCCGGTTCACAACGCCCGCTATGTCCGAAAGATGGGGCGGCCAGAGGACAAAGCACCGCGAGCCTCCGCCGGGCAAAGAGGAGCGCCGCTCCCCCGACCGAAACATCGATCGTGAAGGAGACCCGGAGGCGCCTGCTGGGCTTCGTGGCCCTGTGCGTGGTGTGCGTGGCGACCGGCACCGGGTACGTCCTGCACTCCCGCAGCCGGACCGTGACCCAGGCCGGGTCCGCCCCGGCCCCGGCGGCCAAGGAGATCGCCGCCGTCGAGGCCCGGCCCCACGTGCTGTTCCGCAACCTCTCGCCCGCCGGCGAGGCGGGGTACGTCGGGCTGGCACCGCTGAGCGACCCCAACGGGCCCCGCCAGATCACCGACTACCAGTGCCGGCGCCTGTACATGGCCGCCGGCCACGGGCTCTGCCTGGCCGAGGACGAACACGATCCCCTGACGCCCTACACGGCCCGCTTCTTCGGCCCCGACTTCACCACCGAGCACGAACTGCCCCTGGCCGGGGTCCCCAGCCGGGCCCGGGTCTCACCCGACGGCAGCCTCGGCGCCGCCACCGTCTTCGTCAACGGCGATTCCTACGCCGGTGGCGCCTTCTCCACCCGCACCACGATCTTCGACATGAACACCGGCTCGTCGCTCGGCGACCTCGAGAGCTTCACCGTGCTCCGGGACGGCAAGCGGATCCACAGCGTCGACTTCAACTTCTGGGGCATCACCTTCGCCGCCCAACCCGGCCGGTTCTACGCCACGCTCGGCACCGGCGGCCACACCTACCTGGTGCAGGGCGACCTGCCGAGCCGGACGGTGACGGTGCTGCGGGACGGGGTCGAGTGCCCCTCGCTCTCCCCCGACGGCACCCGGATCGCCTTCAAGTCGAGGGTCCCCGGCAGCGGGGGGCTGAACGGCACCCAGTGGCGGGAGAGCGTGCTCGACCTGGCGACGCTCAAGGACCACCCGCTGGCGGAGACGCGCAGCGTCGACGACCAGGCCGAGTGGCTCGACAACGACACCGTCCTCTACGCCGTCGGGTCCGACATCTACTCCGTGCCGGCCGACGGCGGCGGGTCACCCCATCTGTTCGCCGCCAACGCCGACTCGCCGGCGGTGCTGCCGGCGGGCTGAGCGGTCAGGCCCGGCGCGGCCGGCGGGAGCGGCGGCGAGGCTCGCCGAGGACGATGGCCGCGCCCCCGATCGCCAGCAGCCCGCCACCGCCGGCCAGCGGGATGTGGTCGTTGATCCCCGTTCGCGCCAGGGCGGCGACGGGCGCGCCGCCGGTGGCCGGCAGGGCCGGGGCCGGGGCGACGCTGAGGGGCCGGCCGTCGGAGCTGAAGGGACGGGCCCGGTAGGCCGAGGGCTCCCGGGCGGGTGACGGGCGGGCGCTCGAGCGTCCGGTCGCCAGCCGGGCGGTCGCCGACGGGCGGGCGGGGACGCTGGCCTCGTGCACGGCGGCCCGGGCCGGCGGGGCGGGGGTGGGGGCGGCCACGCCGGCCGCTTCCCCCGGGCCGAGCAGCAGGCTCATCGGGAACCGGCGGGCCAGCTCCGTCGGGGCCGTCGCCGGCGGACGGGCCAGGGGGGCCGCCGGGGCCGGGGGCCCGGCCGGCCGGTGGGCGGCCGGCGCCTGCGGGGCGCGCCGGATCCGGGCCGGGGGGAACGGGGCGGCCGGCGTCGCCGGCGGCATCACCGCCGGCGGCGTGGCGTGGGAACGGGCGCCGGGCCGGGCCGCCCCGCTCGAAGCGGGCGCACCGGGACCGGACGTCGAGGCGGCGTCCTCCCCCGGCCGCAGCTTGAAGCAGACCGGGTTGGTCGGGCGGGTCCGGCCGGCGGTGCTGCCCGTCCCGACCAGGACACTCTCCTGGCACACCAGCGACCCCGGCTCACCGGCCGGAAGCGTGAAGTTGACCGTGACGGTGCCGGCGTTCGGCGGCCCCACGGTGGTGGACGCCAGCGTCGGCAGGGCGTGACCGCCGAGGCTCAGGCAGGTGACGACCTCCCGCAGCCCGGAGGGCCACTCGCCTGGATCCCAGGCGACCGTCACCGACATCGGGTCCCCCGAGGGGCCCTCGCCGACCACCGGTCCGTTGGCCGGTCCCCGTTCGCCGAAGGCCGCCCGGCAGACCGCGTCCGGAGAGGCCGGAGCGCCCGGGGCGGCCGATGGGGCCGGGCCCGCCGCGGCCGAGGTCAGGGGCAGGCCGATGCCCAGTGCCACGAGGCCGAGGTAACCCATGACTCCGCTGCGCCTCATCGCACCCCTCCGTCCGCCCGGCGTCGCGACCGGCCAAGTATGGCCAGCGCCGGCCCGTCCGTCAGCATCGGTTGACGAAGAGTGCGGACCCTCGGACGGCCAGCGCGACGCGCACCGGCCGGCCGGGGGCGCTCAGCAGGGCGACGATGTCGCCGGCGCGGGCTTGGGCCGGCGGGCGTGATCGACCATGCGCCAGGAGTTGGCGTGGATCACGGCGTTGACGTCGCAGGGCGGGAGAGCGGCGGGCGTGGGGTTGACCAGCGGCGACATGAGGTCGCCGTCCCAGTTGGCGTGGCCGAGGCCGAGGGAGTGGCCGAGTTCGTGCTTGGCGATCTCCTCCACGGCGCCGGCGTTGACCGGGGTCGGGCCGCCGTCGATCCCGATCTCCACCCGCAGGACCAGGTGCCGGCCGTTGAGGTACGTCGTCGTGAGCCCCCGGGCGCCCGTGCCCCCCGGGCTTTCCCCGCCGTCGGCCGCCCCGGGCCCGTAGGTGATGGCGATGTCGGGCTTCTTCGTGACCTCGGTCATCCGCAGGTCGGGAAGGGCGTCGTCCCACGCCGCGACGGCGTTGCGGATGATCGAGGCGGCCGTGGGATCGGTGCTGCTCACCGAGTAGGTGAGAACGCCGTCGGCCAGCCTGTGGCCCCAGGCGCAGCAGATGGCCACGGCCCGCTCGCCGCCCGCGCTGGCCCCGGCGCCGCTGTCGGGCGTGGCAGTGGCCGCCACCGCGCCGGCCCCGGCCGCGATCCACCAGCCCCCGATGGCCAGCACCAGCGCCAGGGCGGGGCCGAGCCGGCTCCGAATCGACGAGTGCCGCCCGCACATCATCGGTTTCTCCACAGACGAAAGACGACGCCAGCACCATAGAGCACAAACAGGCTCTTTGACCACAGGGCCCTGGTCGGCCGCCGGTCAGGGGACCGGAACCTCGACGGGCTCGGGGGGGATGACGGGGGAAGGATTCCCGACGTTTCGCCGCCACCGGGCCCGTCCCCTTCCGCCCCCGAGGCGCCAAGCGCGCCAATTGCCGGTTTCGGGCTGGTGCGGGCGGTTCTACCCTCGCCCCTATGACCCCTGCCGCCCTGACGCCCGAGTCCTCCGCCCCCTCGCCGGTGGCCGAGATCGATCTGGCTGCGGCCCGGCTCTTCCGGGTGCTCGGGAACCCGACCCGCCTCGGGATCCTGCAACTGCTGGCGGAGCGGCCTCGGACGGTGTCGGAGCTGATCGACCGGCTCGGCTGCTCACCGAGCCGGGTCTCCAACCACCTCGCCTGTCTGCGATGGTGCGGGTTCGTGGAGGCCGAGCGGTGGGGCCGGACGGCGACCTATTCGATCTGCGACCGCCGGGTGGCCGCCGTGCTGGCCTCGGCCCGGGAGGTGGCCGCCGACCACTGCCGCCACCTGGCCAGCTGCACGCGGATCGGGCCCGACTGGGTCTGAGCCGCCGCCGGAGCACAAAGAAGGAGGGACCGGGCGGGCCGGTCCCTCCGTTGTGGCGGTCGCCGTTCGCCTCGATTACATCCAGGGGGTGAAGTCGTGGTGCAGGGCGTCGTAGTGCGACAGGCCCTGGCCGGGCGGATCCGTCGTCGACAGCGGCACCGCCGGCGCGGCGGGGCCGGCCGGACCCGGGCTCGCCGACGGGTAGAGCGGCGGCTGGTTCTGCGGCTGCTGGGTTTCGGTGACGGGCTGCGTCTGGTCGGGGGCAGGGGCGTTCTGGTCGGGAGCGGTCATCTGGTCGGGGGCAGGGGCAGCGTTCTGGTCGGGGGCAGGGTTGGCGTCCGTGGCGTACGGCCGGTAGTAGCCGTCGTAACCGTCGCAGTACCGGTCGAACCAGTAGGGGTCGTGGTAGTAGGCCCAGCGGCAGCGGCCGCCGTCGTAGTAGCCGTCGTCGTAGTAGGGGTAACCGTCGTAACCGTCGTAACCGTCGTAACCGTCGTAGTAGCCGTGGTGGCGGTAGTAGCCGTGGTGGCGGTAGTAGCCGTGGTGGCGGTAGTAGCCGTGGTGGTAGCCGTCATGGCGATCGCCGTGCCGGCCGTCGTGGTGCCAGCCGCCGTGGCGGTCGGCGTGGCGGGCCAGCGTCGTGAAGTGCTGGTTGTGAGACGTCGAGCTCCGGCCGCTGTCGGCGTAGGCCGGCGCCCCGAGGGCCACCACGAGGGCCGCCGCCGCCATGGCGATGACCAGTTTGCGCATGCATAGCCTCCTTCCTCCGGCTGGGGTGCCGGAGGCTCGGGTCCGCGAGCAGTGCTGTCAGCGTTGTCACTCCTGGTGGTCGCTGACCCCCAGTGACACTTCGTTCGTTACCCGGCATTCACCCCATTCAGTCGCAATGTGCTTAAACACGCTCAAATCGCCGAGGTCATCCCCCCGGCGGTGCGACGTCTTCCCGCCGGCCCGGAACCGAACTGACCCAGGCGACGAGGGCCCGGACCCCCTCGGGCAGGTCGGCCTCGCCTCGCCGGACGGTGTGGGCGCGTTCGCCGTCCTCGACCGTCACGGCGTAGGCGAAGCGGTCGGGGCCCGCGGACGGGCCGCCGCTGTCGGCCGGCAGATCGAAGAAGCGGGCCTCGCCGACCTTCCGGCGGAGGGCCTCGGCGTCGTCGGGGGCGAGCGTCTCGGAGTCGGCGGTCGTCGTCTGCACGACGCCGGCCAGGCCGCCGCCCCGCACCACCGAGACCTTCACCGCCGACGCGCCCCCAGGCGGAGCGGCAGCACTACAGGACTCCCACGTCCTTCCAGGCCGCGCTCACCGCCTGGTGTTCGGGGCTGGCCGCGCCGAACAGGTCGCCGGCGGCGCCGATGGTGGCGTCGGCCGCGGCCCGGAAGTCGCTGCCGGGCTCGAGCCGCTCGGTCAGCGTCACGTACCAGATCCTCCCGGCCGCTTCCCAGGCGCGCCCGCCGATGGCGGTGGCCGCCAGGTAGAAGGCCCGGTTGGGGATGCCGGAATTGATGTGGACGCCGCCGTTGTCGTTCTTCGGGTCGTTGTCGTCGGGGAGGTCGGCGTAACCGCTCATCGACCCGGCCTGGCGGTCGAGGTCGTTGGCCGTCCCCGGCGCCTTCAGCGATCGCAGCGCCTGCCCCCGCAACGCCGTGCCGAGGATGCCGGCCCCGATGAGCCAGTCGGCCTCCTCCGCCGTCTGCTTCAGGTGGCGCTGCTTGACCAGGGAGCCGAACACGTCGGAGAACGACTCGTTGAGCGCGCCGGGCTGCTTGGAGTACTCCAGCGCCGCGGTCATCTGGGTGACGCCGTGGGTCAGCTCGTGGGCGATGACGTCGACGTCCTTCGTCAGCCCGCCCCGGACGAAGATCCGGCCGCTGCCGTCGCCGTAGACCATCTGCGACCCGTTCCAGAAGGCGTTGTCGAAGTCGGTCCCGTAGTGGACCGACGAGATCAGCTCCATCCCATGGCCGTCGATGCTGTCGCGGCCGTAGACGTCCTTGTAGAAACGGTAGGTGAGGCCGGCGCCGTCGTAGGCCTCGTTGACGGCGACGTCCTTCACCGGCGGATCGCCCTCCCCCCGGACCTTCTTCCCCGGCAGGTCGCTCTCCCCGCCGTGGCCGGCGTCGTAGACGGTGCGCCGTCCTTTGGAGCGGGACTTCACCCCGAGCGCCGCTTCGTGGTCGGCGCCGAGCTGCCGCAGCAGTCGGGCCACCGCAGTGCGCTGGGCCCGCAGGGCCGCCGAAGCGGCCAGGGCCCGCAGCGCCGCCTGCCGGTCGTCGTCATCGCCGCGCTCGGCCACCGCCGCCAGCAGGTCGGGGGGAGCGATGGAGCAGAACGGCGCAACGATGATCGGTGCAGGGGTCACCGGCGGACCTCGACCTCGATCTCGGCCGTGTCGAGGAAGCGGCGCAGCTCGACCTTGATGTCTCGCAGCGCCCGCTCCTTCCAGTCCTCGAGTTCGGCCGACAGCGAGGCGACGGCGGCGGCGTGCACCCTCGACTGGTACTGCAGCAGGGCCAGGGCGCCGAGGCCGATCAGCCCCAGGCCGCCGAGGCCGCCGCTCACCACGTAGGGCAGCTGCAGCACGAGGTCGTCGTGGTTGCGCACCCCGAGGTAGCCGACGAGCACGACGACCACGCCGGCGACGGTCAGCGCGCCGGCGGCGAGCTTGAGCAGGAAGTCGGTCTGACGACGGTCCATGGCGGGCATCCTTCCGGTCAGGTGGAACGGGCGCGCTGGGCGCCGAAGTGGATGGCGGTGCCGGCGAAGGCGAGGAGGAGGATCACGCCGTACCCGGTGCGGAGGCGCCGCTCCGCCCGATCGTCGGTCCGGCCGAGGAGGTTGAGCGCCGGGCGGCCCGGGGCGGCCGGCCCGGCGGCGACCGGCGCCGCGGCGGACGCCGGCCCGGGACCGGCCGTTGCGCCGCTGCCGGCGCCGGGCGGGGCGGCCGGCGGGCCGAGGGCGGCGGAGGGGCCCGCACCACCGGTCGCTTCACCGATCCCGACCGGCGGCGAGGGCACCTCGGGGGCGCCGGAGGCGGCCGGCGGGGCGAGCGGCGACGCGGTCGCCGGCGGGCCGGGTACCGGTTGCGACACCGATGGAAGCTCGGGAACCGGCAGCGGCGAAGCGGGCGCGGCCCGCTGCAGCGTCGAGCTCGAGCGGGCCTCGGCCGGCACGAACTCCTCGTCGCCACCGATCTGGTCGGCCACCCGGTAGCGGACGACCATCCCGCCCCCCTCGGCCCGGGCCCGGCCGGCGCCGACCTCCCGGACGGCCGGGGCGGCGACGATCGTGATCCCTCGGGCCGCCAGCTGGGAGAGGGCGGCGTTGAACGCCGCCAGTTGGGCGGCGCCCACCGGCACCTGGTCGGAGAGGCCCAAACCCTGGTCGGTGAGCCGGGCCGGGACACCGCCGACGAGGAGGCCGGTGACCGTCACCGTGAGGGCGGTGGTGGCCGGCCCGGTCGGCGGCACGGTGGTCACCGCTTCGGTGGTGGCGGACGAGAACGTCACCGCCCCGCCGCCGATCGACACCCCGGTCGCCGTCGAGACGGCGCGGGTCACCACGGCGCCGTCGGGGCGCAGCTCGCCGTGCGACGACGAGGAGCCGCCCTGCACGACCACCGGGCTGCCGTCACCGCCCCGGGCGCCCTGGGCGGAGGCAGTGGCGGCGGGCTGGTCGGTGGCGACGACGTGGGTGGCGGCGATCCCGCCCGGGGTGCCCGGGGGGCTGCCGCCCCGGGCCTCGGCGGGAATGGTGGCCGTCGGCGGATACTGGGCTCCGATCAGCGACGGGTTGCGGTAGTCCTTCGAGGACGACCGGAAGAACGTCTCCGCCAGCGAACCGGCGGTGCCGCCGGCGGCCTTGGCCACCGCCTTGTCGAGCGTGATCGCCGTCGTCGTCCAGTTGAGGCCTCCGGGCGACTCGGCCGGCACCCGGCTGATGATCCCGACCGAGGCGGCCACGGCGCGGGAGTCGATGACCGCCACCTCGGGCCCGATCCGGGCGCCGACCGGTCCGGCGAACAGGGTGAGGGCCGCCACCGAACCGGCGACGGCCACGGCGATGCGTCCCCTCATCCCAGCCCTCCCGAGAGATAGGCGATCTCCACCGCACCGGCGTCGGCCACGTCCTGCGGCGTTCCGGAGAACTGCACCCGCCCCTTGGCCAGCAGGTAGACGCGGTCGGCGGCGGCCAGCGCCCGGTGGACGAACTGTTCGATGAGCACCAGGCTCAGCCCCTCGGCGTTCAGCGCCCGCAGCCGGTCGAGCAGGCTGTCGACGACGATCGGCGACAGGCCGAGGCTCAGCTCGTCGATCAGCAGCAGCTTCGGGGCCGACATCAGCGCCCGGCCGATGGCCAGCATCTGCTGCTCCCCGCCCGAGAGCGAGCCGGCCGCCTGGCTGCGGCGCTCGGCCAGGCGGGGAAACGTGTCGAACACGAGGCGCTCCTGCGCCGCTTCGGCCTTCCGCCCCCGGGCGTGCCAGGCCCCGAGCATCAGGTTGTCGGCCACGCTCAGGCCGGGAAAGACGCGGCGGCCTTCGGGGACGTGGGCCATGCCCCGGGCGACGACGCCGTCGGGGCCGAGGGCCTCGACCCGCTCGCCGGCGAACGTCACCCGCCCGGCCCGGGGCCGCACCAGGCCGGTGATGCCCCGCAGCGTCGACGTCTTCCCGGCGCCGTTGGCCCCGAGGAGGGCGACGATCTCGCCCGCCGCCACCTCGAGGTTGAGCCCCCGCACGGCGGTGACGGGCCCGTAGGCCACTTCGAGGCCCTGCACCGCCAGGAGGACGTCGCCCTCAGGCAACGGAGGCTCCGAAGTAGGCGGCCCGCACCCGATCGTCGCCCCGGATGTCGGCCGGTGTCCCGGTGGCGATCAGCCGCCCGAACTCCAGCACGTAGATCCGGTCGCACACCGACAGCACCAGCGGGACGTCGTGCTCGACCAGGAGCACCGACCACGACTCGTCGTGCACCCGCCGCAGCAGTTCGCCGAAGGCGGAGGACTCGGTGGTGTCCATCCCGGCGGCGGGCTCGTCGAGGAGCAGGACGGCCGGTTCGGTGGCCAGCGCCCGGGCCACCTCCACCATCCGCTGCGTCCCGTAGGGCAGGTCCCCGACCGGGGCGTCGAGGACGGGCGCCAGGTTGCAGCGCTCCGCCACCGCCTCGACGTGGGCGGCGGCGTCCCGTTCCGCCGCCCGGGCCCGGGGCGTCCGCAGCGCCGCCTGCACCGCTCCGGCGCCGTAGTGCTGGTGGCGGCCGAGGAGGAGGTTCTCCCGCACCGAGAGATGGCCGAACAACCGCACCTGCTGGAACGTGCGGGCCAGGCCCTGGCGGGCCCGGGCGGCCGGCGACCAGCCGGTGACGTCGATCCCGTCGAGGCGCACCCGCCCGGCGGTGGGCGGCTCGAGCCCGGTGACGCAGTTGAAGAACGTCGTCTTGCCGGCGCCGTTGGGCCCGATGAGGCCGACGATCTCGCCCGGCCGCACCTCCAGCGTGAGCTCGTCGACGGCCACGAGCCCGGCGAAGTGCTTGGTCAGGTTGTCGGCCTCGAGCCGGCCCCTCATCGCCGGGCCTCCGGGACCACGAAGCGCAGCCGCAGGCGCGTGCCCGGCGGCAGCCCGGGCGGGCCGTGGATCACCGCCCGCTCGGCGCCGTCGGGCGGGGCGGCGTCGGGGGCGAACGAGCCGTAGGCGGCCGGGGCCGGGTCGCCCGCCGACCGCCAGGCCCGCACCAGCCGGGTGACGGCGCCGACGACCCCGTCGGTGCGGGACAGCGTGACCACGGCCAGCATCACGCCGGTGGCCAGGAAGAGGCGGACGCCGAACTCGTTCACCACCGGCTGGGCGGTGGCGAACAGCGCTCCCCCGACGACGGCGCCGGCCACGCTGCCGATCCCGCCCACCACCGGCAGGGCCAGCAGGAAGAACGACTCCAGCACCCCGAACTGGCTCGGCCCCGGCGTGGCCTGGAACAGCATCCCGTAGAGGACGCCGGCGGTGGTGGTGAGCGCGGCGGAGAGGGCGAAGGCGCCGATCTTGTAGGGGGCGACGCGGATGCCGAGGGCGGCGGCGGCGTCCTCCGAGTCGCGCAGGGCGAACCAGGCCCGGCCGACGTCGGAGCGGCGCAGGTTGTGGACCACCGCCAGCGCCAGCCCGAGCACCGCCAACCCGACGAGGTACAGGCCCCGGTCGGTGGTGGTCGGGAAGCCGAGCAGCGACGCCCGGGGCACGATGCCGGACTTGTAGCCCCGCACCGCCGGCAGGGCGAACAGCCACCGCTCGCAGGCGGCGCCGAAGGCCAGCGTGACGATCGTGAGGTACACGCCCCGCAGCCGCAGCGACGGGATCCCCAGCGCCAGGCTGACCGCCGCCCCCAGCAGCGCCACCGCCGGCAGCGTCACGACGAGCGGGACGCCGCCGTGCAGCAGTCGCTGGCCGACGTAGACGCCGAGGCCGAGGAAGGCGGCGTGGCCGAGCGAGATCTGGCCCGTCCAGCCCGACAGCACGACGAGCGACAGGGCGACGAGGGCGTAGACGGTGGCCAGCGCGCCGTAGAAGTGCGTGGTGCGGGGCAGGAGGAACGGCCACCCGACGGCGGCCACGGCCAGCGCCGCCCACCCCGTCCACCGCAGAGCGCGCCGCTCCGACATCGGCTTCAGTACTCCGACACCGACTCGAGCGCCGCCGCCTGGTTGGGCCGGAAGGCCAGCAGCACCGCCAGCAGCGTGGCGAAGACGATGACGTCGCCGACCCCGGGCGTCGACACGTAGCCCTGGGCCAGCGAGAAGGCCACGCCCACCGCCAGGCTCCCCACCACCGCCAGCAGCAGGCTGTTGAACCCGCCGAGCACCGCCGCCACCAGGCTGGAGATGAGCACGAACGTCAGGCTGATCTGCTCCAGCGTGTTGAGGTGGATGTAGAGCATGCCGGCCAGGGCGGCGGTGGCGCCGCCGATGGCCCACACCGAGGTCGTGATCAGGCGGACGGGCAGGCCGACGATGCGGGCCGCGCCGGGGTCCTCGGCGATGGCCTCGATGGCCCGCCCGTAGCGGGTGCGGTGGAGCAGCCCGTACAGGCCGAGGCCGAGGACGGCGACGCAGCCGATGGTGCCGAGCTGGTGGACGGTCACGCCGGTGCCGGCCAGGCGGATCGTGCGGTCGGGGAAGATCGAGGCGATCACCGGCTGGTTGGGGCCCCAGAACTGCACGGTGAGCTCGGTCAGGATGAGGAGCACGCCCACCGTCATCACCAGCGTGGTGAGGATGCCGTCGGGCCGGACGGGCCCGACGAAGAGGCGCTCGACGACCACGCCGAGCACGGCGCCGACCACCAGCGTGGCCACGAACGACACGCCGACCGGCCAGCCGAGGCGCTGGTTGAACTCGTAGTGGAAGACGAAGGTGGTGAAGATCCCCATGGCGCCGTGGGCCAGGTTGACCACCCGGCTGATGCGGTAGATGACGACGACGCCGAGGGAGACGAGGGCGTAGACGGCCCCGATGGTGAGCCCGGCGATCGTGAGGTTGACGAACTGCGTCATCGGCGCACCGGCGTCAGAGCCCGAACCGGCCCGAGACGACCTTCCAGCGGAGGTGCTCGTCGGCCTGGAGCATGATCCCGGTGACCTTGCGGGCGGCGGGATCGGCGAAGTTGAGGTGCAGGCCCATCGTGGTGTCGAAGTCGGAGAACGTCCGCATGGCGGCCACCAGCCCGGCCCGGGTGAGGTGGGGGCCCGCCTTCTTCATCGCTTCCACCAGGACCACCGCCCCGGCGTAAGCGGCCTGGGTGTAGAAGTGGTGGAAGATCGACGGGTAGTAGTGCTCGGTGATCTGGCGGAAACGGCGCACGCCGGGGGTGTCGCCGCCGTAGAAGTCGAACGACGAGAAGCCGTAGAGGCCGACGCCGGCCGCCCCCATCGACTGGGGGACGTCGTCGGCGGCCACGAACCCCCCCACCCAGCCCTTCGGCGGCCGGTAGTTGATCCGCCCCGCGGCCTGGACGAACTTGATGGTGTTGACCGGGTCGTTGCAGAACAGCACGGCGTCGGGGTGGGCCGCCTGGATCGTGAGCACCTGCTGGGTGAGGTCGCCCTGGGTCTGGCTGTTCTGGGCGGTGACGGTCACCTCGTAGCCGACCGTCTTGCCGATCTGCTTGATCCGGTCGGTGCACTCGGGGCCGGCGACGTCGTTGAGGTACGACACGCCGATGGTCTTCGCCCCGAGGGTGCGGCCGCTGAAGGTGCCGATGAGGGCACCGACGTCCGGGCCCTGGATCTGGGACGGGAACATCCAGGGGCTGGCGTACTCGGCGGGGTACAGCCCGGAGTCGCCGATCCAGGGCAGCTTCTGGCTGGCCAGGAAGGGCTGGACGGTGTCGAGATTGAAGTCGAGGCTCGGCCCCATGGTGAAGACCTTGTCGTCGTTGGCCAGTTTGCGGAGGCAGCCCTGGGTGCCGTCGGCGGTGCCGGCGGTGTCGCAGGGCAGGTACTCGATCTTCCGGCCGTAGATGCCGCCCTGGTCGTTGATGTAGCGGAAGTAGGCGGCGGCCGCCTGCTCCGTCACCTGGCTGTACTTGTCGAGGTAGTTGCCGTTGAAGAACGTCGCCCCGACCTTGATCGTCGTCGCCGTGACGCCGGTGTCGGTGGCGCCGCCGTTTCCCTCCGCGGGGGCCGGCGCCGGGACCGCCCCCGCCGCTCCGGACTGGCCGGCGCCGCTGCCGGCCCGGCCCGGGCTCGCCGCCCCGCTCGCGCCGCCGGCGCCGGAGGACGGGCCGGCCGCGCCGGCCGCCCGCGCCGCGCCGGACGACGGCGCCAGGCGGGCCATCGGACCGGACACGGCGGTGGTGGCACCGCCCGGGGCGGTGGCGCCGCCCGCCGGGGCGCCTTCCGGCGCCGCCGCTCCGGCCGTCGGTCCGCCGCCGGCGGCGGCGTCGGAGGCGGCCGCCGGGCTCCCGCCGGGCGCTCCGGCCGCCGACCCGTCGCCGATCGCCGACCGGGCGGCGGCGGCGTGGCGGGCCGCCACCGCCCGCTCCACGGCCGGTGACGCCCCGCAGGCGGCGGTGGCCAGGAGAACGATCGCCCACAGCCCGGTCACACACCGGGATACGGGCGCGTGACAACGGCTCATCTCCGGCCCTCCCCTTGACGTTTCGCCCCCAGCAAAGCGCAAGAAGGCCCGCCGGGAAAGAGCACCCCCGGCGGCTCTCAGGCCCCGAGCCGTTCCCGCCAGCGGACGAAGGCCGCCGCCAGGTCGACTTCGTTCAGCTCGGTGAGCCGGGCGATGTGGTCGTCGAGGTAGTAGCGATAGAGCGGGAGCAGCTCCCGCCGGAGGAGTCCGAGTGCCTCCTCCTCCCCGGGCGGCGTCGTGCGCCACCGCAGCCCGGCGGCCACGAGCGGGCGGGCAGGGGCGGCGTCGTCGGCGACGTAGTGGGCGACGGCGGCGTCGTTGGTGCCGACCCGACCGGTGGCGGCGGTGTAGAGGAACCGCACCGGGAACAGCACGATCTTCGTGATGGAGCGGGGGCCTTCCCCCGCCAGCCGTTCGGGGTGGCGGATCTTGTCCATCACCGGTTCCCCGCCGACGGTCAGCGAGCCGAGCCCGGTGTCCGCCGTCCCGGCCTCGTGACCCGGGCCGAGGAAGTCGAGGGCGAAGTCGGCCCCGGCCACCACCAGCTCGTCCCGGTCGGGGGCGGGCAGGCCGGCCCGGATGTCCTCGCCGGCCAGGAGGCGGCCGTGCTCCAGCAGGTCCAGCCGGTCGAGCGGCGGGAGGCGGCCGCCGGCCACGTCGCCCCGCAGCATGGAGGGCGTCGCCCAGAAGACCGACAGGCGCTGGTGGAGGGGCGAGCCGCCCGCCTTCACCGCCTCGGCCACCGCCCGCAGCCGGTCGGGGTCGTCGGTGCCCGGCGGGTCGCGGAGGACGACGGCCAGGTCGACGTCGCTGACCAACGCGCTGAACCCGCCATGGGCCAGGCTCCCGAGGGCGTAGGCGGCCAGCAGCCGGGGCCCGAGCGCCGCCCGGTAGGCCGCCAGCGCCTCGGCCAGCACCGCCTCGCCGTCGTCGATCGGGGCTGCGGCGTTCATGGGCTACATCAGCGAACGGGTCCAGGCGATGTGGTGGTCGGACTCCGCCGGGTCGGCCCACATCGAGAAGCAGTACAGCGAGTGGGCGGCGTCCCGGCAGCCGAGGGCGCTGTCGCCGTCGCAGACGCCGTCGCCGGGGACCGAGTGGCCCCCGACCGGACCGCCACCACCAGCTCCTGGGCCCGGGCGAAGTTCACGGCGGCCACCACGTCGGCGTCGCCGGTGCAGCGGGCGATGAGCGCCGGGCGGCGGTCGATCATCCCGTTGAAGACGGCCCGCTGCCGGTCGTAGTCGGGGTCGCCGGGCTGGATCAGCCGGCCGGCGAAGTTCGCCGCCAGTTCGGCGACGGCTGTGGTTTCCAGCATGGGCCGCACGCTAAGCGGTCCAACCCGGGTTGTCGATCGCCTGCGCCCGAGCAATGCCGCACCGTCCGCGGCGCGGTTTTGATGTTCGCGCTTGGGATCACAAGCGCCTGGGTACTTTGTCGAGCGGCCGAGACATCGCACCCGAGAGGAGCCAACCATGGCAACCCCGACCAGCAGCACCCCGACGCGACGGCGCAACGGCGGGAGCCCCGAAGCGACGACCGAGTTCGGGCTCGAGACCGCCCGCAACGCGCAGGAGATGTTGGTCCGTGCGCTGCGGGCGGGGGTCGACACCGCCTTGACCTTCACCGACGTCGGCCAGCGCGTCGGGCGGGAGATCGTCGATCTCACCGTCACCGGCGCCAAGCAGATGCTCCAGATGTGGGCCGAGATGCAGGGTTCGGTCCTCGATGCCGCCCAGAGCAGCCTGGTGCCCTTCTCCGACGGACACCCGGCCTTCCGGGGCTGGCAGCGCCTCGTGGACGGCAGCGCCACCGCTGTGCACCGCTTCGCCGAGACCATGCAGGGCACGACCGAGGAAGGCACCGAACGGATCAAGCAGGCCGTCGACGTGATGGCCGATCACATCAAGGAGGGCACTGTTGCGCTCGGCCAAGCCGCCGAGGAGGAGACGAACCGCACCCGGGCGGCCGCCTCCCGCTCCTAGGCCCCGGCTGGGGAGCGAGCAGCGGCGGTCGGGCTATTTGAGCAGTCCGGCGACCACGTTGATGGTCATGGCCAGGATGAAGGTTCCGAACAGGAACGAGAGTAGCCCGTGGCGCAGCGCGGTGCGGCGCATGGGCCGGCTGGTGAGGTTGGTGTCCGAGACCTGATAGGTCATCCCCACGGTGAAGGCGAGGTAGGCGAAATCGAGCAGGTCGGGCCGGAGGTTCTCATTGAAATCGATGCCGCCGACCGGATCGCCGTAGAACAGGCGGGCGTATCGCAGCATGAAGACCGTCTGGACCACCAGCCACGACACCACGACGCTCCCGACCGCCAGCGCCACCAACGCCGCGGCGCGGAGGCCGTTGCTGTGCGCCGCCTTGATGAGGGTGAACCCGACTCCGACCAGGCATCCGACGCTGGCTCCGACCAGGATCAGATCGGCCACCGCCCGTTTCGGGTCCTCGCGAGTGGCGACGGCGGCGGTCTGCTCCCCATCGAGTCGGCCGGCGACCGACCACACCGAGAGGAGAAAGGTACCGGCCGCCGCGTCCCAGCCGGCCAGGACGGCCACCTGCCAGGGCAGGAGGAGCGCCGACGCCGCCCCGGTGGCCGTGCCGACCAGCGCCGCAACGGTGATCCGCCTCCCGGCGCTTCCCACCTGGGGACCGGTTGCCATGTTGGCTCCTCCCGTCTCGCCGACGACGACTGCCCCGGGGTGCTGGCCGGCGGGACAGCGTACGCCGCTGATGACGAGGGGATGCTCAGTGCCGAGGAAGACGCACCGAGATGCTCAACCGGCCGTGGCGAGGCGCTGCATCGCCCGAGTCGGGCGGCGCGTCGGCGGTGTTCTTGACGTCGCAGCGCGCTGGCACCGTCCTCCGGAACCGCCCGCCAACCAGGGGGCTGTTCCTCTGCGGGCGGGACCTCAGAGGTCGTGGCGGAGGAGGAACACGGCGGCGGTGACAGGGACCAGCCCGGCGATGTCGAGCGGGAACGGGGCCGTCAGCAGGGCGATGAGGAGGACCGCCCCGAGGGCGAAGAGGGCCAGGGCCCAGCGGGCGGCCTGCCGGCTCGTCGCCTCGGCCGGCGAGCCGGGTTGGGACGGGCGGCGTTTGAACTGCCGTTCCATCGAGGCGACGGTATGTTCCTCGAAGGCCCGCCAGGTGGGATCATCGCTGTCTCGACGCATCGGCACTCCCTTTCGCCCGGTGCCTCACATCCGTCGTCCGCCCTTGAGGGTGCGCCCCTCCCCTGGCCGCCCGCAAGACCGGCCGCTTCGATTGCGGGCCGCCAAAGGTCGCAAACACCGCAAACCTCCCACGAGGAGCGCCCGCCTCGGGTGCCGAATATCTGCGGCTGGTCCGCAAGGACGCCCGCCTCCGCCGAGCGGCCTCCTCACCCCGACGGACCGGCAGCGGGGACGGCCGAGGAGGAGCGGGCCGCGCCACGCCACGTACTGACGCGGCCCCGGGTGGAAGGCGTCCGACCCGCGCAGGGGTGTAGAGTAGGCGTATGCCGAGGATGCAGGTGTATCTGCCCGACGAGTTGTACCGGGCGGTGAAGGAGCGCGGTCTTCCCGCCTCGGAGCTGCTCCAGGAGGCGGTGCGGGGCGAGCTGCGCCGCCAGGCGCTGCGGGAGGAAGCGGACCGCTACGTGGCCGAGCTTGCCGCGGCGGTGGGGGAGCCGTCGGCGGCGGCGGTCCGGCGCGCCGAGACGCTGTCCCGCCAGATCCGCCGGGAGGGGTCGGGCCGGCGGGCGGGATGACCCGCCTCGTGCTCGACTCGGGCGCGGTGACCCGCCTGTCCCGCCGCAGCCGGGACGCCCTGGCCGTCATCACGGTCTTGCGCCGCGACGGGCTATGGCCGCCGCTCGTCCCCTCCGTGGTGCTGGTCGAGTCGCTCACCGGCCGTCAACGCGACGACGCCGTCGTCAACCGGCTCCTCCAGACCTGCGAGATCGTCGAGGAGCTCCCCGAACCGCTGGTCCGGCGGGCGGCGGCGCTGCGGACGCTGGCCGGGCGGGGATCGGCCGTCGACGCCCTCGTCGTCGCCGTGGCGGAACCGGCCGGCGCGGTCCTCACCGGCGACGTCGGTGACCTCCGGGCGCTCGCCGCCCTCGCCGACGACGTCACTGTCCACCGTGCCTGAGGCCCCCGACGGCGTCGGGGCCGGAAGAGGCAACTCGGCGCGACCAGGCCGATGCCTGTCCCGGTGGACGAGGAGCGTCTTGTGACCGGCGGCGTCGCGGTTCGGCGCAAGAGGGCACGGTGTCGCCGGAGCCGATTCTTGAGTACGGTTCGGCGCCGGTGGGTCACAAGCCGATCGAGCTGATCCTTCTCCGCCAGCTCGCCAGCCGGTTGCCGCTGCCGGTCGCCCTCGTCGACGCCGAGGGGGCGCTGGTGTACTCCAACCCGGCCAGCGAACGGCTGCTGGGCTGGGACGCGGCCGCCCTCGAGGACTACCCGACCAGCCGCTTCGACGAGCTCCTCGACCCCCGGGAGGCCGACGGGACGCCGATGAAGGTGCAGGACATGCCGATCGTCGTGGCGCTCCATGAGCGGCGACCGCAGCAGGCCCGCATGATCCTCCACGACGCTTCCGGCCGGCCCCACACGATCGTCACCACCGCCCTCCCGCTCGACGGGCAGGGCGGCACCCTCCTGGGCTCGATGTCGATCTTCTGGGAAGCGCCGCAGGACGCCGGGTGAACCGGTGAAGGTGACGTTCTGGGGAACCAGGGGATCCCTGCCGAGCCCCCGGCCGGGCACCATTCGCTACGGCGGCAACACGTCGTGCGTGTCGGTGCTGCTCGGCGACGGGTCCACTGTGGTCCTCGACGCCGGGACCGGCATCCACCGGCTGGCGGACTTCGGCCCTGGCGCGACCCGGGTCGACGTCCTCCTCACCCATCTCCACATGGACCACATCATCGGCCTCGGGTTCTTCGGCGCCCTGTTCCAGCCCGAGCTCGAGGTCCACCTCTGGGGCCCGCCGTCGGCGACGCTCGGGCTCCACGCCCGCCTCTCCCGGTACCTCTCGCCGCCGCTGTTTCCCGTCCGGCTGCGCGACCTGCCCTGCCGGCTCGAGCTCCACGACGCGCCCCGGGGGACGTTCGATCTCCCCGGCGCCAGCGTGACGGCCGACCTCGTCTGCCACCCCGGCCCGACCCTCGGCTACCGGCTGGAAGCCGACGGCGCCGTCCTCACCTATATCCCCGACCACGAGCCGGCCCTCGGCGACCGCCGGTTCCCGGGCCGGGCCGACTGGATCTCGGGCTTCCCGCTCATGGCCGGCGCCGACGTCCTCATCCATGACGCCCAGTACACCGACGAGGAGTACCCCGCCCATGTGGGCTGGGGCCACAGCACGATCCTCCAGGCCATGGCCCTGGCCGAGACGGCCGGGGTCGGGACGCTGGTCGGGTTCCATCACGACCCGGGGCACAACGACCGCCAGCTCGACCGGTTCTACACCGCCGCCGCCGAGGCCCGGGACTGGCCCTTCGAGCTCACCCCGGCGTACGAGGGCGTCAGCCTCACCCTCGGCCGGCGGGGGGCGGTCCGGGCGTGAGCCGGCCTCCGATCGAGGTCGTCCTCCTCCGGCAGGTCGCCGGCTACCTGTCGACGCCGGTGTTCCTCGTCGACGAGGACGGGATGCTGGAGTACTACAACGAGCCGGCCGAACTGCTGCTCGGCCACCGCTACGAGGAGACCGCTCAGATGCCCCTCGACGAGTGGGGCCGGCTCTGGAAGCCGACCGACGTGGACGGGCGGTCGATCGATCCCGCCGAGCTGCCGCTGGCCGTCGCCGTCCGGGACCGGAAGCCGGTCCAGAGCTCCTACTGCATCCGGGGCCTCGACGGCGTGGAGCGGTCGTTGACCGTGACGGCCTTTCCGCTCGAGGCAGCCGATGGCGACCACCTCGGGGCGGTCGCCATCTTCTGGGAGACGTGACCGGACGGGCCGGGCTGTCACCCATGTCTGGTATAGATCAAATTTTGGACAAGGTCGGGGATCGTGGCTAGGGTGTCCGCCCCGTGGAGGTATCCGGCGACAAGGCTGCGCTGCTGCGCCAGCACGGCCTGCAGGTGACGGCCCAGCGACTGGCCGTTTTGCAGGCGTTGGCCGACCGGCCGCACAGTACCGCCGACGACATCTACCAGGTCGTGCGGGCGGAGATCGGGGCGATCTCCCGCCAGGCCGTCTACGACACGTTCGGCGTGCTCACCGACAAGGGCCTGCTCCGCCGTATCCAGCCCGCCGGGTCGCCGGCCCGCTACGAGAACCGGGTCGGCGACAACCACCACCACCTGATCTGCCGGACATGCGGCCGGATGGTCGACGTCGACTGCGCGGTCGGCGACACCCCCTGCCTGACGGCCTCCGACGATCGGGGCTACGAGATCGACGAAGCCGAGGTCACGTACTGGGGCCGGTGCCCCGAGTGCGTGGACCAGTGACACATCAGACGGAATCAGCGAGACAGGAGAAGCACCGACGTGCCTGACAAGGAAACGAACAGCGGCAGCGAAAGCGAGAACCCGGTCATCCCGTCCCCCGAACCCAAGGCACAGCGGCCCAGGTCCAACCGGGACTGGTGGCCGAACCAGGTCGACCTGTCGATCCTCCACCGGAACTCCCCGCTGTCCAGCCCGATGGGCGAGGACTACGACTACGCCGAGGAGCTGAAGACGCTCGACTTCGAGGCGTTGAAGCGCGACGTCATCGAGGTGCTGACCACCTCGCAGGACTGGTGGCCGGCCGACTGGGGCCACTACGGGCCGCTGATGATCCGGATGACCTGGCATGCCGCCGGCACCTACCGCATCGAGGACGGCCGGGGCGGTGCCGGCACCGGCCAGCAGCGCTTCGCCCCCCTCAACAGCTGGCCGGACAACGCCAACCTGGACAAGGCCCGCCGGCTGCTCTGGCCGATCAAGCAGAAGTACGGCAAGAAGATCTCCATGGCCGACCTGATCGTCCTGGCCGGCAACGTCGCCATGGAATCGATGGGCTTCAAGACGTTCGGCTTCGCCTTCGGGCGGGCCGACGTGTGGGAACCCGAGGAGGTCATCTGGGGCCTGGAGGACACCTGGTTCCCCCAGGGGACGGACCGCTACAGGGGCCCCGGCGACTTCGACAATCCCTTCGGTTCAGTGCAGATGGGCCTGATCTACGTGAATCCCGAAGGGCCCCTCGGGAACCCGGACCCGCTGGCCGCCGCCCACGACATCCGGGAGACGTTCCGCCGGATGGCGATGAACGACGAGGAGACCGCCGCCCTGATCATCGGCGGGCACACCTTCGGCAAGTGCCACGGCGCGGTCGGCCCCGAGTACGTCGGCCCTGAACCGGAAGGCTGCCCGATCGAGGCCATGGGCCTCGGCTGGAAGGTCAACTACGAGAGCGGCAACGCCCAGTACACGCTGACCAGCGGGATCGAGGGCGCCTGGACCAACAACCCGACCACCTGGGACAACGGGTTCCTCGAGAACCTCTACCGCTACGACTGGGAGCTCACCACGAGCCCGGCCGGGGCGAAGCAGTGGAAGCCCAAGGATCCGGAGGCCCAGGAGCTCGTGCCCGACGCCCACATCCCGGGGAAGAAGAACCCCCCGATGATGCTGACGACGGACCTGGCGCTCAAGCTCGACCCGATCTACGGGCCCATCACGCGGCGCTTCTACGAGAACCCGCAGGAGCTGGCCGACGCCTTCGCCAAGGCCTGGTACAAGCTGCTGCACCGCGACATGGGCCCGATCACCCGATTCCTCGGGCCGTGGGTTCCGGAACCGCAGCTGTGGCAGGACCCGGTGCCGCCCGTCGACCACGAACTCGTCGGGCTCGACGACATCAAGGCCCTCAAGGCCAAGGTCCTCGGCTCCGGCCTGTCGATCTCCCAGCTGGTCTCCACCGCCTGGGGGTCGGCGGCCAGCTTCCGGGGCACCGACAAGCGGGGCGGCGCCAACGGCGCCCGCATCCGACTGGCTCCGCAGCGGGACTGGGAGGTCAACGACCCGAGCGAACTGGCCAAGGTGCTGCAGCGGCTGGAGGAGATCCAGCAGGACTTCAACGCCTCCGCCTCGGGCGGCAAGAAGATCTCGCTGGCCGACCTCATCGTCCTCGCCGGCTGTGCCGCCGTCGAGCAGGCGGCCAAGAGCGCCGGCTACGACGTGACGGTTCCGTTCGTGCCCGGGCGCACCGACGCCTCGCAGGAGCAGACCGACGTGGAGTCGGTGGCGGTGCTCGAACCGAGGGCCGACGGGTTCCGCAACTACGTCCGGGCCGGGGAGAAGAACCCGCCGGAGCAGCTGCTCATCGAGCGGGCGTTCATGCTCCGGCTGACCGCTCCGGAGATGACGGCGCTCGTCGGCGGCCTGCGGGTCCTGGGCGCCAACACCGGCGGAACCCGGCACGGGGTCTTCACCAACCGCCCCGAGACGCTGACCAACGACTTCTTCGTCAACGTCCTCGACATGGGCACGGAGTGGAAGACCTCCGAGACGCAGGAGAACGTCTACGAGGGTCGGGACCGGGCCAGCGGCCAGGTCAAGTGGACGGCCACCGCCGCCGACCTCATCTTCGGTTCCCACGCCCAGCTCCGGGCCCTGTCGGAGGTCTACGCCGCCAGCGACGGCCAGGAGAAGCTCGTGCAGGACTTCGTCAAGGCCTGGGACAAGGTCATGAACCTGGACCGGTTCGACCTGCACCACTGATCGAGGCGAACGTTGTTCCGGCGTTCCTCGCCGCACCCCCGGGCGCGGTGAGGAACGCCGGTTCTCGTGCGGAGCGCTACAGCGAGATCACCTGGTCCGGCGGGTTGCCGCCGAGGGCGCCGTAGAGGTCGGGGAAGCAGCCGACGGTGACCCCGGCCACCGTGCCGACCGGCTTGCAGTCGCCGGGCTCGCCTTCGGCGAGGCCGCGGGAGATGGCGCAGCGGTCGCACATCATGAGCAGGATGCCCTTCTCGGCCGCCACCTTGGCCAGCCGTTCGCCGATCGGGTCGCCGGCCCGCAGCACATAGTTGTTGTCGTCGAAGAAGAACATCCCGACGACGTCGGCTCCGTGGTAGCCCCCTTCGAGCTGAGGAAGGATCATCTGGCCCAGCTTGTAGTCCACGGTGTGGCCCGAGTTGGTGAACACGTACGCGACCTTCATGCGGCTCCTCGTGTCGGGTCGGGAACTTCTCTCCCGGACGGCTGATGAAGGCCGGAGCTTAGGGCCGCGGGGCGCAAAACCCCTTGTTACAACAGGTTTTCCTGATGCATCGAGCCGGCCGGACCGGGGAGGTAGCCGCCCAGGAGGGTGCGGATCCACCAGGCGCCCGTCTCCCGCCGCTCCGCCCAGGTGGTGAAGCGGTACTCGTAGAGCCGGGCCCGTACGTGGGTCGGGGGCCGATCGCCGAAGGGAGCCCGGCGGAGCAGCTTGACCGTGGCGGGGTCGTTGTCGAGCAACCGGGTCACGAGGGCCGGGAACCACGACTCGGCGTACATCGGAGACAGAGCGGCGAACCACATGAGCCAGTCGAGCCGGAGGTGGTAGGGGGCGAATTGCGGCGGCCGGCGTCGCGGGTCGCCGGGCTTGCCTTTGAACTCGTACTCCCGCCACTCGGTCTCCGGCCCGAGGTGCTCGTCGAGGGTGGCCTCGATGACGACTTCCCGACGGACGCGGGTGACGCTGCCGAAGGCGCCGTAGGTGTTGACGAGATGCAGCGGATCGAAGCTGGTGTTCATGCGTTGACGGCGGGAGAGGAGATTGCGCACCGGCCGGTAGCTGAGGATGGCGACGACGGCCACCAGGGCGAGCACCACCACCTCGAACCAGCCGGGAGCGGCGTGGAGCGTCCCCGGAGGCGAGAGCGGCAGGACCCGCTCGACCATCTTGTCGGTGAGGGCGGAACAGGCCAGCACGATGGTGGTCCAGTTGAGCCAGGAGAAGTTCCCGCTGGCCACCAGCCAGGCCTGGGTGACGATCACGACGGCGGCGGCGGCACCGGCCACCGGCTGCGGGGCGAGCAGCGCCAGGGGGGCGACGAGCTGGGCCAGGTAGTTGGCCACGACCTCGACCTTGTGAAGCGGCTTCGGGAGGCGGTGGAAGAACCAGCTCAGCGGGTTGGGCATCGGCTGGGTCTCGTGGTGGTAACAGAGGCAGGTCAGGTCCCGCCAGCAGCGGTCGCCCCGCAGCTTGATCAGCCCGGCGCCGAACTCCAGCCGGAACACCAGCCAGCGGAACAGCCACAGCACCGCCGCCGGCGGCGCCACCCGGGCCGGCCCGAGGAAGACGGCCAAAAAGCCGGCCTCGAGCAGCAGCGTCTCCCAGCCGAAGGAGTAGAAGACCTGGCCCACATTGACGATCGACAGGTAGAGGGCCCACAGCACCAGCCACGCCAGCAGGCAGAGCCAGAGCGGGCCCCGCTCCACCACGCCGACCAGGGCCGCCGCCGACACGGCGACGCCGAACCAGGCCACGACGGCGAACAGGCGGTCCGAATAGTGGAGGTGGAACAGGCTCGGCGAACGGCGGAACGGGACGGCGGCCACGAAGCGGCGGACGGGCAGCAGCCCCCGCTCGCCGAGGAGGGGACGGAACTGGTTGACGGCGACCAGGAAGGCGACGAGGTAGACGGCGGCCAGCCCCCGCTGCACCAGCAGCCGGGCGAGCCACGAATCCGCCGCCGCCCGATCCATGAAGGCGTTCTACCAGGGGTTTTGCTCAGAACGACGTCGGCCCGGTCCACCCTGATCGAGCGACCACCCCGGCCCGAGAGCCAACCTGCGCTCCTGAAGAACGACAGGTGTTCGTCAGGAGCGCCGGAACGAGGCGGGGCCGGGGGTCGCGTCAGTCGCACGCGACAGCGACGGCGAGGGCGGCGCAGATCTGGTTCATGCGGTCGTCGCTCAGGCGTCCAAGACGGTCGACGAGCACGCCGATCGAGACACTTTCGACGGCGTCGAGGTTGACGGCTGACCTCTTCGGGACCGGGTCCTCGGCGGGTTCGAGGACGACCTCGCTGGGGAGATTGCGCACCGTCGTCGTACAGGGGGCGACGAGAGCTCGTCGGAGGCGAGGAATCGCGGCATCCCTCGAAAGCACGACGACCGGGCGCCGGCCGATGGCCGCCGGTTCGCACCACCAGACCTCACCCCGACTCGGGACACCGTTCACGTCGAGCCTGCTGCCGCCCGGAAGGAAGCCAGGTCTCCCCACTCGTCCGGCTCCTGGAGCGGATGCTCGTCGTACGCCGCGTAGGCCTCGTCATAGCGCGCCGCCCGATGGCGGCCGATGAGCGCCCTCAACGCCTCGTCGAACAAGGTGGCGTCGTTGACGCCCTCGCGGGCACGACGGGCTTCAGTCAGAAGCCCGTCGTCCACCGTCGTGCTGATCCGCTGCCGCGCCATGCCATAAATGTAGCATGATCATGCCATCGTGCGGTCGTCGTGACGAGTCGGAAGACGTCGTGCGGGCGGTGGGGCTCGAACCCAGATTCCCGGCATCCGGACCGGTCCGGCCAAATCCCGGAAAGTGCCATCTAGCTGGGCCTTTGATCAGGCTGACGATTGACCCGTCCAGCTGGTTTGGGCCCCGTCCGGAACGATCCGTGACCATTCCGTGACCACGGGGAGATCCCTCCCTGGCCAGTCCGCCGGCCCGCTCGCGGCCGAGCGGAAACCGCCGATACCGGGCTCCTTGAGGTGCTCGCGGCTGTTACGCACTCGGCGGAGGCGGTAGTAGCGAAGGAGCCGGCATTAGCGCGCTGGTCGCGGGCCTGAACCGGGGGAGCTCGAACGGCGGCGGGGTGGTCTTGGCTCTCTCGATCAGGGGCATGAGGCGAATGGTGCCAGCGGCCTGCCGCGCCAGGTCCGGGCGCCGTCGTCGGTGATGTACAGGCAAGCCTGCTGAAAGCTGACGGCCCAGCCAGTGTCGTCATCGGCCAGCGCTGCTCCGGTGAGGCTGGCCGAGCCGGCACGGCCGGTTTTGGCCCAGGTGATGCCTCCGTCGTCGGAGGCATAGGTGCCGCCGCCCCAGGTGCCGCTGGCGCCGCTTTGTCCGACGGCCAGCAGGTGTTGACCGTGAACGGCCACGGCCCAGAAGAAGATGTCCGGGATCTCGGTGGCGGTCCAGGTCAGGCCGCCGTCATCGCTGATTGCGGTAACCCCCATGATTGGGTGGTCGGCTGAAGTCGATCCCTGCCCGACCACGACGATCCGGTTGGCTCCCACCACAGCGACGTCGAGAAGTCCGCTGCCCGACCCGGCCGGTATCGGCTTCGTGGCCCAGGTCACCCCGCCGTCGGAGGTGGACAGCACCGTTGGGTAACGCCCCCCGGATCCGCCGATGTTGGCGCCGACCACCCAACCGTGGAGCGGGTCGGCGAAGGCCGCAGCGTTGAGACCCATGACACCGTCGGGCACATGCTGCGGGGCCCAGCTGCGGCCGCCGTCGCTGGTGGCCACGATGATCCCCGATCCGTCCCATCCTCCACCCACGGCCCAGCCGTGGAGCGGGTCGGCGAAGGCGATGCCGTCCAGGTGACCGATGTTGGCGAACTGGCTTGTTCCCCAGGTTCGCCCTCCGTCGGTGGAGAACAGCACCACCGGACCGTCGGGGACTAACCCCACGGCCCAGACGTGCGTCTCCCCGTAGGACGTGACATCGACCAGCCGCCCCACCAGGGGGATGCACGACCCCACCCAGGTCTGGCCGCCGTCAGCGGTCAGCGCCACCGCCGACTCGCCGGCGGCGAACGCGTTACCGACCATCCAGCCGTGCCCGGCGCCGTCGCTGCTGACGGCGTAGGGCCCGGTCGGAACCGGACACGTCGGCGCCGGAGCGGACGCCGTCGTCATAGGCGACATCGTCGTGGTTGTAAGCTTCGACGACCGCGTCGTTGTAGTGGTGGTCGGTTTCGCCGGACGACTGACGCGCGTGGCTGTTGACGTCGACGACGATCCCGACGTCGTCGACGTGGAAGGAGCACGGTCGGACGAATCCGTCGGAAGGGGGGCCGTCGGCGGCGGCGATTCCGACGCAGTGCTCGGCGGCCGGGTCGCCACCTCGACATCCGAGCGGCCATGGTCCAGACGGACAAGGACCCCCGCGGTCACCACTACGGCGACGGCGGCGACGATGAATGTCCGGCGGCGGCTCGGCGCGCGACGAGGGGTGAGCTCACCGGGCACGACCGAACCATACGCAGCCGACGGTGCCAATCGCACCGCAACCCAAGCGGGACCAACCATCTGGGCAGATTGCGCCTAGAGATCCCCTGCCGCAGGCGGAGCACCACGCCGTCAAGCCGAAATACTGGCGGGGCGAAGTCCAGGACCACCTCGACCACGGCATCCCGAAAAAGGATCTGGGGGTCAGACCCGCGGCCTCGTGGACGAGGGCGTCGAGGACACTGTCCTCGACGTGACGGACCTCCTCGTCGGATGGTGCGCTGCCGATTTCAAGCTCGGCCTGTAGCGCCAAGGTGCCGACGCCGGTCGGTCCGGAACTCTATTCGGGCGGTCGTCGGAGTCGTTCAGCTTCCCGTCGACGCTCACCCTTCTTTCGGCCGTAGAGACCCAGGCCGAGTCCGCTCCCGGCGGCCAGGATGGAGACGACAGGCCCGTAGCGGACCCAGAGCGAGACGCCGAAGAAGCCCGCCGCCGGTACCCATGCCCAGTGGATCCGCTCTCGGTCCTGAGGAGCCATCTCCGCAAGGCTACGGGCCTCGGCTCGATCGCGGCCCCTGGAGTGGTGGGAATGAGAGCGTCGTTGTGATCCTCAGCGATGGTGCTGGTGGTCAGGCCACGAGTTCGCTGTGCGCTCGCTCCACCTCCTTCGGGTTGTCATCCTGCCCGGTCTCGTAGAGCTTCGTCAGGGAGCCGGCGGAGGCGCCGCCCCTTTGGGATGCCGGTCGTTGGTTCAGCCCGAAGGATGACGAGCTCTGTCGGGAACCGGACCTAGCCGAATTCGCCGCCCAGGGCGTCGAGCGGCCGGCCGGCGGCGTCTCGATAGACGATGAGGACGGTGTGGACCGGCACACTCTGCTGGACCGGCGGGTTGCCGCTCAAGCGCAGGTGGGCAACCCCGGCTCCTAGTTCCTCAGATGCGAGGCGGACTTCATGAGTGCCGTCGAAGGCCACTTCGGTCAGGTCGCCCGAAGTGGCGCCAGCGGGGGGATGAATCGCCAGGATGGGGTCGAATTTTCCGTCGGGGAGCATGGTGATGCCTCCCAAGAGGCGCTGATCGCCAGCCCGGATGATGATCCAGGTGCCGTCGAGTCGCCGCTGGGCGACAACCTCCAGGTCTCGATTCGCTGCGGGGAGCGAGATGGTGACCGTCCCGATGCCGTCCTCAGCCGTCGTCGCTGATTCGGTCACCGTCGGATCAGAGAGGCCCAGTGCTCGGACGGCGAAATCGCGGGCGACGTCCGCGGCTGTGGGGGCGGCGGGACCCGTCGTGTCGACTGGCCAGACCGGATAGGTCCCCGGAGGTTGACCGGCCACCGAGTCGGGAGGGTCAGGCGGTAGCGGAGCCGGCCCTTTCGCCCGCTGGGTCATCGTCGAGGTGCGAGTGTCAGAGCCACTGGCGTTCGCCCCGCTTGCTCCGACGAGAGCGAGGATTCCGGCCGTGACACCGATTCCCGTGATGACGGCGATGCGGGACGCTCGGTTCATCGTGAATGCACCCCTCTAGGCGTTGACTGAATCTCACCCCAAGAGTACGGGTGCTCACGCTCTGTGATCCATACGGCTGGCCGCATGATCGTTGGTAGGGCTAGCCCTACCAAGCCGGGGGCTGGGGCCCCCTTCTGCCGGGCGCTGACTTCGAAGTATCCCGCGGCAGAAGGGGCCCCTTAGCTCAGATCGCTGAGGCGGGTTAGCCCGCGTTGGGCGTCGGGGGCGCCGGCGGCGACGGCCACGCCCGCATCACCAAGCTGCCGTCCGGGTTGCGCAGTAGCTGTCCATCCGGTCCTGCGACCGGAAGTGCCGCCGGGTGATTCGTTTCGAGGCCCGCGCGGTTGCCGCCGGGGCCCCACCAGGACGGCGTGGGGGGAAGCGGGGGCGCGCCCGGAGGGCGGACATTGCTGGGCGTTGTGCCATGAACGGTGCCGTCAGCTCCGGCGGCGTTGATTCCGACGATGGTCAACGCTCCTGCGCTAATTCCGATACCGATCGCAAGACCGATGCGGCGCATCCTGTTCGACCCTTTTTGAGTCTTCACTGAGTTCCTCCCTCCTAGTATTCGCTGTTGACGTACGGGGTGTGAAGCTGGATCTGGTCCCACTTGGAGCCAGTCCAGACGCCGTTGTATCCGGCCAGGTAGTAGAAGCCCGAGCCACACGGCCGGAATACGGTCCAACCGGTGAGCACGTAGAGGGCGCTGGCGTTGTTGTAGACCATGGGCCCGGTGTTGCACCATACCCACTGCGAGCCATTCCAGAAGAGAAGGTCTTCTCTGGCGTAGATCTGGTTGGCGTTCTTGTAATTGCAGGCGCTGGTATAGTCCTCGAGCTGCAGCCAGCCGGGACCGTGACCGGAAACGTTGTTGGCGGACCAAAGCCGGCCGTCCGCCGTAGTGATCCCGTTGTTGCCGCATGATGCATCGTAGGTGTACTGCTGGTAGTCGGCGTGGGCGGGCAGCGCTGTGAATCCGATGGCGCTGCCGATAGCGAGGATCAAGGCCAGACCTCGATGGCGACGTGTGCGCCGTTCTGGTGACTGTCTAGACGCGAAAAGCACGGGCTTCCTCCTACGAAGTTAATATGGGCGCGAGTGACCCAATCGCACACTTAAGGAATGTTGTGAAGACTTTGTCGCTATTACCGAAGTGAGGCGACGAGACAGGTTCGTGGCGTAGCCAGATTGTTCCTGTCGTCTGGCTCGTCCGACTTGAAGCCGTAATACTTCGGTTTCTTCGTGTTTCGGTTTGGGTCTCAGTCCTCGCTGATCTTCGACAGTCCCCACACAAAGCCTGAAGCAGATCAATTCGTTCTGGGCAAGGAAGAGCGAATTGTGAACCCAGGCCCAGAGGGTCGCTCGACCCCGAGCTGCGCATAACCGCGCCTAAACTCCGCCCATAATTGCGGCCGGGATTCGAGCTCAGGCGCGCTGGTGACCACGCGCTAATGCCGGCGATGAGCGCTGGAGTCTTTTGCCAGGCCGTCGGGCGGGAAGGCGCACGGTATCCGCGATTATGCGGGTGATCCGAGCCCGAAGCCGTGCCTGGCGTCTTCGGGTTGGCGACCGGTGGCTCCCGGGGCGGTCAGCTCCGGTGGCCGGACCCGGAGTTTGACGGCTTGGCCACCGTGGATGATGAAGGCTTCGCCTTGGTGGAGGCGGCGGATGTCGTCGGGGTGGACGACGTAGCGGTTGCCGGGCCGTTGGCTGCCGAGGCCGGTGTGGTCGAGGGTGAGGGTCTGCTCCGTCCGCTCCAGGACCCACTCCGTGCCGGCGAGGGCGGCGACGTCGTCGGGTTGTTTGAGCTGGTGGGTGATGATGGTGCCGACGGTTCCGGCCAGGCGGTTGCGGATGGTGTCGTCGGGGCCGAGGCTGGCCCAGGCTTGGGCGATGAGGACGACGGCGACGTTGAAGCTCCGCGCCCGCTCGACCAAGTCGACGGCGGCGCCGGGCCGGTCGGACAGCTTGGAGAACTCGTCCACGACGATCAGCGCCTGACGGTTCGGGGCCTTGCGGGCGAGAGCCCAGTGGAGGATGTCTTCGAGGAGGAAGGCGCCGACCTCGGCGGCTTGGTGGCGGTTCTCCGGCCGGCCGACGGGGACGTAGGCGGCCCTGGTGTCTTCGTAGGACCAGCTGCCGTCGAGGGTGGTGCCGACGGCCCAGGCGATCCCGTCGTAGCGGGCCCTGACGCCGGCGACGTCTTTGTCGGGAAGGGCCCGGATGGCTTCGAGCGCTTGGGTGTCGTCCCGGGCCGCCCGTTGGAGGGCCCGTTTGTCGAGGCGGCCGACGAGTTCGCCGAACGAACCCGGCGGATGGTGGCCGACGGCGTGGCGGAGGACGGTGCGGGCGACGCCTTCGTAGTAGGACTCGGTAAAGACCTGGGTAGCCAGGAGCCGGTTGATGATCGCCTCGGGGTCGCCCCGCCACCCGTCGAGCGGCTCACTGGTCCCGTCTCGGGAGTCGACGCCGGCCGCCCGGGCGAGGGCCAGGAAGGCTTTGCGGGCGGCGGGGTCGGCTTTGCCGTCGATCCAGTAGACGTCCCAGCCGGCCCGCAGGGCTTCGCCGGCCAGGGTGAGGGCGGTGACGGTCTTGCCGCTGCCGGTCTCGCCGACGATGACGGCCTGGTGGCGCCAGGCGTCGAGCGGGGCGGCGATGACGGCGCGTCCCCGGGCCGCCACGCGCCAGCCTGCGATGTTCCCGCCGAGGGGGAGGCCGAGGACGGCCCGTCCGTCGGGGTTGGGCCAGGTGGCCCGGCCGGCGGTGCGTCGGGCCTGGGTGCGGGTGCGGCGTTCCTGGCTGAGCTGGCGGTAGTGGCGGGTGGCTTCGTGCTCGTTGCGGTGATGCAGCACGGTCGGCAGGAGCGGCGCGGCGAGGATGCCGCCGGCCACGCCGAGGGGGAGCAGTGCCAGCAGCTCGACGGGTCGGAACGGGTGGTGGAGCCGTAGGTGGGCCCACAGCGAGACGATGGTGTGGCGGTAGGCGTCCCAGCCGCCGGCCAGGACGACCAGACCGGTGAGGGCGCCGCCGACGACCAGGGCGGGCCACCGTCGCCGGCCGCCGTTCTCGATGGCCATGCCGAGGGGGACGGCGATGATCAGGGCGGGGAGGCAGGCGGCCAGCAGCCCGACCGCCACGGCGCCCGTGATCACGATCTCGAACACGTCGAGGCCGGGTTCCGCCGGCCGGGTCTGGGGCGGCGGCGGGTTCATGCCGCCCCCTTGGGGAGAGCGAAGACGGCGAGGTCGACGAGCTCGACCCGGTCGGCCTCGCCCAGGGCCTGCACCGCCCGCCGGACGGCCGCGGTCACCTTGTTGTCGCCGGTGACGTAGACGACCCGGTCGTACTCCAGGGTCAGGTCGCCGATGATGCGCCGGAGCCGTTCGGCGGCCTTGACGGTCAGTTCGACCTCGACGGCGGTACGCCGTCCCGCCCGGTCGGTGTACTCGCCGTCGGCGACGTGGACATCAGGAGTCGGGCGGGCCCGGTACAGCGCCCGTTCGGGGACCCAGCCGCTCACCGCCCCTCGCCGTTCGAGACCCAGGCGCACGAGGGAGACGGCGTGGATGTGGGCCAGCATGGACAGCGCCGGGGTGCGGGCCCGGTAGCCGTCGAGGACCAGGCGGAGCCCTTCCCGGGTAGGCCATACAACGGGCTCGGCTCCGAGGAAGAACCGCTGCTGGTTGACGAGACCGGCCCGGCGCCACCGGTCGATCACCTGGCGGGTCCGGCCGTCGCTGAGCGGCTGGTTCCCGCCGAGGAGCCAGCGGATGACGTCGGCCCGGACGGCGAACTGTTCGCCGATCCAGCGCAGCACGGTCAGGTCCCGTTCGGTGACGAGCACCCCCTGTGCCCGTTCTTTGACCTTGCCCGCCTGAACGTCGTTCCCGGAATCCTTTTCTCCGTTTTCATCCCACAACGACGGAACGCCCGTCACCCTCATCTTTTTTCTCCTTTCTCCGGGACCGCCGTCGTCTTTTCTCCTTGCCTTCTCTTGCCGCACACCCTGCTCATCCCTTCACCTCTCCCAAGCCCCGCCCGCCGCCTTTTGTTGTCGCCCTGGAGCAGCGCTGACCACCTCCCCGGAAGTTGTGGGGGGGTGGTCAGCGCTGCGGAAGGGCGACAACCCCACCGCGGCGGGCGGGGCGCTGACCAGCACAAACGAGGTCTCCACCCCATACAGCAGGGCGTGCGGCCGACCCGTCGGTAACCCACGCCGCCGCCGATGGGGTGCCGGTCGGCTTTCCGACCGGGATCGCCGGGCCGTTCATGACGCAGTCCACGAGTCGGCGGGATCGGACAACTCGATGCCGACGTCGGCGAGGCGCAGCTCGTAGGTCGGCGTCGGGAAGCGCTCACCGCTCTGCTCCGACGCCAGTCGCTTGATCACGCCGCAGCGAGCCAGGACGGCGATCTGCCGGCCGACCGTGTCCTTCGACAAGCCGACCCGCCGGGCAATCGCTCGGTATCCGGTCGACACCACAACGGCACCGGAGGCGACCCGGCCATGGGCAAGGAGATCGAAGAGCACGACCACGCCGTCGCCGCCGACCCGCCGGACCAGCGCTTGCCCCGCTGGGCCGAAGGCGATCACCCGGCCGGCCACGGCGCCGTCAGCCATGGTCACCGGCCGCTCTCGGCAGAGCGACCTCCGAGAAGTGGAGAATGGCGGCCTTCGGCACGCGCAGCCATCGCCCGAACACGACGACCGGCAATCCGCCTGTCCCGCCACTGAGGCGATAGATCCTTGTGAGCTCGTACGCCTGCGTTCTCTTCAGACGGAGAATTTCGGCGGCCTCTTCGACCGTCAGGAAGTCGGGAAGTTCGGTCAGGTTCATTGCGCAGTGCCTCCGCCCCATCCGCAGACGTTCGCTGACGTCCGCACGTTGACGCAAAATCAGATTGTCTGTAGTATGGGTCCGGCTGGGCGGTTATCGCAAGCGTGTAATTCGCCGCTGCCGTCCCCGAATTGAGACAGGAGGGCCATGCGTCGGTCAGGACCCCACGACGGCGTGCCGACCTGGAGCCCGAACCAGGTCGTCGCCGCCAACCTCGCCCGCCTGCGTCAACGCCGGGGGTGGACCCAGGCGGAGACGGCCCGCCAGCTCTCCCAGGTGTCCCCCCGCCCGTGGAGCGAAGCCACGGTCGCCCACGCCGAGCGATCGGTCACCGGCAACCGCATCCGGGAGTTCACCGCCGACGACCTCGTGGCGATGGCCCGGGCTTTCGACGTGCCCGTCCTCTACTTCCTGACGCCGCCGCCGAAGCTGTTCGTCAGCGTGCCCGACTCACCGACCTTCGGAGTGCACAGCGCCAAGATGCTCGAAGCCGTGCTCGGCCGGCCCGACAACCTCGGCGAATGGGAAGCCCTCATCGACGAGTGGACCGCCGAGCCCGACGAAGAGGTCCCCTTCCCGCTCGATGCCGCCCGCCGCCAGCAGGTGAGGGCCACGGCCCAGGAAATCGCCCTCGTGCGAGCGCATCACCTCGTCCGCCGCTACTTCGAGGGCGTCGACCTCCTGGCCCTGAGCAAGACGTTGCGGAGCATGGCCGACCTCGTCTTCGAGGTCGAACGGCACGAGGTCCTCTCCGGCATCGACGAAGACCAGTACCTAGCCGACATCGACCGCAACCGCGCCACCAGCGGCAAGGGCAGACGACTCGCCGCCGCCGACCGCGTCTCTGATCACCGCCCCGAGGACGAGGACCCGCGATGAGCCGGAGCGGCAGTATCAAACAGGCTCAGGATGGATCCTGGTACTTCGTCGTGGACATCGCACCCAGCGGAGGAGCCCGGAAGCAGGTCCGCCGGCGGGGGTTCCGTACCAAGCGGGAGGCCCAGGCCGAACTGACCCGGGTCCTCCACAGCATGGGCGACGGCACGTTCGTCGAGCCCTCCCGGATGACGGTGCGGGAATGGCTCGAGACCTGGCTCGCCGGGCTGCACGTCGTCGGTCTCGAGGACTCGACGATTGACAGCTACGACCGCAACCTGCGCAACCACGTGCTGCCGACCATCGGAGCCGCCCGCCTCCAGGGCCTCACCGCCGTCGACCTCGACCGGCTGTACGCCCGGCTGCTCTCCCATGGTCGCCGCGACGGCCGAGGCGGCCTGTCGGCCAAGACCGTCCGTTACATCAGCGGCATCATCGGCAAGGCGCTCTCCGACGCGGAGAAGAAGGGCATCGTGGCCCGCAACGTCGCCCGGGCGGCGACCGCTCCATCGCCGAAAGCGGCCCGCGCACCGGAGATGAAGTTCTGGACACCCACCCAGCTGCGGGCATTCTTCGACTTCCTCGCCGACGACGACCTCTTGCCGCTTGTCCGTCTCACGGCCATGACAGGAGCCCGGCGGGGCGAGATGTGCGGCTTGCGCTGGGACGACGTCGACCTCGACGCCGGGCGCATCTTCATCCAGCGCCAGCGGGTCACGATCCGGTACCGGCCGATCGACAAGGACTACCCGAAGACCGATCAGGGCCGGCGCTCGATCGACATTGATGCGGAGACGGTCACGGTCCTCCGATCACTCCGGATCCGCCAGGCGGAACGGCGCCTCGCCCTCGGGATCGGCCGGAACGACCCGGGCCGGGTCTTCACCGACGTCTGGGGTGAACCTCTCCACCCGGACCGGCTGTCCGAGACCTTCGAGCGGCGGGTCGAGAAGTCAGGCCAGCCAAGGATCCGGTTCCACGACCTCCGGCACACCCATGCCAGCCACCTGCTCAAGGCCGGCGTGAACATCAAGATCGTCTCCCGCCGACTCGGGCACGCCTCCGTGAGCTTCACCCTCGACAAGTACAGCCACCTCATGCCCGACGACGACCAGCAGGCCGCCCTGGCGGTAGCCACGCTTGTCGATGCCACGGCCGGCGGCCCATGCCCCGGTTGAGCGAGTTCTACGGCATCGTGGTCTACATGTACTGGAGCGACCACCAGCCGCCCCACTTCCACGCCATCTACGCCGGCGATGAGGCCCAGGTGCGGATCGATGACGGGACGTTCCTTGCCGGGTCCCTCCCCCGCACCGCCGCCCGCCTCGTACGGGAATGGCTCGCTCTCCACGGTGAAGAACTCGCCGCCAACTGGCAACGAGCCCAGTCCATGGAGACCCTCGCGACCATCGAACCCCTCTAGATGAGTAGTTCCAAGCTCTCCGGGTCAGTGGTCGTAGGCGGTGAGTGCTCGGAGGGTGCGGGCACCGTTTTGTTCGTTGTGCCAGATGACGGCGGTGAGGGCGAGGAGTCGTTGAAGGACGCGTGCGGCCACGCCGGCGGGGCTGCGGGCGGCGTGTCGTTCAAGGTCGAGCTGCGCTTTGAGGGTGTGGTTGATCGACTCGATGATCTGGCGGAGGGGGCGGAGGAAGCGTTGGTCGGGTCGGGCTGGTTCGGTTTTGAACGCCGGTCGGATCAACCTCGCGCCGTGATTGGTCAAGGTCGCGTCGAGTTCGGCCGAGCGGTAACCCTTGTCGGCGATGATGGTTTGTCCGCCGAGGTGGGCGAGAAGTTGGCCGTCGGTTTCGAGCAGGTCGCGGGCCACGACGCTCGTCGTCTTTGGGGTTGGTCAGGGCGTAGGCGATGGGCAGCCCGGCGGGGGTGGCGATGAGATGCAGGCGCAGGCCCCAGAAGTAGCGAGAGTGGCTGGCGCAGTAGCCGTAGCCGGCGGTGCCGGCGAGGTCGGATCGATGGGCGGTTTCCCGGGAGCGTCCGCACTCCACCGGGGTCGAGTCGATCAGCCAGACGTCGTCATGCCACGCCGCGCAACGCGTGGCCAGGATGCGCACGACGCCTTGGAGCATGGCGACGGACCGGCGGAGGCGCTTGTTGTACGCCGGCCGCTTGGGCAAATAGGGAAACAGGCCGATGAGGTGGACATGGGCGTAGCGGATGAAGCGGGCTTCATCACTGTGGCCGAGCAGCGCTTGAAGCACAGCCAACGTCAACAACTCGGCGTCCGACAACTGCGGCGCGATCCCGATCTTCGGGCGAAACGGAACCAGTTCGGGAGTGGCGATCAAGATGTCGTCGATCACCACGTACAGTTCGGTCGCGAGAGCGTCCAGATCGGCGTTCATGCCCGGTCCTCCAGGATCAGGGTGTGTTCCACACCGCCGATCCTGGGCGCCCTCGCGCGTTACGTGGTGGACGGTCGCGCGCTCCGCGACCCCTTGGAACTAACCATCTAGTAGCCTTGATCTCGATGAGCCGACTGGCCCGAGTCGTCGAAGCCGAGCACCTGGGGGAGCATCGGCTGCGCCTGACGTTCTCCGACGGGTTGGTGCGCGAGCTCGACTTCGCCGAGGTCGTCCGTGATCGGGCCGGGGTCTTCGAACCTCTGTCCGACCCGGCGTTCTTCGCCGGGGTGGCGGTGGACCCGGTGGCCGGGACCATCGTCTGGCCCAACGGTGTCGACCTCGACCCGGACGTGCTCCACGGTGACCACGAACCGGCGAGCGGTTGCGGTGCCACCGTGCTCAGGCAGTACCACCTGCGCGCCACCGGTTGAGCCGAGCCGTCGCCGACGCTCCTGTGACCATTCTGTGACCACGGAGGCCGGTCGGAGCGGGCAATACCCGTTCTGACCAGCACAAACGTCGTGCGGGCGGTGGGGCTCGAACCCACATGAGGCTTTCGCCTCAGCGGTTTTTAAGACCGCCTCCTCAACCAATTGGGATACGCCCGCGTCGACTGGAAACGGTACCCGTCCCTCAGCGGACGGCGGCCTCCGTGTCGAGACGGGCGACCAGGCGTTCGACGAGGCGGCGGACGGTGTCGCGGATGACGCGCACCTCCTGCATCGGGCGGCCGGCGGGGTCGGGGATGCCCCACTCCTCCCGGGGCACGTCCCGGGCGACCTCGGGGTTGAGGGTGAAGCCGAGGGTGACGATGCGATCGACGATGTCGGCCAGGTCAGGCGTCATCTTCCGGCCGGGGCCGTCGAGGGGAGGCAGCCCGTCCTCCGAAAGGGACGACGCCGCTTCCCGCCCGAGGCCCCCCGACGGCTCCAGCGCCGCCGCCAGCGGTTCGTAGCGGTCGCCGGCCATCTGCTCCAGGTAGGCGGCGCACATCCGGGAGGCGCCGGCGTCCGCCTCGCAGACGAAGAGGATCCGGGGGCGGTAGGTCACGCCTCCTCGGCCGCCCGCGACGGGCGGCGGCTCCGGAGGAGCGCTTTGGCCAGCAGGTCGACCGTGCGGTGCACGACGGGATCGCCGGGGAACTCGCTCATCAGCGCCACCGCCCGGCCATAGGCGCCTTCGATGGCCCGCGACCGGCCGGCCGCCTCGGCCAGTACTTCAGCCATGACGACGTCCTCCGACGTGCCTTCGGTGAGCAGGGACAGGGCCAACCCGAAGAGCCATGTCGCCTGGCCGGCCAGGCCGGTGCCCGGCGGTTCCGGCGGTCGGCCGGTGAGGTCGATGGTGCCGGGAGCCGGTGGGCCGGACTCGACCACGACCGCAGGCTCGGTCGCCGGGTCGTCGGGAATGATGACCACGTGGTGATCGTCGCCGGCGTCGGCGTCTCCTTCGTCGTCGGGATCGGTGCTCCGCCCGGGAAGGGGTGCGAGGGCTGTCACGGTGTCGCCACCGCTTCCTCCGGTGCCGGGGCGCCGGGGACGACCGCAACGTCGTCCAGGGCTTCGACTGAGGTCAGATCGAGCGGCGGCGTGACCAGATGCACCGGGATGTTGAACAGCCGCTCGATGCGGGTCGGGACGTCGTGGCGCAACCACTGCGACGGCCCGACCGGCAACGTCGAGAGGATCAGGGCGTCGAACGAGCGGCGGCGCAGCACGTCGCCGATCGCCGCGACGGGGCTCGGGTCACCCACTTCACCGACGACATCGGCGCCGAGGGCCCGGAACCGTTCGAGTGCGCCGTCGAGACGCCGCCGGGCTACGGCGACGGCGTCAGCCGGCGTCCACTGCACGGGGCCATGAACCCTCGTCGCCGGTACGAGGAGGAAGAAGTCGCACGGGCCGGCGTCGTTGCAGGCTCTGATCTTGTCGGTCAGCTCTGGCTGCTTCAGCGTCTGGTTGGCCACCACGAGGTAGTGGCGCATCCACCCTCCTAGATTCCGTGCCCCCCTCGTCTGGCAGCGCGCCACATCGTAGGCGGTGGGGGACGGAAAGAACAGGTATCAAAACAGGTAGGCCCGGTCAGGAAAACAATCATGTTCCGGGCTCGATCTGGCTGCGGGGGTCGCGGGACGAGAGGTGGTAGGCGGTGACCTGCCAGGCGGGGCCGACCCGCTCCAGGAGCAGCTCGTCGACCAGCGTCTCGCCCGAATGGAGGCGCAGCCGGGTCAGCACCCGGGCCACCGGGCCGTTGACGTCGACGCGCTCCGGCTCCACCGTCCGCACCAGGCCGGCCAGGTTCGGGCCCTCGCCGTGGTAGGCGGTGAGCTTGTCCCGCACGAACTGGTCACGGGTCCGCCCGTCGCGCAGTCCCGGGCCCGACAGGTTCCACAGCGTGGAGAAGTCGAGCCGGTCCCAGGCGTGTTCGTAGGCCACGGCGGTATCGGCGGGCCCCGGCGCCCCCGCTTTCGCCACCGCCGCCACCATCCACGTCACCGCCACGATCGTGAACACCAGTAACGCCAGGATCGGGATGTAGGACGGGTGGGGGTCGGCGGCGAGGAGAGCCACGCCATGAGGCTACGCCGCCGTCCCGCCGGCTGGTCAGTCGGGGCCGGGGTCGAGGACGTCGAAGAGGACGCCGGGGTTCAGGACGCCGGCAGGGTCGAGCGTGGCCTTGGCCTCCCGCAGGACGGCGGCGAAGAGGTCGGGTCGCTCCCGGTCGTAGCCGGGGCGGTGGTCCCGACCGACGGCGTGGTGGTGGGTGGCGGTGCCGCCGGCCCGGTCGATGGCCGCCGAGGCGGCCGCCTTGACCGCCGCCCACTGCTCGAGCTCGCCGCCGGCCCGCCCCAAAGCGATGACCGTGTAGTAGGGCGCCGGGCCGTCGGGATAGACGTGGGTGAACCGGCAGGACACGAACCCGCCTTCGGCTCCGACGGCGGCCAGCGTGTCGCGCACCGCCGTCCGGACGGCGGCGTGCAGGGCCGGGAAGCGGTCCCAGGTGCAGGCGGTCTCGAAGGTCTCGGCGATCCCCCCGAAGGCGACGAGCCCGTCCCGGAGGTAGGGGAGGTCGAAGAAGGCCCGCCGCCAGGTGTCGGCCGTCGCATCCCGGCCGGCCGGACCCCCGGGGCCGCCCGGGCCGGCCGGGTCCCCCGGGTCGCGGGCCGGGGAGGGCGTCCCGCCGTGGTCGGCGCAGCATTCCAGCGCCGTGGCCAGGAGCCCGTCCACCGGAAAGACGGCCGACTCGAAGCCGACGAGGAGGACGGGCCGGTCGCCCGTCCCCGAGAACCGGGCCTCGGCCCGGTCGAGGAGCCGGCAGTTGGACGGGTGGAGCCCGGACTGGGCCAGCGCCCGCGTGGCGGTCACGCCGGCGTCGAAGGCGTCGAAGGTGACGGCGGCGGCGGCCCGGTGGACCGGCCGGCGGACGAGGCGCATCCAGGCCTCGACAATCACCCCGAGCGTGCCTTCCGAACCGGCGAAGAGGCGCTCCGGAGCGGGGCCGGCCCCCGACGCCGGCAGGCGCCGGGTCTCCAGCGGTCCCCGGGGCGTGAGAACCCGGAGCGACTCGACCCGGTCCTCGATGTGGGTGGCCAGGGTGGCGTAATGGCCGGCCGACCGGGTGGCGATCCAGCCGCCGAGGGTCGAGAACTCGTACGACTGCGGGTAGTGGCGCAGCGCCAGGCCGGCCGGCCGGAGCTGGGCCTCGATGCCGGGCCCGAGGGCCCCGGCCTGGATGCGGGCCGCCTGCGACGTGGCGTCGATCTCCACGACCCGGCCGAGGCCGGTGAGGTCGAGCGTGAGCGTCCGGTCGGCGTCGCACTCCACGCCGCCGACGACCGACGATCCACCGCCGTAGGGCACGACCGCCGTGCCGGTGGAGGCGGCCCAGTCGAGGACGGCGGCCACGTCGGCCTCGGTCCGGGCGAACGCCACGAGGTCGGGCGGGTGGGGGAACTCGCCCCGGAAGCCCCGGACGACGTCCCGGTAGGAGCGCCCGTAGGCGTGACGGGCCCGTTCGTAGGCCGAGGCGTCGCAGATCGGGGCCAGCACCGGCGGCGGGGCGATCCTCGGCGGGCGGAGATCCAGCTCCTCGGCGGGGACGGGCCGTCGCCGCTTCGGCGTCTGGCCCGACAATCCGGCCAGCAGGGCGCCGAGCCCGTCGAGACGGTCGCCGGTGAGCGCCGACTCCTCCAGCCCCCAGCCCCAGTGCGACCGCCGGCCGGGCTTCACGCCCCGGGGCTCTCCTCCTCCCGCCCGTCCGGCGCCGGACGGGCGGGAGAGGGGCCGAGGCCGAGCTCCTCCCGGAGCTCCCGGTGCTCGGCCCGGAGGATGGCGAGCTCGGCCTCCAACGACTCGACCCGGGCCTCGAGGGCCGCCACCCGGTCGGTCCGGCCCGGGCCGCCGACGGATGCGGGGCGCTCGAACCCGCCATCGCCGCCGGAGGCCCCCGAGGTTCCCGAGGCGGCCGGCGCCGCCCACGCCGCGGCGTCCACCGGACCGCCGAGGAGCTGGGCGAAGCGGGCCTCCTTCTGCCCGGGCTGGCGTTCCAGGCGCATCACCAGCGGCTCGTGGCGGTCGGCCAGGCCGTCCAGGGCCTCCTCCACCTCCGACAGCGAGGCGAAGTCGTGCATCCGCTCCGTCCGGGTGCGGAGCTCGCCGACCGTCTGCGGGCCCCGCAGGGCCAGCACCGCCAGCAGCGAGACCTCGGCCCGGCTGAGCCCGAGCGCCTCGTCGAGCACCTGGCGGTGTTTCGGCACACGGGCGCCGGGGGTGTGGATCACCCGGGCCAGGCCCCGCTGCCGCAGCTCGGTCAGCGTGACCCGCACGGTACTGGTGTCGTAGGCCACCACCGGGTTGCGATTGGACAGCTGGTTGCAGGCGGCGACGACGGCGTTCTCGGTCAGGGGATAGCTGTCGGGGGTGGTGAACTGCTTCTCCACCAGGCAGGCGACGACCCGCAGCTCTTCGGGGGTGAGCGGCTCCATCGGGCCCATTATTCAGGACGGGTAGGGTGCCGGGCGTGGCCGCTCCCCTGGTGACCAACGTCGTGCGGGGCCGCCAGGAGCCCGACCGGCTCCTGCTGCTGGTCCACGGCAAGGGTGCCGACGAGCACGACCTCGAGCCGCTCGTCCCCCACATCGACCCCGAGGGCCGGTTCCTCACCGTGCTCCCCCGGGCGCCGCTGCCGTTCCTGTCCGGCTGGGAGTGGTACGAGACCGAGGGCATCCCCCGGGGCGGGCCGCAGTTCGTCGCTTCGGTCGACGCCCTCGACGACGTCCTCGACGCCGCCTGCGCCGAGTACGGCTTCCAGCGGACGGAGGCGATCGTGGCCGGCTTCTCCCAGGGCTGCGGGCTCACGCTCGCCCTCGGGCTCCGCCGGTCGGAGCGGCCCCGGCCGGCCGGGTTGCTGGGGATGAGCGGGTTTCTCCCCGAGCGCCTCGACCTCGAGTACGACTTCGCCGCCGCCCCGCCCGTCCTGCTCCAGCACGGCACCGCCGACCCGATGATCCCGGTGGAGTTCGGGCGCCGGGCGGTGGCCCGCCTCGGCGCCGAGGGCGTGCCCGTCGTCTACCGGGAATACCCGATCGGCCACCAGGTCGGCGCCGAAGGCGTGCAGGACGCCATGGCCTGGCTGGCGCTGGTGCTGGCCGGGAAGCGGCCGTCGGAGCCGGTTCCCGACGTCGCCGCCTTTCGCCCGGCGGCCGGGTAGCCCTCAGCGCTTGACCGGCGACGGGCGGGTCGAGGCGGTCGCCGGCCGCGGCTTCTTCTCCCGCTTCGGCAGGAGGGCCCGGAGGCTCTTGTCGGGCCGGCCGACGACGAAGCCGGCGATCCCGCCGAGGACGGCGCAGCCGAAGATCACCCAGATCAGTGCGATGTCGAGCGAGAAGAACAGGAAGTGGACGTTGACCGGCTGCGAGTTCTGCAGCACGAACGTGATGAACACGATGGCGATGACCGTGAGCTGCGCCGTCTTCAGGAGGCGTTCCCGCTGCCGGGCCTCCATCTGCTGCAGCTGCGTGCGCAGCCAGGCGAGGCGGGGCAGGTCGGGGCTGAGGGCCCGCCGGGCGTTGGCCGCCGCCAGGATGGAATCGTCGGCCGGGACGGTGGCGGTGGGTTCGCCGATGGAGGCCGACACCGTGCGGGCGCTGCTGCGGCGCCGCCGGGTGGTCGTCGAGCGGGTGCTCGATTCGTCCTTCGATCCGTCTTTCGTCCCGGTCGCCCGGCTCCGGGTGGTGCTCGCTCGCTTGGATCCGCCGGTCGTGGCCACGCTCCTACCTCCTCCGCCGATGCGGGGGGTGTACCCCCCAGGTAGGGCCTGGTAATCCCTGTCGCGTCAGCGGATCCCGATGCGGCCCGGCATCCCCTCGACGGTGTGGCCGATGACCGCCGCAGCCGGGGTGCCCCGCCGCCCGAGGGCGGCGACGAGCGCGCCGGCGCGGCCGGGATCGACGGCCAGCAGCAGGCCGCCGGAGGTCTGGGCGTCGGCCAGCAGCAGCTGCTCCTCGGCCGGCAGTCCGGCCCAGTCGACGTCGGGATCGACGAAGGCATGGTTGCGCTGCGTGCCGCCGGGGACCATCCCGGCGGCCAGGAGTTCCCGGACGCCGTCGATCACGGGCACCCGGCTCGGGTCGATGCGGGCGGCGAGGCCGGAGGCGACGAGCATCTCCCGGAGGTGGCCGACGAGCCCGAAGCCGGTCACGTCGGTGGCGGCGTTGACCCCCACCTCGAGGGCGGCGTCGCGCCCGTCCTGGTTCAGCACGGTCATGAGGCGGACGGCCTCCTCCACCAGGGCCGGCGACGCCTGCCCCCGCTTGAGGGCGGTGGCGATGATCCCGAGCCCGAGGGGCTTGGTGAGGACGAGGGCGTCGCCGGGGCGGGCGCCGGCGTTGGTCAGCACCGCCCGGGGATCGACGGTGCCGACGACGGCCAGGCCGTACTTCGGTTCGGGGTCGTCGATCGAGTGCCCGCCGGCGACCAGGGCACCGGCGGCCCGCACGGTGGCGGCGCCGCCGTCGAGCGTCCGGGCCAGCAGCTCGAAGGGCAGGCCTTCCCGGGGCCAGGCCACGAGGTTCAGGGCCATGATCGGCGTGGCGCCCATGGCGTAGACGTCGGAGAGGGCGTTGGCGGCGGCCACCCGTCCGAAGTCGTAGGGGTCGTCGACGACGGGGGTGAAGAAGTCGGCGGTGAAGACGATGGCGAGGTCGTCGCGCACCCGGTAGACGGCGGCGTCGTCGGCGGTGTCGAGCCCGACGAGAAGGTTCGGGTCGGCGGGCGTGTCGAGCCCCCGCACGAGACCGAGGACGGTGCGCAGCTCGGCCGGCGACAGCTTGCAGGCGCAGCCCGCACCGTGGGAGAAGGCGGTGAGGCGGACCACGGCGCCGTCGGCCTCAGGCGGTTCCGGGACGGGGTCGAGCACGGTTGGGATGGTAGCGACGGCGCTGCGGCGTCAGGCGGGGCAGTCGGCGACCCGGAAGTTCGTGGAGCCGGACCGCGCCGTGCCTCCCGGGCCGCTGGCGTCGGCCCACACGGTGCCCGGGCCGTGGTCGGAGCCGAACGACTCGCCGTCGAGGACCGCCTGCCACCGGTTGCCGGTCCGGCCCGCCGACAGGATCCTGGTCCGGCCCGCGACCTGGACATGGAACGTGACCGTGTCGACCTTGCCGTGGGTTCCGGTCGAGATCGTGGCCGTGGTGGAGTGCCCGCAGTTGCGGCGGTTGTCGATCGTGCTCGGCGACACCGTCGGGGCGTCGACCGTCGGTCGCTGGTAGTGGGTCGTGGTGGTCGTCGTGGTCGTCGTCGTGGCCCGGGCCAGCGCCGGCCCGAGGGCGATGACGGCGAGGACGGCGAGCGCCCCGGCCGGCAGCGCGGAACGTAAGCGGTCCATCACGGACATCGTCGCGCTCCTTGGAGCGGAGAGCACCGCGGGCGGGCCGATACCCTTCGGGCACAGCGGCGTCGGCGTCAGGAGGACGGCGGGCATGGCACGGATCGAGAAGGACTCGATGGGGGAGGTCTCCGTCCCCGACGAGGCGTACTGGGGGGCGCAGACCCAGCGGGCCGTGGACAACTTCCCCATCTCGGGCCTGCGGCTGGAACGGCGCATGATCTGGGCGCTGGCCTCGATCAAGCAGGCGGCGGCGGCGGTCAACGAGCGGCTCGGCGTCGTCGACCCGGAGCGGTCGAAGGCCATCCAGGAGGCCGCGGGCGAGGTGGCCGCCGGCCGGCTCGACGACCAGTTCCCGGTCGACGTCTACCAGACGGGCTCGGGCACGTCGTCGAACATGAACACCAACGAGGTCATCGCCAACCGGGCCTCGGAGCTACTGGGCGAGTCCCGGGGGTCGAAGCGGGTCCACCCCAACGACCACGTCAACGCCTCGCAGAGTTCCAACGACGTGTTCCCGTCCGCCATCCACCTCGGCGCCTACGCCGCCTGCAAGGAGGAGCTGGTGCCGGCGCTGGCGGCGCTGGCCGAGGCGCTCGAGGCCAAGGCCGCCGAGTTCGCCCGGGTCGTGAAATCGGGCCGGACCCACCTGATGGACGCCACGCCGGTGACGCTCGGCCAGGAGTTCGGCGGGTGGGCGGCCCAGGTCCGCAACGGCGTCGAGCGGCTGGAGGCCGTCTATCCCCGCCTCGCCGAGCTGCCGCTGGGCGGCACCGCCGTCGGCACCGGCATCAACGCCCCGCCCGACTTCGCCCCGTCGGTCATCGAGCTGCTGAAGGAGCGCAACCCGGGCCTCACCGACCTGCGCGAGGCCAGAAACCACTTCGAGGCCCAGGGGGCCCGGGACGCGCTGGTCGAGGCGTCGGGCGCCGTCCGGACCATCGCCGTCTCGCTGTACAAGATCGCCAACGACATCCGGTGGCTGTCGTCGGGCCCCCGGACGGGACTGGCCGAGATCCGCCTGCCCGACCTCCAGCCGGGGTCGTCGATCATGCCCGGGAAGGTGAACCCGGTGGCGGCCGAGGCCGTCTGCCAGGTCTGCGCCCAGGTCGTGGGCAACGACGCCGCCGTCGCCTTCGGCGGCTCCGCCGGGAACCTGGAGCTCAACGTCATGCTGCCGGTCATGGCCCGCAACCTCCTGGAGTCGATCCGGTTGCTGGCGGCGGTATCGGGCACGTTCACCCGGACGTGCGTCACCGGGATCACCGCCGACGAGGAGCGCTGCCGGCGCAACGCCGAGCTCTCCCTCCCGATCGTCACCGCCCTGGTTCCCCTGATCGGCTACGACAAGACGGCGGAGGTCTCCAAGCAGGCGATGAAAGAGGGGAAGACCGCCCGAGAGGTGGTGCTGGAGCGGGGTCTGCTCAACGAGGCCGAGGTCGACAGAGCGCTCGACGTGGAAGCGATGACCCGGGGCGGGATCATCGAAGGGGTCAGCGGCGGCGGCTGAACGTCTCACGCCGCCGGCAACGACAGTTCACGCCCGCGCTTTGCTGTAACTATTCCAGCAAAGTGCCGGCCTGACAGCTCCAGCAGCAGGTCCCGCAGCCGGGTACTCGACGGCCGGAGGTCGAACCGGTCGACGGGCACGAGCCGGAATCCGAGCCTCTCGATGCCGTCCTTCCGCTCGTCGTCGGCCAGCCAGCATCTCGGGCCGTGGTGCTCGTCACTGTCATATTCGAAGAGCACCTTCCATTCCCGGATACCCAGGTCCGCCCGGGCGACGAGCTTGCCGGTCTCGTCGTAGACCTCGACCTGCCGCTCGGCAGGGGGGAATCCCCACTCGATCAGTCGTCGCTGCAGCCGGGCTTCCGGCGGGCTCCCCGCCGGCGCGCCGGAGCGCCACACGTCGAGTGCCCGCTCGAGTCGGGCGAGCCGGCCCCGGCGCCCGCCCCGGGCCGTGGACCACGCCCGACCGCTGGCCCGGAGGAGCCGGGACGGCTGCATGAGCTTCTTGCACAAGGCGCTGTCGATCAGATCGCAGAGTGCTTCGTCGTCGAGGAGCCCGGCGGCGGCGCAGTCGATCACCGTCCTGGTCGGGCTCGTACAGGGGATTCTCCAGCGGGTACAGGTCTCCCCGCCGCCGAAGGTGGCGCGGAAGACGGTCGCCCCCCTGAAGCGGCCGCTGGCGTCGGGCGGGATCGTGACGTGGGGCACGTCCGGGAACTTCCCCAACCCGAAGAGAGCGGCGGCGGTGAGGTGGGAGGCGAGGGTGCCGTCGGGCCCGGCGAGGCAGGCGACCATCGCCCTCTGCTCGGGGCGGTCGGGCGCCCCGGCGACCACGTACACGCCCCTGGCGACCGGGCGCCACTGCCCCGTCTGGAGGCGGTACATGATCTGGGCCCGGCTGAGCCCTGCCTGCAGTGCCTGTGCGGTCGTCAACACCCCCCACTGGCGGGTGGCGATGCGCATCGCCACCCGATCAGCCTGGCGGGTTGAGCCGATTCGGGGTGCCTCGGTGCGGACCATGGGCCCGAAGGATGCCCCGGCGGCAGCGCCCACCGCCTGCGAATTATCGGGGGGAGTCGCGCTCAGGTGCCCCAGCCGGCGAAGGGGGCGGGGTCGCCGGGGGCGGGGACCAGCGGGCGGGTCCAGGCCATCTCCTTGGCCAGGCGCTCGACGGCGTCGTTCCAGGCGTCGGGATCCCAGCCCTCGGCGGCGCCGGCCAGCGAGCCGTCGACCCGGATGTGGACGAAGGCCGGGAGGCGGCCGAGGCCGACGGCCTTCACGAAGGCGCCCTCGGGGTCGACGAACGTGAGGTACTCGTCGATGGTCGTGCCCAGCACCCGGCGGGCGGCCCGCTCGTTGCCGACGATGAGGAAGGCGGGCCGGCAGTCGGAGCCGCCGAGGACGTCGGCGATCCGCCGGCCGATCCGCACGAACACCGACGCCTCCGGCCGCCCGGGGAGGACGGTGAGGGCGAGGTGGAACGTGGTCGTCCAGTCGTCGAGCGTCCGGGTCACACCCCGGACGGTGGTGAGCTCGACAGTGGGGTCCGGATCCTGGGCCATCGGGCGAGAAAGGTAGCGCGCTGCCGGGCCCGGTCACCGGATGCAGCCGGCCGCTCAGCCGTTCCCGGGCTCGTACCCCCAGTAGTGATCGCACCACGTCTCCGGCTTGCCGCGGGAGTCGGGCCGGCGCCAGCAGGAGTAGTACCCGTCGTAGGGCCCGTCCTCCCAGTAGGGCTCCTGATGCTCGGGGTAGTCGTAATAGTCGCCCCGATACCGCTCGTGGTGCCGGTAGCGGGCCTCGTGGCGAGCGGCCGACACCGGTGGCGGGGCGAGGGTGACGACGGCGGCGATGGCCGCCAGGACGAGGACGGATCGCCGCATCGGGCTTCTCCTTGTCGGCGGACGCTGACGCTCGGTTCGTTACCCGAAGGTCTCGGCCATCTATCGGACCATTCCGACGGGAAAGGCTCAGGACCGGCTCCGTCCGGCCGATATATCTCGAAAGAGCACAGGGGGCCAGGGTTGCCGACGTCGGAGCACAGATCGCCAGCCGGGCCGCCGGCCGCCGCCGGTCGCGCCGCCGTCGATGCCCCCACCGCCGGCGAGTGGTCGGCCTGGTGGGCGACGCCGGTGCGGGCCCGCCTGTACACCGCCGGTCTCGTCCTGGCGGCCTCGATCCTGAGCCTGGCCGCCGTCGCCGCCCGCTCGGTCTCCGCCGGCGCGGTCGGCGCCGCCCTGGCCCTGGCCGGGGCCGGCATGACCGTGGTGGAGCTCGGCCGGCGGGCCGAGGGCGGCCGCGTCCAGCAGCAGCGGATCCACAAGGGCCTCTCGGCCTGGCCGCTGGCGGCGGCCCTGCTCCTGCCGGCGGGGCTGGCCGGGTGGGTGGCGGCCGCCGTCTACGTCCACGCCCGGGCCCGGGGCATCCGCATCACCCGCTGGAAGTGGATCGGGTCGTGGGCCATCGTGACGCTGGCCGCCGGGTCGGCCACCGCCGCCTTCCGGGTGGTCGCCGGGGAGCCGCTCGGCCCGACCGGCTCGGACCGGGTCTTCGCCGGGGTCGTCGTCGCCATCGCCGTGTTCCTCGCCGCCGAGGCGGCCGGCTTCTTCGCCATCTCCCGCCTCAACCGCATCGACGACGAGCGCTACCTCCGGGCCCAGCTGGCCAGCCCGGCGTTCTACGGCGTGGAGGCGGCGGCGCTCGTCTCCGGTGCCCTGGCCGCCGTCCTCTACGCCTACTGGCCCGGCTTCGTGCTCCTGGCCGGGCCGATCTACCTGCTGCTGCAGCGGGGCATGCTCCACCAGCCGCTGCGGGACGAGGCCCGCCACGACCCCAAGACCGGCGTCCTCAACTCCGAGGCATGGCGGGCGACGGCGGCCTCGGCGCTCGGCCACACCCGCCGCCAGGAGCAGCTGGTGGCCGTCCTCGTCGTCGACATCGACCACTTCAAGGCCGTCAACGACGACTTCGGCCACCTGGCCGGCGACGAGGTCATCGCCCGGACGGCCGCCACCATCGGCGGATCCGTCCGCAGCAGCGACGTCGTCGGCCGCTTCGGCGGCGACGAGTTCTGCGCCCTGCTGTTCTGCGTCGACTCCCACGACGCCCTGGCCACCGCCGAGCGGATCCGCCTCGGGATCGAGGCGCTGACGTTCACCGAGCCGAGCCTGTCGGTGACGGCCTCCATCGGGCTGGCCGCGGCGCCGGTCGCCGTCGACCTCCCCGAGCTCATGGCCGCCGCCGACCGGGCCCTCTACCGGGCCAAGCGGGCGGGCCGGAACCGGGTCGAGACGGCGGCGCCCCGGACGGACGGGTCACGGGCTGGGGCATCGCCCGTCACCACCAGCTGACTCCCGTACCTCACGGCGTCGCCGACCACCTGAGAGACGGCGTTTGAAAGTCTGAGAAGCACGGGATCAAAACGGACGAACCGTCGGTTACCGTGGACGGCATCACAGGGCCGCCGGGGGAGCGGTCGTGCGCATTCCTTTTGGGAGGGCCAGTGCGCAGGATTCTGGGTTTTCTCGTTGCCGGGTTCCTCGGGGCGGCCATCCTGCCGGCGGTGGCCAACTCCGCTCCGCTCGGCGCCTCGCCGGCCCGAACCGGCCCCGGCCTCGCCCAACTGGCCGGTGGAGTGGCCGCCGAGGCGGCTCACGCTGCACCCGGCGGCGTGCTCGACCTGCTGGTGACGCTGGACCAGCCGGCGTCGCCGGGCCTCATCGGGCGCCTGGCCGGGCTCGCCACCTGGTCGTGGACGGCCAAGCACATCCCGGTGGCGGCGCTCGGTCTTCCGGTCGGCCGCCTGGGGGCCCTGCGGAGCCTCGACGGCGTTCTCGCCGTCTGGCCCGACACGACGCTGCACTACTACGGGGACGGGCCGGTCTCGGCCACCACCCTGCCCGCCGCGGCGGGCGCCGCCGCCGGCCCGTCAGCGGGCGGGCCGCTGCCGGTCCCGGTGCCCAAGGTCATCCCCAGCGACAAGTTCGGCGCCGCGCTGCCCGTTCCCGGCCTCGGCGTCGACGGCACGGGCGTGACGGTGGCCATCGTCGACAGCGGCGTCGACGGCCTCCACCCCGACCTCGCCCCGGCCATGAAGGCCAACCTCAAGATGAGCCCGCTCGGTCCCGACGGGCCGCTCCCGCCCATTGAGGGCCTGCCCGACACCGACACCAGCTCCGGGCACGGCACCCACGTGGCCGGTGACGTCGCCGGCCGGGGCATCGCCTCCAACGGCGCCTACAAGGGCTCGGCGCCCGGCGCGTCCCTGGTCGGCCTCGGCGCCGGCGAGGGGCTCTCGGTCGAGTCCCGGGCCGTGCTCCAGGCCTACGACTGGATCATCGAGCACCGCCAGCAGTACGGCATCCGCGTCATCAACAACTCCTTCGGCGGCTCCTTCGAGCCCTTCAAGCCCGACGACCCGATGAACAAGGCCACCAAGGCCGCCACCGACGCCGGCATCGTCGTGGTCTTCGCCCAGGGCAACGACGGCGACGAGATGACGATGAACAACGAGGCCACGCCGCCGTGGGTCATCGCCGTGGCCGCCGGCACGCAGGCCCGGGGGCTCACCGACTTCACCTCCGGCGGCATCGACGCCGACGTCGTCGAGCCGGCCAACTTCTCGGCCAGCGACCTGGCCGGCGATCCCCGCCGGCCGCTGCGGATGGGCATCTACCACCCGTCGGTGGTGGCCCTCGGCGAGTTCGTCGTCGGGCCCCGGGCGGCCAACACGATCGTGCCGGTCCTCGGCGCCCGCCACGACGTCGCCCTTCCGCCCGGCCAGCAGGCCTTCTACACGATCATGTCGGGCACCTCGATGGCCTCGCCCGAAGCGTGCGGCATCGTGGCGCTGGTGCTGGAGGCCAACCCGGCACTCCAGCCGGCCGACGTGAAGCGGGTCCTGCAGATCACGGCCCAGCCCATCCCGGGTGTCCCGTTCTTCCGCCAGGGCTACGGCAACCTCGACCCGGCGGCGGCCGTCGGCCTGGCCCGTCAGCTCCTCGGGAAGGCGCCGGCCGACGTCAACCGCATCCTCGACGACCAGCAGGCGGCTCGAGACGCCGCCGTCCTGGCCGGGATCGACCACCCGCTCCACACCACCGCCTGGTCCGGCGAGAAGCCGAGCTCCGGTGACACCGACGTCCACAAGATCACGGTGGAGCCGGGGACGGGCCGCCTCAAGGTCGTCAACGCCGGCCTCAGCCTGCCGTTTACACCCGACCCCGTCGAGATGATCGTCGTGCGCGACGCCTCTGGGAAGGAGGTCGGCCGGTCCGACCTCAAGCTGCCCGGTGGCTCCGGCACCGAAGTCCTCGACCTCGACCTGACGAAGATGTCCGGCCTGGCCTGGGGCACGTGGACCGTCGAGGTGGCCCAGGCCGGCCTGGTACCGCTGGGCTTCGGCTCTGATCAGGCCACGGTGGCGGCGACGTTCGCCAAGGCGGCCAAGCCCGACCCGGTGTCGTCGATTTTGCCCCACCTGCCGAAGCCGTCGAAGTAGCCGGGGCCGGGATCGGGATCGGGGTCCGTCCCCCTTTCCCGACCCGACCAGGGCTTTCTATTCTTCCCGCTCATGTCGGGGAGACGGCCGCCGCGCGTCCGGACGCTGCTCTGGCCGATCGTGGCGTTCACGGCGCTGGGCGTCGTCGGCACGGCCCTCACGCCGCCGCTGGCCGCCCGCCACCCGCTGCTCCTGATCGCCATGGAGGCCCGGGACCGCAACCTGCTGCTGGCCCGCCACGTCGGCGTCGCCCTCTTCCTCGTCGTGGGTTCGGTCCGCCGGCTGATCTCCGACCCGTTCTTCTACCTGCTCGGCCGCCACCACGGCCGGGTCGGCGTGGCCTGGCTCCAGCGCCACGGCGGCGGCCGGGTGGTGGCGGCCACGGTTCGGGCCTTCCGCCGGGCGGCCTACCCCATGCTGGTCGTCTTCCCCGGGGCGGTGGTGTGCACGCTGGCCGGTGACGCCGGCGTCCCGCCCGCCGCCTTCGGTGTCATCGTCGTCCTCCGCACGATCGCCGTCGTGCTGATGATCCGCTTCGTGGGCAACGTCTTCGCCGGGCCGGTCGACGCCACCATCCACTTCTTCGACCGGCACCTGCTCTCGACGTCGCTGGCCAGCGTGGCGCTGATGGCCGGTTGGGTGCTGTGGGAGCGGCGCAACGCCGGGGCGCCGGCCGACCTCGACCTCGGCGAGACGACCGCCGGCTGACCCGGCCTACGGTGCCGGCGTGGCCGTGACCGGCCCGAGCCCCAGCCCGCCCAGCGGCCCGGCGACGGCCGAGCGGTCGCCGACGGCCGCGACCGTGAACGCCTCTTGGGGGAACCAGCGCCGGGCCGCGGTGGCGACGTCGGCGGCGGTGATGCCGGCCAGCCGGGCGGAGCGCCTGCGGTAGTAGTCGACCGGTTCGTCGTAGAGGTACAGCGTGCGGAGGGTGGAGAGGGTGTCGGTGGCGGTCGAGAACAGCGCCGGCACCGATCCGGAGAGCGACTGCCGGGCCCGGGAGAGCTCGTCGGCGCTGACGCCGGAGGCGGCGAGGCGGGCGGCGTCGAGCAGCGTCTCCCGCACGGCATCGGCGGTCGAGGGTGTCTGCACGTCCATGGTGATGGTGAGCACGCCCGCCCGCCGCATGGCCTTGACCCGCGAGAACACCCCGTAGGTGTAGCCCCTGGTCTCCCGGAGGTCCTGGTTGAGGCGGCTGGAGAAGGCGCCGCCGAAGGCCTCGTTGGTGACCAGCAGCGCTTCGTAGGCGGGGTCGGCCCGGGTGACGCCGGGGGCGGCGAGGACGAGGGCCGTCTGGGAGCTGCCGGGCTTGTCGACCAGCAGGATGCGCCCGGCGGTGGCCGGCGCCGGAGCAGGACGAGAGGCGGACGGGCCGGTGCCGGACGCCGGAGCCGGTGGTGGTGCGGCTCCACCCGTCCACGATCCGAAGGCGCCCTCGGCCAGCGTCCTCGCCTCGGCGGGCGTGAGGTCGCCGGCGAGCACGAGGGCGGTGGTGGCCGGCGTGAACGCCCGGTCATGGGCCCGGCGGAGATCGGCGAGCGTCACGGCCCGCAGCCCGTCCTCCGTGCCCTTGGCCGGATGGGCGTAGGCGTCGCCGGGGCCGAAGACCGCCCCCTCGGCCACCGTGCCGGCCACCGTGTCGGCGTCGTCCCGGCTCTGCTGCAGGGCGACCACGTCGGCGCTGCGGACCCGGTCCACCTCGTCGGCCGGGAACGTCGGGTTCCGCACGGCGTCGGCCAGGATGTCGAGGGCGGCGGCGGCGTGGTCGGTGAGGGCCGTGGCCGACAGCCACGTGCCGTCCTTGCCCGTGTCGTCGGACAGCGTGGCGCCGGCCGCCTCGAGCTCTCGGGACATCCCGAGGGCGTCTCGGCTCGTGGTGCCGCCGTCGAGCGTTCCGGTGGTGAGGGCGGCGAGCCCAAAGCGCTCCGGCGGGTCGGCGCCGCTGCCGAGCCGTGACACCAGCGAGGCACCGACCAGCGGCAGCCGGTGCGACTCCACCAGCCACACCGGCAGCCCGTTGGCCAGCGTGAAGCGCTCCACGTTCGGGAGCGGCGTGGCCGGCGGCGGGCCGGGGGTGGGGACGGTGTTGCGCCACGGCTCGGCCGATGCCGGCGGGGGCCCCGAGCCAGGGTTGTTCGTCTCCGGCGGTGCGGGCGGGTCGTCGACCGGCGTCCTCGGCCCCGGCGTGACCTCGACCACCACCCGCCGGCCGGGATCGAGCTGATCGGCCACGAAGCGCTGCACCCGCTCGGGGGTCACCTCGGCCGTCCTCCGCAGGTCCTCGTTGATGTAGTCGGGATCGCCGAGGTAGTGGTTGTAGTAGTTCAGCTGATCGGCGAAGCCGCCGAAGTTCCCGAGGTCGTCGAGGTCGGCGACGGAGCCGGCGATCAGCGCCGTCTCGGCCGCCTCCACCTCGGACCGGGTCGGGCCCCGGCGGGCCAGGTCGGCGAGGACGGCGTCGATGGCGGTCTCGAGCTCGGCCAGGCTGTGGCCGGGCTTGGCGGTGGCGGTGATCGTGAACACCGAGGTGTCGGCCAACGATTCGACGTCGGCCTCCACCTTCTGGGCGATCTGGAGGTCGTGGACCAGCCGCCGGGTGAGGCGGCTGGCCCGGGTGCCGTCGAGCAGGCGCTTCGTGACGATGGCGTCGTAGTTGCCGGGCAAAAAGATCGGTGACGTCAGCCAGGCCATCGTCACCTGCGGCAGCTCGACGGCGTCGGTCATCCGGACCCGCTGCTCGGTTGTGAGCGGCGGGGCGGGCACGATCCGCCGGGTGACGTCGGGCCCGCGGGGGATCGTGCCGAAGTACTTCTCCACCATGGCCTTCGTCCGGGCGATGTCGATGTCGCCCACGATCGCCAGGCTGGCGTTGTTGGGGACGTAGAAGTGATGGAAGAAGTCCCGCACGTCGTCGAGGCGGGCGGACTGGATGTCGGCGTGGGAGCCGATGATGTCGGCGTGGTAGGGGTGCCCGGGCGGGAACAGGCGGTGGTACACCTCCTCGTCGGCCAGCCCGTAGGGGGCGTCGTCGTAGCGCTCCCGCCGCTCGTTGCGGACGACCGCCTGCTGGTTCGCCAGGCTGGCCTGGTCGAGCCGGTCGAGCAGGAAGCCCATCCGGTCGCTCTGGATCCACAGCGCCAGCTCGAGCTGGTTGGCCGGGACGTCGGGGATGATGTAGTTCGTGTAGTCGAAGTGGGTGCTGGCGTTCTCCGACGTGCCGGCGGCCTCCAGCAGCCGGTCGGCCTCGCCCTCGGGGACGTGCCCCGACCCCTCGAACATCATGTGCTCGAACAGGTGGGCGAAACCCGTGCGGCCGGGCACCTCGTTGGCGGGGCCGACGTGGTACCAGAGGTTGACGGCCACCACCGGCAGCCGGGTCTCCCGGCGGAGGATCACCTCGAGGCCGTTGCCGAGGCGGTACTTCTCCGTCCCGAGATCGAGGTGGGGGACGGGCACGGCCGCCGCCGGCGCCGACTGGGAGCCGAGGACGGCGACGCCGGCGGCCAGCAGCGCCAGCAGGACGAGTCCCACCACCAGTGTCCTGCCCCGGCCACTCATCGGTTCGGAAGACTAAGCCGGAACGCTGCAGCGGTGGGCCGCGGTCGGCGGATCAGCCGGTCTGGTAGGGGCTGGGCGGCGGGGCCGGCTGCTGGTAGCCCGGTGCCGGGGCCGGGGCGCCGGGCGGCGGGTAGACGTCGCTGCGCACGATGAGCGTTGCGGCGATCTTGTCGTGGAACGTCTGGCGCTCCGGGTCCCACGCCGCCCACAGCAGGCCGATGCCGAAGTCCACGTAGCGGGCCAGCATCCGCCCGAAGGCCAGGCCGTAACCGAGCGGCGAGCCGTCGCGTTTGCGGACGGCCCGGATCCCCATGGCCTTCTTGCCCGGCGTCTGACCGGCCGGCTTGCCCTCGAAGAACGGGTAGTAGCCGACGAAGGCGATGGCGAAGCAGATGATCATGAACAGGACGGCCACGCCGTTCGGGCCGGGATCGGGGTTGTCGAACGTCGCCGAGGGCGTGGAGAGACCGACGACGATTCCGCCGACGAACACGAGGGCCCAGATGATCAGGCTGTCGATGAGCCAGGCGCCGACCCGCTGGCCGAAGCCGGCCAGGCCGTAGGCGACGGGCCCGCCGCCTACGGCCTGCCCGTGGTACGGCGGCGGTGCGCCGTAGGTGGGCGGCGGGGAGGGGTAGCCCGGCGGTGGTGGAGGCGGGGGGGCGCCGTAACCACCCGACGGTGGCGGCGCGCCGGCGCCGTAGCTCGGCGGCGGAGGAGGCGGCGGCGGCGGAGGCGGGGGTGGCATCGTCGGTGGTGTCGGCGGCAGTCCGCCGGGGTCGATCGGGGGGAGCGTCGGGTTCGGGGGCGGCCCGGCCGGGTTCGCCGGCGGAGCGTCGCCGGTGGTGCCGGTCCCTTCGGAGCCGGGCGCAGCCCGTCCACAGCGGGGACAGAACCGGCTTCCGGCAGGGATCTCGCCGCCGCACTGGGCACAGAACATGGGCGCTCCTTCCGGGGGTTGAGCGCTCGGCTCCTCCGGTCGGCCCACCAGCGTATTGCGTTCCGCCCGCCTCGGCCCGCGATCGCCGCCGGGACGGACCGGCGAGTGTGCCGACCCCACCTCGCCGGGTACACCGTTGCCATGAACAAGCTCGACGAGGATCTCGTCCGGGACACGGTCTGCGGCCTCGAGCTGCAGCTGATCGACGCCGTCGAGCGCCAGGAACGGGCGGAGATCCAGGACGACGGCGATGAGGCGGCCCGTCTCCAGGAAGAGATCGACGGGCTGCAGTCCCGCCTGGCCGCCGTGGCCGAGGTTGTCGCCACCCTCCCCTGAGTGGCGGGTGGCGCTCAGTGCGGCTTGGCGGCGAGCAGGGCGAGGGCGTCGCGGAGGGCGTCGAGGTGTTGCTCGACGTCGAGCACCTCGGCGTAGAGCCGGGCGGCGGCCTCGTCGTCGAGGGAGTCGACGGAGTCGGTGATCGAGATCTCGACCTCGCCGATGAACGTCTCGAAGGGGGACATGGTCGAGGCCTACCCCTCGGACCGCTGCCGACAAACCACTCTGCGTGAGATACCGGTCCGATTGTGCCCAACGCGCCGGACCGGGCGGCACCGCCGAGCCCGCCCCGCCGCCTTCGGAAGGGGATTACGTCGGCGGCGGAGCGGGCGGCTGGCTCCTCGATCGTCTGCCTAGGCGGAGCAGCCTGGCGGTGCTGACGCCTCTCTCGAGAAGAGGCGACCGGTTGGCGACGAGCCGCGGGGCTTGTCGCTGAAGCGCTGGCGGGACGGGGACAGGGCGGGAAAGCGGGGGGCTCATCATCACCGACGATGAGGTATGTGCGGCTTCTACACCAAGCGTCCCGATTCCTGCCGGTCGATCAATGCTTTTCCGTTACGGCCGACCTCAAGGGCCCGGCGCCGGATGCCGAGAGACGAGGTGTGCTGGTGACGAACCACGTCCTGGCCGGTGCCGCCATCGGCGCCGCCGTCGAACGGCCCCTTCCGGCGCTGGCGCTCGGGGTCCTGTCCCACGTGGCCATGGACTCCGTTCCCCACTGGGGATTGGCCCACGAAGACCGGCAGGGCGACGTGATGCGGAACCCGAAGTTCCTCCGGGTCGCCTACCGGGACGGGTTCGCCGGCCTGGCGGTGATGGGCGCCGCCGTCGGTCTGGCCCGGGGCCGCCGCCTTCCGGTGCTGGCCGGCATGGTGGGTGCGGCCCTCCTCGATCTCGACAAGCCCGGAAAGCACTTCGTCGGTCAGAGCCCGTTCCCGGCCGCGGTGGACCGCTTCCACGCCCGGATCCAGGAGGGCCGGGAGCACGACCACCGCATGGGCCAGGAGCTGGCCGTCGCCGCCGGCCTGGCGGCGCTGGCCGCCGTCCTCTGCCGGGCCCGACGCTCGTAGGAGCGCCGGCGCCGCCTCGCGCCGGCGGGGTCAGCCGAGGGCGGCGACGGCGACGACCGGGCTCGCCGGCGGACGGGCGCCGAGGGAGCCGGAGAACGGCCGGTCGGAGAAGTCGAAGACGCCGCCGTCGGCCGCCACCATCACGTAGCCGTCGCCGTAGCGGACCATGCCCTGGACGGGCCTGTTCAGGGCATGGCCGCCCATCGAGCCCCGGAAGGGTGCGTCGAAGGCGAACACGCCGCCGTCGGTGGCCACCAGCCAGTAGCCGTCGCCGTCGGGCACCAGCGAGCGGACCGGAGCGTTGAGCTTCTGGCCGCCCATCGAACCGGCGAAACGGGCGTCGCCGAAGGCAAAGATGCCACCATCGGCGGCGACCATGTAGTAGCCGAGCCCCGACGGGGTGGCGACGGAGTCGAGGACGGGCCCGTTGAGCGCCGTGGCGCTCAGGTCGCCGAGGAAGGTCGCGTCGCCGAAGGGAATGGCCCGGCCCCGGTTGGTGAAGACCCAGTAGCCGGCCCCCGACGGAGTGGCCGAGAGGCTGGCCGGGACTTCACCGGGGGCCAGCCGGGTGGGGACGACGTCGCCGAGATGGGCGGCATCGCCGAAGGGATGGACGCGCCCGGCGCTGTCGAGGACCCAGTAGCCCTGCCCCGACGGTGTCGGCTCGAGGTCGACGGCCTTCGTCTCACTGCCGGCCAGCGCCAGCGAGACGTCGCCCTGCGGCGCGGCGTCGCCGAAGGAATAGACCGCGCCGTCGGCGCCGAGCAGCCAGTAGCCCGACCGGCCCGAACCGTCACCGGAGGTGGCGCCGGGGCCGCCGTTGTCGCCGGATCCGGCACCGGCCAGCACGCCACCGCCGTTGCCGGCGCCGCCCGGGGGGCGACCGGTCGTCGTCGTGGTCGGGGGTGCGGCGTCGAGCGTGACGGTGACCGGTTGCGAGGCCGGCCCGACGCCGTTGGCGTTCGTGGCCTGGACGGTCACCGAGTACGTCTTGCCGTTGACGAGGTTGCGGATGGTCCCCGACGTCGCCCCGGCGCCGAAGCTGGCCCGGAAATTGGAGTTGTTGTGCGACGCCGTCACGGTGTAGGTGGTGATCGGCGACCCGCCGTCGGACGCCGGCGCGGCCCAGGTGACCTTCACCTTGCCGTCGCCGGCGGTGGCGGTCACGGCCTGCGGGGCGCCGGGCGTACCCGACTGGTCGGCGAGGTGGAGGGTGATCGCCTCGCCCGGGCTGACGGTCACCGGGTCGCTCGGCGCGCCGTCGTCGACCGAGAACGTGAACGCCGACGGGCCGAACAGCAGCGGGGCGAAGTGCCCGCCGGTATCGGCGATGTCGTCGGTGGCGGTGGCGGTGGCGTCGACGCCGGGGGCGAGCGGCACCGGGTCGTGCGCCACGGCCGAGTAGTGCATCGTCCCGCTCACCGGCCGGCCCGAGGCGTCGAGGACGACGACGTCCGCCGGGGCGGCGTCGGGCAGCGTGAGGTCGAGGGTGGCGTCGCCGCCGAGGTGGTACGGAGCGGCGAACGACCACCCGCCGGGCAGCGTGGCCGAGGCGGTACGGGCCACGGCGTCGGGGCTGCCCCAGGGATTGGCGTTGCTGGCGTAGAGAGTCCGGTCGCCGGGGTCGCCCTGGAGGTGGTAGTGCGGTTCGCCGCTCAGGAAGTAGGGCCAGGGAGCCTGCCCGCCGGGCTGCGCCGTGGCGGCGAAGGACACCCAGGCGCCGTCGAGCGCCGAGGCCGGCAGCGGCCCCCGGGCGTCGCCCAGCCCTCCCTGGAGGACGGGGTTGTCGAGGGTCACCACGGCGGAGGTGGCGTCGGGCGCCACCGACGCCCGGCCCAGCGTCTCGTAGTCGTCGGTGACGGTGAGCGCAGCCGGCGGGGCGCCGCGGAGGATCTGCAGCGTGCCGTTCCCGTCGGCGCCGGTCGCTTCCCGGTTGTTCTTGAGCGTCGCCGTCCCCACGACCCCGGGAGCGAGCTCGACCGGCCCGGTGCTGTCGCCGGCGAGGATCACGCCCGCCGCCGGGTTGCCGTCGTGGCCGGTCACGTGGACGGGAAAATCGACGATCGGCACGGTGAGGTCGAACCGGGCGTCGCCGGCGACGTCGACGGGGAGGTCGACGAAGAGGCCCGGCGCCTGCTCGTCGCCCGTCCGGAACCCATCGGCGTAGCCCGGGACCGGTGCTTCGAGGTGGAGCGTGTAGTGGCCGGCCGGCGCCTGAAAGGCGAACCCGTTGTCGGTGTTGGTGTCGCCGGCGACGTAGTTCCCCTGCCCGTCGAGCAGTTCGACCGGCGCGTCGATGGCGGCGCCGGAGAGGTCGCGGACCGATCCCGTCACGGCCACGCCGGAAACGGACGGGGCGGGGCCGGCGGCGCCGGCGGGGGGCACGGCGAGACCGGGAACGAGCGACGACAGGACGAGCGCCGCCGCCACGACCGCGGCCCGGCGCGCCGGGATGCGCTTCACACTGCACTCCTCGGAGCCGTCGCCGGCTCGGGGGAACCGGGCGGCGGCCCACATGCCGGCACCAAACAGCACCGCCTCGGGGGTGGGGCGGCCAGGAGAATGATTCGACGGCCCGGGGGTGGATTCCCCGGTCAGGGGCGGAACGTCGCACAACCGTCATCGACCCCAACCGGTGCCCAAAGGGACCCTAGACTCCCGCCGTGCCCACTCGTTTCCGACCGTTCACCTCCGTCGCGGCCGCCGTTCTGGCCGCCGTCGTGGCCGGGGGCCTCGCCGTCACCGGCTGCGGTGGTGGCGGCAGCCACTCGTACAAGGCCGGCACGCCGGCGGCGACCGGCAACGTCCCCGACTGCTCGGTCGTGTCGCTCGACGTCGTCACCCGGTCGCTGGGCATCCCGCTGACCGGCCCGACCGGCGGCCCCCGGCCCACCGGGGGGTACACCTGCAACTACAACCACGTGAAGGGCGGAGGGTCCGCCCCGGAGATCATCGAGCTCGACGCCAACGTCACGCCGCAGACCTTCGCCATCGTACGCAACGGCCTCAAGGCGGCCAACAATCCGATCAAGACGATCCACGGCTGGGGCGACGAGGCGTGGGCCGCCACGGTCTACAACGTGGTCAACGAGAACAGCTTCGCCGTCCGCAAGGGGAAGGTGTCGGTGCTGATCCAGAGCACCGCCGACTACGACCACATCAAGAAGCTGATGAAGGCGGTGCTGGCCAAGCTGTAGCCCGGGAAGATGACACGAGCCGGAGGGCGCCCGTGGCCGAGGGGGGGATCGGCCAGGGGCGTCGCCGCCGGCTCGTGTCTACGCCCGTCCAATTTCTCCAACTTTGGGCCGACTCCTCCCGCCTTGGGGCGTTCTTACCGGAGCCTTAACCCGGGTCTTTCAGTAGGCTCGCTCGGCTGAGGTCTGGAATCCGCGTAAAGGCCCTCCTGGCAAGGAAGACTGCGCTTGTCGAAGGAGCAGGACCCCTGCCAAGGAGGGCACTTCCG